>Ga0247831_1003494_pt1 | contig 22766 bp, 22 predicted proteins | sample LaCruzMarch2015__9_FD_192406 | JGI IMG/M metagenome (GOLD analysis project Ga0247831, IMG submission 192406) | Freshwater microbial communities from meromictic Lake La Cruz, Castile-La Mancha, Spain - LaCruzMarch2015_1m | ecosystem: Environmental > Aquatic > Freshwater > Lake | place: Spain...
CTTATACAGCTAGACCCAATCAACAAACCGTAGAGCGGGTACTGCCAAGCGTCGGACTGTTGCAAAGTTTACCCTGCTATTGGCTAATTGCGAAAAGCGATGTATAAATCTCTTACTGCATTAGATGATCGGTGGGCTGGGGAAGGTCACATCGGGTGATCTAAAGGCAGGTACTAGTGAGTAAGTCAGCAAATTACGCTGGGCGAATACTTATTTATTCAACCCCAGGCGCACTCATCCAACATATTGAGTGGGCAATAAATCAAGCACTTGGACAGGTGATTTCATTCTCCTGGGTCAATCAACCATTAAACCCTGGCTCTAAAGCGATGGAGTTTGAGTACAAATACCATCTATCAGTTGCCGCAAAAATAACTACCGCACTTAAAGCTTGGCACTACATCAGATTTGAACTAAGGGAGTTAAATACAAGTACGCAGGAGACAATCTTTTATCGCGTCACCCCAGAGCTTGGAGTTCACCAGGTAAGTGCTGCCACTAATGGTGATGTTGTATTAAATGAAAATCAGATTATTACCATCATAAAAAACTCATTAAGTTATGAAAAACTACAAGTAAATCTTGAGAACGCACTGGGTATAAGTTGGGATATTGAACTTGAGCCATACCGGATAGCGCTCGCTGACCCAATGTTAGATACGGTAAGTAAAAGTGGATAAGATAAGGCCATGAACTTTAAAGCTAGTGATCGCATTAAATTTGCATCCTCAGTATTAGCTGCCGCAATTTTATCCTCTGGCTTAACTCTTGGACTTTATAAAGTAGGCGGCGGCCTTGCTGCAAGGGCTGGAAATGCAATTACTGTTACCGGAACTGCATCTGAGAATGCAACTGCAGATAATGCAGTATGGACACTTAATTTAAATGAGTCACAAAAAACCTTAGCCTCATCAGTTAGCACAATCGATGCAAGTGCTAGTGCATTAAAGAAGTACTTAATAACTGGTGGAATCACTGAAGATCAGATTGAACTTGGCCCTATTAATAGCAACGCCATTATGGAGTATGTAAATGGTAATCAAACTGGGCGGATCTTGTCTTATCAGGCATATCGCTCTGTAACTGTTAGAACTAAAGATGTGCAACTTGTAGCTAAGTTAAGTAATAACATCGGCACACTTCTTGCAACTGGAGTAAATGTTGGTAACTACGGCCCTTCTTACTACCTTTCAACCCTAGATAAAATGCGGGCTAAGTTATTAGCCTCAGCGATGAAGGATGCCAAGGAGCGAGCAACTGCAATTACTGAAGCTGTCGGTGGAAAAGTTGGCGCTTTAGTATCGGTATCAAGTGGTCCAACTCAGGTAACAACTAAGAACTCACTAGATCGAGCAGCGGGCGGCATCTATGATGTTTCAACCATTGAGAAGACGGTAAATGTGACCTTGTCTGCGAGCTTTAAAACTAAGTAAGTTTTAGCTAGCCTTTAATAACTCAAGTTTTAGGGGATCTGATTCAATCTTTGATAAGAAAGATAATTCAGCTGATTTTCTAGCAGGTGAAATCTTTTCAAGAAGTACGCGAGCAAACTCAAAGAACATCAAAATAATCGCAGCCGGCAGAAGGTCCACACTTCGCTTTAAAAACCAGGGTGTGCCATTGCGCAGCATCCACTTAACTTTTTCCGCCCTACTTTTTCTAGTAATTGATAATTGATATGGCATTGAGATAGCCCAACCACGGCGGCGCAGTTGCTCTGCAATATTGCGGGCTAACATAAAGTGACCAGCAGGACCTGGGTGCATCCGATCAATATGCCAATTTCTTAAGTCGTGCACATCATTAATTGCTCTAGTTTTAACGGTAATTATTTCAAACTCTGCCGCTACTTTTCGATAAACCGCATTAACTGCAGTAACTCTTCGATTTAATACTCTTCGCATAAGAACAGGTAATTTCAGTAATTTACTTGGGTCATGGAGCTCAACCATAATTATTTCACTACCCATTGCTAATAATTGCTGGCAGCAGTTGCGCAGATTGTTATATAGCAAAATTGGATCAAAGCCATTGCGAAGCATGTCATTGCCTCCAACTATCACCGCACAGATATCTGGGTTCTCGCGCAGCGCTTTAGGTAGTTGTTTTTCTAAAACTTCAGTTGATTTAGCACCGGGCCTTGAAAAATTAAAGTAATCACAACCATCTTGAAATGCTTCAGCAATAAAGCCTGCCCAACCACGAAACTTTCCAGTACTTATCTCATCACCTGTACCAAATGCTGCGCTATCTCCTAAGACTACAAATGTTGGATGGGGGCGGATTGCATCCATATTAGGCAACCTTTAACCGCCGTTTAGTAGTAACCATTGGTTGTTTAGCACCATGAACATCTAGCATCGCATCAACAGTATTAGCCCAAGAGAATTTTTCAGCCTGCTCGCGCGCAACTTTACGAAGTCTGCCTTTATTTAGTAATTGCTTAATTGCTATTGCAAACTCTGCGCCATTATCATTCGCAACAGCTCCAGCAGGTCTTATTGAATTAATATTTAAAATTTCACCAACCGCACTTGATTTAGATGCAACAACTGGTGTGCCACTGGCGAGTGATTCAAGAGCTGATAGGCAAAATGTTTCAAGTGGGCCGGGTGCGATAGCAATATCTGCGGCGGCTAAGTAGCCTGCCACTTTTTCGCGACTCGCTACATAACCTAACATCTCAATAGGTAGCCCTAAACTTTGTTTTCTAATCTTGTTCCAAAGTGGGCCGCCACCAACAATTATTAATCGCACGTTAATGCCAGCCTTTACTAACTCACTAACCGTCTGCACACTTCTGGCCGGCTCTTTTTCCGGTGACATTCGCCCGCAATGAACTAGTAAATAATCAGCATCCTTTAGTAACTCTTTACGTAATTTAGGATCACGATTTTCTGGACTAAAACCTACAAGATCAACACCTAAAGCAACTTTGCGAAGGTTGGTGGTTTTAATTCTAACAAATTCAGCAGCAGCAAAATCGGTGGTGGCAATTACTGTATCAAAAGTGGCTGCTAATTTGCGGTTATGCCAATTAACAAATTTATTTCTTATGGAGACAGGTATTAATGGTGCATACTTTTTAACTAGGCCATTTAAGGTTTCATGGGAGAAAACTAATGAGGCCACTTTATGTTGCTTTGCCCACCTGCCGACCTTAAGCAGGGTAAAGCGATCTGAAACTTCAATGCGATCTGGGTTTAAAAACTCTAACAGATTTAATAATTGCTTATTACTTCGAATGATCTGATACCCACCACTTGCAGGCAAGGTGAAGCTAGGTAGAGTTATTTTTAAACCAAAAGGTGTCTGCTCCTTTATATACCTAGGTCCAGGGACGATATAGATAAATTCATGGCCATACTTTAAGTAACCACGGCCTAACTCGTGCAAGGTAGTTTTAATTCCACCTGAGCTTGGGCCATAAAAATTAGCCACATGGACAATTCTCATGCCACACCGATTTCTGAGAGCTCAGAACTTTTCTTTTGATCAATTACTGCTTGATAATGTTCTTTAAGTTCTTGATTAATTCGATTCCAAGTTCGCATACTTACGCTATCTCTGGCTGCAATTCTCATCTGTTTACGATCAGTTCTAGCGTGGTGAAGATTTACAGTTTGATTTAACTTAATTGGATCTGCAATATCAATTACGTATCCAGTTCGCCCATGGGCTACCAAATCTGCCGGTCCACCAGTTAAGGGAACAATTGCTGGTATGCCAGAGGAGAGCGCCTCTTGAACCGCTTGGCAAAATGTTTCATTTGGTCCTGGGTGAATAAATAAATCAAAGCTGGCATATATTTGTGCTAACTCTTCTTCTGCTTTAAATCCTAAGAAAATTGCTTCAGGCAATTGCTGTTCAAGTTTATTTCGGTGTGGGCCATCTCCAACAATTACTAATTGAACATTTGGATTACTTTGCAGCGCTCTAAGATCTGCTACCCGTTTTTCTTGGGCAAGGCGGCCAACGAAGCCAACAATAATTTTATCTGGTTCACCATTTTTCCAAGTAGCTCTTAATGTTTGACATCTTTTATTTGGATTAAATAATTCAGTATTAACCCCACGCCTCCATAAATAGACCTCAGGGACTTCGGCTAAATGAAGATCAAGGCAAGCAGCGGTGGAAGGAGCAAGGGTACGGTCTGTTTGAGAGTGAATTTTATATAAAATCTTTTGCAGTGAGTGTTGGGCAATTCCAAATCCATTTTGCTTGGCAAACCCACCTAAATCAGTTTGATAAATAGAAATAGTTGGAATATTTAACTGCTTAGCAACTCTGTTAGCGTATGAACCAAGGGCAAATGGTGAAGCAAGATGAATTACATCTGGTGCAAAACCATCTAGTAGATGCTTTATTCGCTTCTGCGGTAAACCCATCGGCATTCCGGTGGGCAAAAAGTTTTGAGCATTTATAACTGGCACAGTTTTAACTGGGTGCCCAGCATAGGTAGTTGGAGTTTGCGCAGCGGCGGGTGCTATTACTAAAGCTTGATCACCAGAGTTTGAAAGTTGTTCAAGGATACGAAGTACAGAATTCGTTACCCCATTGATGTTAGGTAAGAAAGACTCTGTGATGATCGCTACTCTCATATGAGTAGGGTGCGTAATTTAGGAAGCCTCAAGGAGCCCTTGAGGTTAAGTGTTGGTAAAGAGTAGGTTAAGCCTTATACCGCCGAGTAATATATGAGCATGAAAGTCGCGATCTGCATTAAACAAGTCCCTGATTCTTGGGCTGAGAAAAAAATGGCTGCTGGTGTATTAGACCGCGCAAATGTTGACGCAGTTTTAAATGATTTAGATGAGTACGCCGTTGAAGAAGGACTTCGAATCGTTGAGGCGAACTCACCAACTAAAGAAGCCGGTGAAGGCAGTGGTCACAGCATTACCTTAATTTCAATGGGACCAGAGCGTGCTACCGAGGCAATTAGAAAAGCACTTTCAATGGGAGCAGATGATGCAATTCTTATTAGCGATCCAGCACTAGCTGGTTCTGATGCACTCTCCACCTCATTAGTTTTAGCTGAGGTAATTAAAAAAGGTAATTATGATTTAGTAATTTGTGGAACAGAGAGCACAGATGCTCGAATGAGTGTGGTGCCAGCGATGATTGCAGAGCGGCTTAATTGGGCGCAATTAACCTTTGCCGGCAAAGTTAAGGTTGATCCAGCAGCAGCCAGTGTTGAAATTGAGCGAGTAACTGAGTTTGGCAATCAAGTAATGAATGCAAAATTTCCAGCAGTACTTTCTGTAGTTGAAAAGATTAATGAGCCAAGGTATCCATCATTTAAAGGAATCATGGCGGCAAAGAAGAAAGTAATTACTACTATGTCATTAGCTGATACTGGATTAGCAGCAACAGCTGTTGGCGCATCCGCTGCCTGGAGTGCGGTTAAAGATGCACTACCAAGGCCAGTGCGAGGAGCCGGCGTTAAGTTAACTGATGAGGGTAGTGGCGGGGAAAAATTAGTTGATTTCCTAGTTGAGAAGAGACTGGCATGAGTAGCGTAATATTTTTAGTAGATCACACTGCTGGCAAAGTTGCTAAAGCAACTGGTGAGCTAGCAACCTTTGCAAAAACAATTGGTGAATCTGTTGCAGTAGTTTTTGCATCTAATCCAGCTGAGATTATTAGCCAGTTAAATACTTTCTCAATTGATAAAGTGATTACCGTAAGTGGTGATTGGGATAAGAATGGTCCTGCTGTTATTGCTGATGGCCTTGCTCAAATTATCTCCGCTAAAAAACCAAGTGCGGTGCTAATTACCTCATCGGCCTCAGGTAAAGAGATTGCCGGACGTGTTGCAGTAAAAACAGGTTCAGGCATTATTACTGATGCCATCGGTGTTGATAAGGATCTAATCACTACACAATCTGTATTTGGTGGTTCAACAACAGTTCATGCCAGTGTTACAACTGGCACACCAATAATCACTTTACGCTCTAACTCAATAGAGCCGGTAGTAACTACATCATCTGCTGCTATAGAGGAGTTTGCGGTAACACTCTCTGATTCATCAAAACTTGCAACTGTTACAAGTGCAACACCAGTAGTTAAAGGCGGGCGTCCTGATTTAACTGAAGCATCTGTTGTTGTTTCAGGTGGTCGTGGCACAAATGGAGATTTCAAACCAGTTGAAGCTTTAGCTGATGCACTAGGCGCAGCAGTTGGAGCATCCCGTGCTGCAACTGATGCTGGTTGGTATCCACACTCTCATCAAGTGGGACAAACAGGTAAAACTGTTTCACCACAACTCTATGTTGCAGCTGGAATCTCTGGAGCTATTCAACATCGCGCTGGTATGCAAACATCTAAGACAATTGTGGCAATTAATAAAGATCCTGAGGCTCCAATTCTTGAGATCGCAGATTTTGCTGTAATTGGAGATCTCTTTAATGTTCTTCCGCAGGCAACAGATAAAATCATCGCTCGTAAAGGGTAATTCTGCTGGTATCAGGGGCAACCTTTAGACTTAGCAAGTGAGTATTTACTTTGATCATGCTGCCACCACACCAATGGTTCAGTCCTCACTTACTGCATTAAATAAACAGGTAATAAAACTTGGTAATGCTTCATCCCTTCACTCTGCCGGAAGATCTGTTAGAAAAGATTTAGAGACAGCACGGGAGGAGTTAGCAGAAGCAGTTGGCTGCGCAGCGAGTGAGATTATCTTTACAGCAACTGGTACTGAAGCAAATAATTTAGCGATTAAAGGATTATTTTGGAAAGGTGCTAAAGCTAATAAGAAGGTAATTATTACCTCAACCTTTGAGCATCATGCAGTGATGGATCCAATTAATTGGCTTGCAGAACATGAGGGCGCCCAGATTGTGGCAATTAAGGTTGATCGTAATGGGTTTATTGATTTAGAAGAGTTAGAGCAAGCGGTTAGCAAATACCATGATGAAATTTCATTTATATCAATTATGCACTCCAATAATGAGGTTGGAACTCTTCAAGATATTGCCCAGGTGGTAAAGATTGCTAGAGATATTCCAGTGCACTCAGATTGCGTGCAAAGCTTTGGAAAAGTAGATCTTTCCTTTAAAAAATTAGGGTTAACAGCTGCAACTATTAGCGCTCATAAAATTGGCGGACCACTAGGTGTTGCAGCATTAATATTAGAAAAAGGATTAGATATAGAGCCAATTCTTCATGGTGGCGGGCAAGAGCGAGATATTAGGAGTGGAACATTTAATGCTCCAGGTATTGTTGCATTCGCAGCTGCTGCAACGGAGGCAATAGAAAATAGGACAGAGCGAGAATTAAAGGTTAGAGAGTTAAAAAAAGAGTTAATTCAAACTATTAAGAAAAATGTGTCAAATATTGTAGTAAATGGTGATCAGGAGAGATCACTGCCTGGGATTTTATCTATTACCTTCCCTAAGACAGATTCAGAGGGGCTACTTCTTTTATTAGACGCAGAAGGTATTGCCTGCTCTACCGGATCTGCTTGCAGTGCTGGTGTGCAGCGGCCAAGTCATGTTCTACTTGCAATGGGGCTCAGTGAGGATGAGACCACCTCTACTTTAAGATTCTCACTAAGTTACACAAATACTATTAATGAGATTTCAAGGCTTGGATCAGTTATTTCTTCCGTTGTGGCAAGATCAAAGAGTGCGTCAGGGAAAAAATGAAAAAGTTAAAAGTAATAGCGGCTATGAGTGGCGGGGTTGATTCTGCTGTTGCAGCAGCACGGGCAGTAGATGCTGGGCATGAGGTTGTTGGCGTTCACTTAGCGTTATCTTCTAATCCACAAAAGTATCGCTCAGGTGCTCGTGGTTGCTGCACAATTGAAGATTCACATGATGCCAGGCGGGCAGCTGATGTAATTGGTATTCCTTTTTATATCTGGGATATGGCAGAAGAGTTTCATAAAGGTGTAGTTGAAAACTTCTTATCTGAGTATCAATCAGGTCGAACACCTAATCCATGTCTTCGTTGTAATGAAAAAATTAAGTTTGAGGCAGTACTAGATAGAGCGAAAGCACTTGGCTTTGATGGAGTAGTAACCGGGCATTATGCAATTACTAAAGAGGGCGCGGATGGAAAAACTCTGCACAGAGCAGCGGATCCAGAAAAAGATCAATCATATGTACTTGCTGTACTTAGAACTGATCAAATAGAGGGTGCAATATTTCCACTAGGAGATACAGTTAAAACAGATACTCGCAAAGAGGCGAAAGAGCGCGGTTTATTTGTTGCTAACAAACCTGATTCACATGACATTTGCTTTGTGCCATCTGGAGATAATGCAGGTTGGCTACGTGAGCGATTAGGTTCTGAAATAGGTGACATAGTTGATCAAGCGGGCACCAAACTTGGTGAACATAAAGGTGCTTACACCTACACAATCGGACAACGCCGCGGACTTAATTTAACTGTGCCAGATAAATCTGGTGAACCAAGATATGTATTAAAGATTGAACCAAAGAGCAACACAGTTGTTGTTGGCACGCATGAAGAGTTAGCGATTAACACAATTATTGCTACGCCCCCTACCTGGTGTGGTCCGGCACCTGAAATAAATAAAGAGCTACGTGGGTTTGCCCAAGTGCGCGCCCATGGCGCACCACTTGCTACAAATTATAAATTTGATGGTACTAACTTGATTGCTAATTTAGACGAGCCAGTATTTGGACTTGCTACCGGTCAAGCATTAGTTATTTATGATAATGATCGCGTAGTTGGCTCTGCCACAATATGTGAAACAATTTAAAATGAGCGCGCAAATTCGTCATCAAATTCAAGAACTATCTGAGGATATTAGAGATCATCAATTTAAATACTATGTTTTAGATGCCCCAACAATTACTGATGCTGCCTTTGATAAGTTATGGAATCAGTTATTAGCACTTGAAAGTGAGTATCCGCAGTACAAACTAGAGAGCTCGCCAACTCTTGAAGTTGGTGGCGGCTTTGCTACCGCCTTTACTCAACATGATCATATTCAAAAGATGATGAGTTTAGATAACGTCTTTGATGGTGATGAATTAACCACCTGGTTTGATCGAATCGAAAAAGCAGATGTTAAAAATACCTGGCTGTGTGAGGTAAAAGTAGATGGCCTTGCTATTAATTTACTTTATGAAAAGGGGAGATTAACTAGAGCTCTAACACGAGGTAATGGTGTTACTGGTGAAGATGTAACACTAAATATTAAAACAATTAAATCTATTCCAACGGAGTTAACTGGTAAAGAGATTCCTGAGCTTCTTGAAGTTAGGGGAGAGGTTTTCTTTCCACTTAAATCCTTTGATGAATTAAATGATTCACTAGAGGAGGCAGGTAAGCCAAGATTTGCTAATCCAAGGAATGCAGCTGCAGGATCCCTTAGACAAAAAGATCCAAAGGTCACAGCCAGTAGGCCACTTGATGTTGTAGTTCATGGAATTGGCGCTGTTACTGGTGTTAATTTCAACTCGCAGTCAAAGGCTTATGAATTATTAAAGGGCTGGGGACTTCCAACAAGTAGTAGATATAAAGTGGTGGCAAATCGCAGAGAGGTATTAGCTTTTATAGATCAGTATGAGAAAAATCGCCACAATGTTGAGCATGAAATAGATGGTGTAGTAATTAAAGTAAATGAGCTAGATGTACAAAATACTTTAGGTTTCACCTCTCGCGCTCCAAAATGGGCAATTGCTTATAAGTATCCACCGGAGGAAGTAAGTACAAAATTATTAGATATAAAGGTAAGTGTTGGTAGAACAGGACGGGTAACTCCATTTGCTTTTATGGAGCCAGTTAAAGTCGCAGGATCCACCGTTACAAATGCCACACTTCATAACACCCAAGAGATTATCCGTAAGGGAATTTTAATTGGCGATACCGTTTTAATTAGAAAAGCTGGAGATGTAATTCCAGAGGTTTTAGCTCCAGTAATTGAAAAGCGTGATGGATCAGAAAAAGCTTTTGTTATGCCAAGTAAATGTCCAAATTGTGGCAGCAAGTTAAGAGCAATGAGTGAAGGTGATGTTGATATCAGGTGTCCTAACTCGCAAAGCTGCCCTGCCCAAGTTGTAGAGCGTTTGTTTTATATTGGCTCACGTTCTGCTCTTGATATTGATGTTTTAGGTTATGAAGCAGCAGCTGCGTTATTAGCCGATAAGTTAGTAACTGATGAGGGTGATTTATTTGCGCTAACACTTAAAGATTTAGGTAAGTCAGATTTCTTTACTAAAAAGGATGGCTCCCGTAGCGTGATTGCAGATCGGTTTATTGCTGGATTAGAGATTGCAAAGACTCGGCCGCTATGGCGGATTTTAGTTGCACTTTCTATTAGACACGTTGGACCAACTAGCGCGCAAGCACTAGCTAACAAGTTTGGATCAATAGCAAATATTCAAAATGCTAGTGCACAAGAATTAGCGGATATTGATGGTGTAGGCGCTGTGATTGCTGATGCAATAGTTGAATGGTTTGATATTGATTGGCATAAGCAAATCATTAAGAAGTGGGAAAAAGCTGGAGTATCCTTAGTGGATGCACCAAAAGCTAATATAAAACAAACGCTAGCTGGCCTAACGATTGTTGTTACTGGATCTCTTAATTACTTTAAACGAGATGAAATTACTGAAGCAATCACTTCACGGGGCGGGAAGGCATCAGCTTCTGTATCAAGTAAGACTGATTTTGTTGTGGCAGGTGAGGCGGCCGGCTCTAAGTTAGATAAAGCACAAGAGCTTGGAATTACTATATTAGATGAGGCAGGATTTAAAGTATTACTGGAGAAGGGGATAAACTAACACTATGAATTTACTTGAAGAGACCACACGGGAATTACCAGCCTCACCTTTAGCATTTGGGCTTATTGCATTTGGAATTTTATCTTTACTTCTTTACTTAACCCTTCGAATTGATAGAGATTAATTATTTCTGCAGTAAGTAAAGAGTTTGCAATCTTTGGTGGAACCTTTGATCCAATTCATCTAGGTCATATTCACCTTATAAAAGAGGTATCTAATAGATTTGAAAAGGTTTTAGTAATTCCATCTAGGACGCCATGGCTTAAGGCGAATCAACCGGTTGCAACAGCTGAGCAAAGATTTCAAATGGCAGATCTAGCTGTAACAGCTATGGGCCTTAGCCCACAAGTTGAGGTGCTTCCACTTGAGACGAGGCGAGAAGGAAATAGTTACACCATAGATACAGTTGAAGAGTTAATGAAAATGTATCCAGGCAATAATTTCACATTAGTTTTAGGATCAGATGCGGCAAATAATCTCAGTAAATGGCATAGATCTGATGAATTACTTAAAAAAATTTCAGTTTTAGTTATTAAAAGGCCAGGAGCAAAACCTAGTGATTATGATGAGTTATCAATTAAAGCTTTAGACATATCATCAACTAAGGTTAGACAAGCAATTTCAAAGCGGGAGAATGTAAGTAATTTACTTCCAGCAAAGGTAGTTACATTTATTAGAGAGTTTGGTTTATATGGCAGTCGGTAAGCGAACTATTGAGTTAACTAAGATTGCAGCCGCTGCACTAGCTGATAAATTAGGTGATGAGATAATTGCGATTGATCTCTCTGAGCAATTAGTTTTAAATCAAGTCTTCTTACTTGCCACCGGAAATAATGAACCACAACTTCAAGCTTTAGCCGATGAGGTTATGAAAAAACTGGCTGAAGTTGGTGAAAAGCCAGTCCGTAAAGAGGGAAGTGGATCTTGGATACTTCTTGATTACACCGACCTAGTAGTTCATATTCAAAGTGTTGAGCTTCGTAATTACTACATGCTTGATCGACTTTGGAATGATTGCCCTAAAATTGAATTAGATTTAGCAAAGGCGCAAAGATAATGGCAAACTCAGAATCACCAATCCGGATTGTACTTTGGCGACATGGACAAACTGATTGGAATGTTGCAAATCGTTTTCAAGGCCATTCAGATATTCCATTAAATAAAGTGGGCCAATATCAAGCGGCTGAGGCAGCTAAAGTTTTAGCAGCGCTTAGGCCTAATCGAATAATTTCAAGTGATCTAATCCGTGCGCAGCAAACTGCGGCGCCACTTGCGCAGTTAACCGATATTAAAGTTGAGATTAATCCTGGAATTAGAGAGACAGATGGCGGATTATGGGAGGGCAAACTTGCATCTGAGAATCGTGAATCTCATGGTGAGTTATTTGCTAGTTGGTATGAAGGTGGAGATGAACCAGCAGGTGTAACTGGTGAGAGACGAAGTGATGTTGCAAAGCGAGCTGTTTCAGTAATTGAAAAAGAGACTGCTAATTTTTCTGGAACTATTGTTTTTGTTACCCACGGTGGCACAGTACGAAGTGTTTTAGGATCAATACTTAATTTACCAATTTCAAAATGGGGCGTAATTGGTGGATTATCAAATGCATGTTGGTCAGTGTTGGAATTAACTAAACATCACACTGGTAGTAAATGGTATTTAGCAGAACACAATGCTGGCTCACTACCTGAGCCTGTCTTTGGAGATGATGCGGTTAATTAGATAAGGTTGGCACTCGTTTGAAATAGCGGGGCTGTGGCGCAGCTGGTAGCGCACTTGCATGGCATGCAAGGGGTCAGGGGTTCAAATCCCCTCAGCTCCACTTAAAAACTATTTAAACTTAAGGAGCTTGGGTGTCAAAGACATTAACAATTCCAGATAACTGGAGTGCCACTGATATCCCAGATTTAACTGGAAAAAGATTCTTAATAACAGGTGCTACCTCAGGCATTGGTTTAGCTACTGCATCTGAGTTAGCAAGAAGAAATGCTCAAGTAGTAATAACTGCTCGAAGTGTTGAAAAAGCAAGAGATGCTATTAAAAAGATAGGCCCAGGATTAGTTGATTATTTATTGATGGATTTAACTGATCTAGATTCAGTACGAAAAGCAGCGGCTAGAGTTGATAAATCATTTGATGTTGTAGTTTTAAACGCTGGCGTGATGGCAACACCATTTACAAAAACAGTTGATGGATTTGAGCTTCAGATGGGCACAAATCACCTAGGACATTTTGCTTTTGCAGGACTTATTAAAAATCAGATTAAAGATCGACTCGTTGTAGTCTCAAGTGTTGCTCATAAAATGGGAAATTTTGGTGATAACAGTATTGATAGCATTAAAAATATGTGTCTTGGAATTGGTAAGTATCAAAAATGGCCAGTGTATGGTTCAACTAAATTAGCTAATCTTTTATTTGTAGCAGAGGTTGAACGGCTAAGAATTGCAAATAATTGGTCATTTATTCCAATTGCAGTCCACCCTGGTTACTCAGATACAAATTTGCAGGCAGTTGCCTCTCAGATGCGTGGGGCTGCCATGGAGGAAAAAGTCACCATGGCAATAAATAAAGTATTAGCCCAACCTGCAAAACAAGGAGCGCTGCCAACTTTGGCCGCTTGTGTTTTTCCAGGGTTAATTGGCGCTAGCTTTATTGGACCAAATGGATTTCTTGAGATGCGTGGAACTCCAAAGCTAACTCGGGCTAGGGCGCTTGCTTATGATCAAGTATTAGCGAAGAATTTATGGACGGTAAGTGAAGAATTAACCAAAGTTAGTTGGAATTAAATTATGGCGCAGGCTTATGATTTTAAGGCGGTTCAAGATAAGTGGCTGCCGATTTGGGACAAACTAGAACCATTTAAATCAGGTAAGTCAGATGATAATCGTCCTAAAAAATATATTTTAGATATGTTTCCTTATCCATCAGGTGATTTACATATGGGCCATGCTGAGGCGTATGCATTAGGGGATGTAATCGCAAGGTATTGGATTCAAAAAGGTTTTAACGTTATGCATCCCATTGGTTGGGATGCATTTGGTTTACCAGCAGAAAATGCTGCAATAAAACGAGACGCTGATCCAAGAGCTTGGACGTACGAAAATATTGATGTTCAAAAAGCCTCTATGCGCAGATACGCCTGCTCATTTGATTGGGATCGTGTTCTTCACACATGTGATCCTGAGTATTACAAATGGAATCAATGGTTATTTCTTCAGATGTTTGAAAAAGGTTTGGCCTATCGCAAAGATTCAGCGGTTAACTGGTGTCCTGATTGCCAAACTGTATTAGCAAATGAACAAGTAGTTGCAGGTCTATGTGAGAGATGTGATAGCGCTGTAACAAAGAAAAAGCTTAATCAATGGTATTTAAAGATTACTGATTACGCCGATCGTTTACTTGATGACATGGAGCAACTTGAAGGTGCTTGGCCTGAAAAAGTATTGCTTATGCAAAGAAATTGGATTGGTAGATCAACTGGTGCGCAGGTGGAGTTTGCAGTTGATGAAATGGATCAAAAAATAACTGTTTACACCACAAGACCTGACACTTTATATGGCGCAACCTTTATGGTCGTTGCTGCAGATTCTGAATTAGCAGCAAAATTAGTAGCAGGAACACCAGTTGAAGCTGAGTTTAAAAAGTATTTAGAAACTGTTAAGGCAGCAAGTGATATTGACCGATTAGCAACAGATCGAGTGAAAACCGGTGTGTTTTTAAATCGCTATGCGATTAATCCAGTAAATAACGAAAAGATTCAAATTTGGGCATCAGATTATGTTTTAGCTGATTATGGAACTGGTGCCATTATGGCCGTTCCTGCCCATGATCAACGAGATTTAGATTTTGCAAAAGTTATGAAGCTGCCAGTTAGGGTAGTAATTGATACTGGCCAAGAGGATCCAAATACTTCAGGTGTTGCAACATCTGGGAATGGCAAAGTAGTGAACTCTGGATCAATTACAGGACTTGGCAAAGATGAAGCGATTACAAAAATTATTAAAGAAATTGAGAGCAAAAAGATTGGCAAAGCAACTAAAAATTATCGCCTGCGCGATTGGTTAATCTCTCGCCAACGTTTTTGGGGCACACCAATTCCAATTGTGCACTGCGATAAATGCGGTCTTGTTCCAGTGCCACAAGATCAATTACCAGTTGAGTTACCAGATGCTAAGGGACTCGATCTAAAACCCAAGGGTTCATCTCCACTAGGAGCAGCATCTGATTGGGTAAATGTTAAATGCCCAAAATGTAACGCCCCTGCTAAGCGAGATGCTGACACGATGGATACGTTTATGGATTCATCTTGGTACTTCCTTCGTTACACATCAGTTAATAATCATGATGTTGCCTTTGATAAAAAAGCGGTAGAGACCTGGCTCCCAGTTGATCAATATGTTGGTGGAGTAACTCATGCGATCTTGCACCTTTTATATTCCCGCTTTTTCACAAAAGTATTACATGATCTTGGCATGCTCTCATTTACTGAACCATTTACTAGGTTATTAAATCAAGGCATGGTCTTAAAAGATGGTTCAGCTATGAGTAAGAGCAGAGGAAATTTAGTTAAATTATCAGATGAGTTAGATACACATGGCGTGGATGCAATTAGGGTTTCTTTAGTATTTGCTGGCCCACCTGAAGATGATATTGATTGGTCAGATGTGTCACCTACTGGTTCATTAAAGTTTTTAAATCGTGCTTGGCGAATTAGCCAGGATGTAACGAGTAAGCCTGGAATAGATTTTAAAAAGGGTGATCTTGAGCTTAGAAAAGTAACTCAAAAAGCGATAGCAGATATTGAATTAGCTGTTGAATCTTTTAGATTTAATGTTGTAATTGCCAGAATTATGGAGTTAGTAAATGCCACAAGAAAAGTAATTGATTCAGGTGCTGGTCCAAGTGATGCAGCAGTACGTGAGGCGGCAGAGGCAATTGCAATATCACTTTCTCTAGTTGCTCCATACACAGCTGAGGAAATGTGGGAGTACCTTGGTCATAAACCAGCTATTGCTAATGCTGGTTGGCCAGTCGTAGATAAATCATTACTTGGCGCAGATAATGTAATTGCAATCTTGCAGGTAAATGGAAAGATTAAAGATCGTATTGAGGTCTCACCTAATATCTCTCAGGAAGAGTTAGAAAAACTTGCCACAGAAAACTCTGAGATTACAGCAGCTTTATCAGGTGCTCTGGTTAAGAAAGTGATCACAGTTACACCAAAGCTTGTAAACTTTGTAATCTAATAAGTGTAAAATTTCACCATGCGCCTAACCTTAATTATCACTTTACTTCTTGCACTTACTCCTTCTGCTAATGCTGCAAATACTGGAGGTGGATCCGCCCCGGCCCCAGCTCCAGTTGCAACACCTACGCCAACGCCTACGCCAACGCCTACGCCAACGCCTACGCCAACCCCAACTCAGGCTGCACCAACTCCAACACCAGCAGCTGTTAAAACAGTTAATAATGAGTTAGCCAAAGTAACGACTTTACTTAATGCAAATAATTTTAAGCAAGCACTCTCAGATCTAAAGGTAATTGATTCTGAATTTAAAAATAATGCTGATGTTAATAACCTACTTGGATATAGTTCTAGAAAACTTAAGCAATATAAGCCTGCTGCTACCTACTATAAAAAAGCATTGAAGATAAACCCTAACCACCTGGGCGCCCTGGAGTATCAAGGGGAGTTATTTGTGTTAACTAATAAGGTATCTGCTGCCAAAAAAAATCTAGTGAAGTTAGAAAAACTTTGTGGGTTAAAATGTGGTGAGTATTTGGATTTAAAGAAAGCTATTGGCAAGAAATAGTTTGCTAGCTTTACTTAAAGCTTCACATTTTGGCCCAACTATTGCAGTCACCACAGTTTCATTCCTACTTGCCACCTCACTTTGGTGGGAGGGGCCAGCACTTGTAATTGCTTTTGGAGTATTTCTTGGCCAACTCCTAGTTGGCTTTACCAATGATTTAATTGATTACCAAGACGATCTAAAACATAATCGATTATCTAAACCACTAGTTAGTGGTGAACTTACTATTTCTAAACTACGCAGAGCTATAAAAGTTGTCATACCTTTCACTATATTATTAAATATCTTTGGTCCTCTTGGTATTAGGGGTGGGCTGATTTATTTATTTGGCGTTGGTATGGGAGTTAGTTATAACTTTTACTTTAAATCCACACTACTTTCACCAATTCCATACGCTCTTGCATTTGCTGCCTTAGTTTCATCCATAATAGTTTCAACAGATCGTACGCCACCGCTTTGGTTTATCACCGCAGCAGCATTACTGGGCGTTGCAGCCCACTTTGCTAATGTGCTTAAGGATATTGATCAAGATTTAGCATCAAAAATTAAAGGCTTACCTCAGCGGATTGGTAAGAGAGGCTCAAGATTAGTAACTAGCCTCTTACTAGTTATAGCTACATTAATTCTTCATAATGCTAATTCAAATATGCCACTACTTATAGTTGGACTAGTTTTTGCAATCATCACCTCATTTGCCCCTGATAGGATCATCTTTAAATCACTAATGATCACAGTGGTGGTTGATGTAATCATGTTTATTAATGCCACTGATCAAACTCTCGGTAGTTTTACAGTATAAATACTTGCTTTAAGTAAGCATTACTTAGAGTATTGCTGTATGAGACGGATAGTTCTACTTAGCCTATTTCTCACCTACATCCCGCTGCACTCATATGCTGCGCCAAGTGATGATGCACTCACAGTTTTAAACTCACTATCTGTTAAAGGACGAGCAGCTAAGACCGGCTACAGCCGAGTCCAATTCACTCACTGGTCAGATCTTGATCGCAATGGTTGTGATGCTAGAAATGACACATTAAAAAGAGATCTAACAGAGCTAGTTTTTAAAGTTGGCACCAGAGATTGCAAGGTAATTACTGGCTCACTTCTTGATCCATATAGTGGCAAGGTAATTACATTTAGTAGTTCTAAATCAACTATTGATATTGATCATGTGGTGGCGCTATCTAATGCTTGGCAAACAGGGGCGGCCTACTTTGATAAAACAAAGCGACAACAGATTGCCAACGATCCACTTAATTTATTGGCAGTTGATTTCACACTCAATCGCCAAAAAGGAGATGGTGATGCGGCCACCTGGCTACCACCACTTAAGAGTTATCGATGTGATTATGTTTCAAGACAGATTGCCGTTAAAGCGAAGTATGGCCTCTGGGTAACACAGCCAGAAAAAGGCGCAATTATTAAGTTACTAGAAAAGTGTGAAGGCCAGAAGATCCCTAATTAAATCTCACCCTTTTCTAATCCTGCAAGTACCTTAGCTGCTCGCTTTCTTACCTCTGGCATATCTTTAAGTCTGCCGATTCCAAATAATTGCTGACTCATTCGGTGATTGCCTTTAAACTCCTCTAAATTTCTATCTAGAAAGTCCCAATACAAAGTTGTAAATGGGCAGGCATTCTCACCAACTCTAAGCTTTGGGTCATAAAAACAACCTTTGCAGTAATTACTCATCTTTGAGATGTAAGCACCGCCTGCGGCATATGGCTTAGTCATCATTACGCCATTATCTGCGTGCACACCCATTCCAATTACATTTGGCACCATCACCCAATCACTTGCATCAATAAATACCTGCCTCATCCACTGCAGAAATTGCTGCGGATTAGTTCCAGTAATTAAAGCTAAATTACTAAGCAACATAAGACGGGGGATATGAGCAACCCAGGCGCGCTGATTAATATCTGAAACAGTTGTTTTGATGCAATTCATTTTTGTTTTATCAGGATCAGTAAATAGTGGTAGCAAATCACGCTTTGCATTCAAGTGATTACCTGCCCGGTAATCCTCACCCAAATACCAGTACATTCCATTTACATACTCACGCCAGCCGATAATCTGGCGGATAAAACCTTCAGCTGATGCGATTGGAATATCACCTTTTTCAAATCTTTTAACAGCTGCCTCTACTACCTCACTTGGGTGAAGTAGGCCGTTATTTATATAAGGACTAAGGAGTGAGTGGTGAAGCGCCCAATTATCACTAGTCATTGCATCCTCATAAGGACCAAAGCTTTTAAAGTGATTATCTAGAAAGTTTTTTAGTACTTTTTTTGCGCCCGCTCTGCTTGTTGCCCAGGTCGTACCAGCCTTAATTCCCAATTCTTTAGCTACCTCTAAATCAATTTGATCAGGTTTGTGTTCTAAATATGGTGGAAATTTATAACCTTTCGGCAAGGGTGAGCGATTTTCTTTATCAAAGTTCCAAGCCCCACCTACTGGCTTTTCTTTTTCTACCAAAATATTTAGCCTAATCCGTTGGCTCCTATAAAAAGATTCCATCAGATAACTTTTTTGTTTATCTGCCCACTCTCTAAACAATGTTTTAGGTGTTAAAAAGAAATCACTTTCAACAAACTTAACTCCAAAATCTGATAGTGATTTGTGTAATCTAAATGATGAGGGCGCACACGCTGTGATTGGTAGATCCTTATACTCACTTTGCACCATCTTTAAACCATCAACAGTTGTGGCAGCTTTTTGATAGATAACCTTAAAACCAGCATCTTTTAGCTCTTGGGCAAAATGAAGCGCACTTGAGATAAGAAAATAGAGTCTTATCTTGTTCCAATGATCACCAGTAACCATTCGGGCGCTTTCTACCAAAACAATCAGATCATTCTTTGGATCAGCGTTTTTTAGCGCGCCATACTTTGAATTTAGTTGATCATGGCTGACATAAATTATTTGCTTCATTTCCTACCCGAACACCGTTTACTGCAGTACTTAACCTGCTCCCAATTCTTTGCCCATTTTTTCCGCCACTCAAAAGCGAGCCCACAACTAACACACATTTTTGGTTCAAAGCCATTTTTAATCTTTGCCCGCATAGGGCAATAGTAGGTCTTTGTCTTACTTTCTTATTAGATTTACTAGATATGAAATAGAAAAGCCAAAGCCGATAATTGCATAAGCAATTGCAAATGGGGATAATTCATTCGGAATAAATACGGTTAAGAAGCCAAGGGCTGCAGCTGCGATAAACATCACTTTTGCAACATAGCCTAATGATGCAGCAGTATTTAACTTTGCGTTCTGCCACATATTTCCAGCCAGAGCAAATAATGTGATTGCGATCATTCGCATTGCCCAGATCATTTGATTTGAATCATCAGCGCCAAGTAGATCTAAAAATAAGGCGGGTGCGATCAGAAGAAATAGCGCAGATGCGCCAAAGACTATTGAGCCAGCTTTAAGTGTGCTCTTAATTCCATGCTGATACATATAAGCAGGTTAGACCTATGAAAAGCACAAGTGCAATAGTTTGGGCGGGTGTAATACTTAATTTGTTTTCTAAAAAGGATATCCCCAGGTGAAGGAAGGGTTTCACCTGGGGATATTTCCCGGTTATTACTTCAGCGTAGGAAGTAATAATTATTGTTCACAGTATCTCTAGGAGTAGATACCTGACCAACTATTTACCTTCATTACATACCACTGGCCACCCTCGATAGCATTATCTGTGCCGAAAGGAGTTGGTACTAAATCAGGACGAGATTTTGAAGTTGATGCGTGAACTTGTGCAACCAACATGTAGTAACTAGCTTTATCACTCTTACTAGTTCTTAAGTACTCAGTAACATCAATAATTCCACTAGATTCTTCATCTCGTGTGATAAATCCAGGCGCACCTTCAGCAAAGTATTCAGATTTAAATTTAGCTACGGTTGCTAATTTTCCATCTGATATTCGATAGGAAACGATCCTTGCTAATAAAGCGTTACTACCTGGATCTTCTTGGATTAATACATTGCCAAGATCATCAACTACGATGTTATCTGGCTTAGATAAAAATGGTTCTTCAGAGCCATCTAGCAACATAGTTAATGTGCCACCCTTAAGCGGGTCATTAACATCCTTTAAGCGAAGTCGCCATAGCGCCCCACCATCACGTGAAACGGTAGGGGTAGCTGGATTTGGCGCAGTTGCCTTTGGATCCTTATTTGATTCAGTTGTCACAAAGTAGTAATCATTTGGCTTTTTAGGGTCAAAGTGACCATCCTCAACTCGAGCCAAAGTCATACCTGATCTGGCCTGAGCGTTTTGAAGCGCGCCATTTACTTTCCAGTCAATTGATTTAAAGGAGATTGGCGCACCCTTGTTTTTGCCATACTTTGCCCGGAACTCATTATCACTTGCAACATCGGTTGCTAATACATATAAAGAACCATTTGATAGACCAGCTTGCTCATACCAGCTGCCATCTTTTTGCTTTGTTCCTTTATACATCCAAAGTTGTGAATCCGTTGCAGAGCCATCCTCATTTCCAAATACAACTGTATTTTTTGAGGTAGTTGGTGCGGCTACAAAGGTTTCCCAAGCTGCAAGGCCAAATCTTGGCATCTGTGCAAAATCACCCTCTTCATTGCCAGCAAAGCCGCGGGATTCATCTCCACCCTCTTCACCGGTTAAGTAAACCGCTCCCTTATATCCAACACCGGCGCTCTTGCTATAAAACGTGCCAGCTTCGGCCAAGGTTGATGAGCAAAATCTATTTATCAGTGTGCTGTGATTAACGCTTCCGTACTGATCCTTTGCTGCAGCATTTTTTGGAGAGGTTGGTTGAAAGGTGTAATCAAGTGCTTGATAATCAAACCACTCAACAAATTGCATAAAATCTTTACCAGCAACAACCTCTTTCTTTGCCAGGTCATAATGCATCTCACTCACATATGAACCAGTGGTTAGTCCAGCAGATGAAGCTCTAGCAGCAGCAATCGGGTTTGAGTTACTCCACTCATGATTTGTAATTACCCTTAATTTATTACCGCTTTTAATGACACCCATTCCATCTGGGATACCCCCAACTAGGTAATTGCCGATTCGATCTCCGGCAGTTGCAAATGGGGTTAGCGAGACAGCAGAGTTTGCAGGCTCCATATAAACCACGCCAGCAGCAGCATTTACCGGCAGACAGGTGGTAACTAGTACTACTAATGAGGCAGGGAGGATAAATATAGATCTTTTAAACTTTAACATTTAACTCCTTGTATAAATTAGTTGATTAAGGGAAGTGAGCAGATTCCACACCCATATGCTGAATAACTCTTAACTTTTGAGTTACTGCTATACCAACAATTAGTGAAGAGTTACAATAAAATTGGTTGAGTATGAACTGAGAGTCAATTTAAGGTAAACACAGATAGGTATATAGAAACTACTGTGTGGTTTAATTGTTAAGTGAGAAAACATCTATTTATTACTCTCTTAGCACCACTGTTGCTGATGAATTCTGGGCTAGCTAATGCTCATCAACCAGTTGAGTTAGGTTCTAAAAATATGAGAGCTGATCAAGGACCAATTTTAGTAGATGGCACAGTTTCATTTGCGCTGCGAGCAAACTTCACCAAAGCAAATCAGGAGAGAGGTTTTAGAGCTTCGCTAAAACAAGGTGAATTATTAAATTTTGAATACTTAATTATTGATAAAGCACCTGAGAATAAAATGGCTCTTAGCAAGTTACCTACTGTCACAATTACAGCACCAGATGGCGCAAAAAGTGTTGTTAAATATACGGAGCGTACAAAGTTTTATGAGCCTTATGGGCGAACAAATTATCTATATTTAGCTAGATTTTCTAGTACTGCAGTTGAGGGAATCTATAATTTCTCTATTAGATCAAAAGCTAAAGCAAGTATTACAGTTTCAACTGGGAGCAAGGAAACTTTTGGGCAAGTTTTTCAGCCAGCAAGTTGTCCAAGTATTGAGCCACAGCAAACACCTACAGTCACCAATGCCCAAGCAGCCACATTAATTGGTATGAAAAAAGATGCTGCCACCTCATGCGCTGCTAAATTAGGCTGGGGATATCGTGTAGGGCAAGAAGATGATCAGCTCTTTGCTTTAACTAAAGATTATCAACTAGATAGGGTTACGGTAGTTATAAAGAAGGGGATAATTACTGAGTCAGTAGTTGGTTAAGTTGTCAGAGCGCTAGATTGTTCCATAATATTTGCTG
>Ga0247831_1003498_pt1 | contig 22752 bp, 5 predicted proteins | sample LaCruzMarch2015__9_FD_192406 | JGI IMG/M metagenome (GOLD analysis project Ga0247831, IMG submission 192406) | Freshwater microbial communities from meromictic Lake La Cruz, Castile-La Mancha, Spain - LaCruzMarch2015_1m | ecosystem: Environmental > Aquatic > Freshwater > Lake | place: Spain...
TCTGGATTTACATCCGATGACTTTCTTCGAATTTCTTGATGCCGTTGGCGCATCGGGATACCGGGAAAGACTCGAAAATCCGGAGCGTTTAGAACCCCTCCCCGAGGCTCTCCACCTGGAACTCATGTGGAATTTCCCACAAGCCGGGCGCGAGTCGAACCCCAGGCCTTTCCTCTGTGCCCCCTGTGTCCTCGGTGGTCAAAAAAGTCCCCATACCGTTCCTCACTCCACCACCTCCACTCGGTAAAACTTCCTTCCGCCGGTGGCATCGGTATCCGTGTGGGTTTCCTGTTGCCCCCTGCCGGTCCGGCGCGAATTTGGCACCTCGCTCCAACCTGTGAGGCTTTCGCTCCACAGCACCCGGTAGTTGATCCCCTCCTTGCCTTCCCAGCGGATTTCAAATCCCCCCGCCTTCCTTTCCCCCGCCTCGATCTGGAATTTCGATTTCCCGTCCCTCGGGTCCGTATCCGCCAAATACTCCATCCGGTTGCTCACCCCATCCCCGTCGTCATCGCGCGACTCCCCGCCGCGCTGCGCCACTTCCCCGCCAAAGTGCCTCGCCGCCCACTGCGTGTAGTTTTCGCGCCCGCCCAGGATTTCCAGCGTCCTCACCACAGGGACCGCAGGCCCATACACCCCGTTGCCGTCCTGCCTCGCCCTCACCACCACCGCCCCGCTGCCGTTCGCACTCAACACTCTGTTTGACACCACCGCGTTCCCGGACACCACTTCCAGCTCGGGCGCCAGCCCGCTCGTCGCCGTCGCATTCAATGCCAGCGTTCCGTTCGACAGGCTCCAGCTGGCGGGCGCGTTGAACACGATCGCTTGTGCGAGCCGCGAGCCCACATCCACCGTCTCCTGCTGCAAAAATCCCCTCACGCTGAAGTCCGTCCTGCCACTGCTCGCCGCGGCCGCCACACGCACCGTGTAGTTCCCCGTCGCCGTGGGCTCCCACGCCCAGATGCGCTCGCCGAATCCATTGCCCCAGTCGTCGCGTTTCGCCAACTCCGCCCCGTTCGGCCCCACGATCGACAGCTCCACATTCCGACCGCTGCCCACCCCGAACACCTCGACCGTCACCCTCTGCCCGGGCGCCGCCGCCAACCTCGTCTCGAACGCCGCCCCGCCCGCCTCGATGCTGGCGTCGAACACCGCCCCGTTCAGCGGCAACTCCAATCCCGCCGCCGCTCCGCCAGCTCCCGCACCGGTTGGCGTCGTTCCCGCAAAAATCTGCACCGGCGCCGGGTTGGACACCGTCCGCGGGTTTCCGGGATCGCCCGCATACACCAGCGCCATGTAGCGACCAACCGTCCCGAACCCTCCCACGAACCCGTCGTAGCGCTCGTAGACTTTGTTCCACAGCATCTCCACGGTTTGCACCACCGCGCCGTCGGGCCCCACCAACTCGGCCCACACCTTCACCGGCGCGTTCCCGTCGGGCATCACCACATTCGCCGCCCAGATGTTCACCGTGTCGTTCAACCCGCACACCGCTGGCGGGCTCGCCAGCCCGATATACGGCGGGTCGTCCGCCGTCACGAACGCCGCCCCGATAAACGCCGCCAGCGCCTTGAACCCGTCCTTGCCCCGGTCGTAAACCCCGTCCCCGTCGTCATCCAACAAAAACGGCACCGGCCCGAGCAGCCTCATCAGGTCGCTCGCAAACCCGAAGCTCGAGCGCAGGTCCTGACCTTTCGCAATCGCCAGCCACAGCCACCTCGACAGGCTCGCCCACTCGCTGTTGCCGGGGTTCCTCTGGTTCGCCCCGCAGCTCGCCATCACCACCCGTTCATAAGCCGCGGACGCCAGTCCCGGCACGAATCGCCCGCTGTAGTCGCTGTCCACGATCACATGCACCGCGCACCCCGTCGCCCCCTGCAGCGTGTCCAGCCAACCCTTCAGCATCGCCGGGGCCACCACATCCCCGTTCGCGCACACCAATCCCTCTGGGCTCCCTTCGCCCACCAGATAAACTGTCAGCGCGTTGAGTGCCTTGCCCGAGGGCAGCGTCCAGTTCACGATCGATTGCCTCAAGTTCTCGGCACCCGCCAAATTCGTCACCCTCGGGTTGGCGAAGCCCTCCCCGAGATACCGGATGTTTTCCTCGCGCACCCGCCGCAGCAAGGCCGTCTCGTGCGCGAAGTCCGCCACCAGGCCCGCTTTCTTTGCCGCTCCGGGGTTGGATTCGTAGCCGTGAGACAGGATCACCACCCGGTTCACCGCCGAGGTTTGCGTCACCGTTGTCACCACCGGGAGACTCACCTGGCCCCAGATGTCCCTCGCATAGAACATCACCGTATACGGCTCGTCGGGCCCGCCCTCCGTGAACCCCCCATATTCCATCTCGTATTCCCGGCTCGACGCATTCCACATCAACTCGATCTCCGGCAAATCCACCACCGGCGCGTCCCCGTCGGCTGCATAATCCGGCGGCACCACCACCGCCCACACCCGCTCGATCGGGAAGCTCCCATCCACCCCACCAGCCCACAGCCTTGCAACTGCCGTCCCAGAAAGCGTTTGCGGCAGCACCACCGAACCCACTGCGGGCCGTGCCACCTTGGAAACCCCGCTCATCCCCATCCCTCGCCGCGCGATGCCGCCCGGATCCCTGCCTACTGCGGCCTGGAACCGCGCCATCGCCTCCGCCGCCACAGCGTGCGCCTCCTCCAGCGTTTTGCCCAGCGACAGCTCGCTCCACAGCATCGACGAATAACTCACCGCCCCGGCCGCCGCCATGTGCGCCACTTGGTTCGCAGAGGCCGAGGAAAACACCGCCCGCTTCGCCGGATTGCCGGCCATCACCTTGGCCGCCAGACGGTCCGCGTAGCAGCATTCCAGAATCACCGTCACCTCGGTTTGCGGGTTCGCCGCCTGATACGCATCCAGCCAGCCATCCAGCTCCGTCCCCGAAAATTGCTCGTCCTTGCCCAGCAGGAACAACCCGTCCTCCCCGCCCGGCGCCACGCGCCCGTGGTCCACCAGATACAACAACAACGCCGGCTTGCCCGTGGCCGCCGCCAGTGCCGCTTGGATCCCCGCCCGCGTGGGCAGCCCATCCACACCCGCATCCCCCGTGGCATGGCTCAGGAACGCCACATCCCCGGCCTGCAGACCCCGATACCTCAGAACCTCATACGCCCGGTTCGCCAACGCCCGCGTCGCCGTCCACACCGGATCATTCGGCCCGCGCCTCCCCGCCACCACCAACGCACTCCCGATCCCGTCCACCGCCCCCCCGGGCGAGATCACATTCACCCACGCCACGCCGGTCAACCCATTCGCATGGCGCGCCATCACCGCATCCACCCCGGCATTGTCCCCCGCCACATACTCTCCGGTGGATTCGTTGATCGCGGCCCCGCTCGCGTTGCGCGCCAGCGACCACTTCAGCGTGCCGTCGTTGTCGATCGAGCGGAAGGGAACCCGTTCGCCGGTTACCACCGTCTTCAACGGCGGATCCAGGCGGAGTTTTTTCTCGGGGTTGCGCAGGTGGACGAGCCCGCCTGCGGCCGTTCCCCCCACCATGTCGGGGCTGCCGTCGCCATTGAGGTCGGCCACCACGCTTCGGAGGTCCTGGGCGAAGCCGGCCCCGGTGCCGCCCCACACCTTGCTGTTCAGGAAATACCCGCCGCCCTCCAGCGCCCGGAAAAACCACATGCGCCCATCCACATCGGAGGCCAGCACATCCAGCCGTCCGTCGCCATTCACATCGGCCACCGAGAGCGCGCGGCCGTTGGCGACCAGGTCGGGCAAGATCGACCCGCTGGCTGCCGGGTTCGCATACGGCGCCAGCGCGTTGCCGGTGTAGGCGTGGCGCGCCACCGCGCCGTTGGATTGGAGCACGAGCAGGTCCACTCCCCCCGCCTCGTTGCGCAGGAAGGCCGGAACCACCGCACCCGTGCCGGCCGACAGGGTCCCCGCCGCCGTCGGGGCCGATGCGAATCCATTCGAGCGGTAGAAACGCACCACGCCGTCATCCGATCCGACCGCCAGGTCCGCCCTGCCATCCCCGTTCCAATCCCCGAAAGCCGGATAAACCGACCCCACGGGCAGCCCGGGCAAGCCCGCCAGCCAACCGGTCCGCTCGGCGAAACTCGTCAAAAGCGGGGACCCGTTGTTCTCGAAAATCCTCAGCACTCCCCCCGCGCCCCCGACCACCATGTCCAGGTCGCCATCCCCGTCGAGGTCGCCCAACGCCGGCGCCGCCGCGCCACCGGCACCCACCGTGAAATTCCCTGCCACCCCGTTGTAGGGATCCCCGAAAAAGTCCTCCACCAGCGCACCGCCCGCCAGCATCCTCCGCTCCGCAGGGAAGAATTGCAGGTTCAGCACCATCTTCTCCCCGCGCCGCCGCGAGACACCGCCCTCCACGATGCCCCCGTCCGCCGCACTGTCATGGATGCGCGGCTGCGTGCCACGCTGGTATTCCGTGAGGAAATCCACGCCATCCCCGTCGGTGTCGCTCTCCGGTCCGGCGGCCGCCGTCCCGTATTGCTGGATTTCATACCAATCCGGAATCCCATCCGCATCGAGGTCCTGCGCGGCGGGGAAGTATTCCGCCACCGCCGTGGTCTCCCCAGCGAGCGTGAACGAGGCCTGCGACACCGCCAACCCCGCCGGCGATTCCTGCCTCGCGCCGTTCACCACCCATTGGCCGAATTTGTAGCCGTTCGACTCGGTCGGCGCGTTCGCCGTGGAAACACTCGTCCCGACCGTGAGCCAGGTGTCCCGCGCCACCACCCCGCCGGGCGTGCTGGACTCGACATACCGCACATACTCCTCGGCGAAGGCCAGCGCCATCTTCTCCCCGCGCCGCCTCGAGATGCCGCCCTCCACCACCGAACCATCCGAAGCACTGTCCGCGATCCGCGGCTGCGTGCCGCCGACATACTCCTCGAGGAAGGTGCGCCCGTCCCCGTCCGTATCGCTGCCGGGGTCGATCTCCGTCGCGCCGTATTGGTTCACCTCGAACCAATCGGGAATGCCATCCGCATCCAGATCCTGCGCGACCGGGATGTATTCCGCCACCGCCTCTACCGGACCCTCGATCGTGAGGTTCACCTGCGAGAGCGCGATGCCACTGCCGCTCTCCTGCCGCACCCCGTTCACTTTCCACTGCGCGAACCGGTGCCCGAGGTGTTCCCCGCTCAGGTTCGCCGTCGTCACCCGCGTGCCGGCCTTCAGGTATTCGTTGCGCGAGACCACCCCCGGCGGCGACGAGGCCTCGGAATAAAAATGCCACTCCGCCCCCACCACCACCGCGATTTTTTCCCCACGGCGGCGCGAGATGCCGCCCTCGGCGATCCCGCCATCCGCCGCGCTGTCGGGAATCCTCGGCTGCGAGCCCTTCACAAATTCATCGATCAGCGCTACCCCGTCGTTGTCCGTGTCGCTGCCGGGATCCTGCCCCAGGTCACCGTAGTTCACATACTCATACCAATCCGGAATCCCGTCCGCATCCGTATCCGCCGCCTCCGCCACATACACCGCCTCCGCCTGCGTGTTCTCCAGGATTTTGAAATGGAACGCATTCACCGAGATCCCATTCCCGTCCTGCTGGCGCACCCCGTTGAGGTTCCAATACGAAAAACGGAACCCGTTCGAAGTCTGCGGCGGCGGCGTCACCGCCACCGTCGTCCCCGCCTCGTGGAACGCACTCGAGGCCACGATCCCGCCCGGCGTCGAGGAGGTCGTGAGCTGCACCTGGGTGGATTGCGTCACCAGCACCGAGGCCAGCGCGATCCCCCCAGCCAATCCCGCCGCAACCAGCCACTTCTTGCGACGCGAGGAACCCCCCCCCGTCAAAGGACCGCCTGAACCGGACTGGATGAAACCAAGCATGGGGAAAATCCTCTCCGCGTTTAGTTTCCGCTGACCGGAACCACCCAGTAGCCATCGGCACCGGTGTCGAACCCATACGCATTGATCTTCGCCGGCCGCTCATCCGGCCCCACCCGCAACTTCGGATCCCACTGGTTGATGACACCGGGCGTTCCGGCTTCTTTTGCGCGGGTGACCTCGGCGGCGGTGGCTTCGCGCAGGCCCATTTTTTGGAAGATGTAACTCCTACCGAAGCGTGTAGTTTTATTACTTACATGATAGCAAAATTCACCAGCACTTTGCAAAAAATCGCCATTTCCTAATTGCCGCCAACTTTCCCAACTTTCTCCTTGAACTTCTATTTGAAACTGAATGCTTCTAACACTTTGATTCCACGATTCAGGATTAGGCTGGATCTCCACAGAAATTGGGAGCGTTTCGCCCGCTACGGCGTAAACTGAAATTTGAGTTTGCCATGTCTTATTATTAGCATTGGAGTCTGCAATTGATATATTTGCCAATCCTTCAATAAATGCAGAAAAGTTATATCTGCCAGTTTTCTCAGGAAAAAATACACCTGTCCATCTGATGGATTTTGCTGTGAACGGAATCCCAGAAATAGGATCGTTTGCATAATAAGTTGGTGAATTTGGAGTTTCATCAACCCGAGTAAAAGATTTTCCCGAAAAATTTGAATCCTCAAAATAAGTGGCGGTTAGACCGCTTGCTGGCTTTTTCGATGAGTCGCTCGAAACAACCCTCCCATCTTCTAACCGGGTTCCCGCATCCCCCGTCGCAATCAGCCAATACCACACCGAGAGGAAATCGTTATCCGTAAGCGGTGAGCGGCTGATTTTGAGCGCCGTCTGGTTGCCGGTTGCCGGGATTTGAAGGAAGTCGAGGTTGAGCAAGTCGCGGCTGTCCTTGGCAAGGATTTCGAGCTGCACTTCGCCGAAGTCGGTGGACCAATCCCTCGCCACATCCCAGGTGAAGCGGTGCGTCTGCCCCGTCGCGATATTCGCTCCCAGCTTGTTGCCCGTCCCCTCGGCAAAGCTCGTGATCGGAATGACATCGGCCAGCGAATTCCCGCCATTCTTGAACGCCAGTGCCGCTGTCTGCACCGTGACATTGTCAGCATCCTTCACCGTGTAATCCACATCCACCAGCGCCGTCCCCGGCCGCCGCTTCTGCGAAACAATCGTTGGCAAAGGCAAGGCATTTGATGGATCCGGATGAACCGTGCGGAAGGTGCGCTTCCAGATGCGGATTTTTCCGTCACCATTTGCAACAATGAGGTCGCCAGATTTCGACTCCGCCATCGGACCTGCAAGGTTGTCGTTGTTGTAGTAATGATATTCCCAAGAACCACCAATAGTTTTCGAAGACAATGTGCCCATTGGCATCCATGCCTTGATGCCCTTAAGCAGGGAATCGGAGAGCACCACGGGGTAGAAGTAGCGGACCTCGGTAATCCATTTCGGATCATTTAGAAATTTATATTGCGTGTGAGTATTCGCAGAAGCTCCCAAGAGACCATCTTGGGTTGTGAAAACAAATTCAGGCCGATTGCGGTCACTTGTGTCTTGAACACCCTGAAATTCTTCCCTCACAAGCTCATTATAATTTCTTTTCCTTAAAAACTTACCCTCATGATCGAAGATTTGAACCCGCTTATTCCCGTAATCCGCCACCGCCACATCGCCGTTCGGAAACGCCGCCACATCGTAGGGTGATTGAAATTGACCATCGAAGCTCCCCTGCGTGCCAAAGTTCCCGATGTAAGCCCCCGTGGAGCTGAAAACCTGCACCCGTTGGTTGTCCCGGTCCGCCACATAGACCTTGCCGTCCTTCCCCACGGCAATCCCGCTGGGCATGTTGAACTGCCCGTTGCCCGAGCCCGGACCCCCGAATTTGTTCACATAATTTCCCTCTAGGTCGAAAATCTGCACCCGGCTGTTGTTCTGCTCCAGCGCGTAGAGCCGCGTGCCATTCGCCCCCACCGCCAAATCGCGCACCCCGCCAAGTTGCCCGTTCCCATTCCCTTCCGAGCCGAATCTCTTAAGCAATGTCCAATTGGAATCATACTTGCGGATTTCGCTCCGGTCGAAATCCCCCAAGTAGAAATTCCCCAGCCCATCCGCCGCCAAACCAAAGATAGAACGATCGCTGGAACTTCCCTGGCGCCCCCAGGTCATCAAAAAATTTCCCGATGCATCGAGGACGGCGATCGGGTTGTTGTTTATGTCGGCGAGATAAATTCTGTTTGCCGTGAGGGCGATTCCGTAAACCGAATTCCCGATTTTTCCTTCGAGATTGAATTCTTGAAGCAGGGTGCCAGTGCTGGAGCGTTTTTGGACTTTGGAGCCCCAGCCCGCAAAAAAGTAATTGCCAGAGCCGTCGACTGAAAAAGTGTAGGCGTTATCCAGCCCCTCTATCTTTGATGAAAAAGTTCCATCGGTGTTAAAGAATTGAATTCTGTAGCCACCTTCCAACACAGCAATCTTGTTCCCCGTCACAATCCGGATGTCGTAAATGCTGTTAAACTTCCCCTCCGAACTCCCGTAGCCCCCGAAGCGCCGCACATACGCTCCACTGGAGTCGAAGACGGAAACAAAATAGTTGTTGTCCCCCACATAAATATTGCCCGAGGCATCCACCGTGATGGCTGTCGGATAATACAGTTGCCCCTCCGCGCTTCCCTGCTGGCCCATGGCGCGAAGGAATTTCCCTTGGGCATCGAGAACAAGAACGCGGGAATAGTTTTTGTCCGCCACATAGACTTTCCCATCCGCCGCCACATGCAGGCTCCGCGGTCTGAAAGAATTGTTCGGCACACCCGCGCTGGATCCATCCCAAGAGCGAATGGGTGACCCCTCCGAATCAAGAACCTGTATTCGCTGGTTGCCATAATCCGCCACATAGATGTTCCCATCCGGCCCCACGGCGACATCAAAAGGGGAATTGAATTTCCCGCCGCCCCCCGCGGGCACTTCCTTCGCCAGATACCAACTATCCTGCGGCATGCGCTGGGCGTGGGCTGGGTGGGAGGCGAGGAGCAAGGCGAGGGCGAGCGGCACGGCCGCCATCCTCCATCCGCCACGGACGGCTCGATTAACAAGGTTCAGGGTTTTCATAGGCTTTGTTTCCAGTTGTTAGTTTTTAATTCGAAATGGACCACCGGCGCGGCAGCGCCCATCGATAAAAGGTAGGGACGCCTCGCCGCAGGGGTCCCATTCCGCGTATCGCAGGCGTCCCGCCTGCGATGGTCTCGGGGACCAGAAAAACGGCGCTGCGCGCCTGAATCTTGGGACCGCTCGGCGAGCCGTCCCTACCTTGGGTATCGACACCCCAACCTCCTCCTCTGTGCCCCCTGTGTCCTCGGTGGTCAAAAAAGTTCCCATATCCTTCCTCACTCCACGACCTGCAGGCGGTGGAAGAGTTTCGTTTTGTTGCCTACGGGTTTGATGGAGAGGCTCACATCGCCATCGTTGCCGAGGAGTTCCGTGCTGGTGTCGCTGGTCCACGAATTGAGGTTCTCCGAGGATTGCACGCGGTAGCGCACACCGCGCTTGGCGCGCCAGGTGAGCGTCTGCTCGCCCTTCGCCGGATCGTGCAGGAACCCGTCCAGCTTCAACAGCGACCCTCGGTCGTTCGGGTCCGTGCCGGCTAGGAATTCCTGCCGGTTCGTCATGCCATCGCCATCGGAATCCGCATCCGCCGGGGCATTCGAGACGACCTCCCCGAGCCAATTCTGCATCTGGCGCCCCAAGGCCGCCGGCCGCTGGAAGACCTCGAGCGAATCCGAACCGCCGCCAGTGAAGGCCAGCAGGTTTTCCAGTGTGATCAAATGCCGCGCCGATCCCGCTGGCGCGCCGGAAATCCGTGTGAAGGACACTCGCATCACTGCGCCGCCAGTGGCCGCCCACGGCGAGTTGTTGAACGCCGTGAAACGAATCAAGCCGGTGCCAAATGTGGTATTCAGGATGGCATTCGTTGGCGCAGCCTCGGCGGTCTGGGCCTCCGCGATCTGCAAAAGGTCGGCGGGATACTGCAGCTCGAATTCCAAGGAATTTAGCGCCGAACCCATCGGCGGCACCACCACCTCGGCCAGCAGCGTCTGGTCATCGAGATCGCCGCTCACCCGAACCTCGATCGGCGTCCGGGTTCCATTGTTGAGGAAGAACGCGGAAATCGCAGGCGGCACGGACATCGGCGCCAACGACATCGTGCGGATCGAGGCGGTCCGGATGGCTTGCGGCAGGACCAGCGGCGCTGGCTTGGGATCGAGGCCCACGACGATCCTGAGCAACCTCGTCAGGTCACCCGAGTCGAGGGAGTCGGTTGTGTTGAGGTCGTTGAGCGACACATCCCACGGCCTCGTTGCGGGATCCACATCGAGGATGAGGGATTTCAGAAGCGCGCCGTCGCCGGAGTCGATGAATCCGTTGCCATTGATATCGGCGGGCAGCGAGCGGGAACGCACGGTGGCCGAGCAACCGCTGCTGCCCGTGCCGTCAAGGAGCGGATTGCCGAGGCTGTTGCTCACATCCTTCACCTCGAGCTGGATCGCGCTGGACAAGCCGCCAAGCGGCACGCTCCGGGCGCGAAGCGTCAACTCCCCGATCTGCTGGATACCGCCGGAAATCGAGCCGCCGCCAAGGCTCGTCAAAATGTCCACACGCCCGGGGGATGGCGAGGTCCAGAGCGATTCCCCGAGCGCCGCCTGGCCGGTGAACGAGAAGTTTGCGGAGGAAAACACCGCCGGATCGAAATTCACCTGCAGCCGGAAACCGCCGACCCCGCCCTCGCTCGTCAACCGCACCGGAATCTTCAAGGTGCGCCCTTCGTTCACGCTGGCCGTGGCGGGCAGCGAGAAGACCCGCGAGGGGCTCCACACCAGCAGCACCTCCTCCACCGCCTCGTTCCCCGCCGCATCCACGGCCACCACCGTGAAGAGGTTGTCGCCGGGCACCAGCGGCACCGCCGGCACCGAGAAGCTGCCATTCTGCGTGAGCGTGAGATTTCCCTTCTCCACCCCGTTCAATCCCCACGCCGCCGAGACGACTCCCACATTGTCCGTGATCTGACCTGTGAAATTCACCTTGGCCGAGGGGAGCTGCATGCCCTCCGACGGGCTGGTGACCGTAACCAACGGCGCGCCGATATCGGCAAACTCCGCATCGATCGAAACCGATTGGTTCACCGTGATGGTGAGCGGGGTCGCATTGCCCGAGGCCGATCCGCCCCAGCGCACAAAGCCGAACCCGGCTGCGGGAACAGGCGTGAGGGTCACCTGCGTGCCGAGCGGATACGACGGACCCGCCGGCGAGAGGGTGACCGTGCCGCCCACAGACGGATTCACCGTCACTGTCCGCGACGGGGCGGCCGAGGCCGGGTTCATCCGGACGAAGAACGCATCGCCGATTCCCTTGGGCGCCGTCAGCGAAAGCGCATCGCCCGAGAGCGCCGATTCCGTGTAGCCCACCAACTGTAACGCCCCGGTCGAGGCCCCTGCGAAAACGCAGGCCACGCCGCGCACATAGTCGTTGTCGATGCCACGCAGGCCGCGCAGCCATTTCACGCCGCCCACCGAGCTGAACCGGGCCACGAAACCGTCGTAGGAGAACAGTTCGGTGTTGTTGAGCGTGTTGGAAGCCGCCGTGAGCGATTCCGAGGCGAAATACCCGCCCGCATACAGGCGGCCCTCGGCATCCAACGCGAGCGAAGTCGCCAGGTCGTCATCGCCGCCCTGCAACGCCACGCCCCAAGTCCAGCCGGCATTTTTCTGCCAGCGCGCCACAAACCCGTCGCCCACTCCGTTGTTCGCCAGCGAAACGGAACCGAGTGCCATGGCCGAGGCGAAAGACCCCGAGGCATAGAAACCTTCCACGCGGTCGGAGACCAACGCCGTGAGGGCGTCTTCGCCTGTTCCGCCGAAGCGCATGGGCGAGGTGGTATTTCCCGAGGCCGCATCCACAGCCGCCACGAAAATGTCGGTCGCGCCCTGCGAAGTGAGTTGTTGCGGACCCACCGCCGCGCTGCCTTGGAAATTCCCGCCCCACCAGAGCGAGCCGGCATCGCGCACGGCCACGGCGCGCCCTTGGTCTGTGGACGATCCCCCGGCGGCCACCACCCATTGCCAGGTGCCATTCGAGGAGATTCGACCGAGGTAGGCATCGCGGTTCGAGCTTCCACCGGTTTGAGAGGCCAGCGCGAGCGAGCCGAAGGTGGCATTCGCGCCGAAGTAACCGCCGGTCACATACGCCTCGCCGTCCGCTCCCGCGAGCAATCCATTCACGGTCTCGGCATTCGTGCCGCCGCCCACGGCCACCCATTGCACCGTGCCGTTCGAGCCCAGCCGGGTGACGAACACATCCGCATTCCCCTTCGCCGTGTGCGTGGCTGGACCGAAATTCACCGTGCCGCTAAAGGTTCCCGCCACCAGCACATTGCCGGCGGCATCCACCACCACGCGCTCGCCCTTCGCCGTGGTTCCATTTGCCCCCATCGCCACCACCCACTGCAGCGTGCCATTCGCGCCATGCTTGGCCGTGAAGGCCCGGGTGGTGGAGGCCCCAGCCGTGAAGTTTTGCCCGAGCGCTTGGAACGACCCCGTGAAATCCCCCACGGAAACCATCCCGCCATCCGGTGCCGCCGCCACGCCATTCGCGCCGCCCGCCACGGAACCCGACGGTCCCACGCCGAGCAACGACCCGCCGACAAATTCCTGCACATTCGTATCCGCCGGCTCCGCCTGGGAGAAAATCGCTACCACCGAGAGGTTGCCGCCCATCGTGAGCGACAGCGGATTCGCCGTGCCGGTGGCATTCCCCGCCCAGCGAACGAACACAAACCCGCCATCCGGCACCGCCGTGAGCGTGACTGTGGACCCCTGTTTGTGCGGACCCGCAGCCGAGGCCGTCACATTCCCACCCGGCGTGAAAGTGGTATTCAACGAGAACGAAGGCAGCGCATTCACGCGCACCGTCACATTCCCCGCCGCCACCGTGTAGTTCCCCGCATCCACAGGCGAAAAGACCACCCCGTGCGTGGAATTCCCCACCGCCGGAACCGTGCCGGGCAGCGCAAACGCAAAACTTCCCGCCACATTCGCCGAGCCGCCCGTGAGCACGGACGCCGCCAACGATTGCCCCTCCGTGATCGCCGAAGCCGTGGGCAGGCTGGAAATCACCGGGTCCGCCTTATCCACCGTCACCGTCACATTCGACGAAAGCGTGGTGTGATTCTCCGAATCCGCCGGCGTAAACCTCACCAACTGCGTGGTCAGCCCCAGCGGCGGCACCGTCGCTGGGGTTACGAATCCAAACGACCCCGCCACCCCGGCCGACCCGCCGGAAAGCACCGAAGCCGAAAGCGCCTGGCCGAACTTCAACGGCGAGGCCGAGGGCCAAGCCGACACCTCCGGCAGCGCCGACAACACCCGCACCGTCACATTCGCCGTCGCCGTGGTGTAATTGCCCGAATCGGACGGAGTGAAAACCACGCCCTGTGTCGAATTCCCCGCCGCCGGCTTAGCCGATGGCGAAGCAAACGCAAACGAGCCCGCCACATTCGCCGCCCCGCCGGTCAACACCGAACTCGAAAGCGCCTGGCCGAAAGTGATCGAAGACGCGGACGGCAAAGTCGAAATCACCGCCCCCGCCTTGGAAACAGAAACCGTCACATTCGCCGTGGCAGTAGTGAAGTTCACCGAATCAACCGGCGTAAAGACCACCGAATGTGTGGAATTCCCCACGGGCGGAACCGTGGAGGGTGAAGCAAATGCGAACGACCCCGCCACGGTGGTCCCATTCACGCTCGCCAGCCCGCCCGAGAGCGTCGAGTTCGACAACGCCTGGCCGAAGACGAGAGCCGAAGCGGTTGGAGGTGTTATGACGGTTGGCATTACCTTTTGGTTGGCCTCTAATGCATTGCGGGCTAGGCGGAATCCTAAATAAGTGTCAAAAGTTGTTGGTGTTCTTGCGATCGAGCGATCCGAGATACGGCAAGCATCGGCACCATAAAAATGCCACCCTCCTCCTCTAAGGTAGCGATTTAGATACTGATCTAGATCCCAACACCATTCAAAGACATTCCCGCTCATGTCAAAAACTCCAAGCTCATTAGCCGTTTTTTGAGCTACTGGCCATGTTCCTCGACCATTTTCTATTATTACTGGGGAATTAAGTGAGTTTCCATCATACCAGCCGACATCATTGATGTTACTACTTCCGCTGTAAGTGTAACCTTGACTCTTTACCCCCCCTCTTGCTGCCCATTCCCACTCTTTCTCGGAAGGCAACCGGTAGCCACTTGCGTTTGAATCAACCGTCGGCGTGTTTTGTCCCGTTTTAAAAACAGCCCCATTGACATTATAGACTGCCAAAAGCTCCTCCATCTGACTTTTGGCGTTGCACCATTTCACAACATCATACCAGTTTACATTCCGAACTGGGTGGTCATCGGCACTACCATCGCCCACATTATCCAAGTCGCTGTAACCATTAGCGACCGCCCAATCCCGCACGGCTTTCCACTCGCCCCAAGTGACTTCATACTTCCCAATCTGGAAATCTCCCACCACCTGACCCGCCAAACCCGACCCCTGAGGCAGCGTCCCGCCTTGGACGGAGATCATGCTTTCCAAACTGCGGACCAGGCGGAAGCCGATATTCCCATTAGTGAGGCTTGGGTTGTATTCCGCACGGAATGCTACAGCAGGGTGGTCTGAACCACTGAACCAGCCTCCGCCACGGTAACTGCGATTAGAACTTCCCCCATCCCAGCACCACTCCCAAACATTCCCGCTCATATCGTGGATCGCCAACTCGTTTGCTTGCTTGGTTCCCACGGCCTTTGTTTCACCGCTGTTGACCCAATACCACCCCACCGCATTCAAATCATTGCTCCCGCTGTAGGTGTAGCCTTGGCTGCTCACTCCTCCCCGCGCCGCCCACTCCCACTCTTTTTCCAGCGGCAAGCGGTAGCCGTTGGCAGCGCTATTCACGGTCGGAACGCTTTGACCGTTTCTATATGTCGAACCGCCAACTTGGTATACAGGCATTAGCCCATCCATCTCACTCTTGGCATTACTCCACTTGACGGCATCATACCAACTCACATTCGTCACAGGAAAATTATCTACGCTGCCCGCGCCAACATTGGCCAGATCGGTGTATCCGTTTGCCACCGCCCAATCGCGGACGGCTTTCCACTCACCCCAAGTTACTTCATATTTCCCAATCTGGAATGTAGCCACCGTTTGCCCAGCGAGTTGCGAACTACTCGGCAAAATCCCTCCTTGCACAGTGACCATGTCGCCGGTGGCGTTGCGAGCAAGGCGGAAGCCGAAATGGCCAAAACGATAGTCGGGGCCTCCGCCATGTTGCTGTATCAAATCACATCTTTCTGCGGAATCCAAATAACTCCCGCCCCTGACAAGCCGAGTCCCGCTATAGCTTCCAGCATCCCAGCACCACTCTTCAACATTTCCGCTCATGTCAAAGATTCCCAGCTCGTTTGCTGTTTTTTTTCCAACTACTTTTGCTTCTCCACCAGAGTTGTCCACATACCAAGCCACCGCATTGATGTCATTGCTTCCACTGCAGGTAAAACCTTGGCTGGAGGCTCCTCCCCTCGCCGCCCACTCCCACTCTTTCTCCAAGGGCAGACGGTAGCCATTAGCCGTGCTGTTCACAGTCGGAGCACTCTGCCCTGTCCTGTAAGTTGACCCACCGGTTTGATACACAGGCGTCAATCCTTCCATCTGGCTCTTGGCGTTGCACCACTTCACAGCATCATACCAACTCACATTTGCAACAGGATGTAGATCCGTTGATCCCGACCCATTGTTATCAAACAAATAACCATTCGCAATCGCCCAATCGCGCACGGTCTTCCACTCGCCCCAAGTCGTCTCGAATTTACTGATCTGAAATGTCCCCACCGTCTGCCCCGCCAACTCCGACCCCTGCGGCAGCGTCCCGCCTTGGAGAGTGACCATGTTCGGATTTTCTGACTCTTTGTTGTAGAGTTGTGCGACTTCAGCAGCGCTCAGGACGCGGTCGTAGATGCGGACTTCGTCGATACAGCTGTTGGGCAGGGTATGGTCAACAGCAATGGCGCCAATTCTCAAGACGGTAAGTGCTGTGTTCAGGTCAGGGCGGGAATTATAATCGTTAAGCACTGTGTTGGTTAATTCTTTTCCATTAACATAAAGACGGGTTGTGTCTATGCTTCCAGAATAGACACAAACCGCATGGTGCCACTGGTCGTTTGACAATGCATTTTCGGCAAGCACACCCGCATAGTGCCCATGAAGATCGAGACGGGAAGCGCCACCATCGCCCGCCAGAGTGACTAAAGATCCTTGGCCGCCTGGTTGCTCGTTATTTCCCCAACCTACACCAATACCTTGCCATCCTGAACCTCCCGCAGGCAGCTTCATCCAGACCGAAATCGTTCTTACAGCATTTCCGCCAAAAGGCACTACTTTGGACGAAGTAGCCACACCGGAAACTGCCGAGAATTGAAGCGCTGAGTTGGGGCGACTAAAACGATCTTGTGCAATTGCCCCAGCAACAACTTGATTGAGGTCATTACTATTTCCGCTCTCATCATTCGCATTGCCATTAAATGGATAATAAGCCACCAACCCCTTGCTCAGCGGATCGAAGAAAGTAGAGTTGTTAGGATCGGTTCCGTCTTTAGACTCACGGTAGTCGGCGGCGCCATCCGCATCCGTGTCCCTCGCGAAGGGATTTGTCCCCAATGCCATTTCCTCAGAATTTTTGAGCCCATCCCCATCCTCGTCCCCATAGGCACTTAAAACCCGGACCGTTACATTCGCCGTGGCTGTTGTGTAATTTCCAGAATCGGTCGGCGTGAAAACCACTTGGTGCGTGGAATTCCCCAACGGCGGAATCGTCGCAGGCGAAGCAAAAGCAAACGACCCTGCCACGGTGGTCCCATTCACATCCGCCACCCCGCCGGTCAAAGTGGAATTCGACAAGGCTTGGCCGGAGAGAAGAATACCGGTATTAGGCACTTGCTGAACGACAGGAACATCTTTAACAAGCGTATATCTAAGATTTGGCCCGTAGATAGCCTGCGAAGCTAAAGGGGTAGAATTGGGATAAGAAAATTCCCAACTTTTACTGTTACGAATCGCCCCATTAACAAAGATATGGTTGGAAACACTTCCCCAGACAGATGATCCCCCATAACCAGGAAGAAAACCGCTGTATCTGGATTCACTGTTAGCCTGAACGCCAACCCTGTAGGTGGTATTGGCTGTTAAAGTTATTGGGTTTTGTAAATTGATCCATCTCGACCCGTTTTCTAAAGTGGTATTTGTCCCGGATGGAATAATTGCGCTAGCCAGTAGATTTCCTTGGGAGTCCCAAATTCCCCAAAGGTTATTTGCATATAATCCATTTGCACCGGCATCATAAACTCCGACCCTATCCACTAAAATCGATCTCCCTAAGACTCTAAATTCATAACCGACTGTATCATGAAAAATGCCGCTATCTCCACCTAAGCCAGTTATGAAAAAACTTTGTGAAAAAAGAGGGATGACATTTATAGCGTAAAGAAAAACGCAAAGTATTTTTTTATTCATATAATTCTTGAAATGAGTATTATTTCAATCATCCCCAAAAAAAGTTCCGGTTTTCTTAACTGAAGTTCGCGAATTCATCCGTCGAGTTCGGAATTTCATGGCTCCTGTTGTGAAATCCAGGGCTTCAGTTCCAAAATTCATAACTTCACTTCCGGCTTTCCTCACTGCTCTGCCGAAATTCGTGAGTGCTGTTCCGGTTTTCAGCGGTGCCGTTCCGAATTTTATCACAGAAGTCCCGAGGTTCGGAACAAGGGTGCCGATTTTTGGAACTGCAGTTCCGTTTTTTGAAACAGGAGTTCTGAATTTGTAAACGGCTTGTAGGGCGGGCGTCTCGCCTGCCGGCGAAAGGATTCCTATCGCAGGCGGGACGCCTGCGCTACAAGGGACGGCGCTTCGCGCCTGAAGTTTGGGACCGCTCGGCGAGCCGTCCCTACCTTGGGTCACGACGGATGCACCGAATACTCCATCGGCGCGGCAGCGCCAATCGAAACCGAAAGGTAGCGACGCCTCGCCGCAGGGGTCCCATATCATGTCGCACAGGCGTCCCGCCTGTGATCGAAAAACCCCACCGGCCTGCGGCCGCATTTCTCCGATGGCAGGCGGGACGCCCGCCCTACATGGAACGGCGCTTCGCGCCTGAGGCTTGGGAGCGCTCGGCGAGCCGTCCCTACCTTGTTTGATTGCTTGGTTTCCGCGAGTCATGGAACGCCTCTCAATCACTGAACAATCTCGACGCGGTAGAAGCGTTTGGTTTCTCCACTGGTTCCGGAGATGTCGATTTCCTCGATGGCACCGGTGCCTTCGCTTTCCGAACCCACCACGAGCGACCAGTTGCCGAGGTCAGTGGAGGTGGTGACGCGGTAGCGGATGCCGCGGACGGTGGCCCATTGGATGCGGGTGACCGCGCCGCCGGGGCGCTGGATTTCGCTGACGCTGAATTTCGACAACTGCGATTGGGGATCCGTGCCGGCGAGATACTCGGCGAGGTCGCTTGAGCCATCCTTGTCGGAATCCGTGCCGGTTGTGGAGCCGACCGCATTGTTGGCGGCCCATTCGCCGATCGCGCGCTTGAAGAACGAATCCGCCACCGGGATGGAGCGGAGTTCCACGCCGCCCTGCTCGAGCGAGGAGACATTCAGGTCGGCGACGGTGATCGGCTGGAGCACATCGCGCCCGCCATCGTTGAGAACCTGGAAGACCAGCGTGGCGGCGATGCCCGTGGTGTTGCTCCAGGTCCCGTTGCCGGCCGAGGCCAACCGCACGACACCGGACTGGGCGTCAAATTCCGGCTGTGAGGAGAGGTTCCATGTTTTAGAAACCCCGCTGGCGGGAACGAGCGTGCCGGTTTGGGTGGCCGTGGCATTCGCCAGTCGCAGGGAGGCCTGCGGGTAGTTCAATTCGAACGAGAGCCCGGTGATCGGCGTGGCGAGGTTCTCAACGATCAACTGCACGGTCACCGTGCCATTGGCCGAGGAGTAAACGCTCGAGGACAACCGGGCGGATTCCGCAAGCGGCACCGACATCGGCGCAAAGGAAGCGAGCGGCTGGAGGTCGAATTCCGGAACCGGCAGCGGGGAAGTTTCCAAACTCGATGTGGAGGTGGTGGACACCGAAGCCGTCCGGATGCCCTGTGGCACCGGCAGGGTGGGTGGGTTTCCTTTTTTGGAAACGAACCCGAGCAGGGCGGTGACATCACCCGAAGTGAGCGAGCCGTTTTGGTTCACATCGTTCACGGCCACATCCCAGGCACGGGTCTGCGTGGGCGCGACGCCCGGTTCGGCCCCGCTCAGCAAGCGGAGCACGCCGGTGGCATCGGAGACATCGAGGAAGCCGTTGCCATTGATGTCGCCAAGGATTGTTCGGCGGGCGATGCGGATGGCGCCGCTCATCGCGCCGACCACATTGTCCAGCGTATCGCCGTTGGAATCCGAGGCGTCGTTGATCGTGACCTCGACCGGTGTGAGCACGCTCGAGAGCGGCACGCTGCGGGTGCGAAGCTTGATTTCCGCGACATCATCCACTCCCAAACGGAAGGTCTGGCCGGACATGCTGACCGAGGCATCGATCACACCCTCGACCTCGTTGATGACCACATCGGCCAACCCGAGGTTCGAGCGCCCGAGCCACTTGAAGTCGGGGGATTTCAGGTAGGTCGGATCGTATTGGATGCGGAAGGTGAGGCCGCCGACCTCGCCGGAACTATTCAAGCGGATCGGAACTGTAACCAACCGTCCCTCGTTGACCGTGGCGGGGTTCACCACCGCCAGAGAACTCTCCGCATAGTAGATCGTGAGCGTGCCGTTGGCGGAGCCTTGGTAGTTCGAATCGTTCACGGCAACCGTGACCGCGTATTGGCCAACCACCGAAGGCGCGGTCGATGAGCCGTCGTATTGGACCGTGGTGGCCAATCCGGCGGGAACGGTCGCAACTGTCACCGGCTTGGCCGTGCCGTTGAAGGTCTGGCCGAGGTTCGAGAGCGTGATGTTCGCGGTGGCCTTCGCAATCGTGATGGAGGCATCCACTGCGGTCGCCGCGTTGTAATTCGTATTCCCGGCCTGCGAGGCGCGCAGAACCAGCGAGCCTGCGCCAGTGACATTCAACGAGGAGCCCGAAATGCTGCCGGCACCCGAAACGACGCTGAAGGAAAGCGGCAGGCCGGACGATGAGCTGCCAGATAGCGTGACCGGAGCAACGCCGAAGGTGAGGTTGCCCGGCCCCGCAAAGGTGACAGTCTGGTTCGCCTTTGCGATCGCCAGTGTTCCGTTGGCCGAACCGCTGTAGTTCGCATCCGAAACCGTGGCGACGACAGGGTAGCTGCCAGCGTTCGTCGGTGCGGTGGAGGAACCGTTGTAGGTGAGAGTCACCGACAAGCCCGACGGCGTCGTGGTGGCGCTTGCCGATTTCTGCGAGCCGTCGTAAGTCGCGTCGAGGCTGCCCAGCAAAATGCTCGCAGCGGCTTTTCCAATCGAAAGCGTTCCGTTGGCCGTGCCGGTGTAATTCGAATCCGAAACCGTGGCAACCACTGCATAGCTTCCAGCATTGGTCGGTGCGGCGGAGGAACCGTTGTAGGTCAAGCTCACAACCAAGCCCGAGGGTGTGGTCGTCGCGTTTGCCGATTTAGGGGAACCGTCATAGGTGGCATTCAGCCCAGCGATCGAAACGCCTGCCGTCGCCTTCGCGATCACCATCTCCTCGGTGTTCGTCGCCTGATAGTTCGAATCATCGATCATCGCCACCACCTCGTAGGTGCCGGCGTTCACCGGTGCTTCACTCGATCCGTTGTAAGTCACCGTCACATTCAATCCTGCTGGGGTTGTTGTAGCGGTCGCCGACTTGGGCGAACCGTCGTAGGTCGCCTGCAAGTCGGAAAGCAGGAGATCCGCCATCGCCTTCGAGACCTCGAAAGTCTCGCTCGCGCTTCCCTCGTAGTTCGGGTCGTCAATCGTCGCCTCAACCAAGTAACTGCCTGCGTTCACGGGCGGCGTCGATTGCCCGTCGTAAGTCACGCTGACTGGCAATCCCTCGGGAATCGTGCTTATCGAAACCTCCCGAACTCCGCCGTCATAGGTTTGCGCCAATCCATCGATCGACACACTCGCTGTGGTTTTTGCGATCTCAAGAGTCCCGCTTGTTAATCCCTCGTAGTTCGGATCGTTGATGATCGCATCAACCAAGTAGCTGCCTGCGTTCGTCGGCGCTTCGCTCGATCCTTCGTAGGTCAGTGTCACATTCAATCCACCAGGCGCAGTGCTCGCGCTTGCATACTTCGGCGTGCCATCATAGGTCGCCGAAAGCCCTTCCAGCGTGACGCTGGCCGTGCCTTTCGCGATTTCCAGTGTCCCGCTAGTTAATCCCTCGTAATTCGGATCGTTGATGATCGCATCAACCAAGTAGCTGCCTGCGTTCGTTGGCGCTTCGCTCGAACCGTCGTAGGTCAGCGTCACGTTCAATTCGCTCGGCGTCGTGCTCGCGCTTGCGGGTTTCGGCGAACCGTCATAGATCGCCGAAAGCCCATCCAGCGTGACACTGGCCGTGCCTTTCGCGATTTCCAATGTCCCACTTGTTAATCCCTCGTAGTTCGGATCGTTGATGATCGCATCAACCAAGTAGCTGCCTGCGTTCGTCGGTGCTTCGCTCGAACCGTCGTAGGTCAGTGTCACATTCAATCCGCCAGGCGCAGTGCTCGCGCTTGCGGATTTCGCTGTGCCATCATAGGTCGCCGAAAGCCCTTCCAGCGTGACGCTGGCCGTGCCTTTCGCGATTTCCAATGTCCCGCTAGTTAATCCCTCGTAATTCGGATCGTTGATGATCGCATCAACCAAGTAGCTGCCGGCGTTCGTCGGCGCTTCGCTCGATCCGTCGTAGGTCAGTGTCACATTCAATCCGCCAGGCGCAGTGCTCGCGCTGGCCGACTTCGGCGCACCGTCATAGATCGCCGAAAGTCCATCCAGCGTGACACTGGCTGTGCCTTTCGCGATTTCCAATGTCCCGCTTGTTAATCCCTCGTAATTCAGATCATTGATCGTCGCTTCAACCCAGTAGCTGCCTGCGTTCGTCGGCGCTTCGCTCGATCCGTCGTAGGTCAGTGTCACATTCAAAGCGCTCGGCGTCGTGCTCGCGCTTGCGGATTTTGGCGAGCCGTCATAGATCACCGAAAGTCCATCCAGCGTGACACTGGCTGTGCCTTTCGCGATTTCCAATGTCCCGCTTGTTAATCCCTCGTAATTCGGATCATTGATCGTCGCTTCAACCTGGTAGCTGCCTGCGTTCGTCGGCGCTTCGCTCGATCCGTCGTAGGTCAGTGTCACATTCAATCCACCAGGCGCAGTGCTCGCGCTTGCATACTTCGGCGTGCCGTCGTAGATCGCCGAAAGCCCGTCCAGCGTGATACTGGCTGTGGCCTTTGCGATTTCCAAACTTCCCGTCGTTAATCCCTCGTAGTTCGGATCGTTGATGATCGCATCAACCAAGTAGCTGCCGGCGTTCGTTGGCACTTCGCTCGATCCGTCGTAGGTCAGAGTCACATTTAATTCGCTCGGCGTCGTGCTCGCGCTCGCCGACTTCGGCGAACCGTCATAGGTCGCCGAAAGCCCGTCCAGCGAGACGCTGGCTGTGCCTTTCGCGATTTCCAATGTCCCGCTTGTTAATCCCTCGTAGTTCGGGTCGTTGATGATCGCATCAACCAAGTAGCTGCCTGCATTCGTCGGTGCTTCGCTCGACCCGTCGTAGGTCAGCGTCACATCCAAAGCGCCAGCCGAAGTGCTCGCGCTCGCCGACTTCGGCGAGCCGTCGTAGATCGCCGAAAG
>Ga0247831_1003505_pt1 | contig 22737 bp, 26 predicted proteins | sample LaCruzMarch2015__9_FD_192406 | JGI IMG/M metagenome (GOLD analysis project Ga0247831, IMG submission 192406) | Freshwater microbial communities from meromictic Lake La Cruz, Castile-La Mancha, Spain - LaCruzMarch2015_1m | ecosystem: Environmental > Aquatic > Freshwater > Lake | place: Spain...
ATTGGGGAACAAATGTACCAAAAAGATTAAAAAATAATGGTACGATTGGTGCAACAAGCACTGCTAATGTAGCACTTACAGTGAGTTCTAATATTTCTAATACACTTGTGATTGATAATGCCGGAAGCATTCAAGGTGCTGGTGGTGCAGCAGGTGCTGCAAATGGTGGAAATGGTGGAACTGGTGGAACCGCAATACTTTTAAATTCTCTTTGTTCTATTAATAATACTGGAACCATTTATGGTGGTGGCGGCGGAGGTGGTGCTGGAACTGCAGGTGGTACTGGCGGTAATGGTGGTTCTGGTTACTATAACGTAACCATATATTTTCGCTGTACTTGGGGAGGGAGACAAACATATTTCCCTAATAATTTTAATGCTTGTTATCCTGATGGTGGAGCTGCAAGTTGTGCAAGTAATGCACCTGGCAATATCTCTAGCATTTCTGGTTGTCAGGGTGGTTATAACCCCCCCGGTTGCGCTTGTGCTAGTTGTTTAGGAGAATGTTTTGGCACAGGGTCCGTAGCAACAACAGGAGGAACCGGAGGACCCGGAGGAAATGGCGGAAATGGTGGGGTAGGAGCAGGATATGGACAAAATGCTGCGGGTGGTACTGGTGGTACTGGTGGTACTGCTGGTACTGCTGGTGGTACAAATGCCGGAACCGGTGGACAAGGGGGAACCGGAGGAACTGGAGGAACCGGAGGAATCTTTGGTGCTAATGGTAGTCCAGGAATTCAGGGAGATACTGGGAATGGCGGATCATCTGGAAATGTAACAGGAGGAACCGGAGGAACTGTCGGAGGAACACCGGTTGGAACAGGCGGTGCTGCTGGGTATTATTTGTATCTTTCTAGGAATGTATCTTGGATTGCTCAAGGAACTACTGCGGGTAATATATTCTTCTAAATAAAAAAAACACATAACATCATTATGACTGAAAAACAATATCCTTCTTTACCAGAACAAGGAAAAAACCTAGCAAAGTTTAGCTTTGATTTAATTAAAAATGCACTTCAAACCGGTGCTCTGATTGTTTCTGCCGAAGTACAGGCACAAAGATTAGAAATCTGTAAGGTTTGTGAACATTATGATGCAGAGCAAACCAGATGCAAACATTGCGGATGTTATCTTCCGGCAAAAGTTTCCTTTGCATTAGATAGTTGCCCTGTTAAAAAATGGACTGAAAATGAAGAAACTTGGATGAATGAAAAGTTTGATGATATTATGAAAAAGACCCAAGAACAACAATCCTAAATAAAATCATAGTTATTTTATATACATATGAAACCACAAGAAATGCTTGATACTTTGATTGAAAGGTCATCAAAACTACAACAAGAACTTTTGGATCTTGAAAGAGATTTTAATATTAAAAAAGAACAGTTTATTCGTCATCAAGGAGCTATTGAAGCACTTCAAACTGTTGTTCAAGAAGAAGATTTATAAATAAATAAAAAAAGCATAAAAAGATGCCAGCTCCTATTTTACAGTTTAAAAGGGGCCTTCTTGCTAATCTGCCCGGTTTAAGGGCAGGTGAACCCGGATTTACTACCGATAGTTATGAACTTTATGTAGGTATTGATAGTACCACAAATAACAATAAGTTCTTTGGTTCTCATCGTTACTGGACCAAAGGAACTGCCTCAACTGGTAGTGGTGTAAACTTTGTAGAAGGAACTTCTAACGGCACTGATTACATTACAATTAAGGCAGAAAACACTCTTGCTGGTATTGTAACCTTCACACTTCCAGGTGCTGATGGAGATCCTGGACAGGTTTTAAGTACAAACGGAAGTGGTGCTCTTTCATTTTCCACTATTGCAGATAAAGTCACAATCGTAAGTGGTAATAGCGTAAATGTTGTTTATAATGCTAGTGGTGGTGGTGGTAATGTTGCGATCTGTACTAACCCATCAGGACCTATCACACTGAATGTAACTGGTATTCCAACTAATAGTTATTTTGATAATCGTTTAATCTCATTTTCGGTGATTGTAAATCAAGGAACAACTGCATATGCTTGCACGAATGTATCTTTAAACGGTGTTGCTTTTGGTGCAAATGCAACAGCAGGAGTTCAAACTCATATTGCATATCTGTTTGGAATAGTAGCAACTGGAAGTACTACTGGATTTGATATTTTTAATTTTACTGGTATTAACACTACTGGTTCGGCATCTACGACAACAAATTATAAGTTACTCTCAAGTGTAAGCAACTTTAGCAATTACTGATTTGTGACTTCTATTATTACTTCTTTAGCATTTATTATAAAACAAAAACAAAGAGAAGGCAATTTTCTTGTAAATACATCAGTTTTCAATTAAAATAAATAGATTAATGATATGGAAGATTATATAAGTGTCTCTTAAAAAACCAACTGAATTTTTTGGAAAAAATAATAATAAAAAGGAAGGGATTACAACAAATCTTCCTGAAAATCTAGGTGAATATAAATCAAACTTAAAGAACATTGAGGTTCTTAATGAGTTCACAGAGAACTTTGGTTCTTTTGCAGATAACATTACAAAAATCAATACCCTAGAAGAAGGAATCCAAGAGTTAAAAGAAGAACTCAAAAATACTCTTACACAAGAGGATTTAGACAATGCAATAATGTCTAACTTACTTATTTTAGAGAAGAATATTGATAATATACAAAAAAGTTTAAAAGGGATCAATAGAGAAAATCTTAAAAATATCTATGAAGAAGTAGAAAATATATCAAATCAAGTTTTATTGGTTACAGAAGAACTTCCAAGATATAAAAATCTTATCAAATCCAATGAAGTATACCTGGATAAGAAACTAGTTGGATACCAAGAAAGTGTAAATGAACATTTAACTGATTTTAGTAACTTTATTGATAATAAGTTTGATAGCATTGAGCAATCTATTGAGAATAGTATAGAAGGTATTAATGAAAGTGCATTAAACAAGATTACAACAAATGTAAAAAACATTGAGAAGTTAGTCAATACAGAAATCCCAAGACATAAAAAACAAGTTACTGAAAAAGTCATTGAGATTGATGAGAAGTTCTCTTCTTATCAAAAAAATATTGAGAACTATCAAGAACAAATCCAACTTAAGATACAAGAAGTTCAGCAATCATTTGAGACCTTACTTGAAAATGAGATTCCAAAATATCAAAGTCTTCTTACAAATGCAAAAATTGAGAATGATAAGAAGGTTGAGAGTATTGTAAATAAACTGACTCATAAAATCAAAGCACTTGCAGAAAATACATTAAAGTTAAATGAAAAACTAGAAGATAAATCAAATGTTCTGGACCAGGCATTTGAGACTAAAATCAGTGCATTAGAAAGTTATATTCTAAATGCAAAGAAAGAAGCAGAAGAAACAACTCAAACTTATAGAAAGTTATACCAGGTCATTGAGGCCAAAGGATTAAGTGACCGGTCTCAATTTGATACTTATGAAAAAGCAATCTCTCATATATCAAGTCAGTTCTCAAGTGTTTATGAAAAAATTGAGGAAACAAAAAAAGAAATAGAGAAGAAAGAACTTTATCAAGAAGAACTCAATAATATTCAGGAAAGTTTCAATCAAAAGTTTATTCAGGTTGAGACTTTAATTGAGAATAAAAATCAAAAGTTAAAAGAAGCAAATAAAGTTCTTGTTGATAATATTGTAAGTCTCAAAGAAGAAGTCAGTAAGATTTCTGTGAGTGAACTACATCAAAACTATCAACAGATTTCAAGAAAAGTTAATCATATTGAGGAAGTATTTGAAAAGTTTAATGAAGAAACTCTTACTGAAGGATTACTTAACGAACCACCACAAATAAAAACAAAAGACCCATTAACACCATTAGACCAAAAATTTGTTACATTAGACCAACTACAAAGTCATTACAGATTATTCATTAATCGTATTCAGCAACAACTCTCAACGATTGGTGGTGGTGGTGAAACACGTCTTGAGTTTTTAGATGATGTTGATAGAACTAGTGCAAAGACTGATGGTTATGTTCTTTCATATCAGGCATCTACTGGTAAGTTTATTGGTGCAGAAGGTTCGGCATCTCAATGGGTATCCACAGCAGCAGGTATTCATACACTTTCTAATGTTGGAATAGGAACCACCAATCCAACATCAGAACTTTTTGTTATTGGAAATTCTAATATTTCTGGAATAGTCACAATTGGTGCAGGTAATACTGGAATATCAATTAATGGTACTACTGGAATTATAACATCTATCAGTGGTCTTACTACTGTTACTTTTGTAGGTAATTTGACTGGTACTGCATCAAATGTAATTGGTGGTATTGCATCTGTTAGTTCACTTAGTGTTTCTGGTATTACTACTGTTGGAGTACTAACTGCAACCAAGATTGGTATAGGAACCACAAATCCAACTTCAGAACTTTTTGTTATTGGAAATTCAGTTTTTACTGGTAATGTTAATGTTAGCGGTATTATTACTGCTAGTACTGCATCTTTTACTGATATAATTCTTGGTGGTTCTGTTAGTATTGGTGCAACAACAGGAACTTCGGGACAATATTTAATTTCAACTGGAATTGGAGTGAGTTGGAGTAGTTTACCAACACTTCGCAATTCATTTACAACTACTGCAACTTCAAATCAAACAACATTTAATGTAAATTATAATGTAGGATTTTTGGATGTTTTTATTAATGGTGTTCGTCTTACTGATTCAGAATTTACAGCAACAAATGGGACATCTTTTATATTAGGTGAATCTTGTTTTGGTGGAGAAACTGTAGATATTCTTGCATATAATACATCAGCAACAGGAACTGCTCCAAATATGGTTTCTGCACCAGTAACTTCTAGTTCTTCAGGAATTTCTGGGCAAATTGCTTTTGACTCTTCATATTTTTATGTTTGTATCTCACCAAATACTTGGAAAAGAATGGTATTGAGTAGTTGGTAATTATTTTACATAAATAAAAATAACCAAGCATAATATAAACAAAAATTTTTCAATTTTTTGCTCTAAAATAAACCATCTTTACAGGTAAAAATGGCGTTTAACAGAGATTTATCCCAACTCGCAAATTTTCTAGAAGTTAATGCTGACGGATCTTTCGTTAGCATTATACCATCAACTTCACAAGCAAACTTGGGTATTGGTACAAATAACCCAACATCAAAACTTACCGTACTGGGTGATGGTAAGTTTATTGGTGTTGTTACTGCAACTAGTGGTTTTGTTGGTGCTTTAACTGGTTTAGCTAGTTCTGCTACTCAGCTTGCAACAGGAAGAACTATAGCAATTACTGGAGACTTAGCATATACCAGTGGGTCATTTAATGGTACTAGTAATGTAACAGGAATAGCAACATTAGCAACAGTCAATGGGAATATTGGAACTTTTGGTTCACAAACTGTAATTCCTGTAATTACTGTTAATGAAAAGGGTCTAATTACTTCAGTAGGAACTGCTGCTGTTGGAACTGCATTGACCGTTGCTGGTGACTCTGGTTCAGTAGATATTGATCTTTTAACAGAAACCTTAACAATCTCTGGTGGAACTAATCTTACCTCAGTTGGTTCTGGTAATTCTCTTACTATTAACCTTGATAATAATATCTCACTTGGTATTGTTACTGCTAATGAATTTAAAACTGGTACGTCTGGTGCTGCAATTGGTATTAACACCAATACAATCTCTGGTCCTGCAACGATTACAATTGACCCTGCTGGTGTTGGAGATAATACTGGAACAGTTGTAATCAAAGGTGATCTGCAGATTGATGGTACTACAACCACTATTAATTCTACAACTGTAACTGTTGATGATAAGAATATTGTTCTTGGTTCTGGTGCTATTAATGATGCAGCTGCAGATGGCAGTGGTATTACTATCGAATCTGCTGCTGGTAATAAGACTTTCCAATTCCAAGATACTGGAGATAACTTAGGTTCTTCAGAGAACTTGAACGTTGCATCAGGTAAAGTTTATAAAGTTAATAATACTGAAGTTCTTTCTTCGACAACATTGGGATCAGGTGTTACTAATTCTTCATTAACTTCTCTTGGAACTCTTACTAACTTAAGTGTTGGTAATGTTAATTCAAGTGGCATCATTACTGCAACTTCAGGTTTCTCTGGTAACGTAACCGGAAACTTAACTGGTAACATTAACTCTTCTGGAGTATCAACCCTCACCAATTTAAATATTGGTGGTTATGTTTCTGTTGGAAATACTATTGGTGCTGTAAATCAAGTTATTGTTTCCACTGGAGTGGGTGTAACTTATAAATTAATCACAGATCTTTTACCACAAACCAGAACTGGACTGACTACAACTGCAACAGCAAGTCAAACAGTATTCAATTTTGCATATAATGTAAACTTCCTTGACGTATTTGTGAATGGTGTTAAGTTATCTGCTGGAGAATTTACTGCAGTTAATGGTACATCTATTACTCTTTCTGAGGGTACATTTGCGAATGATATTGTTGAGTTTGTTTCTTATGCAACTCTTGGTGCTGGTACAGCACAAGTTAGCAGTCTGAATGACTTAACTGATGTTGCACTCACTGCTACTGCATCAGGAAATATCCTTGCATATAATGGTTCACAGTTTGTTAATACTTCAACTCTTTCTGGAATTACTACTCTTGATGCAACCACAACTTCAACTATTGAATCTGCAATTGCTGCTGCTCCTAATAACTTTAATTCACTGAATATTACTGGAATTTCCACCTTTCAGGGAGGTGCTGTTGTTGGATCTGCAACTACATTTACTGAAAACTTGGTGGTTCAAGGTGATGCAAGAATTACTGGTATCTTAACAATTGGTACTGCATCAATAACTCTTGATGGTGTTAATAATACTATTAAAATTGGAACTGGAATTACTCTAAGTCAAAGTGGTAGTGCAAATTATTCTGGAATTCTTACTGCATCTTCTTTTGTTGGTAGTGGTTATGGATTAACTGCTACCGGTGCAATAGTTACAAATATTCTTTATGTTACGAAAGATGGAAGTGATACAAACACAGGAACAAAACTTTCAGTCGCAAAAGCAACAATCGCAGGAGCAATCGCAGCAGCAGGAGCAGGAACTGTTATTAAAGTTAGTGCTGGATCTTATGTAGAAAATAACCCTATAACAATTCCAGAACAAGTAAGTATTATTGGGGATAGCTTAAGAGAAGTATCAGTATCACCACAAAATGCAAATGAAGATTTGTTTTATGTTGCAAATGGTGATTATATTGCCGAAATGTCTTTTACCGGGTCATTAAATTCTGGTAAGGCAATTGTTGCTTTTAATCCAGTAAATGTTGGATATTTTAATGCTTCTCCATATGTACAGAACTGTACGAATTTTATTCCAAATAGTATTGGAATGAAGATTGATGGTTCCAAGGCAATAGGTCCAACAAAGTCAATGGTTGTTGATTCTTATACACAATATAATCAAGGTGGTATTGGAGTTTCGATTACAAATGAAGGATATGCACAGTTAGTTTCACTTTTCACTATCTGTAATGAGACTGCGATTTTCTGTGGTTCTGGGTCTGCTTGTGATTTAACGAACTCTAACTCATCATTTGGTAATTATGGATTAGTTGCCGATGGTATTGGTCCAAAAAAATATACAGGAATTATTACAACTGCCGCAGATGCAAATAGTGATACTTTTGTTTTAAATTTAAATGTTCCAACACTTGGAATACAGACTGCTGTTTATAATAGTACTGTTGGAATTATCACAATTACCACAACCACGAATCACAACTTTAATGTTGGAATGGGTGTTTCAATTGCCGGACTTGGATTTACCTGTCCTTCTGGTCCTGGAATTTCTACTTTTCCTTCTGGAAACTTTGGATATGTTTTTGAGGTTGCTGCTATTGGTGCCGCAAATAGTTTCTCTGCCTATGTTGGAGTTTCTACACTTGCACATACTTATGTCTCTGGGGGAACTGTTAAAATAAATGCTACAAGGCCTTATGATGGTCAGGTAGTGTATTTTGATGAACTTTATTATACTGTTGGTGGTGTGACTGTTGGTTCTGGTGGAACAGGATATACTGGAAATGTAGATATTACTTTTAGCGATCCAAGCGAACCCTGGGGAATTCCTGCTTCTGCCGTAGGTGAAGTTACTAATGGTTCTGTGACTTCTGTAGAAATAATTTCCAATGGAAGAGGATATACTGGAATACCGACAGTAACTTTTGCTTCACCCAACTCTGGGATAAATACTGCAACAGGAACCGCAAATCTAATTCCAACTTATTATTCTATATTAAGGTCAACACCAATATCTGGTGGTATTTGTACCATTACGGTAAATGATAATGTTCCTTATGCAGTCGGTCTTGGTTCAACTGTTCCTTTCTTTAAACAAAGTCGGGTATTAGCATCAGGACATTCTTTAGAATACATTGGTTCTGGAACTAATATTAATAGTGCTCTTCCTAATCAAGGTGGAGTTACGATTCAAGAAAATGAGATTGATATGAGAAATGGTGGTCTGGTTGTATTCACATCTACCGACCAATCAGGTAATTTTCGTATTGGTGATGGTGTTGTGATTAATCAACAAAATGGTACTGTTTCTGGTACTTCGTATACAAAGAGTTTATTTTCTACAATGACCCCATTCATACTCGCATTAGGAGGAGATTAAAAAAATGGCATTAGCACTTAATGTATTTCAAACAATTACGGCAGTTGTATCTACAAGTCCAACCACAGTATATACCGCACCTGTTGGTTATACCGGTGTTGTTCTTTTGGCTCAAGTCGCAAATATCGGGGCATCTTCGTATGATGTTTCATTATCACATCAAAGAAGTGTAGTTGGAGTAGCAGTCACCACCGAAATGTTAAAACAATATCCAATTTCGGCAAATGATACTGCAAATCTTCTTTCCGGAAAATTAGTCTTGGAAAGTGGAGATAAGTTAGTCTTATCTGGTAGTAATGCATCAGATTTAAAGTTTGTTGGTAGTATTTTAGAAACTCTTAACTAAAATGGCAAAGTATATTAGCAATCGTCAACGAAATCTTAAGATCGGTATTGTTTCTTATACCGAAAATAAAACAGTACTTGAAGTTACTGGTAAGGTTGGTATTGGAACCACAAATGCAACATCTAAACTTTGGGTTGACGGTGATGGATATTTTGTTGGAGTATTAACTGCGTCTCAACTTTCTACTGGTGCATCAGGAACTGGTATTAATATTAGCACAAGTACTATAAGTGGTCCTGCAACTCTCACGATAGACCCTGCCGCTGATGGAGATAATACTGGTGCAGTTAGAATTAAAGGTGATTTATATGTAGATGGAACTCAATTTATTGTTAACTCAACAACTATTGAACTTGCCGATTTTAATGTTGGTATTGCAACCACAGTAGGAACAAATGTCGATCTTAATGGTGCTGGTATTGGTATTGGTTCTACTGGTATAAGAAAGACATTAACTTGGAATAATAATTCTACAGCACTTAAGTCTAGTGAAGACTTTACTCTTGCTTCTGGTAAAGTTTATAAGATTGATGGAACTGATGTTCTTTCTTCGACAACATTGGGATTAGGTGTTACCAATTCTTCATTAACTTCTGTTGGAACTCTTACTAACTTAAGTGTTAATAATGTTACTGGAGTATCAACATTAGGAGTTACTAGTACCACAAACTTAACATCACAAACTTTAAATGTATCAGGTATCAGTACTTTAGGAGTTACTAGTACTACTAATCTTACTTCACAAACTTTAAATGTTTCTGGTATCAGTACTTTAGGAGTTACTAGTACCACAGACTTAACATCACAAACTTTAAATGTATCAGGTATCAGTACTTTAGGAGTTACTAGTACTACTAATCTTACTTCACAAACTTTAAATGTTTCTGGTATCAGTACTTTAGGAGTTACTAGTACCACAGACTTAACATCACAAACTTTAAATGTATCAGGTATCAGTACTTTAGGAGTTACTAGTACTACTAATCTTACTTCACAAACTTTAAATGTTTCTGGTATCAGTACATTAGGAGTTACTAGTACCACTAATCTTACTTCACAAACTTTAAATGTAAGTGGTATCAGTACTTTAGGAGACTTAACATCACAAACTTTAAATGTATCAGGTGTTGTAACTGCAACCTCTTATAATGTCGGTACTGCTGCTGGTATTTCTACTACAATCACCACAGTCGCAACAACTGCAGCAACAACAATTGATAGTTTTGATGTCGCAACCTTTAGGTCTGCAAAATTACAAATCCAAATCACTCAAAGCACTAATTATCAAAGGAGTGATATTTTAGTTATTCACGATGGAACTACTGCATCATTTGTTGAGTATGGTTCTATTGCAACAAATGATTACTTGGGAACTTTTTCGGCAACTATAAGTGGTGCAAATGTTGTAACTCAAGTTGCAATGATTTCTGCAACATCATCAACAGTGAAAGTCTTATCTCAAAAGATTACAGTTTAATATAAATATATAAAAGTAATGCACATACAATAATGGCTAAAAATAGAATCGGTTTTTCTAGTGATTTTGTACTTTTAAATAATAAGGTAGGTATTGGAACCACAAACCCAAGAGCTACTCTTGATGTGAACGGCAATATTAATATTTCTGGTATCACTACCATTACAAATGCATCAGGTACTGTTACGATTGGTATTGGAACCACTGCTTTATTAGTAGAAGGAAATGCACGAGTTACTGGTATTCTCACTGTTGGAAGTGCATCTATTACTTTAGATGGTACAAATAATCGTATTAATGTTGGTACTGGATTAACATTAAGTTCTTCTGGTGTTAATGTGACCGGAGTCATTACTGCTACTTCATTTAGTGGTGATGGTTCAAATATGACTGGTGTTGGTATTGGTAGTACCGGAAGCATTAATACGACAGGTAGCATAAGTGCTGGTGCTGCAACCTTTACAAGTTTAAATATCCCACCACAACCCATAACATTCAGTCCTGCAATTGGTGCTACTGGAGTTTCTTTGGGTTCTAATATCATCATTACTTTTAATGTTGGAGTCTCAACAGGAACTGGTAATATAACATTAAGACAAAATAGTGCATCAGGAACTGCATTCTCTACGATTGGAGTCTCATCCTCATCAGTTACGATTTCTGGTGGTGCTGTTACCATAAACCCTCCAGCAGATATTGGTACTGGAACAACGACCTTTGTTGTGGTTGATGCAGGAGCCTTTGTTAGTGGATTCACAACGACATCTGTAAATAATATAATCAATACTTATAGTTTCACTACAGTCCCATTAACCCTCAGTTCTATTGTCCCCGCTAATGCTGCTACTAATGTTGCTATTAGTACTAATATAACTCTTACATTTAATGCACCACCACCAAGAGGAACAGGAACTATAACATTAAGGTCCGGAAGTACATCAGGAACTCTTCTTGAATCCTTCAATGTTTCAACGAGTTCTAGTATTACTGTTTCAGGAAATAATTTTATCATCAACCCAACAAATGATTTACCGGAAGATATTTCTATTCATACCATTATACCTTCTACTGCTATTACTGGTTATGTAGGTCTTAATACTACTGGCGCTAGCACTCATAGTTTTACTACAGCAGGACCAGCACTTGGCAGCTCATATCAAGGTGGGTTCTTAATATGCAAAGCATCACCATTAAGATGGGTTGTATCCCCTTATAGTGCAGAGGTCTCAAGAAACTGGTACGTAAGAGAAGATGCTAATACCAGAGCACAACAAGTATCAGGATGCACCGGATGGTTTGTTCCTACAACATCACAATTCCAAAACCCAGGATTCCTCTGTAGGTCCTTTTGGGGTCCATCACCCTGTTACTCCTTTAACTACTGGACTAGTACACAGGTTAACCTGACGGAAGCTTGCGATGCGTATATAGTTAATGGTACTCTGCGCCTTGACTGTAAGACTGATTCTCGATGTGTTCGTGCTTTCAGGTGTGTGACTTATTGATACTTGTACTTTGTACTCATTTTTTTATAAGAGACATTATGGTTGAAAATCTTCAAATCTACAGAGACGCAAGTGAACTCATTAAACGAGTATTTACGAAACCATCTAAATATGATATAATATAAGAAACCTGTACTGAAAATACTATGAACTTAATGCCCATTTATTCTGTTCCTCTCTGGCAAAGTGAATATTCAGAGTTTGATGAACATCAAGAAATCTTCCTAAATGCAGTAAGAACTTATAAGGAACAAAACTCCACAAAAGAAACTCCAAGGTCAAATATTGCTGGATACCAATCACCAGAAACACTTCAAGGTGTTCCGGAATTACGACCACTCTTTGAATATATCTGCCAAATGGGGTTCAAGGCAGTTGCAGACCTTGATTTTATTGATTGTGATATTGCCCTTACTTCTGCTTGGTTAAACATTAATGATACTCGTCAATGTATGAATGGTGAGCACGTGCATGGTGATATATTCTCTGGTGTATTTTATCTTCAGGCACCAGAAGAAAGTGGAAAATTGGTTCTCCAAAATCCAGCAATCAATCGTATGTGGAATGGTTGTGCTCTCACATCGCAGAAGAATCAGTTCACAGGAGAAAGTATTCGTATAGAACCAGTAGAAGGTAATATTATTCTCTTTCCTTCTTACTTACCACATTCAGTAGAGACTAATAATCACGACGAAGAACGCATATCAATCTCATTTAATTTGATTGCACTCCCTAAAGGTACGATTGCATATCCAACACAGACTGAAGATAATGACTGAACTTCCTATTATACTTGATGACCTTATTGAGGAGGAACTGCAAAATCAAATAGAAGATGCAATGTTTGATTGTAATTGGTCATTTCAAATGGATAATACTTATAAATATGATGCCTTACTTATGGGGATTAAATATAGGAAATTTTTAAATCCATTTGAGTATGATATTTCTCCATCAATTATAACAAACCTTCAAACTAATAAAAAAATATTCAAATTATTTTATTCGGTCATTGGAAAAACTTGTAATCATATAAATTTTAACCTTGAGGAAATAAGTAGATGTATTGCAGGAATTCAAGGTGTTCAAGTAATAAGAAAACAAAGCAAAATATGCAATATTCACGTTAATAAAAAAATACCACATTTAGTTTTATTATATTATGTAAATGATGCAGACGGAGAAACAATGCTCTTTGATAAAACTATAAATGATATTGACGATGATATGTATCTTGATGAAAAACACGAATTTAATGTAGTAAATAAAATAATGCCCAAACAAGGTAGAATTTTATTATTTGATGGAAAAACATATCATTCTGCATCAAGTCCCACTACAGGAATGAGATGCATTATAACTTTAGATTTGTTTGGGGAATTTGAAGATGGAAGTTATAAGTTTTCAGCACCAAAAATAAGAACTAAAGAAACTAATATTTTATATCAATGAAATCTTACTACTTTATCTCCGGACTTCCAAGGTCTGGTTCTACATTACTTTCCGGTATTCTCAAACAGAATCCAGATTTTTATGCTGATATTGCATCACCAATACAAGGACTTACAGGAACCTCAATTGATGTGATTACAAGTGGTGAAAACAACCTTAATATCACAGAAGACCAAAGAAAAAATCTAATGTATGGAGTTTTTGATGGGTATTATAAGCACATAGAAAAACCAGTTATTTTTGATAGTTGTCGTGGTTGGACAAAGAAAACAAACTTTTTAAAAGCACTATTTCCTGATACTAAAATCTTATGTCCTGTAAGAGATATTGTTTCTATTCTTAACTCCTTTGAGTTGATTGCATCTAAAAATCCATTTCATACTACTACTCTTACAGCACATAAAGACAATGTATTTGCTCGTTGTGATGGTATGATGGATAAGAATGGTGGTATTGTTGCAGGGCCCTGGATACTACTTCAAGAAGGTTATGCAATGAACTCAGAAATGATTATGTTGATTGAATATGAGAACCTATGTAAAACTCCAGAGAAGACAATGAGAGAAGTGTATGAGTTTCTGGAGAGACCTTATTATTCTCACGATTTTGAGAATGTAGAATACTCTAATGAAAACTTTGATAAATCCTGCAATCTTAAAGACCTTCATACAGTCAAGAGGAAAGTAGAGTATAATCCTCCAAGATGTATTCTACCTCCAGAAATCGTCAAGAAATATACAGAAATGAATATGGAGTTCTGGAAAGAAGGGCACAAAATTGATGCTGATATTATTGAGAAGTTAGATAAGAAGTTTATTGAATATAAGTGATGGATATAGAACCTTTTTACTTTAAAAATCTTGCTTATGTTAAATCAAAAGTTTCTTCTTCAACTTTAGAAGAACTCAAACAGGAAGCAACGTTTATTCTTGAGAACTCAAATCAATTTAAAAAATACAATAAGGAATTAGCAGGTAATTTAGAAAAAGAATATTCAACACATAAAAGTCAAGAGATTTTAAAACCTTATCTAATTTCTCTTGCTAATGAGTTTCATAAACATTTAGAAGAGAATGAACATTATCCTCAATGGGATATCAAAGACTTATGGATAAACTTTCAAAAGAAGTATGAACATAATCCATTACATAATCATACTGGAGTTTTATCTTTTGTTCTTTGGGTCCAAATACCTTATTTTGTAAAGGACGAATTATCACATCCAAATTGTATCAACTCAAATACTCCATCAAATTCTTTGTTTGAGTTTGTGTGTACTGACTTTATGGGAAGAATAGTTCAAAATAGAATTGAAGTAGATAAATCTTGGGAAGGAACGATGATTATGTTTCCATCTTCTCTAAATCATATGGTCAGTCCCTTTTATACCAGTGATGAGTATCGTATTTCTATATCTGGAAATTTAATAGTATCATCTAAAAAGAATACTTTTTCTTACCAATGACCTCTCACTTTATTATAACCTCTGCAATACACACTTCTTATGGTAAGTGTTCCACAGAAGAACGCATAGAACAAACAAAAGAAACCATAAAGTCCATTGAGACTTATGCACCTGGTTCTTCTATGGTAATCATTGATTGTGGTGAAAAGAGTGTGAATGAGAACTTATTTGATTGTAAGTTGATTGATTATACAAAGAATGAAGAAATCCAATATCATCTTCAGGAGTACTTAAAGAAAGACATAGACCTTGAGCCTGATATTATTATCAAATCAATGTTAGAAATAATGATGTTTAGTGATTACCTAAAAAACATTACAGGTTCTTATGAGAGAATCTTTAAAATCAGTGGAAGATACAAACTAAACTCCAAGTTTAATGAATCTAAACATCAAAGTGCAAAGAATAAGGTTGTGATATTACCTCCATATAATAGTCAAAACTTATACAACTTTGATGTAAAGTCAAGTATGTTTCAGTATATGACTCGTTGTTGGAGTTTTGATGGTAATCTACGCCCAAATATTATAGAGACTTATGATAAAATGAAGAAAGATATTCTATATGCATCCACAACAAAAAAACAGGCAGACATAGAACATTTACTTTATCAACACTTAAATAAGAAACTGGTACAAAATATTCATAGAATGGGAATTGAAGGATACTGGGCACCAATGAGATTTTGGATACAAGAATGAAACTTGAAATCATCTTAAGAATACACGATGGTCAAAATATTCACGGGAATAAATCGAGATATATTGATGTTCCTAAAAAAGACTTGATACTTGGTTGCTTAACTTCATTGATTAACTCTGCAAATGTCGTTACAAATGCAGAGATTTCTTTTATTGTTCTCAACGACCACTGCACTAATGATTGTATCTCAAAGGTTCATAAAATCTTCTCACACTCAAAGCATTCATATCAACTCATAGACCTTGAAGTTCCCGGATTTCATCATAGTGGATTGAAGCAGTTTGAGTATTGCAAAAACTCTACTGCTGATTTGGTATATTCTGTAGAAGATGATTACCTACACTGCACCGAAGCAATTCAAGAAATGTTATTTACTTATGAATACTTAAAGTCTTATTATCATTTACAAAAAGACCTTTGTTTGTTTCCTTTTGATAATAGAGAGGATTATGAGTATGGGTATATCGTGCCCGGAAGACTGTTTAGAACCCCTACAAGGCATTGGAAGGAAGGAATATGGACCACCTTCACAATGATGACGACACCTAAAGTATTTCGTGACCATTGGGAAATCTTTGAGAAACTTGCATCAAAGTATACACCTTGGAATGGAATAGACCCAATAGAAGAACTGGTTCACGAAGGAAATACCATCTCAAATATCTGGGAACATTATGTAACTCGTGTAAATCCCATACCTTCTCTTGCTCTTCACATTCAGTTTGAGAAGCAACGAGACCCTCACATAGAGCACCTGAAGTGGTGGGATAAATACTCAAAACTCAAATCATTTGGAGTGACTTATGACTGAAAAACCTGTAAGAAGATATGAACTTTGTACTGAAAGACTTAAAACAATCAAAGATATAAAGAAAGTTTTAAAGGCACTACAAATAAGAATTGATACTGATAATCCACTTTACGAAGAACTTGAGTATTATTTTTCAACAGAAGTAGTTCCAATAGGTTATTTTAAGGTTCTAGAGACTGTAGGATATGAAGGAATTGCAAATATGACTTATGAAGAAATCGCACAAATGGGAAGTGAACTTTTAAATCAAAATGAAGAATAATATTAAAAGATAGTTAATATGATAAGAACTTATAATAATGTTTTGGATGAACAACTGATTAAAAATGTTATGGACTACTTTAAGTCTATAATGGGTGCAGATGTATGGGGGTCAAGTATTGGATGGGACCAAAACTTAAGTCTCATATCTTCTAATACACTTACTCATAGAATATCAAATAAGACTTTAGAAAAAGAAATCAAGAGTAGTATAGAAACAGCACTTGATGTTGATTTTGAGAAAGAAGAGTTAACCTTAGTTCCCTCCATTTATGTTTGGGGTGGTGGTTCTTATATCACCTGGCATCCAGATGAGTGTTACCCTTATAATGGTACAATATACTTAAATGAGGAATGGAATAGTGATGATGGTGGAGTATTCTTATATAAAGACAGTCAAACAAAAGAAATCAAAGGTATAGAACCAACTTACAATTCTATGGTTGTGAACTCCGCAACAGAAGAAGACCCTCATAACTCCCATTGTGTAACTTGTATTGTTCCCGGAACAATCAAAAAAAGAGTTACTATTCAGTGGAGAACTAATAACATAGATAAAACTAAAAAAAATAATATTAAGTATCAATGAAAAAACCAATTGAAGTCTTTATAAGACATTGTTATTACTCAAAACTTCAAGAACTTCCAGACCGCACAAGACCTTCTTGGTTTAATAAGATTAAAGTCTTTGAAAACTTTAAGAATACATTAAATCCAGACCTTATTAATTATACGATTGTGTATGATGAGTTTTATGGTAGTCTTGATAAGACATTTCTATCACAAGAAAAGAATGTAGAAATCATTAAATGTGGTAATGAATGCGATAGTTTTCTAAAAACATTAGAAATCATCCAATCTAAAAACTTAAGTGATGATACGATTGTTTATCTATTGGAGGATGATTACTTGCATCGTCCTGGTTGGAGTAATATAATGTTAGAAGGATTTGCGATTGATTCTCATTATCTTACTCTTTATGACTTTGATTTTTTTATTGCAAAGGGATACTTATGTGAAATCTTTACAACACCAAGTTCTCATTGGAGAGCAGTACCGGCAACAACTAATACCTTTGCTTGTAGGTATAAGACACTGATAGAAGACTTGAAGATACATCAAAAACATTCTATAAATGGTGTAAAAGAAGAAGAGGGATTTCATTTCTCAAAGGATTATGATAAGTTCTGGGAACTACAGAAACAAGAGAGATATTTGATTTCTCCAATGCCTGGTTGGAGCACTCACTGCGATGAAAATCATATCAGCCCTATCATAGATTGGAAGAAGGTTGTGAATGAGACTTACGTTAAAGAACAAAAACCATCAATATCACTGAACTACAAATGACTACAATAATCTCATTAGATGGTGGACTTGGAAGAATCATTACAGCAATCCCAGCACTACTCAAATACTCTCAAAATCATCCAGATGAAGAATGGTACATAATGATTCCAGGGTGGGACTTTGTAACCTGGGGTATTCCAGAACTACAAGAAAGAACCTTTAACCCTGATGCACGAGGTTCATTTGATTTATTTTGGAAAGCAGACCAAGTAATCTCACCAGAACCTTATCGTCTTCCTGCATATTATCGTAATGAGATTTCATTAAGAGAAGCATTTGATGTAGAAATCAATGATTCCACAGACCATAGTGACCTTCCTCCAATGCAACTGAATATTTCATTTCAGGAAAAAAGAAAAGCATATGAAATCATAGAAGAAGCAAGAAACAAACATAAGAAATCAAAGACGATTGTATTACAACCTTATGGTTCTACTGCAACTCCACACGCATCTGGTATTTTTGATGATAGTTTAAGGTCTATTCCAAAACCAATGTTGGATTACTTTATCAAAGAACTCTCAAAGGATTATAACCTCATCTTTATGGGTGCAAAGGAGTTTCACGATATAAGAACGTATAAACCAGACCCAGACCCTAACTTAAGAGAATGGTCTGCGATTATTGGTGCAGCAGATTATTTTGTGGGTTGTGATAGTTGTGGTCAACACATCTGTAAAGCACTGAATAAAAAGGCATCAGTGGTGATTGCAGGAACTCATCGGGTCAATGTGACTTATGATGGATTTCATATTATTGAAAGAGATGTAGAGTTTTATCCAGACTCAATGAGAATATCGGGTTTTCAGGCACATATGTCTTCTAGATTAAATGAACCACGAATTGATTTTACTCAAGAAGAAATAGAAAGTGCATATCAGGACATTATAAGAAATATAGAAGTAGAAAGAAAAAAACAAATCATTATAGAAAAACCCAAAGAAATCAAGGGAGTATTATATCAATGAAAACAATAGCATTTTCTGTTCCAATTTTCAAATACAAAGTTCAAAATTGGAATATTAAAAAGAAACAATTATTAGATTTATTTAATAATCTTGAACACAAAGTAGTTGGTAATGTGATTACTAGTCCCATAGACATTAAAACCAATATACTTTTGGAAGAAGTTAAAATATTTGAAAAAGAAATAGGAATTAATTTTTATTCCACTGAAGTTTGGTTTCAAAAATACGATATTAGTATGAACCACGCAGTTCATACTCACGGACCAACTGGATTTTCTTCTGTGTGTTTTATAGAATATATTAAAGATAAACATAAACCAACAATTTTTGTTTCACCCTTTGGAAATTATATTACAGGAGAACTTGAAAGATATGAACCAGATGTAGAAGAGGGGGATATAATCTTTTTTCCTTCCAATCTTTTACACTATGCTTCCACTAATTTATCAAATGAAATAAGAACTATTATTTCTTTTAATTTGGTTATTAAACAGACTGGAAAACCAAAGAACATTAACTATGGATGAAATACAAATACCAATCTCTGTGGGAGAACTATTAGATAAGATTTCTATACTCTCAATCAAGTCTCAATATATAACCAATGAATACGTCTCAAAGGAACTCCAAGACCTCATATCAATAGCAAAAAAACATCAAGTCTATGATGATTCTTATCTTACAAAATTATTTCAAGTAAATCAAAAACTCTGGAAAATAGAAGATGACTTAAGAGTTCTTGAGAAATCACAAACCTTTCATCAAGAGTTTATAGACCTTGCTCGCAGTGTTTATATTACAAATGACTTAAGAGCAAGCATCAAAAAACAAATCAATAACAAATATAAATCATTATATAGTGAAGTAAAAATTTATAAATAAAGAAAAAGAACTTATAGAAATCATATGGCTTACGTAGACTTTGCTGCAACAGAAGCAAGAGGGAGATATAGTCCCCCAAATGGAAATGACCCACAAACACTTCCTGATTTGTGGAGAGAAAGTCTTCCTGATGGTCCTATAAGAACTGACCTTCCTGACCTTACAGATGCGGAATTAAATGCACTTGGTTGGAAAGGACCAATCCAGATGCCCCCATTTGCAGGAACTAGTTACTTTACTCACGACCATCAGTGGAATAAAGAAACTCGTGAGTATGATGTAACTGAAATATCAGAATATGATAAACAAAAAAGAGTTCAGTATCAACAGTTCTGGGACAAACTTTTAAATACGAATGCATATACGACTATTAAAAACGCATCAGCACAATCATTACAAGCAAATACTCTTGCAACAGAGTTTATTGCACTGATGAGTGATGCAAAAAGAGGTCAAGCAAATATTGTAAAAATCCAAGAAGTACTTACTGAAATCGTTTCTGGTGTTGCATTTACTCCAGAAGAACTTGCAGAAATACAAACAGCATTTACTCAAAGTGGAATGTTTGCGATTTATACATTAGAATGATTTTATGACTTATGAGATTATAGATAATTTTCTTGAGAAAGAAGATTTTGATTTTATTACTTCTACATTTTTTCCAGAAGACTTAAACAATCCAAACAACTTTGCTTGGACCTATCAGAAGGGTATTGTAAGAGACCCAGAGATGGGTCCAACTGGTTATGAGGAGCACGATTGGATTTATGTGCATCCATTATACTCAACAGATAATGGACTTAAGTTTGATAAGTTCTATCCAATAGTCAAACCAATAATCAACAAACTCAAAACAAAAAAACTTTTTGATATTCGTGCAAATATTTTAGTTCCAACAGAAACTCACATTTATCACGAGTTTCATACAGACAGAAAAGTATCTCATCAAGTTGCATTGTTTTATGTAACAACCTCTAATGGGTTTACTGTACTTAAGGACACTACTGAAGTAGAATGTATACAAAATCGTATGTTACTTTTTGATGGGTCTATAGAACATCATTCGGTAACGTCAACAGACCAACCTCGTTGTGTGATTAACTTTAACTTTAACTAAATTATGACTTTTAATCCATCAAAAATTAAATATGAATTTAAAGAATTCATTGGAATTTATGAAAACGCATTTACACAAAAAGAATGTGAAGATACTATAAAATTGTTTGAAAATTATCATAAATCTGGTTACTCTTATGCTAGGGAAAATTTAATGTTAAATGATGATGTTTCGGTATATATTATACCATCCATAGAACTTGACCAGGGTCCAGAATTTATAAATTGTTTTCACGATAGACTATATAATTACCTTTATCCAATATATAATAATCAATATCAAATTTTACAATCTTTAAGAAAACATAAATCAAAACATATTAAAATACAAAAAACTTGTCCAACACAAGGTTATCATGTTTGGCACTGTGAAAATGATGTTCCTTTTGAGGATAGAATTTTAGCTTGGACTCTGTATTTAAATGATGTAGAAGAAGGTGGTGAAACTGAATTTTTATACCAATCAATGAGAATTAAACCAAAAATGGGAACATTTACAATTTTTCCCGCATATTTCACACATACGCATAGAGGTAATCCTCCTTTAAGTGGGGTTAAGTATATTGCAACTGGGTGGATTGAGTTTTTAAATACTCCAGAACCTCAAGGAGCATCTACATTTCCAGACTTGAGTGAAATAAAGAATCAATCAAAAAATAATAACCTAAATTATGCATAAAATCCTAGACAATGCTCTCTCACAAGAAGAGTTTGAGAATATTAAGAACTTTATGTTAAATCCAGGTTTCCCTTGGAACTTAACACCAGTCGTTACGAATGAAAAAGAAAATCTACCAATATCAGCATCTTATTACTTTACTCACGAATTTTGGAGTGGATTTCATACAGAACCCCAAACACAAGTCTTTGCACCTATTCTCAACCTTTTAGAGTGTAAAGCAATGATGAGAATCAAAGGAAATCTATATCCATCTACAGAAACCATAGTACATCATGATAATCATACAGATTATGAGTTCTCTCATCGTGGTGCTATTTTTTATCTAAACACTAATAATGGTCTTACAGTATTAGAAGACACAATAGAAATCAAATCAATAGAAAATCGTTTGTTAATCTTTGATGCATCAGTACCTCATCACAGCACTACTTGTACTGATGATAAGTGCAGAGTCAATGTGAACTTTAACTTCTTTTGAGAACCAAATAACTAAAAATTAATAAGATGTCGGTTACAAGATTACAACTAGTTGGAAATGTAAGTACTGGTGCAAGTTTTGTAGGTGTAGTGACTGAAACTAAAACACTTGACGACCAATAGTCCTTGATGTATGATATAAAGGTCTTGAAGGTCTTTGTGACTTTGAGACCTCAAGACCTGTTCTGGTGGTGGAAAGAACAGTTATATAAACATAAGGTTGTGGGAGTGGTATCCTACAACCTTTTTTTTGTGTCTTATGATACTTGACGAATATTTTAAAATCAATTATAATCACTCTGTGGGTTTTGAGATGAGATTGTAATAAGAAGATTAGAGACACTTCGGGAACTGGTCCAAGACCTCCCCAGAACCTCATATAACCTGCTATGATACTGGAAGTTCAAAAGCACTTGTATGTCTCTTACACACGAAGTTCGTGGTTCTTTAGCAAGATGTTTAGCTACTGAAAATATTATAGTAGAACACAAAAATGTAGATACTGCGAGTTTTGATGTAGACCGTCGTGTATTAGTTCTTCCTAACTGGAAGAAAGCAAGTGATACTGTATATCAAATGTTGATTTTACACGAAA
>Ga0247831_1003506_pt1 | contig 22730 bp, 20 predicted proteins | sample LaCruzMarch2015__9_FD_192406 | JGI IMG/M metagenome (GOLD analysis project Ga0247831, IMG submission 192406) | Freshwater microbial communities from meromictic Lake La Cruz, Castile-La Mancha, Spain - LaCruzMarch2015_1m | ecosystem: Environmental > Aquatic > Freshwater > Lake | place: Spain...
TCCCGGAACAAGACGCCATCTGCGCCGTCGCCGACGATCGTCGCGCTCACGCGGCGATCGGGGGCGAGCCGAGCAATCGCCTCGAGCAGGACGTCGACGCCCTTGAGCAGGCGCAGTTCACCGACGAACAGCACGTCGGTTGCGTCGGCGTCGGGCGCGTGCGTGACGAATTCCTCGTCCCGGAGACCGTTCGGGATGACGCGCTCGGCGAACGCCGACCGCGCAACCTTCTCGGAATAGCGGGCGCGGGCGAACTCGCTCTCGAAGACGAGGCCGTCGGTCAGCGCGGCAAGCTGGCGTTCGAGCGTCATGAAGACCGCGCCCTTCAACGAGCGGGGATCGTAGTGGAGGCTGCCACCGTGCGGGGTGTAGAACCGCAGCGGTATGCGCCGGCCAGGAGACGGGCGGGCGAAGTCGGAGGCGAGCCGTGCCGCGGCGCCGCCTTTGGCACCATGGCCATGCAACACATCGATGTCGAGCGATCGCGCGAGATGGCGGGCGGCGCGGATGGCACCAACGTCGCGCCAGCCGATGTCGCGGCTCATCGCGGTGCGATGGAGGCCGAGCGCCAGATGCGTGGCGAGGTCGGCAAGGCGCGCCTCGGTGAGCGCGTCGTGAGCGAGGCTGTCACACAGCACGCCGACCTGATGGCCCCGCCGCGCCTGCTCCTCGGCGAGGTCGCGAACGTGGCGGAACAGTCCACCGACCGGGGCTCTCAGGCAATGCAGGATGCGCAGCGGGTGCGTCGAGGGGACTGGCATGCGACGTCAACTCCACGCGACTGGACCGCAGGGTTGTTCTCAAAAGAAGCGCTCGTGAACGTAGACCGTGTCGCCCGGCTCGACGATGGCGTCGGCGGTCACTTCCAGGATCTCGTTGCTCTCGCCGATGCGGCGCGTGATGCGGGCGCGTTTTTCGTTGGCGCGCTCGGAGTACCCGCCGGCGATGGCTGCCGCCTGCATCACGCTCATGCCGGAGACGTAAGGGTATTGGCCGGCATTGCGCACTTCGCCGAGGATGAAGAACGGCCGGTTCTGGTGAACGTCGACGGTCACCTGCGGGTCGCGGACATACTGCACGCCGAGGCGCGAGCGAATGGCGCCGGCGACGCCGTAGACGGTCAGACCACGCGCTTTCACCGCGCCGATCAGCGGCACCACGATCTTGCCGTCGTGGTCGACGGTGTAGAGGCGGGAGAGATTAGGCTGGCCATAGACGAAAATGCGCAACCGGTCGCCGGTGTCGAGCTTGTAGGCGTTGACCGGGTCGGCGTCGGTCACCGTGACCTTGGTGATATTGGGTGAGCCCCAGTCCGCCGTCGCAGCGGGTTCTTGATGCTGCCGCGTCTCGACCTGCCAGGAGGCCGCTGGAGCAACGTTCTGCCGGGCGTGCGGGCCGCTCTGATGAGATCGATGCGCACAGGCCGTGACGGCGAGGGCGACCATGACGAGGAGAGGCAGCAGACGAGGCGACATGGCTTCTTTCCTGCGGGCAGATTGAGCGGCCGACCGTCCTTTTGTAGCGAGGGAGGGTTAAGAAATGCTGAGCCTACGTCCCGGCACGGAACAGTTTCCGCGCACCGATTAAGGGATTGGTTACTGCGACCGGGTCTAATGGCTGCGAACGCTGCACAAGCACCGAGCGCGAGAGCCATGTCCGAGATGATGAGACAGCAGCCCGACAGTATCGATATGGTCACCCTGTTGCGGGGTATCGGCCGCTCGATGCCGAAGCTCCTGATGGCGAGTGTCGCCATCGGAGCATTGACGTATGGCGCATTGTCTTTGATGGCGCCGCGCTTCACCTCCGAGGTGCAGCTGGCGATCAGCGCCAAGGCGACCAACCCATTCCCGGACAAGAACGAGAAGGGTGGCGGCTCGGACGCCGTGACGCCCCGTCTCGACCGCGAGGCGATCAACACGCATGTCAATGCACTGGGATCTCCCGATCTCGCACTGCTCGTCGCCAAGCGGCTCGACCTGTTCTCGAAGCCCGAGTTCAACGGCGCCGTCGGCAGCGTCGATACATTCGACACGCTGATGCGGACGATCGGCATGTCGGGACCGCGCGCCGGGGAAAGCGATACCGACCGCGTGCTTTCGACCATCAAACGCCAGCTCCGCATCAGCGCCGAGAAGGACAGTCGCTTCATCCGCATCGGCTTCTCGTCGGTCGACGCCGAACTGGCCGCAGCCTTTGCCAACGGGCTCGCCGACGCTTATCGCAAGCGACTGGTCGACGTGCCGGTCGGTGAGACCAACGACGTCGTCAACGCGCTGTTGCCGAAGATCGACCAGCTACGCGCCGAAGTGGTGGCAGCCGACGCCGAGGTCGAGCGTTTCCGCGCGCGCACCGACCAGTTCCGTGGCGGCGCGCAGTCGACGCCGATCAACGATCAGCGCATGGCGGCGCTCAACGACGAGCTGACCAAGGCAGAAGGTGCCCGCGCCGAGGCCGAATCGCGCTGGCGGACGGCCAACGACTTGTCGCGTACCGGCTCCGCCGACGTGTTGCCCGAGGTGCAGAAGTCGGTCGTCATCCAGGGGCTCATCAACCAGCGCGTGCGCCTCGAGCGTCAGGTGTCGGAGGCTTCGGCCTCGCTGCTGCCGGCGCATCCACGCATGCGCCAGCTCAACGCCGACCTCGCCGGACTGAAGCGCTCGGTCGATGCTGAAGTGCGCAAGGTCGTGCAGAGCCTCGAGAAGGAATTCCGGTCGGCCGCGCTCCGCGTTGCCGATATCGACCGCCAGATCGGCCAGTTGAAGACCAAGGTCGTCAACACCTCTGGTGACGAGGCGCAACTGAAGTCGTTCGAGGCCAACGCCAAGGCCAAGCGCGCCGAGCTCGAACGCCTGCAGAAGCAGTTCGAGGACAACAAGACACTGATCGTCACCCGCAGCGTACCGATCGAGGCGCAGATCGTCTCGGCGGCGCGCGCGTCCTACCAGGTCACGTTCCCGAAGAAGACGCAGATCGCACTGCTCGCCATGGCCGGCACGCTGCTGATCGGCCTTGCCATAGCCTTCGTCCGCGAAGTGTGGGCGCACGGCCAGGCTGGCCGTCCGGCGCCGCGCTCGTCCGGCTCGTCGTCGTCGGGTTCGATGACGCGGCGCGAGGGCGACCGTCGGCGCGTCTACGAACACGAGTTGCCGGTTGCGGCCGCCCCCGCAGCGGCCGCCGGCGCCGCGGCCGTCGCCTCGACTTCGCCAGTATCGGCTGCACCGGCGGCAGTGATGACACCGGCGGTGCCGGCGAACCGCATGGCGATGGCCGCACAGCGCGGGCAGTCGACGCCGGTCGCCAAGGCAGCCGAGGAGTCGGCCTCGGCAGCGGCGCCGACGGCGGCAACAGCTGTCGCCCTGCCGAAGACCACCCAGGATGCGCCGATCACTGCACCGTCCCCGATCGCCGGTCCGCCGAGTGCCGCCGTCAATGATGTCGCCCGTCACCTCGTCGGTAGCGCGCGACCAGACGTTGGTTACCGCACGATGGTGTCGAGCGAGACGCCGGGCATCGACCCGGTCGGCGAGGCTGTCGATCTGGTCGGCGCCATCGCCGACGCCGGCAAGCGCGTCGTGCTCATCGAATGGGCGCCCGAAGGCTCCGTGCTGACCCGCGATCTCGGCGTCGACCCGGCCGCCGGTATCGGCGAGGTGATGCGCGGCGAGGCCGGCTTCGAGGACATCATTTCGATCGTGCCGGGCACCGCGATCCATTTTATCGCCACGGGCACCGGTATCTCGGCCGACGCCGAGAAGCTCGACGCGGACGGTCTGAACCTGATCCTCGATGCACTCGACGAGGCCTACGACCACATCGTCGTGGTTGGCCAGTTGGCCGCGTCGCGCGCGCTGTTCGAGGCGATCGAAGGCCGCTTCGACGCCGGTGTCGCGGTCTCGGATGCCCGCCGCCGCGTGTCGGTCCTGGAGAACCCCGAAACCAGCTTCCTCGGGTTCGAGGTGACGGAGATCGACGTCATCAGGCTCGAGCGCTCGGAGGGCAGCGTCGTGTCGGCCCGCCGGGTCGACCTGTCGCGCGGCAAGCAGTCTGCTGGTCATGCCGCGCTCTGAAGGTCGTCCGATCGTCCTGGCAGGCCCGATTTCTCGACGCGGCCGGGCGTTAACTCTGAGTTAATGAACTTGCAATCAGGCGCGTGCGACGGATAGGCGCCGCGGTTGGCGAATTGCATGGTGGAGGCCGTACTCAACTCTGCGTGAACGGTATCACCGATGGGTAGATCGTCGACACAGCTGCTTCGAACAGTCCTCGCCGGGATCCACTATAGCGGCGCGGGCCGCCTGCTTGCGCCGCTGATCCGCGGCGACGGCGCCATCTTCATGCTGCATCACGTATCGCCCGAGCCGGTGCCGGCATTCGCGCCCAATCGCATCCTGACGGTGACGCCGAGCTACCTAGAGCAGGCCGTGTTGCGGGTTCGCGCCGCCGGCTTCGAGATCGTCGCCCTCGACGAGGCGGTGCGGCGGCTTGCCGAACCGGATGCGGCCCGCCCGCCATTTGCGTGCTTCACGTTCGACGATGGTTATCGCGACAATCGCGATCATGCGCTGCCGGTGCTGGCACGACATGGCGTGCCTTTCACGGTCTATGTCTGCCCCGACTTCGCGGAGGGCAACGGCGAATTGTGGTGGCTGACGCTCGAGGAGATCGTACGCCGGTCCGAGCGCATCGAGGTGCCGGCGGCGCTTGGCGGTAAGCCGGCCGAAATCCTGCCGGCGTCGACACTGCCCGAGAAGATCCGGGCGTTCGAACGGCTCTACTGGCCGCTCCGATATGGCAATGAACATGGCAGCCGCGCCATTGTGCGCGCCCTCGCTGAAGCGGCGCGCGTCGATCCGCTGGCAGCCTGCCGGCGGCTCGCCATGGACTGGGCGGAACTGAGGGCGCTTGCCGCCAACCCCCTGGTCACCATCGGCGCCCACACCCTGTCGCATCTGGCGCTCGGCAGGTTGCCAGCCGGCGAGGCCCGCTGGCAGATGGCCGAAAGCATCGAGCGCATCAGGCGCGAACTCGATGTCGACTGCCGTCACTTCTGTTATCCCTACGGCGATCTGGAGAGCGCCGGTCCGCGCGAATTCGAGATGGCGCGAGTAGTCGGCGTCTCGAGCGCAGTGACCACCGACAAGGGCATGATCAAAGCGCGCCATCGCCAGACACTGACCAGCCTCCCGCGCGTGTCCCTCAACGGCGATTTCCAGCACGCTTGCTATCTCGATGCGCTGCTCACCGGGCTGCCGTTCGCCTGCTACGATGCGGCTCGCCCGCTCGCTGCCAGCGCCCGCCTCGTGACCGGCCGTCCGTCGGCGCGCGCGAACGCCTGAGCCTGATAGCCTGAGCCTGATAGCCGGAGCCTGGCGTGTCATCCACGAGGTGGTGCATCCGGCTTCTGCATCCACCACACGATGACGCCGGCCGGCAGCACCCACGCGAGCCCGGCGACCACGTAGTAGATGATCTCGACCAGCTTCGATCCTGACACCTGCAGCACGATCGCGGCCGCCATGGCGAGCAGCGAATAGACCAGCACCAGGGCGAGCAGCAGGAAAGTGCCGATCAGTTTGCGCGTGCGTATCGTCATCGTCGGGGCTCCGGCTGCGAGATCGAGGGGGCGGCGCGTCCGTTCGGTCGCATTGCCGGGTTTGCCGCTTCTACCTAAGTCATGGTGCGAGATACGCAAGGTCGGGCGGTAGCGGATGACATCGAGACGTTTTGCAATGTCGGCGATCGGTGACGCTGCCACTACGCACCCGGCAGTTCGCCTGTGGCTCGCGCTCGTGATCCTGCTGGTGCTCGCGATGATCGTCGTCGGCGGTGCGACGCGGTTGACCGATTCCGGTCTCTCGATCACCGAGTGGCAGCCGATCCTCGGCGCCATCCCGCCGCTGAGCGACGCCGACTGGCAAGCGGCATTCGACAAATACAAGCAGATCCCGGAGTACCGCGAGGTCAACAAGGGGATGAGCCTCACGGCTTTCAAGGTGATCTTCTGGTGGGAGTGGGCGCACCGCTTCCTCGGCCGCCTGATCGGTCTGGCCTTCGGTGTGCCGCTGCTGGTGTTCTGGCTGATGGGGAAGATCCCACAGGGGTACAGCGGCAAGCTGCTCGGCGTTCTGGCGCTGGGTGGCCTGCAGGGGGCCATCGGCTGGTACATGGTGATGTCCGGCCTCGTCGAGCGAGTCGACGTCAGCCACTATCGGCTGGCGCTGCACCTTTCCACCGCGTTCGTCATCCTCGCGGCGCTGACCTGGCTGTGGCTCGCTCTCGGCCCACGTGATGGCGTGATCCGTCTCGCGACGCTTGGGCGTGGCCATGTGGCCGCCGTGTGGGCGATCGCGACGTTGCTCGCCGTGCAGGTGGTGCTCGGCGGTTTCGTCGCCGGCCTCAAGGCGGGCCTCACCTACAACACGTGGCCGCTGATGGACGGCCAACTCGTGCCGGACGGGCTCGCCACGTTGAGCCCCTGGTACCTGAACCTAATCGAGAACATCACCACGGTGCAGTTCACGCACCGCACGCTCGCTTACGCGCTGCTCGTCGTCGCGATCTGGCACGCCATCGCGGTGACCCGCGTCAGCGACGATGCACGCGTCGAGCGTTCGGCGTGGCTGTTCGTTGGGCTGCTGATGGCGCAAGCCGGGCTCGGCATCTGGATCCTGCTTGCAGCCAAGGGGGCGATCCCGCTGCACCTGGGCCTCGCCCACCAACTCGGCGGCGCATTGATCGTGATGGCGCTGGTCCTGCACGCGCACCGCCTCACCCGTGCCCGAAATTGATCAGGTGAAAACGACGGGTGCTCCAGAGGGTTTGCCCGCTCGGCGGGGCGTGCGGCAGCCCTCTCGTGCAATCCGACGAAACGTCACCTGAGCCCGAGCATCAGGCGGATGTTCTGCACGGCGGCGCCCGAGGCGCCCTTACCGAGGTTGTCGAGGCGGGCGACCAGCACGGCGTGCCGGTGCGCCTCGTTGGCATAAACGCGCAATTCGAGCCGGTCGGTGTCGTTGAGGTCGAGTGCGCCGATGCGGCCGGCGGTCACGCTGGTGTCGTTCGCCGGCACGACGGTGACGAGCGTTGAACCGTTGTAGCGGGTAGCGAGCGCCGCCTCGAGGTCGGCGGCCTTCGGCTTGCCCGGCAACGAGTCGAGGTGGAGAGGGACGCTGACCAGCATGCCCTGTCGAAAGTTGCCGACGGACGGCACGAAGATCGGCCGCCGCGTCAGGCCGCCGAACGCCATCAACTCGGGCACGTGCTTGTGGGCGAGGCCGAGGCCGTAGAGCTCGAAGGCCGGTGCGGTTCCAGCTTCGTAGGCCTCGATCATCGCCTTGCCGCCGCCCGAGTAGCCCGACACCGCGTTGACGCACAGCGGATGGTCGGTGGGCACGAGGCCGGCGTCGACCAGCGGACGGATCAGCGCGATGGCGCCGGTCGGGTAGCAGCCGGGATTGGCGACGCGGCGCGCGGCGGCGACGGCAGCCGCCTGCCCGGACGACAATTCGGGGAAGCCGTAGGTCCAGCCCGCAGCGACGCGATGCGCGGTCGACGCATCGACGATCTTCGGGCCGCCACCGGCCATCGCATCGGCCATGGCGACGGTTTCCTTCGCCGCGTCGTCGTGCAGGCAGAGCACGACGAGATCGACCTCGGCCATCAGCGCCTGCTTGGCGGCCGGGTCCTTGCGCCGCGCCGGATCGATCGAACGCACGGCGAGGCCCGCGACGCCCTTCAGGCGCTCGGCGATGCCGAGCCCGGTGGTGCCGGCTTCGCCGTCGATGAACACGGTCGGGAGCCTGGATTGCGCGGTCATGGCGGGCCTCCTTCGTTTTTTGGCGCCGAAGCGCCGGAGCTGGTCGAGGGGGATCGGGACGAGGAAAAATGAAAAAGCCGCGCTCGGTGGCGCGGCTTCTCGATGGTGACGGGCAATCAGCCGTCAGCGAGCGCGCGCAGGATGGCCCTGGCGTCGGCGTCGGATCGGGGTCTGGACCGCAGCATTGATCATCGACGAGATATGCGGCGCTCCGCAAGCTGTGTCAATTGCCACCTGTCCTGATCGCGAGGCTCAGCCGCCGAGGCGGGCAACATCGCGGAGTTCCGCAGCGTCGGTCGTGCGGAAGCCGAAGAACTCGAGATAGGCCGGGATCATCTCGAACAGCATGTCGAGGCCGATCTGCGTCGGGCAGCCTCGGGCTCGCGCGGCGGCGAGGAACGGTGTCACGTCAGTCGACATGACGACCTCGCCGACGAAAGTGCCGGACGCGAGCCGTTCCGGGGCGACGGGCAGCGGATCGCCGTCACGCATGCCGAGCGGTGTCGCGTTGACGACGATGTCGAAGCCGGCCGGATCGTTCGAGCCGGTGGTGACGGCGAGGCCCGGATAGTGGTCGCGCAGGCGGCCGGCGAGGGCCGCGCACATCTGGGCGTTGACGTCGTGGAGGCCGATGCCGCCGCAGCCGGCCTTGGCGAGCGAGGCTGCGATCGCCGAGCCGACGCCGCCACTGCCGACCACCAGCGCCCGACGGCCGGCGATGGCGAAGCCTTTGGCGAGCACGCCGCGCACGAAACCTTCGCCGTCGAACATGTCGGCGAGGAGACGCCCGTCGGCGCTGAGACGCACCGCGTTGCAAGCGCCAGCGACCCGCGCCGTCGTCGAGAGATCGTCGACGAGGTGGATGGTGGTCACCTTGTGCGGCATGGTCACGAGCGCGCCGTGGAAGTTCGTCAGCCGCGCCAGCAGCCGCAGGAACTCGGGGTAGTCGTCGGCGGTGCAGCCCATCGGCACCACAACGGCATCGATGCCATGTTTGTCGAAGTAGGGGTTATAGATCAGCGGCGCTTTGAAGCTCTCCGTCGGCACGCCGAGGTGGGCGATCAAACGCGTCTTGCCGCTGATCATGGTCGCTCGCTTATCATGTCGAACGCGGGGGCCGCGTCAGGCCTTCTTCTTTTCGCTCTCGGTAATGAGGCTCGCCGCGCGGCGCAACCCGAGCAAGTAGCCTTCGGTGCCGAGCCCGGCGATCACGCCGTCGGCACGCAGCGACACGTAAGAGTGGTGACGGAATTCCTCGCGCTTGTGCACGTTCGAGATGTGCACCTCGATCACCGGGCCTTCAAACGTGTTGAGCGCATCGAGGATGGCGACCGAGGTGTGCGTGAATGCGGCCGGGTTGATGACGATGGCGGCTGCGACCTCGCGCGCCTCGTGCACCCAGTCGATGATCTCGTACTCGCGGTTCGACTGGTGGAAGCGGACCGCGACGCCAAGTTCGACGGCAAGCTTGCGGCAGTCGGCCTCGACGTCGGCGAGTGTCGTGTGGCCGTAGATGTGCGGCTGGCGCTTGCCGAGCAGGTTGAGGTTGGGTCCGTTGAGAACGAAGACGAGGCGGCTCATGGTCGGAACTCGGCGGTTGGGAATGGAGCGCCGATACTGAGCGAAGCCGCAGCGAGCCGCAAGGCGCGATGGCGCCTGCGGCTCGCAGTCTACCCTCAGTACTTCTGCGGTACGTGCATCTCGGGCGGTGGCGGCGAACGCGTGTAGTCCTCCTCGCGCTGGCGCTCGGGGAGGGCGACTGCTGCGTGCGGCACCTCCTGGTAGGGGATCTGCGTCAGCAGATGGTGGATGCAGTTGAGCCGCGCGCGCTTCTTGTCGACGGCTTCGACGATCCACCACGGCGCCTCGGGAATGTGGGTGCGCGCCAGCATGTCTTCCTTGGCCTTGGTGTAGCGCTCCCAGCGGCGGCGCGATTCGAGGTCCATCGGCGACAGCTTCCACTGCTTCAGCGGATCCTGGATGCGCATCTGGAAGCGCAGGTGCTGCTCGTCGTCGGTGATCGAGAACCAGTACTTGACGAGGATGGTGCCCGAGCGGACCAGCATGCGCTCGAACTCGGGCACGCTGCGGAAGAACTCCTCCACGTCGTCCTCCGAGCAGAAGCCCATCACACGCTCGACGCCAGCGCGGTTGTACCAGGAGCGGTCGAACAGCACCATTTCACCACCCGCCGGCAGATGCGGAACATAGCGCTGGAAATACCACTGGCTCTTCTCGCGCTCGCTCGGCGCCGGCAGCGCCACGATGCGGCAGACGCGCGGATTGAGACGCTGGGCGACGCGCTTGATGGCGCCGCCTTTACCGGCGGCATCCCGGCCCTCGAACAGCACGACGACCTTGAGCTTCTTATGCACCACCCAGTCCTGCAGCTTGACCAGTTCCTTCTGCAGGCGGAGCAGCTCTCGGAAATAGCTGACGCGGAAATCGCCACCGCCGGTGCCGGGTGCCGCCAGCTGCGCAACCAGCTCGTCGATGCGATCTTCGCCGAGCTCGAGTTCGAATTCCTCGTCGAGCCCGTCGATGATCTCGGCTTCGATGCGGGTACGGGTATCGCGCGTCATGGTCCGGTTGCTCCTCGCTGTCGTGCGGATCGGGTCGAGTTAAGTATGACGCGCGCATGACAGACGGGTGACGTGGCCCGAAATGGTCGGCGTGGCAACCGGCGGCGTCGACTCAATCGAGGCCCACCTGATGGCGGGGTGTGTGCCAGTCAGCCGCCGCCCTGACGCACCGCTCGACATCTTCGGCAAGCATCAAGCGTGCCGCAACGAGCGTCTCGGCCGCTTCGCGGATGGCGGCGACGTAGCCCGCGCGCGAGCCATAGCGCGCGGCGATGGAGGCTCGCGGGTCGCCGGTCTGTGCGCGCTCGGCCTCGGTCTCGGCAAATGGTATGGTCGAGCCGGTGAACTCGTGCATCGCACCGAAGCCGTTGCCGCGCGCGCGGATGTTCCAGCCGGTGTAGGTGGCGAGCGGCGCCATCACCATCGGTGCGCGTACGCCAGCCGTATCGTTGCCGTCGGCATCGACGGCCGGAACCAGGACGGCATAGCCCTCGCCTGCGATCTCGCGCGGCGGCTGGGCGACGAGCCCCTGCTCGAATTGCGGACCCCAGTCGATGCGTGGAAGAGCGGACGGCGCCTTGGGCTTCATCACGCCGGCGATCGGCGGGAACTGGTGGTGCCAGTCATCGCCGGTGACGAGTGTGCCGTCACCTTGTCGGGGTACGCGGCTCGCCGGCGGCAGCGTGCCGTCGGTCGCCCAGGCGTCCATGGCGTCGAGCATGGCGCGGAACAGCATCGAGGTCCATACGACGTTGAGCGTCTCGCGGCAGATGCCTTTCGACGGCACCTTCAGCAGCGGATCGGCGAAGTGCTGCGACGACGACCACAGATAGACGCGAACGCCGTCCGGCTCGGCCAGGTCGCGGCCTCTCGTGTCGGTGTGCACGAGTGAGCCATGGCGCTGCCAGTATTCGGTCGTGGATTGGGTGTGGAGGACGAGCGGGTCGCTCGCCGGCCGCTTGAGAATGGCATCGGTTCGGCCGGTCAGGTGATCGGTCGAGGTGGCGTAGGCGAACGGGAAGCGGTCGGCCGGATTGAGATGATCCTCGTATTCCTGGCCGGCCGGGCTCACCACGTTGGCGAAGCGGTGGTTCATCCACATCAGCCCGCCGCCGGAGACGTGCGGTAGGATTCCGTCGAACACCCGCCGACCGCTGCCGTCATCGTTACAACCGAGCCAGACGAAATCGCGGAGATAGCGCCCGGTCTGCGAGCGGCCCCAGCCATAGACTTTGTCGATAGATGCGGCGCCGAGCGGATTGGCGTTGCCGGCGCCGTCCACCGCGTCGCGGCGCAGGAAGCGCGTGACGTCGCGCACGGCGACGTGGCCGAGGCCGAGGACGAGCGGGTCGCGGGCCTCGTAGACGAGTTCATAGATCCAGCCCGGCTCGAAGCCCGAAGGAATGTGGATGTGCGTGTCCGAGGCGATGACGGCGCGTTCGGCGCCCTGGTTGTCGAGGCCGCCGCCGCCTTCGATGCGTGCGAACAACCATCTGTCCGGTGCGATATCCTCGGGCGTGTCATGCGGGTAGCGACGGCGCACGAGACGGGCTTTCGTCGTGTCGCGCGAGACGGCCGGGTGCGAGCGTGTGGAGACCCAGCCCGAGAGCGGAAACGTCGTGACACCCGGCCCGGCGGCGATGAACTCGGAGCGTACGCGTCCGGTGAGCGGACGGGCGTGGTCGGTCGCCACCGGCAGATCGAGTTGCAGCCGATGATCGCCCGGCAGAATGTCGCCCTGCCAGCCGATCCAGCAGACGACATGACCGCGCCGCATCAGATAGCCGTTGCCCATCTCTGCGAGCGAAACGGGATCGTTGCTGGCGGGTGCATCGTTGAAGAACTGCAGGCAACGTTTGTTGCCGCGATTGGCGAGTTCGACCAGCATGCGGCGGCTGGCGCGTGCCATGTCGACCGGCTTCAGGATTTGCACGTCGGTCGTCACCACGACGCGGCCTTCGGAGTCGCGCGGCGCCTTGTCGAGATCGACGACGAATGCATTCTCCGGTGCCGTCGGATCGATGCGTAAGGTCGCGCGCGCGTCGATACGCTCGTAGGCGCCGGCATCTGCGAAGGCATGACCAGCAGCGACGGTGCGGCGCGCACGGATGGTCAGCGAGACGAATGTAGACATGATGCGCGGTGCTCCCTCGGAGACTGCAATGCAGCAATTCAGGGCAGGTGCTGCCCGGTGAATGCATCTTGCCTCGCCCGACGGTTCGCGGGAATATCGCGAGGCGAGGACAAGCCATGCCGCGTCGTTACAACACGCGTACGAAAACAGGCGACCGGGAGGTTCTGACAGATGGCGAGTACGGCAGACGCGAAGGCTCGACCGAGCGCGGGGGCGCCGTTGCTGCTATTGCGCAATCTTCGCTTGCTCGATCCCAACAACGACGAAGTTCGCGGCGGCCATGAAATCCTGATCGAAGGTGATCGCTTCCGCGACGTCTCCGACAAACCGATCAAGGCCGACGGCGCGAGCGTGATCGATTGCGGCGGGCGCGTCGTCATGCCGGGGCTGATCGATTGCCACGTGCACAGCATGCACTCCGAAGTCTACATCCGCCGCCTCGAGGACATACCGCTCACACTGAATACAGCGCGCGCCGCACGCCGCGTGCGCGAGATGCTCGATCGCGGGTTCACCACGGTGCGTGACGCTGGCGGCACCGACTATGGGTTCCGGCAGGCGATCGACGAGGGCTACTTCCCCGGGCCGCGGATGTTCATCGCCGGCCGCTCGCTGGGGCCGACCGGCGGCCACAACGACAACCGCGCGCGGACCCGCGATCAGGCACCCTGCTTCTGCTGCAATGCAATGGTGTGGCTTCGCGAGCAGGTCGACGGGCCGGACCAGGTGCGCCGCGCCGCGCGCGAGCAGATGCGCTTGGGCGTCGATGCCATCAAGATCATGATTTCGGGCGGCGTCGCCTCGCCGTTCGATCCGCTCGAAAGCCTGCAGTTCTCGGTCGCCGAGATCCAGGCGGCAGCTGAGGAGGCGCATGCCTTCGGCCGCTACGTCTCCGCGCACGCCTATTCGCCCGAGGCGATCATCCGGGGCGTCGCCAACGGCGTGCGCACCATCGAGCACGGCAACCTGATCGACGACGAGGCAGCCTCGTTGATGGCGGAGAAGGGCGCGTTCGTCGTCGCCAACATCGTCGCCTACGTGGCGATGAAGGAACGCGCGGCGCAGTTCGGCATGCCGGCCGAGATGCTCGAGAAGAACGAGCTGGTGCTCGACGGCGGCTTCCGCTCGCTCGAGATCTGCAAGCGCAACGGCGTCAAGGTCGCGTATGGCTCGGACCTGCTCGGCGCGCTCGCCGAAGATCAATCGCGCGAGTTCTCGATCCGGGCGAGCGTGGTGCGCCCGATCGATGTGATCCGTTCGGCGACGCTGATCGGCGCAGAGGTGGTGCGTCGTCAGGGCAAGCTCGGCGTTATCGCGCCGGGTGCCTGGGCAGACCTCATAGTGGTCGATGGCGATCCACTCGCCGACATCACGTTGCTCGAAGGACAGGGCCGGCATCTGAGCGCCATCATGAAGGGCGGCGTCTTCCACAAGAACCGGCTTCAGGCGGCTGCATGAAACAGGCCGCATCGCAACAGGCTGGCATCAAGCAAAGCGGCGCGGTCAGACGCCAAGGCTACAGGTTCGACCGGCGCCGGCTCGGCCGCTGGCTGCTCAACGGAACGGCTGGCCTGACGCTGCTCTATATCCTGACGCCGCTGATCTTCGTCACGTGGCTGTCGTTCTTCCGCCAGGAGATCCCCTCGTTCCCGCCCGAGGGCTATTCGCTGAAGTGGTATGCGGCCATTCCTGGCAACGAGCGGTTCGTCTCGGGCTTCATCCTGAGCCTGCAGCTGGGGCTCATTTCGACGGCGATCGGGCTCGGGGTCGGGGTGCCGGCAGCGCTCTGCCTGTCGCGCTATCGGTTTCCGGGCCGTGAGGCGATCAATTCGCTGCTGCTGATGCCGCTGATGGTGCCGGGTATCGTGCTTGGCATCGCGCTCTACGTGTTCCACGTCGAGACCGAAATCAACACGGGCCTGCCGATCCTCGGGTCGCTGCTCGGGCTCGTCACGGGACACGTGCTGATCGTCATCCCGTGGACGGTGCGGCTCGTGACCGCCAGCCTCGCCGGCTTCAACCGCACGCTGGAGGAAGCAGCGCAGAACCTCGGGGCCAACCGCTGGACGACGTTCCGGCGCATCACGTTGCCGGGCATCCTGCCGGGCATCGTGGCAGCCGCGATGTTTTCGTTCGTCTCCTCGTTCGGCAACCTCGAGTTATCGCTGTTCCTGGTCGGGCCGGGCCGCACGACGCTGCCGATCGCCATCCTGCAGTATCTCGAATGGAAGATCGACCCGACCATCGCCGCCGTGTCGGTGGTGCAGATCGCGTTGATCGCCGCTGCGATGCTGATCACCGACCGGTACGTTAAGATCGCCCGCGTCGTCTGACGGCGCGCGACATAAGAAAGTAGCTATGCAAAGGCAGACATGGCCGAGGTGAGACTAGACGGCGTTTCGAAGCGCTATGGCGATTTCTTCGCCGTGCGCGAGGTCACGCTCACCGTCCACGAGGGCGAGTTCCTGGTGCTGCTCGGCCCATCGGGCTGCGGCAAGACGACGACCTTGCGCATGATCGCCGGCTTCGTCGAGCCGACACTCGGCACCATCTTTCTCGGCGACCGAGACATCACCCACCTGCCGCCGTGGCAGCGCAACGCCGGGCTCGTGTTCCAGAACTACGCGCTATTTCCGCACCTGACGGTCGCCCAGAACCTCGCGTTCGGCCTCGAGATGCGCAAGGTCGCCAAGGCCGACATCGCGCCGAAGGTGGAGGAGGCGTTGCGGCTCGTTCGCCTTGGCCATCTCGGCGAGCGCCTGCCCCGCCAGCTCTCCGGCGGCCAGCAGCAGCGCGTGGCGTTGGCCCGTGCTCTGGTGTTCCGTCCCGACGTGCTGCTGCTCGACGAGCCGCTGTCGAACCTCGACGCCAAGTTGCGGCACGAGGTGCGCATCGAGATCCGCGAGCTGCAAAAGAAGCTCGGGCTGACGACCGTGATGGTGACGCACGACCAGGAGGAAGCGCTGACCATGGCCGACCGCCTCGTGGTGATGAACGAGGGCGAGGTGCGCCAGGCCGGCAGCCAGCGCGATCTTTACGAGCGCCCGGCCGACCGGTTCGTGGCGGGTTTCGTCGGGCGCTCGACGTTCTTGTCGGGTGAGATGGCATCGGGTGGCCGCTTCGTGAGCAAGGGCGGGCTCGCGATTGCGTGTAACGCTGCGGGGACGGTCACAGGGCCGGCGACGATGGCACTGCGCCCGGAGCGTGTGCATGTCGCGCCAAAGCCGCTCGCCGGCCTCGACAACACGATGGTCGGCGAGGTGGAATTCGTCTCCTACCTCGGCGCTATGCTGGACGTGCATGTGCGCGTCAGCCCGAGCGAGCGCATCGTCGCGCAGATGCCGAACCGTCCCGACATCTTCGCGCCGAACGTCGGCGACAGGGTGCATGTCGGCTGGACTGCGGATGCGACCTCGGTGTTCGCGGGCAGCGGGGCGGCGGAGGAGAACTGAGGCGGCCGGCCGCTCGGGGCCGGGACTACGCGACGACCAGGACGACTGAGAGACACAGCACGAATAACGCTTGGAGGAGTGACCAGCATGTCGAAGATCAAGATGCCGAATATCTCGCGCCGTCACCTGCTGCAGGGCACCGCGGCCGTCGCCGGTGTCAGCGCCGCCGGGCTGCCGATCGGGGCGCACGCGCAGGCGAAGGGCAAGGTCGTCGTCGGCACGTGGGGCGGCGACTACGCGCGCCTGCTCAACAAGAACATCGAGAAGCCGATCCTGATCCCGGCTGGCTGGGAGGTTGTGCAGGACCAGGCGGGCGATCCGCAGCGTCGCTCGAAGCTGCTCGCCGAGCGCCGCCTGCCGCGCGGTACGACGGATATCCAGGGTCTCTCGGCGATCAACATGTATCAGATGTTCGAGGCCGGCGTGATCGACACGGTCGACTACGGCAAGCTGAAGAACGTGGCGAACCTGCTGCCCTCGATGAAGTATCCCTACGGCATCGGCCACATCTATTCGGGCAAGGTGGTGCTCAACAATCCGAAGCTGGTGGCCGACCCGAAGAGCTATGCCGACGCGATCAATCCAAAGCATGGCAACAAGCTCGGCATCATCGACATTCAGTACCAGTACACGATCGTCTCGGCGGCGCTGGCGGCCGGCGGCTCGATCACCAATCTCGAGCCCGGCAAGAAGCTGCTGCTCGAGTGCCGTAAGGCGGGTGCGCGCATCTATCCGACCAACGAGGCCTTCGCGCAGGGCATGAAGACCGAAGAGATCGGTGTCGGCGTGATGTGGAAGGCGCGCGCCGTGCAATGGCAGAACTCGGGTATCCCGGTCGAGGCGGTGACGCCGACCGAAGGCACGCTCGCCTACGTCTCGGGTTTCGTCATCCCGAAGAATGCGCCGAACAAGGACGGCGCGTACGCCTACATGGACGCCATGCTCGAGAAGTCGGCGCAGGAGGCCTTCGCGGTCGACATGGGCTACAACCCGACGGTGACCAACGCGACCGTGGCCGACGATCTGAACAAGCGCATCGGCTTCACGCCCGACGAGATCAAGAAGCTGGTCGACATGGACTACAAGTACATGGCGGAAAATGACGTGGCGCTGAAGGAGTGGTGGGACAAGACGTTGAAGGGCTGACGCTCTGAAGCGTGCTCCGCGCGTGGCATCGCGCGGAGCAATTCATCGATCGAGGGCTGGAGCAGGATAAGGCATGGCGCAGGCTGCGGCGGCACCACGGATCGACGACGAGGGCGGCGGCTCGCGGCTGGCTGCTGCTGCCCTGATCGGGCCGGCGACGCTGATCGTCGCGGCCGGCATCATCATTCCGATGGCGATCCTTTTCCGCTACTCGCTCAACCAGTTCAAGCCCGGCCTTATGATGGTCGACGCGCTGACGCTGGAGAATTACGTCAAGTTCTTCACCGACCCCTACTACCACACGGTGTTCTTCACGACCGTGCGCGTGGCGCTGACCTGCACGGTGGTGTGCCTTCTGCTCGGCTTCCCGCTCGCCTACGTGATGGCGCGCACCCAGTCGCGCTACAAGAACGTGCTCGTTATGCTCGTGGTGCTGCCACTGTTCGTCGGCAACGCGGTACGCGCGGCAGGCTGGATGACGGTGTTCGGCACCAAAGGTTTTCTCAACGCGACGCTGATCTGGCTCGGCGCGATCACCGAGCCATTGGAGATCATGTTTACCGAGACGGCGGTGATCGTCGGTATCATCGCCGTCAACCTGCCGTTCATGGTGCTGACCCTGCAGAGCGTGATCGAAGGAATAGAGCGCAATGTCGAGGAGGCGGCCTTCAGCCTTGGCGCCGGGCCATGGGAGATGTTCCGCCGCGTGCTGTGGCCGCTCGCCTTGCCGGGCATCGTCGCCGGCACCATTCTCACCTTCATTCTCGGCATGAACGCCTACGCCACGCCGGTGCTGCTCGGCGGGCCCAAATTCAAAATGATGGCGCCGCTGGTGTTCGGCCAGTTCCAGCTCAACAACTGGCCATTCGGCGCTGCCGTCGCCTTCATCCTGATGACCACGACGCTGGTGCTGACGGTGGCGGCGAACTTGTTGATGCAGCGGCGCTACCGGCGCTAGGCGCGAGGTCGGCGAACGTCGGCGTCAGCCCTGACGGCAGCAGGCATCGAGCGCGCGCGCAATGGCTTCGCGGTCCAGTGCGCCTGCAAGTGCGATAGCGACGATCTCGCTCCGCCCCGGCGGCACTCCAGGTTCGAGAGTGAGCGACGCGCGCCGCCCCACGAGTTGGACGATGCCGCGACGGACCTCGCCGTCCGCGTCAGCGACCCGCACGACGCCCTTGGCTCTCAGCAGCGCGTGAGGCATGCGTCGCAGCGCATCCCGCAGTAACGCTTCGTCGAGTGCCATGTCGCTAGACCACGACCAGGCCTCGAACGCGTCGGTATGTTGGTGGCGCTGGTGATGCTGGTGCGCATCGTCGCCGCCATGATGATGGTGGTGATGCGCGCAGGTGTCGTCGCAGACATGCGCGGCTGTCGAGGCTGCAGTGCGTCGGATCTCGCCTCCGAACAGCACCTCGAACGGCACGTCGGCGTGCGCAGCACGGATGCGACGCACCTTGGGTACCGGGCCCGACAGCGTCTCCTCGGTCGCCCGGATTGCGGCCGGCGAAGCGATGTCGCACTTGTTCAGGATCAGCAGGTCGGAGGAGACTGCCTGGTCGATGGCGAGTTCGGTCGAGGCGAAGTCGAGACCTGCGAACTGATCACAGTCGACGAGGCAGAGGGTGGCGTCGGCGACGAGACGTTCCGCCAAGGCCGGTTCGTCGAGCGCCGAGAGAATCGACAGCGGCCGCGAGACGCCGCTTGCCTCGATGATGATGCGATCGGGCTTAGGCTCGGTCGCGATCAGGCCAGCGAGGCTTTCGACCAGATCGTCGCGCAGCGAGCAGCAGATGCAGCCGTTCGACAACGCGATGCCATCCTGACGGGTTTCCGCGATCAGCGCGGCATCGACGTTGATGGCGCCGAAGTCGTTGACCAGCACGCCGAAGCGGATGCCCTGCGGGGCTTCGAGGATGCGCTTCAGCAATGTCGTCTTGCCGGCGCCGAGGAAGCCGGTCAGCACGGTGACGGGGATGGCGTGGGCGGTAAGGGGGGGCTCGTCGGTCATGGCGGCAGGCTAGTCGGCCGAGCCGCACGAGGGAAGGGGCATCGAGAGTCGGGCTGCGGCGCGCGAGGCGAGTATCGCTTCGGGCCTCCGTCGCGTTAGAACTCGAGCGAGGAAACGGGAGGCAACAATGAAAAGCAGCATTTCGAAAGTCGCGGTGGTCACCGGCGGGGCGAGCGGCATCGGGGAAGCCTGCGCTCGCCGCTTCGCGCGGGACGGTTACCGTATCGCCGTTCTCGATCGTAACGAGGCGCTCGGCGAGGCGGTCGCGGCTTCGATCCGCGAGGCCGGCGGGCAGGCGAACTTCCACGCCGTCGATGTCGCCGACCGCACTGCGCAGGATGCGATCGCGCGGACGATCGAAGAGCAGGCGGGGCCGGTCGGCGTGCTGGTCACATCGGCGGGCATCCTCGATCGTGTGGCGACACTGCTCGACGTCGATCTCGATCATCATGCCCGCGTCTGGGACGTCAACTATCACGGCACGCTGCATTCGATCCGCGCTTTCGCGCCGGCGATGGTCAAGCGCGGAGCAGGCGCCATCTGCACGGTCGGCTCGGTCAACAGCTTCGTCGGCCTGCCGCTGCCCGCCTACAACCCGGCCAAGGCTGCAGTTATGCGGCTGACCGAACTCGCCGCCATGGAACTCGGCCGCGCGGGCGTGCGCATCAACGGTGTCGCGCCGAATTACACGCTGACGCCGGCATTCAAGGCGAAGATCGCGGCGGGCGAGCGCGATCCCGAGAACATCCGCCGCTCAGGAGCCCTGCATATGCTGATCGAGCCGGAGCACGTGGCGAGCGCGGTCGCGTTCCTGTGCTCCGAGGAAGCTGCCGTCATTACCGGCCATATGCTGCCGGTCGATTGCGGATATCTGGTCGCCGCCCACTATCAGTCGTTCGCCGGCGGTATGCCGTGGAAGGCGTAGCAGCGGAAGGAGTGCACACGTGATCGAGGCCATCTCCAGCTTGCAAGGTCATCTGCAGGGCGTGCCGCTGCCGGTGCTCGCCACGTTCCTCGCGACGTGCGTGCTGCTCGCCGTGACGCCCGGGCCGAACATGAGCCTGATCGTCGCCAATACCACGGCGCACGGCCTGAAGGCCGGGCTCGTCACGCTCGCGGGCACGGGAAGTGCGATGGCCGTGCTGGTCGCCATCGCGGCGTTCGGCATGACGTCGGTCATGCGGCTGATGGCCGACTGGTTCGACGTGATCCGCTGGCTGGGCGCCGTCTACCTCGCATGGCTCGGCGCTTCGCAGCTGTATAAGGTCTGGCGCGGCACCGGCGGCGATATGGTTGGCACGGTGGTCGCGCCGCCGCGGGGCGGTCGCTGGTATCTGCAGGGCGTGCTCGTCGGCCTGTCGAACCCCAAGGTGCTGCTGTTCCTCGGCGCCTTCCTGCCGCAGTTCGTCTCGGTTGCGGCACCCCCGGAGCCGCAGCTGGCGCTGCTCGCCATAGTGTTCGTGGTGGTGCTGGTGGCGGTCGACGTCGTCTACACCATCGCGATTGCGAGAATGCGCGCGCGGCTCGAGCAGCGCCACTTTCGCAAGCTGGACGTGGCGTCGGGTGCGTTGCTGCTGGCGGGCGGGCTCGTACTGGCATTGACGCGGCGGCCGTGAGCCACACAGCCGTGTCGTTCAGGCTATGTCACATCACGCTGCGCGGGGACGCATCTGGCGCACCGCGCCGGCGAGCGGCGTCAGTCGCTCGAGCGCTGCAACGTCATCGACACGTGCTTCGTTGCGGCCATCGAGGCTCAATACTTGGGCGTTGCGCAGGCGCGACAGCACCCGGCTCAACGTATCGGCATTGAGGTCGAGATAGTCGGCCATGTCGGAGCGGGTCATGGCGAGGTCGAACACCGTCTCGGTGCCTCGTTTGCGGCCGCTGACCAAGGCGAGTTCGAGCAGCAGCGTGGCGACCCGCTCTTCGCCCGACAGCCGGCCGAGCGTTGCAGCGTGGACCGCTTGCCGCTTGAGGAAGGCGAGCCGTTCGCACTGCAGGGCCTCGGCAAGGCGCACGAGTTCTATATTTCGGGCCGTGACTTCCGGCGAAGGGGGCAGCCGCGGGAGTCTGACGCGGCATAGGCGCGTCTCGATCATGGCCGTCAAGGCGAGATCCGGCATCGCCTCGAACGGCTCCAGGCAGATCAGTTCGCGCGGGAAGGCGAACGCGTGAATCTGGCGTCGCTCACTGTCGAGATGTGATTCTATTCCGGCGAGCCCAGCGATCACGACGATCGCCGTTTCCCCGCCGAGGCGCGTCGGCGGCAGGCGCTCTCCGCGACGGAGCGTAGTCAGCTGGCCGGTTTCGACGAGCTTATGGAGAATGTCGTGGTCTAGCATTTGAGGGTGCCGAACGGTTGCAGTCGCGCCGGGGCGACACGCCCGTCGAGGGCCCGTCTCCGTGCTGTGCGGTCATTTGGGCCATATTCCCGCGTCGCGGCTTTGATGCAGCGCAATATCGGCGTGCGTTCAGCTTGCATGACCGACCTGCACTCCCGGTATGCGCTCCGTCGGCAAGTGGGCATGACGGGCGCGGTTGATCTGGATCAACCAGACTGTTGCGGACGCGCACCATGACCGCGTCGCGCCGTTGCGGGTCTGACCCATGTCGGTCAATCGGGCCGCGTCCGCGTGGCGCTTGGTTCTGTGGCGATCGATAAACACGACAGAGTGATTTGCGATGGGGGCGACCGGAGATTGGCCGCCGAGGGAATGGGGAGCAAAATGAAAGTCTCGACTTGGATCTCTGGTCTGGCCGTTGCCGCCGTGATGGCGGTGTCGGCTCCGACGACCGCTCAGGCCGGCAGTGAGAGCGGCAACTTCATGGTCCGCGTGGGCGCCTCGGCCGTGCTGCCCGACTCGAAGGTGACGACCAGTGTCAATATCAACGGCGACGTCACTGACCAGTTCATTCCGTCCGCGACGCTGACCTACTTCCTCAGCAAGAACCTCGCGGTTGAACTCTACTGCTGCTTCACGCAGCACAGCATTGAGCTGAATGGCATCGGCAAGGTCGCCGATACATGGATATTCCCGCCGACGCTGACGCTGCAGTATCACTTCGATGGCATGGGTCCGCTGAAGCCTTACGTCGGCGCCGGCGTGACCTGGATGCACTTCTTCAAGGAGAAGACTTCGCTGGGTGGGACAAACAATGTCGAGATCGACGATGCGTTCGGTTTTGCGCTGCAGGCTGGTGTCGACATCTCGATGGGCGGCGGCTGGTACCTCAACGCAGACGTGAAGAAGATCTTCATCGAAACCGATGCGACGTTCAGGAATGGTGGTGCAACCATCGCCACCGCGAAGGCAGACATCGATCCGTGGATCATCTCGGCTGGCGTAGGCTACCGCTTCAACCTCGGCGACCTGTTCCATCGCACGTCGCACGAGCCGCTGAAGTAAGCCACTGGCTCGGCTCGCTGGAAATTCTTGCGAAGACCCGGGCCCCTTGCCCGGGTCTTTTCGTATGTGCGTCGGCCAGCGCAGCACTGACCCGATCACCGGCCTTGCGGCCACCGCTGAAACATGGGACGTGGCGAACGAGGCAACCACGCGAGCGCCCCATGCCCCATATCGGCTTC
>Ga0247831_1003508_pt1 | contig 22724 bp, 23 predicted proteins | sample LaCruzMarch2015__9_FD_192406 | JGI IMG/M metagenome (GOLD analysis project Ga0247831, IMG submission 192406) | Freshwater microbial communities from meromictic Lake La Cruz, Castile-La Mancha, Spain - LaCruzMarch2015_1m | ecosystem: Environmental > Aquatic > Freshwater > Lake | place: Spain...
AACCGAACAGCGTTTATCGCCTCAACAAATTCAATTAATGAAATTATTGCAGGTGCCAACCTTGGAATTAGACCAGCGCATTAAGCAGGAATTAGAAGAAAATCCTGCGTTAGAGGAGGGAATAGAAAGAGATGATGAAGAGTTTGATAAAGAAGAGGACATTAGTTCTTCAGAAGAGGACGACGAATTTGACATTTCTGATTATTTTGATGAAGATGTTGCCGATTACAAAACACAAGCAAACAATGCCTCAAAAGATGAAGAAGATCGTGTAGTGCCGCTATCAGGCGAACAAAGCTTTCAAGAAAAATTAACGGAACAACTGCATTTAATTGTGCTCAATGACACGCAGTTTTTAATTGCAGATGTATTAATTGGCAACCTCGATGAATCCGGTTATCTAAATAGAGAAATAAGTGCCATTGTAGATGATTTAGCCTTTTCCCAAAACATCATGGTGGAAGAAAAAGAAATAGAGGCAGTCCTCCTTTTGATACAATCCCTAGACCCTGCCGGTATTGGCGCTCGAAATTTAAGAGAATGCCTGCTAATTCAAATGAATAGAAGACAAGATAAATCGTTAAACCGTATTCGAGCAAAACAAATCCTTGAGAATTATTTCGACGAATTTACCAAAAAACACTACGATAAAATTGCCAAGAAATTAAATGTGGAAGAAGAAGAGTTAAAACAAGCCATTAACGAAATCTTAAAGTTAAATCCGAAGCCGGGAGGATCCACGAAAGAATCCACCAAAAATTACCAACAAATCATTCCTGATTTTCTTTTAATAGAAAACGAGGGGGCTTTAGAACTTACTATTAATAGTAGAAATGCCCCGGAATTGAAAATAAGCAAAGAATACGAAATGATGTTGCGCGCATATACTGAGGGTGCCAAAACATCTAAAACAGATAAGCAGGCGGTTACGTTTGTGAAGCACAAATTGGACAGTGCGATGTGGTTCATAGATGCCATTAAGCAGCGACAACAAACTCTTTTACTAACCATGAACGCCATTATGCGCTATCAAGAGCGCTTTTTTATGTCCGGTGATGAAACGAAATTAAAACCCATGATTTTAAAGGACATCGCTGAAATAGTGAGTCTTGACATTTCAACGGTTTCTAGAGTCGCTAATAGTAAGTATATCCAAACTAATTTTGGGGTTTTTCCGCTGAAATATTTCTTTTCAGAGTCTTTATCTACCGATTCAGGCGAAGAGGTATCGACTAGGGAGGTGAAACATATTTTGTTAAACGCCATAGAAAATGAGGACAAACACAATCCCTTACCCGATGAGAAGTTAATGGCGATTTTGAATGAAAAAGGATACAATATTGCGCGACGTACCGTTGCTAAATATAGAGAACAACTTAATCTTCCGGTGGCACGAATGCGAAAAGAACTATAAGTATGCGAATAATTTCACATGTTTTATCCTGGGTTTTTTTACCCTTATTAATGCCATCTTATGGCTTACTCATAAGTTTATATTATCCCTCTGAACAACTGAACCAATCGGTTAATAGCATGTTTGCATTGCCGAGCGCAATAAAATCACAGCTCTTTTGGCTCTTTTTTACTTTTAGCTTCGTTGCTCCCGGTATTTCATTTGTAATGCTCCACCGGCGGAAAATAATTAGCACGATCGATATGGAAAACGGTAAGGAAAGAAATATTCCTTTGTTAATAATGTTTGGTTATTGTATTTTCTTATTTGCATTGTTCCTTTACAAAGCACCTAATGGTATTTTGCCTTCCTTTTTTTATGCCCTGCCTCTATCCGGTGCGATTGTTACTGCTGCATTTATGCTAATTAATCGTTGGATTAAAATTTCTATGCACGCTGGAGGTGGTGGCATCTTATGTGGGTATTTAATTGCCTTTTTTATTGGACAGTTTAATCCGCCTATCTTCATAATTACTCTTGCTTTTTTGTTTTCTGGACTAACCATTTCGGCTAGATTATTTCTAAATAAACACCTTGAAATTGAAGTTTATTCAGGGTGGATTTTGGCCTTTTTAATTACTTTTTCTTGTAATTGGTTATATCCCGCCTAATTACTCCACCGTAACGCTTTTCGCCAAATTTCTTGGTTGATCAACATTACATCCGCGCATAACGGCAATATGATAAGATAATAATTGGAAAGGTATAGTGGCCAATAAAGGAACCAAAAACTCATGGGTTTCGGGTATTTCAATTGTGTGATCTGCCATTGACTTAACCTGTACGTCTCCCTCAGTTACAACAGCAATTATTTTTCCTTTTCGGGCTTTTACCTCTTGAATATTGGAAACCACTTTTTCATAAGAATTTCCTTGGGTTGCAATTACAAAAATGGGCATATTTTCGTCAATAAGTGCAATCGGTCCGTGCTTCATTTCAGCGGCAGGATACCCCTCAGCATGGATATAAGAAATCTCTTTAAGTTTCAATGCCCCTTCAAGCGCAACGGGAAAAGAACTTCCTCTACCTAAATATAACGCGTTTGTGGCCTCTTTATATTCGGTTGCTATCGCCTCAATTTTATCATTTAACAACAATACTTTTTTAACTTTTTCCGGTATTGCTTCCAATTCAGCAAGTAAAACACGGAAGTTTGTCTCAGAGACAGTTCCTTTTCGATGCGCAAGTGAAAGGGCCATAAGGATTAAAACCGTTACTTGAGCGGTGAACGCTTTGGTTGATGCAACTCCTATCTCTGGACCTGCATGGGTGTAAGACCCCGCATCGGTTATGCGTGAAATCGATGAACCGACCACATTACAAATCCCTAAAATAGTTGCCCCTTTCGTTTTTGCTAACTCTAAAGCGGCCATAGTATCAGCGGTCTCGCCAGACTGGGAAATAGCTATTACCACATCGTTTTCGGTTAAGATTGGGTTGCGATAACGAAATTCACTTGCGTACTCAACCTCAACATTTATGCGAGCAAGATCCTCAATTAAGTATTCCCCCACTAGCCCTGCATGCCATGATGTGCCACAAGCAACTAAAATTAATCGATTCGCTTGTATCATTTTTTGTTCGTAGTCTTTGATGCCCCCCAAAGAAACCCTACCTTCCTGCGCATTTAATCGGCCTCTAAAGCAATCTTGTATAGACCGCGGCTGTTCGTTGATTTCCTTTAGCATAAAATGCTCATATCCCCCTTTCTCCAACGCCTCTAATTCTAATTCTAACTGCTGAACATAGGGTGTTTTTTGTTGATCTGCAATATTAAATATTTTCAACTCTTCTCCTAACTTAACAACAGCTATCTCCTCGTCTTCTAAATACACTACACGTTTAGTATACTCGACAATGGGCGTGGCATCTGAAGCCAAATAAAAATCCCCTTCTGAACCAATCCCCACAACGAGTGGACTACTTTTACGAGCGGCTACCAATTGATTTGGAAAATCCTTGTGCACGGCTACAATAGCGTATGCACCTACTACATTTAAGAGCGCCAAACGCAAAGCCTCGCCAAACCAAACTTTTTCTTTAATAGAAATGAAATCTACTAAATGAACGAGTACTTCTGTGTCCGTCTGACTCTTAAAAAGATAGCCTTGCTTTATTAACTCACGCTTAAGCGCATCATAATTTTCTATAATTCCATTGTGAATAAGCGCTAGGGATCCTTCCATAGATACATGAGGATGCGCATTAATGTCCGTTGGTAAGCCGTGTGTCGCCCATCTAGTATGGCCAATTCCAGTAGTTCCTCCTGCATTTTTATTTGCAACAAATGACTCTAAATTTGCCACTTTCCCGGCACATTTAAAAACATTCAACTCCCCGTTGTTAATTAATGCAACACCAGCACTATCATAACCGCGGTATTCAAGACGCTTCAATCCCTTTAAAATAATTGGATAAGCGTCTTTTTCTCCGATGTATGCTACAATTCCACACATAAATTAGTACGTTGTATAAGTTACTACTAAACGAGGTTTAAATTTGTTATTCGTGTTTTTTCCGTTAAAGATAATACGCTCAGCGGAATTTATAAAAAACCTTGGGGAAAGTATTAGTCCTGTATTTTCAATGTCTTTATTTAAGATTGCTTGAACGTATTGTTTGATGTCCAACCTGAACTCCTTATTAAAGTCATCTAACACTCCTAATATTCCTAAATTAGTAAATCCCGTGGCTGTTTCTTTTATCCGAGTTGCAACAGATATGCTTACTCCTGGTTTATAACGATAATTACTTTGGTATTGAATCGGCAGGTGCAGCTCTGCTCGATGAATCAACTTGTTTTTTGTTAAATTATTTAACCCGGGTATTTTAACTACTGCTCGTAAATTAAATGCTTGGGCATAAAATGAATTGTTTCCATTTGTACTATCAAGTAAAATTTGATTTATGGGTGTTCCGGTATGGTCTTTATCTATGTGTGTAAAATCAGCACAAGAACTATTGATTAATAAATCAAACGTTTTCTTTACACCTGCTTGTGTAAAATACACCGTCATTTTTGTCGCTGGATCGCTCAAATTAAAATAAAATATCCCTCCATTACCTGGCGACTGAACCCCATTGTTTGTAACAATTTTTAGCCCTTTAAAATACGCTGTAAATGCGTCATTACTATTAAAAGTTACACTTCCACTTACCGCTTCGTTAATCAAATTCCTTGCTAGGTTAGTGTCAAGTGGTATTCTCAACTGAGGGCTTAAACTATCTCCACCTACAACGGTTTTATTTAATGGGTCAGGTGTTATTGTACCTTGTCCTGGTACCACTAGATTGTTTGGGTTGGTTGTTTTTGACGTAAAAGTATAATAACTCGAATCGATGTTAAGCGCTTCGTTCAATTCATAAACTTCAAACGTTTGAGGTTTTAAATCGCCATAATATCCCACGTATTTTAATGACAAAACGAATGAATCTAATACAATTGATGCGGTATTGCCGAAATTAGGGTTGATGCCGGCGAGACGAACCTGCGTGTAAAATGAGGCGTTAAACTTTCCAAAGACTGGGTCAGTATAACTTCCCAATATAACATTGGCTGCATTGTCCGTAGTTATCGAATCCTCATCGATCGTGTATGAAATGATATCGAAAGTGTCCGTGGTCGTTCCGCTCAAATACGATGCGTTGTCTAAAATATCTTTGCCTAAAGCGTTTTCTTTTTTCTTACACGAAGAGCTTAGTATGACCAGAAAAAACAGAAAAGAAAAGAGTTGGCGCTTATTCATAAGAACGTCTATCGCCAATTAAACTAAAACAGGCTCATCCACTACTTTATCAATAAAAGCGGATAGTTGTTTGCCCATTGCTTCTTCTGAAGTGAAGCCCATTTTATGACTCGATGATTCTTCATAAATCTGTTGGAGCGCGGGAGTTAATTGTTCTTCTGCACAGCTAACACCATCGCAATGATCTACAATAATTTTAGTGATATTGGTAAGCGAAGAGTCTTTCAAGTTATCGGTTAATTTTGAGGGAAATCCGTCTTTCTTTAACTTATCAGCAAAACGAGCGTCCCAAACTTGATCTATTCCATCATTATATAAGTTATAGATAACTTTAGTTAACTTGAAGTGAGGGTCTTTGTTGTAAACATGTTTTACATAAAGCGCCATTATTCCCGAAAACCAACCGCTACAATGAATTACATCGGGTTGCCATCCTAATTTCTTAACCGTTTCTAAAACACCCCTACAAAAAAACATGGACCTTTCATCATTGTCGGCATAATATGAATTATCGTCTTCACGCCAATTATTATTTCGTTTAAAATAATCGTCATTGTCAATAAAATAAACTTGCATTTTTGCGGAGGAAACGGAAGCAACCTTAATTATCAATGGATGGTCTTGGTCGTCAATAGACAGATTGAGTCCCGATAAACGTATAACCTCGTGCAATTGGTGTCTTCGTTCGTTTATTGCACTGTACCTTGGCGTAAACACCCTGATCTCCTTTCCCTCTTCCTGTGTAATTTGTGGCAATCTTCTGGATTGTGAGGAAACGTCCGTTTTTGGTAAAAAGGGGAATATTTCTTGTGAAATAAATAACACTTTCTTTTTTTCCATTTGTAGCTTACTTTAGTGTTAATGAGGTGCAAAAGTACAATAAAATATGATAATTACATAAAAACCAATAGCTTTGGACGTTTAAAAAGAATAATTACATGGCTGGTTTACGTGTTTTCGAAAATAAATCGAGCTTAATTTCCACAATTAGTGCGCTAAAAACGCTTGGGAAAACGATTGGTTTTGTGCCCACCATGGGGGCATTACATCTCGGACACCTTTCGTTGATTCAAAAAGCACTGCATCAATGTGATCATGTGGTCGTTAGTATCTTTGTTAACCCACTTCAGTTTAATAACCCTTCGGATTTTGAACGGTACCCAAACACCTTAAATGAGGACCTTGATCTACTCAGCCAGTTTTCCAATTTATCTGTTTTTACACCATCGTTTGACTGCTTGTTTACTTCCCCAGCGCTTAATTACAAGGTAGAACTTGGCGAAATCACCTCTATTCTAGAAGGCGCATACCGGCCTGGGCACTTTGAAGGCGTCATTCAAGTAGTTCATGTGCTTTTTGAAACCGTTCAGCCAGACAAGGCATTCTTTGGGAGTAAGGATTATCAACAAGTCGCCGTAATCAAAAAAATGGTAGGAAAACTAAAGTTGCCGATCGAAATTGTGGCCTGTGCCACCGTCAGAAATGAGGATGGTTTAGCGATGAGTAGTAGAAATTTATTGCTAAGCGAAACTGCTCGATACCAAGCGAAAATTATTTGGGAAACATTACTGTTTGTAAAAGAAAAAAAAGTTGCGTTTTATCCTAAAGCATTACAAATCATTGGAGAAACTTTTTTTAATAGGGGCGAATTGCAATTAGAGTACTTAGAAATTGTAGATGCGGAAACACTTCTTCCCGTCACCAATTGGAGTCAAAAAAGCGTTTGTTGCATTGCTGCCTTCTGCGGAAAGATTCGTTTGATTGATAATTTAGTGCTGAATTAATTGTTTTGGCTTAATTTTACACAAAATTTAGGTATGCAAATTCAGGTTTTAAAATCGAAAATACACCGGGTTAGAGTTACACAAGCCGAGCTAGACTATATCGGAAGCATAACCATTGATGAGACGCTGATGGTTGCTGCAAATTTAATTGAAGGAGAGCGCGTTCAAATTGTGAATCTAAACAACGGCGAGCGCTTAGAAACATACGTAATAAAAGGATTGGCAAATAGCGGGAATATCTGTTTAAATGGCCCCGCGGCACGTCGAGTAGCTATTAACGATATTATCATCGTAATTGGATATGGATACCTGGATTTTGAAGAAGCAAAAACCTTTAAGCCTTCGCTTGTTTTTCCAAATGAAAAAACAAATTTATTGGAAAATTGAGTAAGATAGATCATTGGGCAGCTACCAACGCTAAGATTATTGGTCTGCAAGAGGCAATTGTACTTTCTGCTGGATGGAAAAAAGCAGGTCAAAAAATTGTTTTTACCAACGGCTGCTTTGATATCTTACATTTAGGACACGTTACCTATTTAGCAAAAGCGGCATCGCTTGGCGACCGCTTGATTGTTGCCTTAAATACAGACGAATCAGTTCGATTACTAAATAAAGCGCCAAACCGACCGATTCACGACGAAAAAGCAAGACAAATTGTAATTGCTGCTTTGAGTTTTGTTGATGGTGTTTTGTTGTTCAATGAACAGACTCCTCTTTCAACGATACAAGCATTATTGCCTGATGTCTTAGTAAAAGGAGCAGACTACAGCGCAGAGGAAACAAATAAAGCCGCTTTGAACTACATTGTAGGATCGGATATTATTAGAAAAAACGGAGGGGAAATACAAACCATTGAATTGGTTTCTGGGCATTCTACAACAACGATTTTATCGAAATGATTTTTTTTTACTTCGCTCGTAAAAGGCAATTATTGGAAAAAGCATGCAGAAATTATAGTACAAATCCTCAAAAGGTATCGTTATAAATCGCCATCCAATAATGTGGTTTTCTGAATACCAAACAATTGGTTCCGCAGTAAAGGATCCCGTCAAAATACCATTAACAATAAAAAAGGGGATTAAACAAACCAGGTAGGTAAATGTGAAACTCCCTAACCAACTTGGCTTAAAAATCCATGCATATACGACAAAAGCGAAAGCAAGGAGGCACGTAGACATAGTATACCAGTTCTCGTTATAAATAACAGCGAAAAATAAACTGCTTACACCCAATAAAATAAAAAACCAACTTGATAATTTGGTGAGTTTTACCGCCGGAAAATACCCTTTAAGAACCTGGTGAATAAAAACACAATTGTATGGAACGACAACGAAAAACAACACCTCTTCAATAGGTAAACGTCCTAAAAATATATTCAATAAATATTCGCTATTAAATCCCCAAATTTTATGAAGAGTAAAATACTGGTCCCAAATTAAAAAGCCTACTGCCGTAATTAATAAACCAAGAATTAAGTGAGTCCACTCCCTATAGAATGCAATTTTTTTATCAAAACTTAATGCAAAAGGGCCTAAAAAAGAAAAAATAATAAGGTAGCCGTACAAACTCATTTTAAGGGTTTATTCCTTCGATAGGCTGTACGCGCTTCTTTATAAAATTTAGGCGGAACTAAAAGCATTCCAAAACACTGACCATGCTCTTTCCCAGTATTTTTATGGTGTATCTTATGGGCTTTACGAATAGCATAAAAATAAGGGTGGTCAATATTTCTTAACCAACGAAGACGTTGATGAATATAAACGTCGTGAATTAGAAAGTAAGCAAGTCCATAAGCTGCTATGCCATAACCTATCCATACAAAAACGTATTGATTAAACATCATGCCTAACATGATGCACAACCAAGAGGGTATTGCATAAATAAGAAAAAAAATATCGTTTTTTTCCATAAACCCCGGCTCAACTTGATGATGATCACGATGAAAAAACCACATTGTGCCGTGCATTAAAAACTTGTGCGTGCACCAAGCCATAAACTCCATGGCAAAAAAAGTTGCTATCAATAAAAAAGGGCCCCACCAATACATCAAAACAAATTTAATAGAATAAAAAACAATAACATAATGCAAAACAAAACCATAAAAACTTTGTTCGGGGCTTCTTTGATAAACTGCACATAAACGAATTGAATTAATAAGCTAATCACAAACCAACAAACATAATTATAAATCGGAATTACTCCTCCTTCCCAAAACCAATAATGACTTTTAATTGCAACAGGTTCCATGATAATATCGAAAAGTAACATTAACGTGGCGGCCAACAACACCCTAAGCCCTTTGATTTTTGTAATAAAGAAAGAAAGATGTGCGGCACCAATGGAAAGAACGGACCAATTAGCAGCGATTATAAGTGGGGCTCCTCCGATCTTCAATCCTAAATTAGTTTCATATTGATAGGTGCCAAATAAAATACTTGTATTAACACCGATAAGCTCCGCAATGAAACCAATGGAGCCGGAAAACACAATAAAAAGTACCGTACGTTTTATCGGGCGCTCAATTGAAATTAAAACAGCTATAAGAGACAAACTAAGAATAACAGGAGAAAGCGATAAAAAAAAGTTTTTATAGACTGGGGAAACAATTCCAAAAAAACCAACAATATATAAAACCAGTAAAACTACTAACACCAACTGGTTCCTATCAAACTTGTCTCTCTTGATCATTTTTAATCGATTCTTCCTTTAATTGCATGCGCTAATGATTCGCTGAGCGGAGTAAACGCCAAACCTGTTTCGCCGATAAGCAAACTACTATCATAAGAAATATTTTTATAAGCAGAATAAACGGACTCCAAGGTTAACCCTCTTCTTTTTCGCAATAATAAACTAATTACCTCGGAAAACGAAGCAAAAATTAATGCGATTAGTTTTGGTGCCATAACCAATGGGGCTTGTTTTTTAAACTGTAGCGCTAAGGCATTTAATAATTCCTTGTAGCTTAAGTTGTGGCCCGTACATAAAAACTTGCGATTAACAATATCTGAATGCATTAAAAACAACATGTTTGAAACAAGATCCCTCACGTCAACAAGGGCATTTGCCCCACTTGGATAGAATAAAATTCCTTTTGATGAGGTGCGAAGTAAAGATAGCGAACCCTCATTCCATGATCCTGGACCAATGATTATGCAGGGATTAATTATAACCACAGACAATCCCTCCTCTACTCCTCTCCAAACCTCTTTCTCCGCACTGTACTTTGAAACAGAATAGCCCGAAACGTCTTTTCCTGGACGCCATTTCACAAGTTCATTAGTCATTGACTTATTGTTTGAACCCAGGGCCGCCGTAGAACTAACATAGCACAATTTTTTGACTTTAAAATCCAAACACATATTTACAATGTTTGCCGTTCCCTGTCTATTTATTTCCAAACAAGTATAAAAATCAATTTTATGAAAAGAAACCAAAGCTGCGCAATGATATACATAACAAACACCTTCAAATAATACGTTTAAATCGATCAGTGAACGAATGTCTGCTTTAACCCATTCTATCTTACTGAAATAAAGAGAAGCTTTATCATTGAAATAAAAATCAAATAGTTTTCGCGTCAGCAACTTTTTTTTCTCACTTCGGAAACTTGCTCTAATGGATTCATCCTGCTGTGTTAATTTGCACAACAAATGCCCACCAACAAGACCTGTTCCACCAGTTACTAAAATCATCTTGCAACAAAGATACTATCCAAAGAAGCACAAAACTTGCTTGCTGCTAAATCGAGGACGTTTTCTGTGTGGGCCTCGGAAACAAACCCTACTTCATAACCACTCGGTCCAATGTAAATCCCGTGCTCTAGTAATGATTTGTGTAAGGCATTAAAATTGCTCATATCAGGATTTATCTGATCTGCAGCAGCTATTCGCTTTTTTTTATCAAACGACAACCAAAAGACTGACCCAATTGAAAAAATTTCAAAAGGATATCCCTGTGATGTAGCATGATTATTTATTTTCTCAACAAACCGTTTGGTTTTTGATGCTAGTAATTGATAAAAATTTGGTTTCAAACAATTTGTTAACTGTGCGATACCGGCCGCCATAGCAACGGGATTCCCTGATAACGTGCCCGCTTGATAAACAGGCCCTTCAGGTGAAACGTTTGCCATTAATTTTTCGCTTGAGCCATATGCGCCAACAGGCAAGCCCCCACCCATGATTTTTCCATAGGTCACAATGTCCGGAGCAATACCATAATGTTCTGCTGCGCCGCCAAAAGCAACCCTAAAACCAGAAATAACCTCATCAAAAATTAATAGTATGCCTAATTCAGTGCACAATTCTCTTAACGCTAAAAGAAATGTTTTGTCTTGTAAAAGCAATCCATTATTCGCCGGTATCGGCTCGATAATAACCGCAGCAATTACGTTCTGATACTCATGTAAGCATTTGCTTAATAGAACAATATCATTAAGTGGCAATACAATGGTTTCATTTGCTAGTGCCTCCGGAACCCCAGCGCTTGAAGAATTTCCAAAAGTTATCAATCCACTCCCCGCTTTAACCATCAACGAATCAACATGCCCATGATAGCACCCGTCAAATTTTACCAACTTATCCTTTCCGGTAGCGCCTCTTGCTAATCGAATAGCTGACATAACCGCCTCTGTCCCAGAGGATACAAACCTTAACTTATCGATAAATGGAATATTTGAAAGAATTAAGTCCGCTAATTCGTTTTCCTTTTTTGTTGGGGCACCAAAACTAGCGCCTTTGGCCAGCGTAGCAACCGTTTCTCTATAAATATCTGGGTGATTGTGACCTAAAATTAAAGGGCCCCAACTACAGCAAAAGTCGATGAACTGGTTGTCATCCTCATCCCACAAATAGGGACCGTCTCCTTTTTGAATGAAAAGTGGCGTGCCACCAACCGACTTAAATGCACGAACAGGCGAGTTTACCCCTCCGGGAAAATACTTCCTTGCCTTATCGTATAATTGTTTAGAATTTACTCTGATTAATTCACTCATTTTCTTCTCTATCTTTGCGTTTACAAACTTAACAAATTTCATTGGCTTATGTTTTTCGAATCAACACTCGAATTTGCGCAATCACTTGATGCAAAAGATCCCCTACTCGCTTTTAGGCAAGAATTTATTTTTCCTACCTATCATGAAAAACCAATGCGTTATTTTACAGGAAATTCTTTAGGGCTACAACCAAAAAACGCTAGAAAATATATTCTTGAGGAACTAGATGATTGGGGAAAGTTTGGCGTAGAGGGGCACTTTATAGCACGTCGCCCATGGTATTCCTACCACGAAAATTTAACCGACATGATGGCAAAAATCGTAGGTGCTAAACCAATTGAGGTTGTTGTTACCCACTCGCTAACCACAAACCTTCACCTTCTATTGGTGTCTTTTTTTCAACCTAGAGGAAAAAGAACAAAAATTCTTTGTGAATCAAAAGCATTTCCAAGCGACCAATACGCCTTGACATCCCAAGTCGCGTTTCACCAATTAGAAGCCTCTAATTTAGTTGAAATCTCCCCAAGAACAGGTGAGTATTTACTTCGAGAGGAGGATATTTTAAATAAAATATATGAATTAGGAGATGAGTTAGCTTGTGTAATGATTGGCGGAGTAAATTATTACACTGGCCAACTTTTCGACATGGAAGCAATAACAGCTGCTGGACATTCAGTTGGCGCGAAAGTAGGATTTGATTTAGCGCATGCTGCTGGCAACGTTTCTCTCTCACTGCATGAGTGGGAAGTTGATTTTGCCGCCTGGTGTGGTTATAAATACCTAAATTCTTCTCCTGGGGGTGTTTCAGGCATATTTGTACATGAAAAACACGCAACAGACAGCTCCCTACCGCGATTTACTGGTTGGTGGGGTCATGATAAATCTTTGCGCTTTCAAATGGAGAATGGCTTTCAAGCTATTCCTGGTGCGGAAGGATGGCAGTTAAGTAACGCACCAATACTTGGCATGGCTGCCCAACTGGCCTCACTTGAAATTTTTGAACGCGCGGGAATGGATCAGATTGGAGAAAAAAGAAACTTGCTAACTGCTTATTTAGAATTTATTGTTTTAGCTATTTCAAAGCAAAACATTGCGGGATGCTCTTTTGAAATCATTACACCAAAAGACGTTGAAAAAAGAGGGTCGCAATTGTCTATTTTACTACACGGAAAAGGAAAAGAAGTGTTTGAGAGTTTAACGAAACAAGGTGTTGTAGCAGATTGGCGAGAACCAAACGTTATTCGCGTGGCAGCAGTTCCTCTGTACAATAGTTTTGAAGATTGTTACTGGTTTGGAAAATGTTTAGAGGAATCGCTTGTAGAGACATCATAGTCTTTAATTATAGCGGCAATAGCTGAGGGGAAATATCGCTGTTCAAGAACATGAATTTTATTTTCTAACGTTAAAATGGTTTCGTTTTCTTGAATCTCGCAGGTATATTGCCTTAAAATACGCCCATCATCGAAGGCGTCACTTACAAGATGTATAGTTATTCCTGAGTGTGTTTCTTTATTTGCGATAACCGCCTTGTGTACGTTTTTTCCATACATTCCTTGGCCGCCAAATTTAGGAAGAAGGGAAGGATGAAGGTTAATTATCTTAAAATTAACACATTTAATTAATTCTGTATTAACTTTTTTTAAGTAACCTGCTAATACAATCCAATCTATATCGTATTTTAAGCATAATTCAATTTGAAAAACGTCGGGTACAATTTGATTGGTAACCGTAAAAAAATCGGTGTTGTGTAACGCACAAAAAGTAGCCATTTCAATATTTTCTTTAGACGAAAAAACAAACTGAACTTTTACGTCCGGGGAAGCGTGGAAAAAATGGACGATATTTTTTGCATTAGAGCCCTTGCCGGAAATAAAAATCGCTAATTTCTTTTGAACGTCCACAAGACAAATTTAGGGATTACTTTTTAACTTATATTTACGTTAGAAAAAGACAATGTAAATAAAAAACTAAGAATTACTTTGATAATTGCTTGTTTGTTTTTTTCTTTGTGCTCATTATTAATTAAAATAATTTCAATATGTCCGAAATAGAAGATAAAGTTATCGCAATTATTGTTGATAAATTAGGTGTTGACCAAGCTGATGTAACTAAAGAAGCAAGCTTTACAAATGACCTTGGTGCTGACTCACTTGACACTGTCGAGCTGATTATGGAATTTGAAAAAACATTTAACATTTCTATACCAGACGATAAGGCAGAGGGCATCCAAACTGTTGGAGATGCAATCAGCTATATCGAGACAAACAAATAGTACCCGCTACTTTTTAAGTTTAAATACATGGAACTCAAACGCGTAGTCATTACTGGGCTCGGAGCCTTAACGCCCATTGGAAACGATGTAAATTCGTTTTGGTCATCCTTAATAGCCGGCAAAAGTGGCGCAGCAATGATTAAGCAATTTGATGCCTCCTTGTTCAAAACTCAATTCGCCTGTGAACTAAAGGACTTTAACATCGAAAACCACCTTGACCGTAAAGAGGCGCGAAAAATGGATCAGTTCTCACAGTATGCCGTAGTTGCTTCAACAGAGGCAATAGAAGACGCGGGGATATTAGCCAGCAATCCAAATCTTGACCGTATTGGTGTGGTTTGGGGCTCTGGTGTAGGCGGGCTAAAAACATTTCAGGAAGAAGCAAAAGGTTTTTTTGAAGGGGATGGTACACCTCGTTTTAATCCTTATTTTATTCCTAAAATGATTGCCGACATCGCTTCGGGACACATTTCCATTAAATATGGCTTTCGCGGCCCAAACTATGTAACTGTTTCTGCCTGCGCATCAGCAACAAATGCAATTATTGATGCCTTCAACCTCATCCGACTTGGAAAAGCAGATGCCATAATAACAGGTGGGTCTGAGGCAGCCGTTAATCAGATGGGAATGGGAGGATTTAATGCGTTAAAAGCGCTTTCCACGCGAAATGATTCTCCTGAAACGGCTTCAAGGCCTTTTGACTTAGATAGAGATGGGTTTGTTCTAGGTGAAGGTGCAGGAGCACTGATACTTGAGGAACTAAATCATGCCATTAAACGTGGCGCAAAAATTTATGCTGAAGTTGCTGGCGGAGGAATGTCTGGAGATGCTTACCATTTAACGGCTCCACATCCAGAAGGAATCGGCGCTAAAAACACAATGAAAGCAGCTTTAGAAGATGCTGAAATGAACCCGTCAGAAGTGGACTACGTGAACGTACACGGAACATCAACTCCATTAGGAGACATCGCTGAAGTAAAAGCAATTGAATCCATTTTTGGAGAACATGCTTACAAGTTAAACATAAGCTCAACCAAATCTATGACCGGACACTTACTTGGCGCGGCAGGGGCAATCGAGGCTATTGCTTGTGTACTTAGCGTAAAACATGACCTAGTTCCTCCAACGATTAATCACTTCACCGATGATCCCGAGTTAAACCCGAAGCTTAACTTTACCTTTGATAAGGCAGAAGCTAGAACTATCAACGTTGCTATGTCAAACACTTTCGGATTTGGTGGACATAATACCAGTGTTATAGTTAAAAAATTCCAATAAACATTGGGTGTTTTAAAATCCTTTTTTTTAAAGAAAAAAACACCCGAAGACATAGGTCTAATTCGTTTTGTTATTCAATCGTTCGGATACCGGCCAAAAAACCTCACTTTATTTAGGAAAGCGTTAACACACAAATCGATCATTAGTAATAACGACGAGGAAAATTCTAATGAGAGACTTGAGTTTTTGGGAGACGCGATACTAGATGCTGTCATTGCAGAATACCTCTATGAAAAATATCCTGGAGAGGACGAAGGATATTTGACTACTTTAAAATCAAAAATTGTTAATCGGAAAACGCTATCGGATATTGGTGAAAAAATGGGTGTTCGTAACTACCTAAATTATAGTTCTGCTAGAAGCATAAATCTTCTCGCAATTGAAGGGAATGCGTTAGAGGCGCTTGTGGGGGCGGTTTACCTTGATGCAGGATATAAACAAGTACGGGAAAGTGTGAGTAACTATGTACTTAGAAAATTCGTGGACATTAACAAATTACTTGAAGAGGAGCTCGACTTTAAATCGCGTTTAATAATCTGGTGTCAAAAAAAACGCTTGCCTTTGGCTTTTTCTCTGATTTCGGAAACGAAAGACAAAGGCGTAAATAAATATACCGTTGAAGCGAGAATAAATAATGCCGCATACGGCAAAGGTGTTGGCGGAAACAAAAAGGAGGCCGAACAAAATGCAGCAAAAGAAACCTTTAATTTATTAACGGAAATCGATTAATACTTTATTTAGTTAAAAATAATTGTTTTCTTTGCATTGTTAAATTTTCAGGTATGACCTACACAGACTTTATTTATTCTATCGGTGACTTATTTAAATGGGCATTTGGCTTTTTTGAGTTCGTACAAAACTATTTTAACAATGTGCTTTTATTGTTGGGTTTTGTTGGATTCGCTTTTTGGATGAATACACAGCGAAAGTTTAATTCCAAATCAAATGTGCCTGTTGAATCAAGTGAAAATACGGGTTGGTATAAAAAAGGCGAGGAAAATCAAATTAAATAAGTATTTGTTTAATTTCACTTCTTATAAAATGGAGGCCTTTAAATACTCTCTATTCATTCTCGCAATATTTTCTAAAGAAATTCCTTTTGGGCATTCCACTTCACAAGCGCCAGTATTAGTGCAATTTCCAAAACCTTCTGCGTCCATTTGATTCACCATGTTCATTACTCGTTCTTTTGCCTCGACCTTTCCTTGAGGTAATAATGAAAACTGAGAAACTTTTGCAGCGACAAACAACATCGCAGACGAATTCTTACACGTTGCTACGCAAGCACCACAACCGATACAAGTGGCCGCATCAAAAGCTCTATCGGCATCGTGTTTTGGAATAGGTATCGTGTTGGCATCTATTGTATTGCCAGAAGTATTAACAGAAATAAAACCCCCTGACTGCTGAATTCTATCAAAAGCAGTACGATCAACAACTAAATCTTTAATAACAGGGAAGGCTTTCGCGCGAAACGGCTCTATGTAAATCGTGTCGCCGTCTTTGAATTTCCGCATGTGTAATTGACATGTAGTAACCAATCGGTCCGGGCCATGGGCCTCTCCGTTAATGAAAAGTGAACACATTCCACAAATTCCTTCACGACAATCATGGTCAAAAGCAACCGTGTCTTCTCCTTTAACGAGCAATTCATCATTTAAAATATCTAACATCTCCAGGAAAGACATGTCTGGTTCAATATTATCAACAGTATAATCTACCATTTTTCCTTTTGAACTCGCGTTATTTTGTCTCCAAATTTTAAGGGCTAATTTCATCTTTTCTTGCTGCTATACGTTAATGCTATTTATAACTTCGTTGAACTAATTTCACATTGTCAAATTCCAACTGCTCCATGTGAAGAACGGCGTCATTTGGATTTCCTTTATATTCCCAAGCAGCAACGTAAGCAAAATTTTCATCATCTCGCTGTGCCTCGCCCTCGGGAGTCTGATATTCTTCTCTAAAATGCCCGCCGCAAGATTCGTTTCGATGAAGTGCGTCTTTAGCAAACAACTCTCCCAATTCCAAAAAATCGGCCACCCTCATTGCTTTTGCTAATTCCGGATTGAAGTTGTCTGCAGTGCCTGGTATTTTAACCTCTTTATAAAACGCCTCCCTAATTTGCGCAATTTCTGCCTGAGCTTCCTTTAGGCCTTTTTCATTTCTTGACATCCCAACCTTGTCCCACATAATTTTACCTAGCCGTTTATGAAAGTAATCTGCCGGCTTCGTTCCGCCGTTATTCATAAGGCGATTAATTTGTTCTGTCACATTCATTTCTGCTTGTTCAAATTCAACGGTATCCGTTGAAATACTTCCCATTTTAATGTCTGGTGATAAATAGTCTCCTATGGTATAAGGCAATACAAAATAGCCATCTGCCAAACCTTGCATTAATGCCGATGCGCCTAGTCGATTTGCGCCGTGATCAGAAAAATTTGACTCGCCTATGGAAAAGCAGCCGGGGATGGTTGTCTGAAGATTGTAGTCGACCCATGTTCCACCCATCGTATAATGAACCGCAGGATAAATCATCATTGGTGTAGCATACGGATTCTCATCTACTATTTTTTCATACATCTGAAATAGATTTCCGTATTTATTCGCAACTATTTCTGTACCTAATTTCATTACTAAAGCATGGTCAGCTTCATCTAGGTGCTTTAATCTCGCCTGATCAATTCCATAACGCTCAATTGCCGCAGCAAAATCCAAGTACACAGCCTCTCCAGTTTTATTTACACCAAAGCCTGCATCACATCGTTCCTTAGCGGCTCGAGAAGCAATATCACGAGGAACTAAATTACCAAAAGCAGGATAACGACGTTCTAAATAATAATCCCTGTCTTCTTCAGAAAGGGCTGTTGGCTTCAACTTCCCTTCACGAATTGCTTTAGCATCTTCCAGTTTGGCGGGCACCCAAATTCTTCCGTCGTTTCTCAACGATTCCGACATTAGGGTAAGCTTTGCTTGGTGATCGCCTGAAACAGGAATACACGTTGGGTGAATTTGTGTGTAACAAGGATTCGCAAAAAACGCCCCTCTTTTATGGATTTTCCAGGCTGCAGTTACATTGCTTCCCATTGCATTAGTTGAAAGAAAGAAAACATTTCCATAACCACCCGAAGCAATAACCACTGCATGGGCAGAATGCCTTTCTAATTTTCCAGTAATAAGATTTCTAGCGATTATGCCTCGAGCCTTTCCGCCTACAATAACTAAGTCTAACATTTCATGTCGACTATACATCTTAATCTTACCCCTCCCTATCTGCCTATTCATGGCAGAATAAGCGCCTAATAATAATTGTTGGCCCGTTTGTCCCTTAGCATAAAACGTTCGCGAAACGAGGGTTCCACCGAAAGAACGATTGTCTAGTAGTCCTGAGTATTCTCTTGCGAAAGGAACACCTTGTGCGACGCATTGATCTATGATGTTGGTTGAAACTTCCGCTAAACGGTGAACGTTTGCCTCTCTTGATCGGTAATCACCTCCTTTAACGGTGTCGTAAAATAAACGAAACGTAGAGTCGCCATCACCTTGGTAATTTTTTGCTGCATTAATTCCCCCTTGTGCAGCGATTGAATGGGCACGTCTTGGAGAATCCTGGAAACAAAAGGTTTTAACGTTGTAACCCAATTCAGCAAGCGTTGCTGCAGCAGAACTACCCGCCAAACCAGTACCAACAATTATGATGTCGAGGTTTCGTTTATTTGATGGATTAACTAAATTAATGTGGTTTTTATATTGTGTCCACTTATCAGCTATATTACCCGATGGGATTTTAGAATCTAAAGCCATTATTAATTAATGATTAAAGTGATGAAAAAGAGCAACAAAAATAAATCCAAATGGTACAACTACCGCAAAGGAATAACCCATTTTGTGTATGGTTTTTGAATATTTATTATTTATTCCAACTGATTGGAATGAGGAGTTAAATCCGTGCCACAAATGGAGAAAAAGAAAGAAAAATGAAACGCAATAAAGTGCTGTTCTTGCAGGGCTTTCGAATTTTTTAGCTAACTCATAAAAATAGCGGTTGGGATCTAATGGTTTGATTTGAACGTACTTATAGTCTAACTCTGGAAGCCAAAAATCGTAAAAATGAAGCCCTAAAAATGATAATACTACAACGCCGGAAATAATCATGTTTCGCGAAGGCCATGATGCGTTGGATGCCCCATTGTATTTGGCATAAGCTATTGGTCTTGATTTTCTGTTTTTTATATCCAAAACGAACCCCATGATAAAATGAAACATTACGCCAACGATTAAGATTGGCTGCATAACAAATTGAATAACTGGGTTATTTCCCATAAAATGAGATAACCAATTAAACAAGTCTTTACTAAAAACGGAAGTTATATTTAAAGAAACATGTATGGTTAAAAAACTAACTAAAAACAAACCAGAAAGTGCCATGGCTACTTTTTTTGCTATTGAGGAATTTAACATTTTTGGTAAGCTCATAAATTTTTATTTTATCACTGCAAAATTACAAGTTTTAACAATCACAATCGGGTTTTTGTTCTTATTTAGAATTAGTTCAAATAGCTCAAAGAACAATTCGCTTTATTTACAGTAAGCTTTACTTCTCTGCCTATAATAAGTGCTTGGTTATCCTCTATGTGGCCCACTGGAAAACTAAACAACACAGGGTAGTTTAAGAACTGAACTTGCTCAAGCACCATTTCCTCGATCGTTTTGCCAAGAGGTGGAGTAGTATCTTCAAGCGCTGTGAAGGCACCAATTATAAGTCCTTTTAACTTTTGAAACACCCCTGCTTTTGACAAAGCAAAAAGCATTCTTTCAATTTGATAATAATGTTCTCCTAGATCTTCTAAAAAAAGTACGGCGTCTTCAAAAACATACTGATCATTTGTCCCCAACATACTGTAAACAATGCTAAGGTTGCCACCAATTAATTTACCCGTCGAAATGCCCATTTTATTTGCAGAATGAGCTAGAATGCTAAAAGTCAATAAAGACCCTGTTAAGCTCGATAAAAGCGAGCTTAATGCTTCTTGCGTGTTCTTTTCGAAATTAATGGGCATGGAGCCGTGTATACTTTGGATACCAAGTTTACTAAGGTGATGGTGAAAGACCGTGATGTCGCTAAAACCAACAAGCCATTTAGGCTCAAGCAGCATGTTCGCCCAATTTAATTGCTCAACAATTCGGACGCAACCATAACCACCTCTTGCGCATACGATGGCCCTTACATCTGGGTGGTCTATGCCTACTTGCATGTCTTTTCGGCGCTCGTCATCCGTTCCTGAAAAATAATTAAATTGTCCCAGACAATGCTTGCTAACAAGTACTTCAAATCCATTTTTTTTTAAAAAACTAATGGCATAATCTATTTCTTTAACATCCATTAATTTGGCTGGCGAGGTAATGTATATTAAATCGCCTTGTTTAAGTGGAGGGGGCTGAATCATAAGCGATTTATCATGAACTGTGCGAACAACAAATCGCTCGGAGTGGTTATTTTAATATTTTCCTCATTGCTTTCAACCAAATGGATAGACTCCCCCACTTGCTCAACAAGTGTAGCATCGTCGGTTATGTTTAATGCGTAGACTTGCTGATAGGCCAAGTACAAAACCTCAGCATGAAAACATTGTGGCGTATGTACTATCCTAAAGTTTATACGATTTGAAGCTTTGCTCTCTTTATCGTTTACAATTCTTATCGAATCTTTTAACGATAAGACAGGAATGACAGCTTTGAAATTTGTTAACCCTGCAAAACAACGACTTATGGTTTCTTTGGAAACGAAAGGTCTTACGCCATCATGAATAGCGATCTGATCCCCATTTGCATAACTAAGTGCATTGCGAATTGAATGAAACCGCTCTTCTCCTCCGGCAACAGTTTGGTGTGGCACCTCAAATTTTATTTCTTTTACTTTTGATTCCCAAAATGTAATCCAATCTTTTGGTAAAGTAATAATTACCTGTATCGTTTGGTCGAACTCATAAAAAACTTTTATGGAATGAGCCAAAATCGGCAAGTCACCCAACATTAGAAACTGCTTTGGAATATCGTTTGCTAAGCGCTTACCAATGCCGCCAGCGGTGATAATAACGGTACGTTTTAACATGCTCAAAAATAAGTATAAGTCTTGTATTCACAAACTTTACATTTCTAGTTGCGTTTTTCTACCTTTGTGTAAATGATCAGTCAAAATGCGTTCAGGAAACCTTTCCATATACAATACATTAACAGGTAAAAAAGAATTGTTTTTACCTATTCATGAAGGGCAAGTTGGGCTCTACGTTTGTGGACCAACGGTATACAATTATGTGCACCTAGGGAATTGTCGAACATTCATTTCTTTCGACTTAGCATACCGCTATTTACTGCACCTTGGATACCAAGTTCGTTATGTAAGAAACATCACGGATGTTGGTCATTTAGAAAGCGACGCTGATGAAGGGGAGGATAAAATCTCCATTAAAGCGCGGCTTGAAAAATTGGAGCCGATGGAAATTGTACAACAATACACCATCGATTTTCATCAAGTAATGAATACCTTCAATGCACTACCGCCAAATATTGAGCCCACTGCTACAGGACATCTTATCGAACAAATTGAATTCATTCAATCCATCCTAAAAAATGGTTTTGCCTATGAATCAAATGGCTCTGTTTATTTTGATGTAGAAAAATACAACAAAGCTTTTCCATATGGAGAATTGTCTGGAAGAAAAATAGAAGATTTAATTGCTAACTCAAGGCCACTTGACGGACAAAATGAAAAACGAGCCCCCCTTGATTTTGCCCTTTGGAAAAATGCTTCAGCAGAACACATTATGAAGTGGCCATCTCCATGGGGAATTGGATTTCCAGGATGGCACCTAGAATGCTCCGCCATGAGTGGTAAATATTTAGGAGAAACCTTTGATATTCACGGAGGTGGAATGGATCTTAAATTTCCGCATCACGAATGTGAAATTGCACAGGGTTGTGCAGCAACTGGTCAAAAACCTGTTCATTATTGGATGCATGCCAACATGCTCACGCTTAACGGAAAAAAAATGAGTAAGTCTGCGGGGAATTCGTTATTGCCGAACGAGCTGTTTTCTGGAGAAAACAACTTGCTAAATAAGGGTTTTGACCCCATGGTTGTTCGCTTTTTTATGATGCAGGCACACTATCGAAGCACCTTAGATTTTACAAGTGAGGC
>Ga0247831_1003509_pt1 | contig 22724 bp, 17 predicted proteins | sample LaCruzMarch2015__9_FD_192406 | JGI IMG/M metagenome (GOLD analysis project Ga0247831, IMG submission 192406) | Freshwater microbial communities from meromictic Lake La Cruz, Castile-La Mancha, Spain - LaCruzMarch2015_1m | ecosystem: Environmental > Aquatic > Freshwater > Lake | place: Spain...
GCTTTTTCGTATTTAGCTTTTGGTTTTTTTATAGACATGCTCAAAAAATGGGTACTTGTTTAAGTGGTTAAATGTAACTGATTTTTTGATGTTATATGAAGAGCAATTATTTTAAACATTTAACAGATTTGTTATTTATTAAAATGCTGAATATTAGGTATATGAATATGTTTTGCACAATTTGACTTTAACTAAAAGAATACGCGAACCTGCACTCCGCCAACATGAATTGTTTTAACATTTGGCGATTTCCTTCCATCGTAATTCACATTTATTTGCATGTTGTTAGACAAAGTACGCTGGTAGCTGAGCCCCCAGGTTAAGTTCTGGCCAGTGCGCAAACCTTCTAGCATTTCAAAAGCGATGGGCGTATTTTCTTGTCCATTATACTGAATAACAATGAGGTTGAAACTTGCCTGGAAACTACCTTTTGCAGCTACATTATATTTTAAGTCGATACCTGCAGTGTTGCTTGTCGTCTTTTCGCCACCAAGCGCTACTGCATTCTGCTTTTCGCTGTTCTTATAGCTCAATGTAAGCCTAAATGTTGCACTTGGCTGATAAGATATTTTAGGTTCTAATTCTACATATCGAATTGAAAAATCTCTGGCGTTGAAAAACTGAATGGTGCTGGATTTTTTTCCGTTTCGAGTTTCCGCATTGAAAGTGAATTTTGTGCCTGGACTCCAACGCAAACGGAGGTTATAAAAACTGTTGTTTCGAGCTTCTAAACCATTGTTGAGTAATGCTTTGGAGCCAACCTGTTGCTGATTGATATCAAAACCGAACTTGGGAGCACTTCTATTAAAGAAAAGTGTGTTTCTTACAGATTGGTTAAGGGTAATAAGGTTAGTGTCGTTTATGCCTGTTGCAAATGGATTGTATGCTTCCCAAACGTTTTGATTGGTTGTGCGGCCATCGACCCTATAAGCGCTTTGAGTGGAAAAGCGGGCAAGAAATTTTACCAGTTTTTTTCCTTTGCTCCAGCTTTGTGGCGCTTTAAGGTTTAAAATCTGGTTAAATTGATTAGAATAAACGCGGATGAAATCTGTAGTTGGCGTAAATACACGAATAAATCTTGCCTGGTCAGGGAAAGCTGCAATCTCAAATTCATTTAGTTCTTTAATTCCGTTGTTATTGTAGTCAATCCAGGAATAAACGCCTTGGCCAGGTTGCACTTCCAAGTAACTAAACTGCTTGCGAGTCTCTAATCCGCTTCCTACCTCGAAAAATGTTGTTGAAGAAATAGAATTTTTAAGGGCCCTGATACTTAACTCGATCCTATTTACCAAAGTTTGTTCAGGTTTTTGTGCAGTAAGCAAGCTATCGCGAATTTTTAAGCTACGGTAAGAAGTGATTGACCTAAACTGAACATTTTCGTTGGTGCTTAAATCGAGGCTAAACCCATAATTTTCGGCCCAGGCATATTGTTTTAAATCGCGGTTGCTCAAACCTTCGTCGGTGCGGACGCGGTAAAAAAGATTGAATTTCCGTTTGGCAGTATCTACATTTTGGAGGAATACTTGTCGGTCGAAAAAGCTATAAGCACCAATTTTCAAAGTATCTTGCTGCACATCACTTAAAAGGTTTTGTTCAAATTCGTCTTTATAGCCTAACTGAAACCAGCTAATGTTTTTTGTAAAAATGGTTCTGTGCCTGTAAAATTGGGTATTAGAAACATCGCCTTTCGATTGTGTGTAGCTTCCAATGTAGTTTAAGCCAAAACCAAATCTTTTAACATCTGTGGTTAAGCTATGTTGATTAGCATTGAGGGCTGCACCTTTGCTAAATGCGGTAAATAAGTAATTGACGGTACCAATATCGTTTCTGCGTAAATTCAAATTTAAACGCGGAATATATTCTGATGCTGGCTGATTAATGACTTGCTGCAAGTTCCAATCGCGGTCGAATTCCACATTTCGGAAGCGTTCTAGGGGAGAAAAATGTTTATCAATTTGCTCGTAACTCGCAGTGGTAACAAGGCGCCAAGGCATGGAGTCTTTCCCAAAATCTAATGTGTGATCGGCAGCAATTCTAAAAGCATAGCCTTGGTCGTCGCCATCATTTAAAGAAGAAAAAGTGTTGAGGTCGAGCTTGGAATACGCTACCTCAGAAACTATTTTAAATTTTTTGGAAAATCTATATTCGGTGCCCAAAGTGGCGATTTGTTTTTTAGTGGCTGGAATCAACTGAATTTTAGGTTCAAAGCTACCTTGCGGAATTCCGTCAATAGGCGCGACCCATTGAAAAACGCGTCCGTTTGCAGCACTGTTGGCTTGGATGTAATTTCCTTTTTTAGCTCCAACACTTGTAAATGTTGCTTTGTAAATAGCAAGTGTGTCGTTGGTGGAATATACCAGTACATTGGGATACAACACATTATTTACTGTTGTATCAATTTTTTGGTAAAGAATGAGGTCTTTTGAAAAAGCAACAGTATCAACCGCATCGATGAGTGCATCTGTTAAATTATCGCCGGCATTAATTAAGATGTCTTTTTGGGGCTGCGTAAGTTTTTGTTGTAGCGGCTGGCTGCGACTATCTTGCTCAGAATACACATTGAGTTTGTAGGTAAACTTACCTTGTTCCATTTCATTATTGAAATACAACAAACTGCGGGCGTAATTTCTGTCGGAATATTCGAACTCTACAAAAATGCGTAAATCTTTGGTTATGAGCGTTCTGGAAGTGAAAATAACTTCTGCAGCGTTATAATCTATGATGTAATCGTTTTCCTGTCCACGTTTTAGCAATCGGCCATCTATGTAAACTTTTTCGGAACCAGAAAGAATAATGATAAACTGCTCGTTATTGGTTCCGCGCAAGCGATAAGGACCTTGGTTGCCTTCAATACCTTGTATTTGGTTTCTGTTGAAACGTCCTCTTGCCACTGCAGCGCTGGCTCCACCTTTAATGGTTGCCAAAGGTTTTTTTGGATTAGTTAAAATTCTTGCTTTTTGCACAGTGGTAAAACTTCCGCCTTGTAAGCGTTTGTTGAAGTTCATGAAATAAGATTCGGGCCGAGTTATTTGAAAATCTCCCACAATCAATTTCGATTTTTCGTTGTTCAATTGAATGTATACCCGGTCAAAATCTTGCAATTGTTGGGTATTTCCATCAGGTTGAATGGGAATGTTATCGTCGGTAATGGCAGCGCTGATATCAATATCTTGAGATAATTTACCAGATAATTGCAAGTTGAGTGTTGAATTTACCGAAAGATCTTGATTATTGCCCAAAGAAAGTCCACGAGAAATGGAGCCAGATTTATTTAAGCCATCGAACTTCAAGAGATTTTCATTGTTTTTGGATGGCGTAAAAACGAAAGGATTAAATATTCCGCGTTGCTCAGCAGTAGAGTAGGAGCGTGCCTTGTTGCGATATACGGTAGAAAAGTTGAGTGGAAAAACCCGATAAGTAATGCTGATGGAATCATTTTTTGGTGGTGCATTTTTATTTTTCTTCACAAATATTCCTTGCAAGGGAAGGAATAGGTAAGCACTGGTATCGGAATTTTCACCATTGAATTTGAAAGAAGCAGCATCTATACTGAGTGTATCAAAACGAACGGTATCAGCATTCAGCACAATTTTTTTGCTCCTTAAGTTAGAAGCTGACTGCCCTAAACTCCAAAGCGGCAGCAAGAAAATGCACGTAAAAAGGAGTAGTAAGCGCTGCACGATAGGCAATTGTGCGAAGATAGGAGATTGACAATAGATTTTTATCTTAGCCGCTCTAATTTAATAATCTATGAAATTGAATTTCCTTACAACGGCATTGTGTTGTTTTTATTTTTTAACTGCTTCAGCGCAGCTTACACCTGAAAAATTGCAGGAAATTGCGCGTGTTAGCGGCATTGGAGTTTCTGTTGATGGGAAAAACGTCGTTTATACTTTTTCTATTCCTAACGTGGATGATAATAAAAGTAAAAAAGCATATTACTCTATTCCATTAACAGGCGGGACGCCCAAAAGACTTGATAGTGTTGGTAATTTAGTTAAGAATAGATTAATAAGCGCTGATGGTTTGTACCAATTGAGTACACAGGAGGTAAGGGTAAAAAAAGTTATGGGAACAGATTTGTACCCAAATTATCCAAAAAACACCGCTCAGGTTTACGATGATTTACATTACAGACATTGGGATAAATGGGAAGATGGTAGTTTTAACCATGTGTTTTTGCACAAAATTGTAAACGGAAAACCTGATAAGGGAATCGATTTAATGCCCAATGAGCCTTACGATTGTCCTACATTACCAATGGGCGACGAGAATGATTTTACATTTAGCGCCGACGGTAAATCGGTAGTGTATGTGTGTAAAAAGAAATTCGGAACGGCTTACGCCATTAGTACTAACACAGAATTGTACAGTTATGATATTGCGACACAAAAAACTACTGTCTTAACAAAAGGAGCTGGTTATGATGTTGACCCTGCATTTTCTACAACAGGAAACCTTGCATGGTTAAGCATGAAGCGCGATGGTTTTGAGGCAGATAAAAATGATATTATTGTAAGTGGAAAAGCTGGAGAAATGAACCTTACCGCCGCATGGGATGGAACGGTTGCTTCATTTTTATGGTCGGTGGATGGCAAGAAGATTTATTTCATAGCTGCGGTAGATGGCACTTTGCAATTGTTTGAAGTAGATTATCCGGGAACGAGTAAAAAAGCACCAGTTGTGGTGCAATTAACAAGCGGAGAATTTGATGTTTCGTCAATTATTGGTCAATCGGGAAATACTTTGGTAGTAAGTAGAAACGACATGAACCGTGCGCCTGAATTATATACTTATGACATTGTTAAGAAAACGCTTACACAATTAACAAAGGTAAATGATGCGTTTTATGCTAACATCACAAAAAGCAAAATTGAAAAACGATACATGGATACCAAAGATGGTAAGAAAATGCTGGTTTGGGTAGTGTATCCACCAGATTTCAACCCGGCTAAGAAATATCCAACATTGCTCTATTGTCAAGGTGGACCTCAAAGCGCCTTAACACAAATATATTCGTATCGCTGGAATTTCCAGTTAATGGCTGCCAATGGTTATATTGTGGTGGCGCCTAACAGACGCGGTATGCCGGGCCATGGTGTTGAATGGAACGAGCAAATAAGCAAAGATTGGGGCGGAATGGTTATGATTGACTATCTCATTGCAATAGATAATATGGCCAAAGAACCCTTTGTAGACAAAGAAAGATTGGGTGCCATTGGAGCAAGTTATGGTGGATATTCTGTATTTTATTTGGCTGGCATTCACCAAAAAAGATTTAAAACATTTATTGCACATGCTGGTGTTTTTAACTTAAAAAGCATGTATGGAACTACAGAAGAAGTTTTTTTTCCTAACTTCGATTGGAATGGTGCTTATTGGGAAAAAGAGAATGTAATAGCTCAACGCACTTACTCAGCATTTAATCCAATAGAAAAAGTAGGAGATTGGAATACGCCAATGCTCGTAACCCACGGTGGAAAAGATTTTCGTGTGCCGGAAGGACAGGGCTTTGAAGCTTTTCAAGCACTTCAATTAAAGGGAATTAAAAGTAGATTGGTTTATTTTCCAGATGAAAATCACTGGATTTTAAAACCACAAAACGCGCTGGTATGGCAGAAAGAATTTTATAAGTGGTTGAAAGAGACTTTGTAGGAGTTTATGTAGCCTAAAATCCTTATTTTTGCGCGAATGATAAAATCAATGACCGGTTTTGGAAAAAGTGCAGCCACTATTGCAGACAGGCTTGTAACCATTGATGTGCGCGCACTTAATTCCAAACAACTCGACCTTAACCTTAAATTACCCTCCATTTTTCGAGAAAAAGAAGGTGAGATTCGAGCTGAGATTTCTAAAGTACTCGAACGCGGAAAAGTGGATGTTTTTGTTAATATAAAAGCTAAAAAAGGAACCACAGAAAGTACTTTTAACAAAGAACTTATAAAATCACGCTTTGCAGAACTCAAAGTCTTAGCAGCAGAATTGGGTAGCCCCGAAACAGATTTCCTTCGTTTAGCCATGCAACTTCCGCTCGATAATCAAGAAGAAGACGAAACTTTAGTGGATTCAGATTGGATAGCATTTCAACATCTCCTTCAAACAGCTTTAAATCAACTCAACCAGTTTCGCAAAGACGAAGGCAAAGGATTAGAAACCGAAGTGCTTCAAAGGGTTCATAACATTCAACAGTTATTAAGCACAATCGCCACTTTCGAAAACGAACGTGTTACCCACATTAAAACCAAGTTAAACTCCAAACTGGCCGAACTAAGTATTCCCGCCATGGACAATAACCGTTTAGAAGAGGAGTTAATTTATTACATAGAAAAACTCGACATTTCTGAAGAAAAACAAAGACTTTCTACCCATTGCAACTACTTTATAGAAACCATGAATGAAGTAACTGCAAGCGGACGTAAACTAGGTTTTATTACCCAAGAAATGGGTCGAGAAATTAATACCATCGGCTCGAAAGCCAACCATGCCGAAATGCAAAAGAAAGTGGTATTGATGAAAGATGAATTAGAAAAAATTAAAGAACAACTCAATAATATCCTGTGAGCGGAAAATTAATCATAATATGTGCACCAAGCGGGGCGGGCAAAACCACCATCGTTCGCCATATTTTGGAGAATATTCCGGGTATAGAATTTTCTGTTTCCGCAACAAATCGTGCACAACGCCCCAATGAAGTAAATGGCGTAGATTATTATTTTATTGATACCGAATCATTTACCCGAAAAATTGCCGGCGACGAATTCCTCGAATGGGAAGAAGTGTATCCAGGAACTTTTTATGGTACTCTCAAAAACGAAATAGACCGCATTTGGAACCGAGGAAACCACGTAATCTTTGATGTAGACGTAGAAGGCGGGCTCAACATTAAAAGACATTTTGGAAATCGTGCCTTGTTGGTTTTTGTGCGTCCACCATCCATTGAAGTATTAAAAGAACGCCTTTTGGCACGTGCTACCGAAACCGAAAAAAGTTACAACACCCGTGTTGCAAAAGCTGAACGCGAAATGGAATTCGAAAAGTTTGCCGATTATGTCCTCATTAACGACCAATTAAAGCAAACCCTTCCCGAAGCCATTCAGATGACTGAAAATTTCCTTTTCAAAGAAATTTAAATGCATATCGGGCTCTATTTCGGTTCTTTCAATCCCATTCACAACGGACATTTGGCAGTTGCTGGTTATATGGCACAATTCACCGCACTTAACCAGGTTTGGTTGGTTGTTTCACCCCAAAATCCATTAAAAGAAAAACAAAGTTTACTCAAAGACCACCACCGTTATGCTATGGTACAACGCGCTTTAGAGTCTTATTCCTACTTGCGCGTGAGTGATATCGAGTTCCATTTGCCCGTGCCATCTTATACAGTTCACACGCTCGTTGCCTTGCAAGAAAAATATCCTCAACACCAGTTTTCCCTCATCATGGGAAGCGATAACCTGCAATCTCTGCACAAATGGAAAAACTTTGACGCCATTTTAGAACACCACCATATTTTTGTGTATCCGCGCAAAGGAAGCGATGGTGGCCAATTTCGCAATCATCCGCATGTTATTTGGGTTGCTGATGCACCGGAAGTAGAAATCAGCTCCACCTTTATCCGCGAAACCATCAAAAACAAAAAAAGCGCTCAGTTCCTAATGCCGCCAGAAGCCTGGCAATATGCAGATGAAATGCACTTTTATAAATAGCAGATTACTTTGGGCGCTCCGCTGCTCCATATTTTCAAAGGCCATTTCATATTAATATAATTGCTCAGTTTTGCAACATCAATGTTGAACGGCGTCCCGTCTTCGGTCATACTGCCCTCGTTCCTCGGGCGGTATTTGCCTCAGCCGGTAGCGCAAGCTTCAGGTTCAACATAATCAGCTGTTTAAAATTTGAAAAAATCGGTTACAATATTTTAGTAAACTAAGACTAACTCTTTCTTTTCTACGTTAATTTGTCCTTAACAATTTCCTTTTAATGAAATTACTTTTAACTTCTCTTTGCTCATTCTTATTATTGACCAATATTTCAGCACAGGCTCCTAAAGAAAAATCCCTTTTGTGGAAAATATCTGGCAAACAACTAAAGTCGCCATCATACTTATATGGAACTTACCATTTGTTATGTCCTAGTGATTTGCAATTATCAGATAAAGTAAAAAATGCAGTGATAGCATCCAGTAAAGTGTATTTAGAACTAGATTTTGATGACCCTGAAATGATGCAAAAAATGCAAGCCAATATGCTCATGAAAGGAGATACATCTATTAAAAATCTACTTCCCGATTCAACATTTCATAAAGCAAGTAAGTCTTTTTTGGCCACCACAGGTATTTCACTCGAAATGCTTTCGAAAATGAAACCAATACTACTAAGTGCAATGCTTTACCCTTCACTTATGAAATGTGAATTATCATCACCTGAACAATTGTTTTCCACAATGGCAGCAGAACAAAATAAATCCGTTGAAGGTTTAGAAACAGTAGAACAACAAATGAAGGTTATGGACCAAATTCCATATGCAGAGCAAGCCCAAATGCTGGTAGATTATCTTTTAGAACCAGATAAGTTTAATAAAGAAACAATAGATTTATTAAAGCAATACAAAGAAGGAGATTTGGATGCTATGGAAAAATCAATGAACGATCCTAATCAATCGTACTCAAAATACTTAGAGGGAATGCTACTCGAGCGCAACCGAAACTGGATTCCTATCATTGAAAAGCAATCTTCAGAAAATCCCATTTTTATTGCTGTAGGCGCTGGTCACCTAGCTGGAGAAGAGGGTGTTATTTCATTATTAAGAAAACAAGGTTACACTGTTTCTCCTTTATAAAACGGTATTTTAATTAAAGGCTTTTTGTTACCTGCTATTTACTACTTTTGCCCCGCTTTAAACGCATTTTATATTAAATGGAAATTCTAATGATTACCGCTCAGTTAATTCTGAGCCTCTCAATTTTAGTTATACTTCACGAATTAGGACATTTTATACCCGCTCGGCTTTTTAAGATACGTGTAGAGAAATTTTACCTTTTCTTCGACCCTTGGTTTTCAATTTTCAAAATAAAAAAAGGAGATACTGAATATGGTATCGGCTGGCTGCCTTTGGGCGGTTATGTTAAAATCGCTGGTATGATTGACGAATCTATGGATAAGGAGCAAATGAAACAACCTGCTCAGCCTTGGGAGTTTCGTGCTAAGCCAGCCTGGCAGCGCCTTATTGTTATGATTGGTGGAGTAACAGTAAATCTAATTTTGGGAATGTTTATTTATGCGATGGTGCTTTATGTTTGGGGCAAAGAGTTTTTACCTATTAAAAATGTAACCAATGGGATAATGATTTCTGATAGTCTCATTTATAATGCAGGCTTCCGCAATGGCGACCAACTCCTAGAAGTAAATGGGATTGTTCCCGAAGATTTCAGAGATGCCAACCTTGCTTTGTTATTAGAAACTTCCACCTTTGCAAAGGTTAAAAGGAATAACGAAATCATTAACATTCCATTAGAGCCTAGTTTTGCAGAGAAAATAATTGAATTAAAACAACCAGTTGCATTTTATGAAGCTTTTCCAGCTGTAATTGCAGAAATGCCCGACACATCAGGAGCCAGAAAAGCTGGACTAAAGAAAGACGACCAGATAATTGCAATAAACCAACAACCTGTAAAATGGTTTGCGGAACTTTCTGAAACGTTAAAGCCTTTAAGTGGTAAAAAGGCCGATATTACTGTATTAAGAGGTGTTGATTCTGTCACTGTAATGTGCCAAATTTCAAATGATGGAAAAATTGGTTTTACTCCTTATGGTCCTGATAAATTTTTTAAAACAGAAATTAAAAGATACTCCTTTTTTGCATCCTTTCCTGCAGGAATAAAAACAGGAGCTGAAACGCTAGGCAATTACGTAAAACAATTTAAATTAGTGTTTACAAAAGCTGGAGCAAAACAAGTAGGTGGCTTTGCATCTATGGCAAAACAATTTGATTCCGAGTGGGACTGGAAAAAGTTTTGGGGTTTCACTGCTTTCCTTTCTATTGCATTGGCATTTATGAATATCTTACCAATTCCAGCATTAGATGGTGGCCACGTTGTATTTTTAATCTACGAAATGATTACAGGAAAACAGCCCAACGAGAAGTTCCTAGAAAAAGCTCAACTTGTTGGAATGGTTTTGCTGCTTAGTTTGCTATTATTTGCAAACGGAAACGATTTGTATAAATGGATTGTTAATTTAATGGGCTAAACAATTATTAGCGCATTTCCCAGCTAACAATTAAATTCTCCCAAGCCAAGGAAATTTTACCTGTTCCGTTTTCAGCTGCTACTGTGTAAGTCAAACGCTCAGTTAAGGCTGCTGATTTTTCTGGTGTTGCTTTAATACGCAAAGCATCTTTGCTTTCATCGTATTTATAAGAACCCCACTGGTCAGGAACTGAGTTAAAAATAATGGTCCACTCTTTCTCGCCAGGAATAGTAAACAGAGCGTATTTGCCGGCTTTTAAAGCCTGTCCACCTACTTTTGTATCGCGACTTACTTCAATAGTTGTTGCCTCATTTGCTCCTGAACGCCAAACCTTATCAAATGGAACAAGTTCGCCCCATATTTTTCTACCTTTTACTGCAGGAGATCCATAAGCAATACTAACTTTTAAATCGTTAATTGTGCCTTCTGCAACTTGAGGAGGACTTGGTCTGTCATCTTTCTTTGCCATTGAAACAGTACTTTTTTCTTTGGTTTCAGTTTTAGTGGTTTGCGCATTTGATAGTGTTGCAAGGCAAAAAGAGAGAGTGAATAGTAAAAAACGAGTTGTTTTTAATGAGATTTTCATAGTTTTTATTAAGGATTTTCAAATATACAATTTAAATTGTTTGTGCAATTTCTTGCTTGTTATTTCGATGGTTTTAAAATTAATGGATTTCCAGCTTGTTGAAGTATCTGTTTTTTGTCTAGTAGTTGCATTCTAAAACCACTGTTATTATATAGTTCCGCCTGATCACTGTAGTGAGGTGCCATAAAATAACCGCTTTGTCCAGTAGGTAAAACGCTGTAGCTATGCTCAATATCTGCAAAGTCTATAATTCTTCGCATAGCCGGACCAAATTTAACATCGTTATTTCCTGATGAATCAAGGTTAAAACCAGTGTTGTTAATCACCTCATTTCCTCCACTAATTTTAAATGGGCCAACATTGAAAAAATAATTAAATGGTTTCCTTCTTCCTATAGGGTGCACGTGCTCAACTGTATGCACCTTTTTCCATTTCCAATTTATCTCTTCTTTCCCAAATTGACTCTTCAATTCAGCTTTCATATTAAACCAAGCTTCCTTTATAATAATCGCTCTAATTTCTTCTCTGTCTGTTTGCACGTTATTCCACCATACAGAAGAATACTTGCTTATTAGGCCAGGATAAGAAGTCTTCATAAAGTGTGTATTCATATAGTTATTAAAAAGAATAGTTCCCAATTCATCTTCCATAGCACCCTTTAAAATGTAGTAAATCCAGCGATAAAATATTACTGCTCCAATAGATTCAAGTCCATGCTCACCCTCCCAGCTTGATAATCTGTTTGCCGTTTCTGTTTTTAATTCTGGTGCCTCGATTGTTCCTAAAATTTGCAACAATTGCTTCGAGAATTTTTCATAAGTACTGCTTTTACTGTTTGTAATAAGCTTCTTCATCTCATCTACATTCCAATCATTTTTTGATTGTAAATTATTAACTATTTCTACCGCTCTGTTTTCTGGCACGTAGTAGCCAGGATATAGGAATCCCAGTGACACACTATCAGGCTGTGCGTTTGCCGAATACACAAAACCGGACGCTGGGTTTTCAGAATGAGGATTCGATTCGAAGGGGTACCAGCCTAAAGGTTCATCTTGTCCATTAGCACCATTTAAAAACCGCTTCGATTGTATGCCTTCTCTTCTTTTTACAAGTTTAGCACTTGCCCACCAGGCAATATTTCCAGTGCTATCACCATACATTACATTCAAACCAGGCGCATCAACCATACTTGCGCCTATTTTCGCATCAGCCATACTTTTTGCATGGTTCATTGTATAAGTAGCTTCTAAATTTCGTGATGGAAATTTTAAATACGACCACCAAATAGACACATTCTGTTTGGTGGTCGGAAATGTTTCAAAAACGTTGTTAATAATAGGACCATGCGGAGACTCAGCCACTTTTAACTTCACAGAAACTGAATCTTTAACTTTTATTTCTTCATTTCTAAAAGTTAGAGGAGTCCATTTATTATTATACTTTACATTGTCTCCTTCTCTTTCTTCATAATAAAAATCTGCATCGTCATTTTCAAACATGGTTAAACCATTCGCACAAAAATCGTTGTGCCCCGTAAGTGCAAATGGGAACCCTGACAAAAAATTACCATAAAACCTAAATCCCGGATATTCTAAATGCGCTTCATACCAAACGGAAGGTTGAGCATAGCCCATATGCGTATCATTACAAAATAAAGTTTTTTTGTTTTTCGTTTTAGATGGAGAAATCACCCATGAATTGGAGCCAATCCAAGGAGAAACTGGGTATTTATCTAGAATTGAATTTACTTCTTTAGAAAAATTGGCATTTTGAGCAATAACAGTAGCGTCTGTTTTATTTAGAATATTGCCTATCGGCCAACCTAAATTTAAATCGTTCATGTATTTATCGCCAACCCTTTGTGCCATTGCTTCTATCAAAGGGTCATGTCTGAAACCTTCAGCAAATCCTAATGACATGTAGCCTGAGATGAGGAAAATATCTTCCAACTTAAATGTCTCTTTTGGAATTCCCATTAAAGTAAATTCAATTGGCATTTTCCCATTTTCTAAAAATACATTTACTCCTTTTACATAAGCCAAAGTACTTTTTACAATTTGAGGATTTCCATTTTTTAAAAATTCTTTGGCTGACCATTCTGCGTGTTTATTTAAACCAATAGTCCTAAAAAATTTATCGGTTTTTAATAAGCTATTTCCTAAGACTTCAGACAGTCTACCACCAGCCAATCTCCTTATTAGTTCTAATTGAAAGAGCCTGTCTTGTGCTACTGTATAGCCTAGGGCAGTATAAGCATCAGTTTCATTTTGAGCGTAGATATGAGGAACACCAAAAGAATCATAATATACTTCAACATTTCTATCTAAGCCTTTTAAAACTACTTCACCTTCATATTGTGGTTGAAATGTATTTAGCCAATACCAAATACCAATTCCTCCAACTACTAAAATTAGGATAAGTGCGATAACTATTTTACGAATCATATTTTTACAAAAGAAAGGTGAAATTTACACAATCATTTCATTGTTAAACTAGTCAACTGATAATGAATCTAAATCTCCCTCAATTACTAAAGAATAGAGCGATTGCAGACTGTTTAAACTATAATTTACCGTGTTGCTAAGTATAATTATTGAACTATGGTCGCTTAAATTCCTTAAGAAATATGTTCGGTATCCTCTCCACCAACCAGTGTGATACACAATTTTTTTGTTAGGATTAGATTGATTTATTCTCCAGCCATAACCATAGTTTCTCCAGCCTTTCAATTCAGGATTTGCTGGCATATATGCCTTTTCAATATTTTTTAAAGCCACTATTTTTCCACTGTACAATGCTTGATCCCATAGAAAAAGGTCTTCTACTGTAGAGTAAACGTTTTTATCTCCAGTAATTCCGTTAAAACAATCATTAGGAGCTTTCCATCTTCCGTTTCTTTCATATCCTGTTAAATTCCCTGGTTGATTTGCACTTTCGCATTTACTATAAATGCTGGTATTATTCATGCCAATTGGGTTGAAAAATGCCAATTCCATAAATTTACTAAACCTCATTTTGGTTATATTTTCAACAATTGCAGATAGCACAGCATAGCCAGTATTGCTATAAGAATGTCTGGAGTTAGGTTGAAAGTATAAATCTGGTGCATATTTTTCAAAAAGACTCATCATTTTTTGATTGCTCAATGGTTTTTCTTTATCTGGCCAAATAGGATCAACAAACCAGCGATAATCTGGTAAGCCGGAACGATGTGCCAATAAATCCTGAATCTTTATATTTTTATATGGAAATTTTGGGTAAAATCTTGTAACTAAATCAGAGAATTCTAACAGGCCCTTCTCTTCTAATAAAATGATTGCCGCAGATGTAAATTGCTTACTTACAGAAGCAAGCTGGTATATACTGCTTGTAGTTAAGGTATCTTTGCTTTCTAAATTGGCATATCCAAAAGCACCCTTATAAATTGTTTGGTCATCTACAGAAATTAATACTGAGCCATTAAAACCAAAATTCTTTCTAAGTTTTAAAAATGTACTTTCAAAAGCAGGAATATTTTTTCTTGCTTTTATCTTATCATATAAATAATTTAATTGCGTAGAAATAATTTCTTTATTTAAAAATATCTCAGCTTCTTCACAAAAACAATTTAATGATGAAATAATAAATAAAAACGAAATTAAATAGCTTCTCACAATTATCCTTTATAAAGCAGAAAAATAATTGTTAAATTACTTTCTTGTGAATCTTTTGAACTTAAGTTTTAAGTAAATAAATGTTAATAAATGAAATAAGGAAAATTACTTTTTTGATAACAAGTAATTGCTCACTTGGTCATTTACATTTTTCCTAATATTAAACCAAAATAGATTATAATCAGCTACATGATAATTCTTTAAATTAATAAATATTCTTCCAGTTACTCTTGGTTCATTTATCCAAAGTATACCATCATTTACTTTAGCGTCATTTATTTTTTTTACCACCTTATTAAATTTCCATGTAATTCCACCAAGATTATTTTCTCTTCCAACTAATTTATTATCAGTAGTCCAACTTAATGGATTTACGCATAGTGCGTTTTTAAATCCAGCACTCTCATAATTTGGAGGAAAATAATTAACCGCATATGTACACCAGGAATTAAAACAATTTACTGTACCTGGATTATTGCAAATTTTAATTTCTCTAAAATAATTTTCAGGCACAGGCATTCCGATTAAATATGCAGTAACAAACTGTTTAATTAAATCTGTTCCTTCTATTTCTTCTTTTATTAGTTTTCCTGCATGCTGCGTTCCTTGGCTATGTCCCGCAATAATAAATGGTCTGCCTTGATTATAATTTTTTAAATAATAATAAAATGCAGATTTACAATCTTCATATGCCAATTGCAAAGCTGCTGTCCCACTTTTTTTATCTTGGGTAAAAAACGAAGAAATATGCGCCTGGCGGTATCGTGGAGCATATATTCTGCAAGAACCGTTAAACACAGTGGCTTGATTTAAAATCGAGCTCTCATCCACACTTTTATTCATCTTAATATCATTAATATCTGCGTTCCATTTAAACTCGTTTTCAGGAACGTCGAGAAACAAAGTAGGATGTATAAAGAAAACATCAACAACAGCTGTTGCTTGTTCGTCTTTAACAGATTTGTTCGGTACAGTATCTGCCATGTCTTTTTTACTTGGCAAAGCACACCAGCTTTTTTCTGAAGAATAGTCAGGATTGGGTGGCTTGGGCGATTGTTCAAAACCATTTTCTAAAATCGGCGGCACATAATTATTCTTTGTAAATCTACTTTTGCAGCCCACAACAGAAAGCATTACAAGTAGAATTGACATTAATTTGTTCACTTTAATTGAGTATTTAAAATCGACTTAAAATTAGTTTAAAAAGTGTGTAAAATGACAAAGTCCCATTTTATTGGGACTTTATCATTCAATTAACAACAACCATTCATCTCACTAACCCAACAGCGTTTTAACAAGTTGCGAGATTATTTTACCATCTGCTTTTCCGGCGAGTCTTTGGGTAGCCAATCCCATAACTTTCCCCATTTCTTTCGCAGATGTTGCACCTGTTTCAATTATTATTTTATTTAATTCAATTTTAATTTCTTCTTCAGTTAATTGTTGAGGAAGATATTTTTCTATTACAGATGATTGAAACAATTCAGCATCAGCCATATCTTGACGTGCCTGTGAAATGTAAATTTCAGCTGCGTCTTTTCTTTGCTTTACTAATTTTTGAAGTAATTTATTCTCTTCGGCTTCATTTATTTCTGCACTTATTCCTCCAGCAGTTTTGGCAAGCAACACAGCCGATTTTATAGCCCGCAGCGCTTCAAGTTTTTCCTTTTCTCTGGCAAGCATTGCTGTTTTTATGTCAGCATTGATTTTTTCTTCTAAGCTCATTTTTTTTAACTAAATATTAATCAACATTATCGTGTAAAAATGAATTGTTAGGACGGAAAGTCAATTTCTTATCGTCAGGATTTTCATTTAAAGTGTAACGAGAAACATTATTGTCGGAAGAATAATTCACACTTTCTAGTTTCACATTTCTTCTTCTAAAAGCAGGAGTGCTTTCTAATTCAGAAATTGATGAAGGTGATTTAATTTTTGTACTAAGCAATTTTAAATTCTCCAAACGTTCTTTTGACCTTCTTACTTGCTCGTCTTCATCAGTCTTGAAATCAAATTCTTTAGGCTGAGAAACACTTCCAGAATTTGTAATAACCGTAAATTGTAATTCAGGTCTAGTATCTGCATCTTTAATTAAGACATCAGTATCATGATTATTATCTATTGTAGTTTGCTGAACTATTTCTCTTTCTGAATAAGTATTTATTACTGGATTTGAAGGAGTAACATCTGTTTTCTGTGGATGATTTGCAGTAGTTTTTTCCATTTCAATTACCACTCTCGGCGCTTCATTTTGTCCGGTTTCGAAACCAGTTGCAATTAAAGTAACACATACTTTATCTCCCAAAGTTTTATCTGTTCCAGTACCGAAAATGACGTTTGCATCTGCACCTGCTTCTTCTTGTACGAAATCAATTATTTCGCCTATTTCATCCATTTGCACTTCTTCGTTACCACATGTAATGTTGATTAAAATATGCTTCGCACCGTTAATTTTATTGTCGTTTAACAATGGTGATGCAAGTGCCAATTCAGCTGCACGCATTGCACGGTTTTCACCTTCTGCCATCGCAGAACCCATTATTGCAGCACCTCCATTAGTCATTACTGTTTGAACGTCAGCAAAATCTACGTTGATGTAACCTGTTACTGTTATAATTTCAGCGATTCCTTTTGCTGCAGTTGTAAGTACGTTGTCAGCTTGTTCAAATGCTGATTTTAAACTTAAGTTTCCAAAAATTTCTCTTAGTTTATCATTAGAAATTACTAAAAGTGTATCAACTGCATTACGCAATTCATTTAAACCTTCTTCTGCCTGAGCTCTTCTTTTTGAGCCTTCGAATTTGAATGGAATTGTTACGATTCCTACAGTTAGAATTCCCATTTCTTTAGCTGCAGTTGCAATAACAGGAGCCGCACCTGTTCCTGTTCCTCCTCCCATTCCTGCAGTTACAAACACCATTTTGGTGTTGTTTGCAAGAATCTTTTTTAATTCATCAATATTCTCAATGGCAGCATTCTTACCTACCTCAGGAATTGCGCCTGCTCCGCGACCTTCTGTTAAAGTTGAACCTAACTGAATTTTGGTTGGAATAGGGCTGGCATCCAAGGCTTGTTGATCGGTGTTACAAATAATAAAGTCTACACCTTTAATTCCTTGACGGAACATGTGGTTTACAGCATTGCTTCCTCCTCCACCAACACCAATTACTTTTATAATTGATTCAGGTTCTTTAGGAAGATCGAATTTTACATTAATTTCTGTTTTTTCTAACATGGCTAATTTGTTTATTGTGGTTGTTGTAGTTGTTTTCTTTTATGAGTTTTTGTCGTTATCGTCTTCGAAGAAATTTTTTGTTTTTGCAAACAGAGCATCAAAAAAACCACCCGGTTTAGGCCCTTTTTTATCATCTGTTTTTGGTAAAAAGTCGTTGCGTAATCTCTTGCTATCGCTCAGTTCAAATCCTTTAATAACAAGTCCAACGGAAGTAGCAAACATCGGCGAGGCAATTTCATCAGCTCCTTTTGCAAGGTGCTCGTTAGGATAACCTATGCGTGTATCCATTCCGGTCATGTATTCTATTAATTGAGAAACATGCTTCAGCTTAGCTCCTCCTCCTGTTACTACTATTCCAGCAATTAATCTCTTCTCGTATCCAGAGTTTTTTATTTCGTAATAAATATGCTCTATGATATCTTCCATTCTTGCTTGAATAATGTTCGCCAAATTCTTTATGCTGATTTCCTTTGGTTCTCTTCCCCTTAAACCAGGTATAGATACAATTTCATTGTCTTTGCTTTCGCTCGATAATGCAGAACCAAACCTAATTTTCAGCATTTCTGCTTGATCTTTTATAATTGAACAGCCTTCTTTTATGTCTTCTGTTATAATGTCGCCACCAAGTGCAATTACTGCAGTATGTCTGATGATTCCTTCTTGGAAAATAGCAATATCTGTTGTTCCGCCCCCAATATCAATTAAAGCAACACCAGCTTCTTTTTCTTCTTTGCTCAATACAGCTTCAGCAGATGCTAAAGGTTCAAGTATTAAATCAGAAGCTTCCAAATTTGCACGGGTAACACATTTGTAAATGTTTTTGGCAGCTGCAATTTGTCCTGTTATGATATGGAAATTAGCTTCCATTCTAATACCACACATTCCAATCGGATCTTTTATCCCTTTTTCATTATCTATAATGTATTCCTGTGGTAACGCATGAATTATTTCTTCTCCTGGCAACATTACCAGTTTAAACATGTCTTGGGTTAACGCTTCAATGTCGAGTTGACTAATTTCATTGTCGTAATTATTGCGCATCAATACTCCATGGTGTTGAATGCTTTTTATGTGCTGGCCTGCGATACCAACATTTACAAACTTTATATCAACACCTGATTTGTTTTCAGCCTCATCTACCGCCGCTCGAATGCTTTGCACCGTTCGTTCTATGTTCGAAACAACTCCTCGTTTTACTCCGATCGAAGTTGACCTTCCATAGCCTAATATTTCTATTTTGCCGTGTTCATTCTTGCGCCCCACCATAGCTACAATCTTGGTAGTGCCAATGTCTAAACCTACAATGATTTCTGAGTCCATCGTTAATTAAGTGTTGTTTTAGTACAAATGAGTTGATCGTGAAATTTTAGGTTAATCAATGCGTATTCTTTCCACCCCGATTGTGGTAAACCTTTCAAATAGAAAAGTTTTAACTTTCTGAGCTTCTCTTTTAAATTCGTTTTATCTCCAATCAAGATGGCATCTGCACCAAGTTTGGGTATCATTTCTATTTCTTTGTCAGTCCTTACAAATAGTTGTTCTGTTAATTCTAATAAGAAACTATCTTTTGAAATTTCTGAAGCAATCTCATATAAATCATCTATTACTGTTTTTTTGGCCAATGAATCATTCTTATTGATAGCCCCAATTGATGTATTCAATTTGTAATATGGGTCAAAAATAAATCCAGTTGCCACAGGAACTCTTGCTGTGTAATCCATGCTTTCGGGCATGAACTTTCCATTTACATCTAAATAATAACTTTCTCCAGCACCATCAATAACTCGTAAAAGAGGTGTTTTTTGGGTAATGTTTATGTTTAGTTCACCATTAATATTGAAGAATACTACAACTGAGTCAATATTCGGTTGCTCAGAAATAGCCTTTTCAACTTCCATCGTATTTATATCAACTAATGGAGTGTTTTCAAATATAAATCCTTTGTTCTTTAGTATTTCTGCAGCATCTGCATTATTTATAAAATGAAGACTTGTGTCGCCAGCTATATTGATGTTCACTTTTTGACAAAGCACATGCTTCTTTTGGCTTTGGATAAAACCAAGAAACACAATGATTAAAACCATTGAACCGAAGAAAACTATCATTTTAACAACTTTCTTCTTCATATCGAATGAAAATTAGCAGTTAAACAATCTTTAATTGGTCTTACGAATTGGTCAATATCTCCTGCGCCTAGTGTCAATAGAATTTCTGGTTGCTTCTCAAGTATTGTTGACACCAGCAGTTCTTTGCTGCAAAGCATTTTATTAGTGCTTTTAATTTTATCAAGCAGGGCAGAAGATGTTACACCTTCAATTGGTGTCTCTCTTGCAGGATAAATGTCTAGTAGAATAATCTCATCTAACAACGATAATGATATTGCGAATTCATCATAAAAATCGCGTGTGCGAGAAAATAAATGCGGCTGGAAAACACCCGTAATTTTTTTGTTTGGATATAAAGATTTTACTGAATCAATGCATGCAGTTAATTCAGCCGGATGGTGCGCATAATCATCAATATAGGTGCATTTTTCACTTCTGAAAATGTATTCAAATCTGCGTTTTACACCTTTAAAATTTTCGAGCGCTTTTCTTATTTCAGCATCTTCAACTCCATGATAATAACAAATTGCAGCGGCTGCCAGTGCATTTTCAACATTGTGAAATCCACCAAGTCCTAATTGAAGGTTTTCAATGATATGTCCTTCAATATTTATAGAGAAATGATAAATATCTCCTTCCAACTTGCAATTTTGTAGTTGTATCTGGGATGGTAATTTTGTATGATATTTTTTCGATTTCTCAATCCATTTAGCATCCATTTCAATACCAGCTTTTGTAATTAAAAAGCCATTTGAATTGGTTTTTTCTGCGAATAAATTGAATGACTCAATTAAGTCTTCCCGTTTCCCATAAATATCAAGATGGTCTGCATCTGTAGAAGTTATGATTGAACTGTATGGACTTAATTGCAGAAATGAGCGGTCGTATTCATCAGCTTCAACTACTAGCAAGGAAGATTTACTACCAGCCAAATAGTTACTGTTATAATTCACTGCAATACCTCCAAGAAAAGCAACTGGATTCAAACCTGCTTCTTGCAATATATGCGCTATCATGGTTGAAGTTGTAGTCTTTCCATGAGTTCCTGCCACTGCAAGAGTTTTATGATTTGCCGATATTATTCCAAGAATTTGCGCCCTTTTGTAAAGTATTACGCCTTTTTCTTTAAGGTAATTGAATTGTTTATTATCCTTTGGAATAGCCGGTGTGTAAATCACCAGAACTTCTGATGCAGAAACATCTCCTTTTAAAATTTCAGGTAAAGTTTCAATTGCATCTTCAAACGTTAAATACATTCCTTCTGCCACCAACTCCTCGGTTAATGTTGTGCTAGTTTTATCATAACCTCCAGCAGAAATGCCTCTTTGCAGAAAATATCTTCCCAAAGCGCTCATTCCAATTCCTCCGGCACCTAAAAAATATACATATTTCACGTTCTCCAGGTTCATCTTTTGACAGGTATTAGTGAATAAATTTCATCTACAATTTTACTTGCAGCGTTTTCTCTTCCTAGTTTCGCGCTGTTTTCAGTCATTGTTTTTTGTTGATGCTGGTCTTTTACCAAATTCAACATTTCATTTACCAAGACTTCCCTCGCTTTTTCATCTTTAATCATTATTGCCGCTCCTGCATTTACAAGTGTTAATGCATTTTGGGTTTGATGATCTTCTGCCGCAAATGGAAACGGAACCAGAATACTTGGCTTTTTTACTAAGCACAATTCAGATACAGCAATTGCTCCCGCACGACTCACTACTAAATCTGCTGCAGCATAAGCCAAATCCATTTCTTTTATAAAATCGAATGCTTTAATTGAAGGTGTTTGCTGACTTTCAACAACATTTTTGGCTTTATCATAGAAAGGTTTCCCTGTTTGCCATAAAAGTTGAATGCCTGCGGCTTTAATTTTTTCGAGACCGGCAGCAACACTTTCATTTATAGACAATGCTCCTAAACTTCCACCAATAACAAGTACAGTAAATATTTCAGGATTTAATGCAAAGTGAATTTGCCCTTTTTCTCTTTTCCCGTCTTGCTCTACAATTTCTTGTCGAACAGGGTTACCTGTAAGTTGTAGCTTTTTAGCAGGAAAGAATTTTTCCATTCCTTCAAATGCGACACAAATGGTATTTACCCTTTTTCCAAGAAATTTATTGGTTACGCCTGCGTGTGCATTTTGTTCTTGAATGAGCGTAGGAATATTTTTAGCAGTTGCAGCAAAAAGTAAAGCTCCACTTGCATATCCACCTACTCCAATAGCAACATCAGGTTTATAATCAGAGATTATTTTCATAGAGGCCCTTAAAGCACCTATAAATTTAAATGGTACCATTAAATTGGAAATGCTCAATGATCTTCTGATTCCAGAAATATTTAGCCCAATAATTTTATATCCCGCAGCAGGAACTTTCTCCATCTCCATTTTACCTTTGGCTCCAACAAAAAGTATTTCCGCAGCAGGTTCTCTGCGTTTAATTTCGTTTGCAATGGCAACGGCAGGGAAAATGTGCCCACCTGTTCCTCCTCCTGATATGATGAATTTACTCATTTTCAGCTACCTCCTCTCCTTGTTCTCCCTTTACACAAAAACGACTAACACACAGAATTATTCCAATAGAAATACTTGTAAACCAAATTGAAGTTCCTCCCATGCTTATCAAAGGCAATGCTTGACCTGTTACTGGAAACAAATTCACAGCAACTGCCATATTTATAAATGCTTGAAAAACAAGCATTAAACTGATTCCTATGGCAAGAAATGTTGCGAATGCTTGAGGGCTATACTTAACCATTTTTATTACCCTGAAAAACAAGATCAAATACAAAAACATTAGAAATGTAGCTCCTAGAAAGCCGTACTCTTCAATTATAAATGCAAAGATGAAATCTGAATATGATTGTGGTAAAAAGTTTCTTTGTGAGCTGTTTCCTGGGCCTTTT
>Ga0247831_1003511_pt1 | contig 22719 bp, 18 predicted proteins | sample LaCruzMarch2015__9_FD_192406 | JGI IMG/M metagenome (GOLD analysis project Ga0247831, IMG submission 192406) | Freshwater microbial communities from meromictic Lake La Cruz, Castile-La Mancha, Spain - LaCruzMarch2015_1m | ecosystem: Environmental > Aquatic > Freshwater > Lake | place: Spain...
CGCAGCAGCGCGACGCGAAGCGCGCCAGCCTCGATTTGCACGGCACCGACCGCTTCGGCGGCGAGCGTCGCGATCAACCGGCCATCTGTGCCGAGATCGCGCGGCCGCTGTAGCAGCTGGCCGGCAAGCAGGCGGCCGGCACGCGCGCTCAAGCCCTTCTCGTCGCCAAGGCCGGTGCGGATGCGATGACCGAACGCACGATCCAGTGCTGCGACGGCGAGTTTCATTCTGAGGCGCGAGGCGCTGACCCGGCCCGACCGGCCGAGCTTCAGGCCGTACGCGTCGGCGAGCACGGCAGCGCGCAGGCCGTCGGGATGTTCTAGCGCCTTGAGCCGCGCGGTGCCTTCATCGGACAGGCCGAGCGCGGCGGCAACCAGCCGGCCGTCGCGGATCGCGGGCCAGTCGGCCGGCATTCCCCGACGACCATAGAGTTCGCCGAGCCGCGCACGCCCTTCATCGGTCAATGCATAGCGGGCACGCCGCTCGGCAGCGAGCCGGCTCAGCCGCAATCTGACGAGCGCGCCGTCGATCGCCTCCCTGAACTCGCCGGGTGCGAGGCGGTGCGTCGCGAGCGGGGCGAGATCGCGCACGACTTCGGCCCGCGTCGCCCCGTCGGCCGCAGCCAGCCGCGCCAGCACGAGGTCCGCTAGCACCACGATGGTCGCCGCGCCTGAAGCCAGCAGGGCCTCGGCCGGTCGCGCATCGCTCCGTTCCGCCAGCTCGATCATGTCCATGCCCTCTCGACGATGGCTGGTTGCAGATACGCACACGGATGACGCGAACATCAGGGATGGTACGAACTCAGCGAGTCACGCCGCAGCATATGCACCCCGCTCGGCAGCCAATTCGTCGTGGCAAGCGCGTGCCTTGATCGACGGGACCGACGCATGGGCCGGGCGCGAATCAGCGGCCGTCCAGCGTTCGATGTTGCCGAATTCCCGCCGGCTGTCCAACAGCCCCGGCGCCAACCCTGTGGTCTGCGACGGAAATTCCCTGCCGGCGTGGCCCCGCCGCCGCCCTGCCGCCACTTCGCCCCACTCCCGACATGGGACTACGCTTTCAATTGAAGACGTTGCAGTGAACCGGGGATCGCACGTGATCAGGGAACGACAATCGTCCACCACGCGCACCACGCAGGCTGCGGCCAAGGCACCGTAGACGCCGCCGAATCAGCCGTGGACCAGTTAGCGTTAGCGATCGGTTAACAGGTTTTCACCAAGCTGATCGGACCGGCAAGCCTCAAGTCGCGAGGACGACCATGCACCGTGTCCCGATCGTAATGGCGATCGCTCTCAGTCTCGCAGGCTGCAGCCTCGGCTCGCAGCCGATGCCGTTCGGCCTCAATTCGGCGGCTAACGCCGGTGCGCCCGCCCCTTACGCCAGCCGCCTCGGCGACGAGCAGGCATCCTCTCCCCGCAAGTCGGAACGGAGTCAGCCTGTCGGCGAGCGCGTGGCCAGCCTCGACACGTCCCGCGAAGCGCCCGCCAGCAACGCCCGCTCTGCCAAGGCGCCACCAGGTGCCCTCGCCGATCGTGATTACGCGACCACCAAGCTCGATGCAGACGCGGCACGCGACCTGATCAACGCCTATCGCCGCGAGAAGGGTCTCAAGCCCGTCACACTCAACGCCGACCTGTCGAAGGCCGCCAAGGCGCACGCCCGCGACCTCGCCAAGTGGGATCGCATTTCACACTATGGCTCAGACGGCTCGAACCCTTGGGACCGCGTCAAGCGCGCCGGCTACAACGCCCGCGTCGCCGCCGAAAACGTAGGTACCGGTCAGGCGACGTTCGCCGAAGTGCTCGCAGGCTGGAAGGCGAGCGCCGGCCACAACAAGAATCTGCTGCTGGCTGAAGGCCAGAACATCGGCCTTGCGCTGGTTCATGAGCCGAAAACAGAGTTCAAGACATTCTGGACGCTCGTCATTGCCACGCCGTTGTAGAGCCCGAGAGGGCTGTCATGAGGCCGATGTCGCGATCGTGTGACAGTTTGACTAAGGCTCTGACTTTGCTTAGGCCGAGCCGTGGCGGAGCGGCGCATCGCTTATGACACACACAGCATCCGCCTACGTTGCTGATGGCAATCCGCCGGCGTTGTCTCCGAGCGGATACGATATGAATCAGATGGTTGACGCGGCGGAATGTTCTTTTGCGACGCAACAGCGACATGTTGCTGCTGTGCACTGTAAGTTTCCCGGATCACACAGTCTTGACGTGCAATAATCGGAGTAGTGGTGTAAAGAATGTGACACTGAGTGATCTGAGGGGATTGCTCGGTGTGTCGATGGTAGGTCCACGGCGAAGACGGGTGAAGCCCAGTCACGGCATGGACATGTAGAGTTGCGGGGTCGCGTGACATGGTTGCCAAGTCGTTTGTGCTCATGGTGTTGGCGTCGATGCTGGCGCCGGCTGTGGGCGTCGGGTTGTTCGTGTTGATGCAGGGCCTCTGAGGTCCTGATACGATGCCTGAATGGATCTGAACCCGTGTATTCCGGCTGACGCTCGTCGTTGGTCAGTTGGTAAAGCCGCGCATCCGCGCTCCCCCCCCCTCACCCTCTCCGCGGCACCGCTCTTCTCTGCGATCCAGCGACTTGAAGCCTGTGTCCTGTGCCGCCGATCTTCGCCTCTTGTCGCGACAGGCGCGCGCGTTAAGGTGCGGACATGCACAGACCAGCATCGCGCCCGTCCGCCGATCACACATGTTGTCGAGACGCTCATCGCGGCATGCGCCACCCGCGTTGGACACCGCCTCCGCACGCGCAATGCAGGACCGGGCTCCCCGCTCACTTGCTGCAACCGGGCTCGCCATGACCGCCCTGCGCGACGACTGCTTCCTTCATGACGCGGCGACGGGCGAGCAGCGGCTGTCACATGCCGATGCCGTCGCCCGCCTCGCCACCGCCGTTGCTCCGCTCTCCCGTACCGAGACGATCGCACTGCCGGCGCTGGTCGGCCGCGTACTGGCCGAGATGGTGGACGCCACCTCACCCGTGCCCGCCCACACCAACGCTGCAGTCGACGGCTATGCCTTCGACGCGGCCGGCCATGCTGCGCTCGGTGGCCATCCGCTGGCCGTCTCCGGCCGCTCCACCGCCGGCCACCCCCATGGACTCACCGCTCCTGCCGCGAGTGCCGTCCGCATCCTCACCGGCGCTGTGCTGCCGGCTGGCACCGACACCGTCGCCATGCAGGAGGATTGCACACTCGATGCAGCGTCGAGCCCGCCCACGGTCACCATCCCCATGGGCCTGAAGCGCGGCGCCAACGTGCGGCGTGCGGGCGAGGATCTGGCCGGCGGCGAACGCCTGTTCGAGCCCGGCCACATCGTACGCGCGCAGGACATAGCAGCGCTCGCCTCGATCGGTCGCGCCACCGCCCTCTGTTATGCTCGCCCGCGCATTGCCGTCGTCTCGACCGGCGACGAGGTGGTACGGCCCGACCCGGCAAATCCCCTCGGCGCGCTCCCCCTCGGTCACGTCTACGACGCCAATGCGCCGATGCTGGTCGCACTCGCCGAGGCGAGCGGCGCGATCGTCGACGACCTCGGCATCTGGCCGGACGAGCGCGATGAGGTCACCCGCCGCCTCGCCCGCGCCGCCGCCGACTACGACATCGTGCTGACCTCGGGCGGCGCCAGCCGCGGCGAGGAAGACCACATCGCGGCCGCCCTCGCGAGCCTCGGCCGCCGCCACTTCTGGCAGATCAACGTCAAGCCCGGCCGCCCGCTGATGCTCGGCCAGATCGGCGAGACGATCATCGGCGGCCTGCCCGGCAATCCAGTCGCCGTTTTCGTCTGCACACTGCTCTACATCGGTCCGCTGATCCGCGCGCGGACCGGCGCGCCATGGCGCGAACCTAGGCGATACCCGCTGCGCGCCGCATTCGCGTTTAAAGGCCGCAAGCAGGGCCGTCGCGAATTCTGGCGCGGTATCCTGGTCGACACGCCCCAAGGTCTCGCCGTCGACAGGTTCCAGCGCGACGGTTCCGGCCTCATCTCAGGGCTGCGCGCCGCCGACGGCCTGATCGACATCGCCGAAGACCACGGCGACATCGCCGAAGGCGACATGGTGGATTTCATCCCGTTCGCCGAGTTCGGGATCGGGGCGCGTTGAGAGTGAGGGGCGAGTTAGCCGGATACGTCCATCCTCTGCCCCGGCATCGGCACGGCGGGGTCCCATCGGCGCCACGATCGCTCTTTACGCGACGGAGGTCAGCTTCGACGTCCAACGATACAGCCCCCGAGCGACCCGCACCCGATGCTCGAACTCGTCCGACTTCTCACGCGCGTCGTCGAGATCCTGCTCTGGCTGCCGGTCAGACTCGCGCGGCTGGTCGTCACCGGCGTCGCGTTCAATCCGCGTCTCGGGCCGCTGCGCCACGTGTTCACGTTCGCGCTCGGCTATGTGGTGTTCGCGCTGCTGCTGGTGTACGTGCTGGCGCCGATCCGCGGCTTCGTCGGCGCCGCCTACGAGGGGGCCAAGCTCAACTATGACGCCGAGCGCTGGCTGGCGACGGCGATCCACGATCCCTCGGGCCGCTTCCTCGGTACCTTCCACGGCAACCTCGACAGTGCCGGCGACGTCAACACCACCGGGCTGCCGATCGAACTCGGCGACTACACCGCGAACCCCGACCACAAGTCGATCCCCGTACGCGAAGTGCCGGATCATTACTGGTCGTGCCTCACGTATCACGAGGATCGCTACCTCGGTACGGCGCTGAACCCGTTCGGCATCGACCTCGTCGGCGTACTCAAGATCCCCTATTCGACGGTGCGCCGCTCGATCGCGCTGAAGCGCCCGTCGCTGGGTGTCGGCGGCTCGACGCTGCCGATGCAGCTTGCCCGCGTCATCTACAAGACCCCACCGAGCCGTTCGGAAGGCGCCCTGACCAAGCTCGGCCGCAAGATGTCGGAATGGTGGATCGCGCCGGTGATCTACGCCGAGCTGACGCGCGGCGGCGACAGCACGCGGTTGAAGCAGTGGACGGCCAACCACCTCTGGCTCGCCCAGCGCGCCGGTGGCACCTCGCTACATGGCGTCGAACTCGCCGCCCAGATCGTGTTCGGCCGCGAGGCGAAGGACCTCTCGATCGCCCAACAGTTCGTGCTCGCCTCCGCCGTCAACAAACCGATCATCCTGCTCGAAGGCTCCGAGCGGCTCAACGCGGTACGCCTCGACCGCTGGCGCTATGTCGCCGAGGTGCGCGCGCGCACTTGTGCGGAGAAGCTGCTGAAGAACCCCGCCGAACAGAAGGAAGCACTGTTCGAACTCGTGCAGATGGCCGGCGGGCCGCCCGATCCCAAGGCGCCCGGCCCGCTGGTCGAAGCCCTCGCACGCTCACAGAACGAGGCGGCCACCCGGCGGGCGATCGCCAACCCCGACGTGCGCGCCAACCTGCTGCTGCCGGCCGGCCGCTTCGGCCTCGTCGAAGAACTGAAACAGGCGTTCGGCCGCGACTGGCGTAATCACGTCCGTTCGGTGACGACGACGCTGGATGCCGGCGACAACCTCGCCTTTCACCGCACCGTGCTCGATGCCCTCGCCAAGCTCGATACCGAGTGGGCAAGCCGCCTCGGGCCGGGCTACACGCTCGACCCCGCCAAGGCTGGCCCGGATCGCCGCCTGCCACACATTGCCGTGGTCGCTGCCGACGACCGGGGCCGCATCGTGCGCTACTACGACTCGTCCGAGCAGGCGCTCTACTTCGGTTCGCCGTGGGCGCGCGCGAAATCGACCGGCGTCTACGATCTGGCACGCGAGCCGCGCGCCATCGCCTCGACCGGCAAGATGCTGGCGGCGATCGCCATCGCCAATTCGGGGCGCGACACCACCAACTCGCTCTATCTCGATACGGACGCTCCGGCGCGGGGCCTCGAAAGCTGCCGCAAGGGCGGCGGTCTCCGCCACGGCCGACGCGCCGAGGTGGCCTTCGCCTGCTCGTTCAACCGCCCCATCGAATGGCGGCTCGCCCGCCTCGGCCAGTCGCCGGTCGCCCACCTGATCGAGCGGTTCGGCTTCAACATGCCGCCGGCCGCACCCGATGGCAGCCCGACGCCGCCGACGACCGCCGCCGTGCGCGGGCTGATCGCCGGGTCGCCGCAGCGCGTGCAGTTCATGTCGGCGGTCACGCTGGCGGCACTGACCGGCCTCGGCACCCGTGAGATCGGCCCACCGACGCTGATCGATCATGCCGACTTCCGCTCGCCCGAGGCCGCCACCCGGTTCCGCGATAGCCGTGCCGCCGGTTTGAAGCCGTCGTCGGTCATCTCGCCCGCCGCACGGCCGCTACTCAAGACGCTGCTGCAGGCGCCACTCTGCTACGAAGCCGGCGGCGTGCAGTACGGCACGTTGAAGTCGCTGGCACCCTGGTGTGCGGCGCGCCGCAAAAGCGTCGCCCTGCACATCGCCAAGACGGGCACGCACGTCACCGCCGACCCGAACGCCACTGTCGACGTATGGGTGACGGGTGGCATCCGCTTCAACAGCGGGCAGCGCTACTCCTATGTCGTGGTCGTCGGCACCGGCCACGAGAGCTTCGCGCGTAGCCTGCACGCAGCCCAGGTCGGCGCACCTCTGGCCGCCGTCCTGCTCGAGGATCTGGAACGGTTGGCGCGGCGCACGGCATCGCCGGCAACTGGGGAAACGCCGCCAGCGAAGGCGACGCACCCGCAGACCCGCATCAGCGCCGTCGAGCGGTTCACGCTGCGCGGGTTCCTCGAGCGTCAGATGATGACGTCGCAGTAGCCCGTCGCAGCTGCCCGTCGCCGCCAGTGCTTCTACTCAGGCAAGCCGTGGATAGAGCTTGACCGTGGCATTGACGCCACTCTTTGGCCCCAGCCGAAACCAACTGGCGACAAGAAGGGCCACTACCTCTCCCCTCGATCAGGGCACAGGGGTACTCCGCATGACCGCCTCCGGTTTCACGACGCGAACGGGCCGTACGGCGGACGCATCCCTTTCGGCACTCGACGATCGCGGGCTTGACGGCGGCGATCGCCCGCCGCGCGACTGGAAGAAGGCCGTGCTGGTGATCGGCCTCGGCGTGCTGTCCTGGGTTGCGACCTACGTCGGCATGCTGGAACTGATCGAAGCCAACATGGGCGAGATCGACATCGCCACGCGGGTCGTGGTCGGCGGCTCGGTCGCCATGCTGATGGTGATGATCATCTGGCTGCTCGACCAGATGTTCCAGCCGATCGGGCTCTTCACCAAGCTCGTCTACGCCGCCGGCTACGTGTTCCTGACGCTGATCTCGGTCGGCTTCGGCTTCGGCTTCTATTGGAAGGTATTGGAGAGCCGGTCGGAAGCCTCACGCTCCGGCGAAAATGCGGTCATGCAGGTGAAAAGCGGCCTCTACGCCGCCTCCGCCCGTCTCGGCCAACTCGAGACGACGCTGACCGAGCTGACCCAGATCTCGACCGAGCAGGCCGAGACAGAGCGATCGCGCGGCACCACATGCCCCGCGTCGCGTCCTGGAGATGGCCCGCGACGGCGCATGCGCGAGGACGACGCGGCACGCTTCGGTTTCGCGGCCAATTTCGTCAAGGGCCGCGTCGGCCAGGTGAAGGGCGAAATGACCGCGCTCGACGCCGACCTCGCCCGCATCGCCTCGCGCGATGCCACGACCATCGACAAGGCGACCGGCACCCGCAATGAGTTTCTCAAGGGCCTCGGCCAGAAGCTGGAGCTGGCAGCGACCGGCTTCAACGCCTTCCGCACCGACCCGCAGCTTCGCCAGATCCGCGCCGACCTCGCCGAACGCGCCGACAAGACGGTATTCCCCGACACCAAGGGCGGCACCTTCGCCTGCCCCGACGCGAAACTGCAGACGGCGCTCAAGGGCGTCGTGCGCGCAATCGACCAACTGCCCGAACTGCCGAAGCCGCAGATCGCCACCGTCGAAGGTTCGGAGGCCGTCATCGAAGCATTCCGGCGGCTGACGGCGACGCTGGTCGGCGCGATGACCTTCCGCCTGCCGCCGAGCGCCGACGACCTGCGCGAGTTGCAACGCAAGGCGGTCCAGTCTGCAGAGGCTGGCGGGGCGGCCAAGGCGCTGTCAGTCGGCGCCGAGCAGGCTGGCCTCGCGCGCCGCGACTACATTCCGCTCGCCATCGCCTTGTTCGTCGACCTCTGCCTGCTGCTCGTCTCGATGGGGCGGACGACCGACCGCATGAGCGCGCTGGTGCCGAAGATGCGTGCCGCCGAGCGCGGGCCGATCTATCCGATCCTGTCGATGTTCTCCGAGATCCACCGCGATCCCGAGATCCGTGAAAAGTTCGAGGTGTTCCGCCACGTCGTGTTCGACTTCAACGGCGACTACTATGTCGCCGTGCCACTCAACGCGCCCTACAATCTGAGGCGCGGCCGCTACGACCTCGGATATTCGAGTGATGCCGCCGCCGACCTGCAGCTCGAAGCGCATCTGCTCGCCAACCTGTTCGCGAGCTTCGAGCAGGAGCGGATTTTCTCGCGCGTCTATAATCCGCTGCTGACCACCCGTTCGATCCAGAAGAAGCTGTGGCGGCAGGGCTCGAAGTTCGCCGGCGCCGACGCGTTCCGCCTCTATCGCTTCAAGAAGGGCGCCTGGTCCGATATCATTCTCGGCGCCGTGATGGGCGCCGCCCGCCGCGCCGAAGCCGAACGCCGCCAGCGCCGCATCGACGCCGGACCCGATCTCGCCATTCCGGCCGAAGCCGCCCGCGCGCCGCTTGCGCCGACCATGCCCCGCCAAGATGTGCCGCAGCGGGATGAGCCGACGGAGAGCGCCGCGCTCGCCGCCATGTTGCGCGCGGCCGCGGCCACTGGGACGCACGGCGCGGAGCCGACGGCCACACCGTCGCGCGCTCCGGCGACGTCCGCCACGACGCTGCCCGGCGCCGACGATCTAGCCCGCCAATATGGCCCATATGCTGCCGCCGCTGCGGAGGCAGCCGAGCACATGGCTATGCCACCGGCCGAGGATCCGCGCCCGCGCCGTCGCTACGGCCCGCGTCCGCGCCCGCCCGAGGAAGCGCTGGTGGCGATCGACCAGTTGCCCGTCTTCCAGGCGCTCGCCGACCTGCCGGCGACGAACAACGTGGTCGCCATGCCGCGCCGCGCCGACATGCCGCAGCAGTCGGCGCTGGAGCCCGCGGTTGGGGTGCTCGACCCGGCCGAGCCAGCACCTGTCCGCATGACGCGCGCCGAGCCAGCCAGCGCCCCGGCAGCCATGGATCCTCAGGCCATCCCCTCGCCATCGATGCTGTTCGAGCAGGTGATCCGCCATTCCGAAGGCATGCTCGCTCGCGACCTCGACGCAATGCCGCGCACGGTGACCGTGCGCGTCGCCGAGGTGATCGTTGCCCGCGATCCGGCCGCAACGCCCGCATCACGACCAGAGATCGAGCCGATCTTCGAGGACGTGGTCGAGGCCGCCGAAGACGTTCCTTCGCGCGCGAGCGCCTCGGCTATCCGCGGCGAGCAGCTTACGCCGCTGCTGCTCGCCGCCGACGCACAGCCCGCGTCCCGCGCCGACGACGTCACGGTCTTCGCCGCCCGCTTCGCCCGCCCGAAATCGGAGACCTGACACTTCGCGCCGGACGTCGTGCCACATGGCGCTGCAACCCGCGTGCGAATTCCGGTCGCTGTTCAATCAAAAATTTACCGCGACAGGGTTCAATCAGGTCAACAACAACAGGCCGCATGCTGGATCGAGCGATCGACACCCGGTGCTGCCCCAAAGGACGACACGGATGCACAGACCCACGCCGCGCATCGAGATCGTGAAACGCGAGCACAAGGAGGACAAACTCGCCCGCTTCGTGCGCGACTGCTCCATTCCGGCGTCGGGTGCCGTCATCACTGTGCTGGCCCGCTCGCTCACGAGCCCGGTCATACGCGCGCTCTCGACCGTGCTCGCCGAGGCCGGGAACACGTCGGTTACGCTGCGCATCATCCTCACTCACACCGACGGCTTGCACGCCGACGATGCGACCCTGTTCGCAGGCCATACCGTGACGTTCCGCTGGGCGCGTCAGCCGCGCCTCGCCGACGCGCACGAGCAACTCGTGATCGCCAACGCCACCTGGATCGGCGATTGCATGCGCCGCGACCCGGCCAAGCGCGACGCTTTCGAGTGCTATTCGCCCGATTGCAGCCGATCAGTCCGGTGGGCGACGATGGCCTTCGAACGCCTGTGGAGCCATGCAGAACCGACGAGCGCCGCTGCGGCGCACATTGCCGTCATCGCGCCCGCCGAAACGGCCCCCGTCGCCCCGCTCGCCACGACCTTGCCAGCGGCCGATAATGGCGAGCCTGCCCCCCTCGCCAGCACCCGCCACTGACGTCCGGCGGGCTCGCCTCGGCACGCGATTCCTGCCGGTGCGACACCTTCACGCCTTCGTGACATCATTCCTGCCCGGAGCATCGAAACGGCGGCCCGCAACTTGCGGGACGCCGTTTTTGTCGCTGGCGCCCGACGCCGGCGACAGCCAGGAGTGAGCCCGATGTCACGACCACTGCTCGCCGACCATCTCGATCCCGACCACAACAGCTTGACGCTGGTGCGGCTTGGCCTCGCCGTGCTGGTGGTCATCAGCCACAGCTTCGTGCTCGCGACCGGCAATCGCGTCGCCGACCCGTTCACCGCCTGGACCGGTTATTCGCTCGGCGACCACGCGGTCAACGTGTTCTTCGTGCTGAGCGGCATCGTGACGACGGCGAGCCTGCTGCGGCTCGGTTCGCCAGCCCGCTTCCTCGTGGCCCGCGCGCTGCGCGTCGTGCCGGCGGTCGCCATCTTCGCGGTGCTGTTCGCGCTTGCCGCGGCCCCATGGGTGACGACGAAGCCGCTCGCCGAATATTTTTCGAGCCGCGACGTGATGGTCTACATCCTGCGCACGGCCAGCTTTGCGCCAGGCCATCCACTGCTGCCCGGCGTCTTTGAAACCAACCCGATGGCCGCGATCACCAACGAGCCGCTGTGGACGGTCAAGTACGAGATCTTCTGTTATCTCGCGCTGGCGCTCGCGGGCCTGATCGTTCTGCGCCGCGGCCGCCGGACAGAGGATGCCGCCCGCTGGCTCGGTCTCGGCGCAGCCGTGATCGCCATCGGCCATGTGGTGACGACGGCGCTGGTGCCGATTGCGCTACCCGAGACCGCCGGCCACCTCCGCCGCTTCCTCTTTTGTTTCGCCCTCGGAATACTGGCGTTCGTGCTCGCCGGCCGTATCCGTCTCGATTGGCGCTGGCTTGCGGCGCTCGGACTGCTCTATGCGGCGACCTATGCGACGCCGCTGCGCCCGGCCGTCAGTGTCGTTCTCACCGGCTACGCGGCATTGCTCGCGGCGACATCTGCGTTCGGCCCGCTCCGCGCCATCACAAACCGTTACGACCTCTCCTACGGCACTTATGTGTTCGGCTGGCCGGTCGCGCAGATGCTGATGGTGATCGTACCCGGCTTGTCGATCGCGGCGCTGACCGGGGCGACACTCGCCCTCGTGCTGCCGCTCGCCTTGCTCTCCTGGGTCTTCGTCGAGAGACCGGCACTTACCCTGAAGTATCATTTCCGGAGGCACGGATCCTCGACTCGCCAGATCAGCGATGCCGAATGAGCCAGCGAAAACGTCTCGCGCGGCTCAGGCTCGCCCATGCAAGAGAGGCCCGCATCGCTGCGGGCCTCGTCATGCAGTTTGAGCCGTTCACGAGTTAGGTGCCGGCGCTCAAACCTTTCGGTCGGTCTTCGGATCACTCGTGCGCCAGCCGGCGCCGACCCAGTCCTCGGTTCCGAACAGCCACATCTTGAACCGGCTCTTCCTCTCCTCGCGGAGAGCGAGGCTCTGGCTGATGGTGCCGATCTCGGCCGACATCTTGTGCAGCATCTCGGCCGGCCGCCGGCTGGTCGTCTCGATCAGCTGCAAGCGATTGGCGATGACGCCGAGGTCGCCGGCATTCTCGGTGCGCCACTGGTCGAGCGAGCCGGCGATGGTCTGCTGGTTCGCGTTGATCGTGACGAGCGCCTGCTGCAGATCGTGGATCTGGCCGGCCTGGCTCGCGACGAGTTGCATCAGCTGGGCGATGCGCGGATCTTCGCTCGGCTGTGGCGCGCGGCCGATATGCTCGGCCAGTGCGTTGATCTGGCCGCTGACGTGGACGAGATCGCGGGCACGCTGCTCGCCCTGACTGGCGATAGTGTGGGCCAGTTCACCGCGCTGGCGTTCGATGCCGCCCAGCAGGCTCTGGATGCGATCACCGAGTACCGCTTCGAGCCGTTCGGCCGTCGCCCGCTGCGAGGAGATGGTGGCGGCAACCGCCTTCAGTTCGCTGCCGATCGTCGCCGAGGTCTGCGCGAGGCCGGCGCGCTGCGCGTCGATGTGGCTCTCGATCGTGTCGAGACGCTCCGAGAATCCTTCGAGATAGAGCGCGGAGTCGCTGGTGCGCCCCTCGATATCTCGCAGCTGGCCATGCAGCGGGGCGAGATCGACGGTTACGCTCGATCCGGTCGCGACCAGCCGCTCGATGTCACGCAGCCGGCTTTCCACCGGCGCGAGGTCTATGTTGACGGACTGGCCTGCCGACTTGAGCAAATGCTCGATCTCGCCGAGCCGCGTCGAGACAGGGGTCAGATCGACATCGACACGGCCGGTCTCTTCGAGACGGCGCTCCAGCGTGCCGAATTGGTCGAGCATCAGCGAGACGCTCTGTTCGAGCGTGTCGAGCTTGCCGTCGAGGCCGTCGAACGACTCGAGCCGCTCCGTCAGCGACTGCGGCAGTTCGAGCGTCCCCGCCGGGCGCTGCTCGAGCATCAGGTCCTCGATGCCCTGCAGACGTTCCCCCAGCAGCGTCCAGGTGCGCGCCAGTTCGGCAAATTTGGCCTCGACGCTGCGCTCGATGCGCTGCACGCGCTCGTGGAATTCGCCGACCATTGCCGGTTCGGCAGCGGCAGCCTTGGGCGCACGGCTATCCAGGATCGCCTGTTCCAGCGCGCTCAGCCGGTCGAGGGTACCGTTGCGGGCTGGCTGCACCGGCTCGGCACGGTGAATGGTGCCACGCTGCATTTCGCCGATCAGCTCGGCGAGCATGCGCCGCTCGCCGCCAAAATCCTGGGCGATCTCGCGCACCACGCGTTCGATGGCATCGAGACGGTTGTTCTGGAAGGCGTCGGTTACGGTGTGCGGCTCGCTGCGAGGGCCGGCCTCGCCGCCGATGATGTGACTGCCGGCACTGACGCGCACCCGCTCTCGCGGTTCGGCCGGCGCGTTGAGGTTCCAGTCGGAGCGATGACGGGCAAGAAGCGTCCGGCTCGAGGTGTCGCGTTTCATGTCGAACAGCACCGCTAGGATGTCCTCGGTTGTCGTTGGCGAACGGCGTTGGTAGGCGCTTTCGGCAGCGAGCCTCAGCGTATCGATCAATTCCTGCGAGGTGTAGGGGTCGGCGCGACCGTTGAGCTGGCCGTCGGGTTGCTGCTCGGCGATCACCGCCGCGCTCTCGCGGCGCAAGGTCGCGACGCGGATGCCATGGCGTTCCAGTGTCGCTGCCGTCTCGTCGATCAGCGTCAAAGCATGCACGAGATGTTCGAGGCCGACCTCTAGCGCCCTATGGGCGACCGCCAGATCGTAGGCGCGGTTGACCGCCGCAAGAACCGGCGGCGCAACCCACAACGTGGCGGCTGACGCGACACCCCCCGCCGCGCCCGTCATACCGGCGGCACGGGTGTCGGCGCTTTCCAATGCCCGCGCGAGCCAGCCGGGCTCACTCGCCGGCTGTGCGCTGTCCCGCCCGGCAAAGCCTTGCGGAACCCTCAGTTCCAAGTCACCACCGCGGTACGCCATGCTCGTCATCACACTCGGCTACGCCGGTTACCGTCGCCGGCCGGAGCTCGCGCCCGCCGGATACCACGTCCTGCCGTCGCCGCCGCTCGCCTGTTGGGAGTCCGGTGACCGGCCACGTCCCGCAGGCGATGCCGCGTCCTCCATCAACAGGCTGGAGAATAGCTTGCACACGTTTTGGACAACCTCTTGACAGTGGCACAATATCCCTTCGACTTCTTTGAAGCGAGTGTATCACCTCGCAACAATCCGAACGTGGTCAACGGGTTCGCCAAGGCCGAGGGCCGCCGCGTAAGCAATTCGACAGACCATCCTCGGGCGGAATGCAGGGATCGGGCCAGCGCCGGGCGCCGAAATCCGGTCGGAATCGTCACGATCGCGCCACCGTTCACAGCAGTCTGGTGCGCTCGGTCGGCTGTGACGACGGTGGATCGGCTGCGGGCATCCCGCGCACGGGCTCCTGCAACTCCGCCCCCTCGTTGCGCGAGTTGTTGAGCCGGGGATTGACCTCGACGATGTCGAGCAGGTCCTCGGGGGCAGGCGCAAGCAGGCCCGCGACATGGCGCGGCTCGTTTGCCCGGCAATCGAGCCAGTCGGCGAAGGCCTCGGGCGGCAGGATCGCCGGCATACGGTCGTGAACCGCACTCACGGCGTGATTGGCGGCGACGGTGATGATCGCCATGGTATCGATTTCGCTGCCATCTGGCCCCATCCATTGCTCGTAGAGCCCGGCAAAGGCGATCGGCCCGCCGTGGCGCGGGCGGATCAGGTGTGGCCGCTTGGCGCCTGGCTTACCGATCCACTCGTAAAACCCGTCGGCCGGCACCAGGCATCGCTTGTGGCGGAACGCGCCACGGAACGACGGCTTCTCGGCGACGCTTTCCGCGCGCGCATTGATCAAGGTCGCGAACTCGGCCGGGTTCTTGACCCACGGCGGGATCAGCCCCCAGCGCACCAGGGCGAGCTCACGTGGTCCAGCCGCCGACAGTCGCACGATTGCGACCGGTTGCGTCGGCGCAATGTTGTAGCGTGGTGGAAACAGGTGCTCGTTGGCATAGCCGAACACGGCGCGGACGGCCTCGTGCGGCGAGGTCAGGCTGTAGCGGGAGCACATGTGATCCTCCTCACTGACGACGTAATCTGCACGAGCGCCGACCACACACCCCGCAGCAGCGCCTCAAATCACCTCTTCAGTCTTGTCGTCGGTTTCGCCGAAGCGGCGCAGCGTCGCCGGCCGCGTCCCCGCGTAAAGCTTCTCGATGCCCGGCGCGATCTTCGCGTTCTCGCGCTCGAACAGCGAATTGCCTTGAAGATCGCTCTCGACGATGAACGGTCCGAAGCGCTCGACGTCCAGCACCCAGATCGCTTGAGCTATGCCGACCTCTTCGAGCCAATGGGCAGCGACGACCTTCTTGATACCGCGTCCGAGCAGCGCGCCGGTGCCATAGCCGACCGTCGTCAAGTAGATGGCGCCATGCGGCACGAAGCTCTGGCGATAGATCTCGCTCGTCATGCCTCCCTTGCCGATGATGACGTTGCAGCCGGATCGCTCGAACCAGCCGTCGATCCATTTGGCGAAGCGGAACGACGCCGTGGCGGTCACGGCGCCGACGGTCAGTTCGCCGTTCGGGCCGACGGAGGCTGCTGGCGAGCAATGGAACGACGCCGTGCCGATGGCGTCCGGCACGTTGCAGCGTTCCTCGACGGCGCGCTTGTAGACGCCCTCGCGCGCCGTATGCACGCGGCCCGAGAGATAGACGATCGTACCGATTTCGAGCTTCGCCAGATCCTCACGCGTCGCGGGCAATGCGAGGTCGACGGTTTTCAGTTCAGCCATTGTACTTACTCCGCCGCCTGCCGATGTCCGCCCTCGTCCCACGCAACGCCCGAGCGACGTGAATAGTCGGTAAACCAATCAGGATCGGTGCGCTCCTCGATGCGGCCGTCCGGAAAAATTCGAGCGACGGCGCGGCGTGACGAGAGGCAAAACATGTGCACGCTCATCGGCATGCCACCGGTGTGGCAGTAGCCGACCTCGATATGGCAATCGACCACCATGGACGATCCCATGAAGCCCATCGCGCCCATACCGATCGAGTTGCCGAGTGTCTTGAACTCGGCTTCGAGGGCGGCGATCTTCGGGTCGGGGTTCACCGAACCGACGACGCGCAGGCAGGCCGCCTGCTTGCCGAGCGTCATGCAGACGTCCTTCGACCCGCCGAGTCCGATGCCGACGATCGCCGGCTGGCAGGCGAGCCCGCGCTTGCCGAAGCCGATCAGCGTGTCGAGGTAGAAGCGGCGAATGCCCTCGATGCCGTCACCCGGAAACAGCATGCGGTAGTCGGAGCCGAAGAGGCCGCCCTTGTGGACCGTCGTGAGGTCGATCCAGTCGCCCTCGGGGTGGAAGGCGTATTCGATCTCGGGCGCGCCGATGCCGCAGTTGTTGTTGTGGTCTGTGCGCCAGAGCGGGTGCACGCGATTGGGCCTGAGTGGAACGTCCTGCGTCGCTTTCGCAGTGGCTCGCCTCAACGCCGTCTCGAGCGCCACCGGCCCGCCCTCGACACGCGCCTCGTTGCCGTACTTGACGTACCAGCGCGGTACGCCGGTATCGCCACACATCGCGCGGCGGTCCTCTTTCGCAGCCTCGTAGTTGTCGAGCATCGCCCGGATCACGAACGAGGAGAGGTCACCCTTCTCGGTGTCGGCGCACGCGCGCAGCCCATCGAGATAGTCGTCCGGGATCTCGATGGCCGCCTTTGCCATCAGCCGCTCGGCTGTCTGCTGAATGAGGGATAGGGGGATCATACGAGCGTCACCTCATCACGGTCCATCGGTTGCGTGGCCTTCCATCAATCGCAGTTCGGCCTCGACAACCGCTGCGAGCGCCGGCAGACTTTCTTCGATCGTTCGGAAAACAAAATCGTCGCCGACCAACTGATAGTCATGGCGATAGACGTTCCCGCTGCCAGGTCGCTCCGTGGCGCGCGCCACCGAACCGAACACCGCAGCATGGCGAACGCCACGCGCCTTCAGTTCAGTTTCATGCTGCCGCAAAATCGACAATGCGGCTTCGAGTTGCATGCGCTCGTCCTTGCAGGTCATCGAGATCAGTCAGTCCGGCCAGAGTACGTCGAGGGGGAAGGTGTGGGCCTCGAACGGCGGCGCGGTGACTGGCTCTGCGTCCTTGAATGTGGCGGCGATCAGGTATTTCGACCCGGTCAATACCAGCACCTCGAGCGTGCGGGCGATCGGGTCAGCGAGCCAGACGTAGCCTACCTCGAAACGCGCGTAGGCGGCGAGTTTGTCGGTGCGATCGAGACGCGCGGTGGACGGTGAGAGCAACTCGCACACCCAGTGAGGTGCCAAGTGGATCGACGCGGTGTCTGGCAGGCGCGGCATCCGCTCGCGCCGCCAGCCGGCGATGTCGGGCACGATGATGAAATCGCCGAGCTGGATTTCCGGCTCGATCAGGATGACCCAGCCGCCGGAACTGCCGCGACCACGGTCGAACGGGGAGTTCAGTTCCGCATGCAGCCTCCCTGCCGCCCGAGCGTATCGAGGTGCCGGGAGCGGATGGGTATGCAACACCCCGAACAGGACTTCGCCGACGATATGAGGCGGCAAGGCCTCGATGTCGGCGTATGTAGCTGGACGTTGCTTCGGCTTGAGCGGCATGGTGTCGTCCTGACGCCGTCGGCCGGCACAAGGTAGGCGTGTTCGGCTGACGCGTGAAGGCCGCAGCTTACTCCGCAGCCTTTGGCGCCTCCTGCAGCAGTGTCTCGCCTGGACGCACGATGGTGAACGCGACCGGCTCGTCGGTGACGCTCAGCTGGTCACCTTGCTGGCGCACGACGGTGAACGCCGAGGTCTCGAGCGGGCCTGCCTCGGGGAAATCGGCCCGGAAGTGGGCGCCACGGCTGTCGTCGCGCTTGCGCGCCGCCTCCGCGATCACCTTGGATGTGGCGATCAGGCTGTCGAGGTTCAACCAGTCGTGCCAGGTGAGGTTGAACCGACGGTCGGCGTCGGCAACGCCCGTCCGCAGCAATGCCTCGCCGAGGTCTCCGAGGCGGCCGAGTGCACGCACCAGTCCCGTGGAATCGCGGATGATGCCGACATCGTGCCACATCAATTCGAGCAACTCGTCGCGCAGGGCATTGAGATCGCCGCCCGAACGGTGGAACGGTCGTTCGGCCCGCGCCATTTCGGCGCCGACGTGCTCCATGTCGACCTCGCGCCAGTGCGGGTTGCGGGCGATGAACCCAGGCATCACCTCACCCGCGATACCGCCGAACACGGTGGAATTGGCAACACCATTGCCGCCGAGGCGATTGGCGCCATGGATACCGCCGGCATCTTCGCCGGCGACGAAAAGCCCCGGAATGGAGGTCGACGTGTCGACCTTGCAGACGACGCCGCCCATCAGGTAGTGCGCCGTCGGCACCACCTCGACGAGGCCACCGGCGAGGTCGAAGCCGCAGTCGGCGCAGCGCTCCACCATCCCCTTGAACTGCTTTCGGACCTTCTCTGGCCCCAGGTGCCCCATGGCGATGTAGAGCCCGCCTTCCGGTGTGGTGCGGCCGGCGACCATTTCGGAATACATCGCGCGGGAGACGATATCGCGCGTCGCCCGCTCGCCGCGCGGATCATAGTCGAACATGAAGCGCTTCTGGTCGCCGTTGAGCAGATAGCCGCCGGCACCGCGCAAGCCTTCCTCGATGATGGTGCCGGTCATGCGCGTATCGCGCCCCGCCAGCACGCCGGTCGGATGGAACTGCACCATCTCCATGTCGCGCAGTGCGAGGCCCGCACGCAGCGCCATAGCGAGGCCGTCCATGCTCTTGTCGCCGGATGGCGTGTGATACTTGTACATGGTCGGCCCGCCGCCGGTCGCGAGCAGGATCGCCTTGGCCTCGACGAGCCGGAAGGTGCCGCGACGGATGTCGATCATCAGCACGCCGGCGATGCTTTCGCCTGCGCGATCCGGGATCAGGGCGACGGCGCGGTGCTCTTCGAGCCGGTGGATCGGCCTCGCCCAGACCTGCTCCATCAGCCGGTTGATGATCTCGATGCCGGTGAGGTCACCCTTGTGCACGGTGCGGTCGAAGGTCTGTCCGGCGAACGCCTTGCCGTGCAGCGTGCCGTCCGGATTGCGGTCGAAAAAGCAACCGATCTCGTTCTCGAGTTCGGTGATCCGCTCGATCGCCTTGGTAACCAGCGTCCAGGCGAGTTGCTGGTCCGGCAGCCACTTCCCGCCCTCGATCGTATCCATGAAATGGCGCTCGACCGAGTCGCCCGGATTGAGCGCCACGTTGTAGCCGCCCTGCACCATGCGTGTGCAGCCCGACTTGCCGATCAGCCCCTTGGTGGCGACGGTGATCGAGAGGTGCGGCGCCGCCTGATGCGCGTGTAACGCGGCGAACAGCCCGGCCCCGCCCGAGCCGAGGATCAGGATGTCGGTGCGCGAACGCTCGATGGCGGCAGTGGTCGTGGTGGTCATGGGAGTTCCGGTCTAGCGGAGCTGAATGAACAGGAACGCGAGTGCGATCACGACTGCTGCGACGAGTGCCCCGGTCGCGAGTGCCTTCTGGTTGTCGCGCCAGGCGAGGTTCTCGATGACGAGCAGGCGCACGCCGCCGACCAGGTGCACGGCGAGCAGCGCCACCAGCACCACCTCGGCGAGCTTGACGAGCGGCTGATCAGCCCAGGCGAGGAAGCCCTGGAGTTTGCCCTCGCCTTCGATGGCGAGGCCGAGCGCCAGGAAATGCAGCGGCAGGAACATCGCCAGCAACAGCCCCGACAGCCGATGCACCATGGCGGCGCGCCAGAGTCTGTCGCGGCGATAGCCGGTTGCGCGGCGCGCTTCCATCCTGAGTGTCATGCGAGACTCCCTGGTGCGACGACGGCTGCGACCGCGCGCAACCCGAGCGCCAGCAGCAGCAGGCCTGTGCCCCACATGAGTGCGTCTGCCGCGCGCTGCGAGAGCCTGCCCCACTCCATGGCGATGGTTCTGAGGCCGATCGCGCCATGCGCAGCAGTCAGCAGCACGAACGCGCCATAGTAGACGGCCCAGCCGACGCTGCCGGCCGTGCGCCCGAGGATGTCGGCGGCGCTGACCCCCTTGGCGCTGGCATAGAAGATGATGACCAGATGGCCGAGGATCAGCGGCAGCATCAGCATGGCGGTGGCGCGCTGCACGATGTAGAGGCGCAGGGTCACTTGAGCTCTCCGCGAATGAAGGCTTCGACAGTCAGCCGCTTGAGCCCGGCAATCGACGCGGTCGGATTGAGCGCTTGCGGGCAGTGCTGCTCGCACGACTGGTGCGTGTGGCAGGCGTGGCAACCGCCCTTGGCGGCAACGGCTGCGAGCCGTTCCCCATGACCGCCGTCGCGGGCATCGTTGACCAGCGTCCAGGCGCGGTTGAGGGCTGCGGGACCGAGGTAGTCCTCGTTCCAGCGGACGGTGTCGCAGGCGGCAAAGCAGATGCCGCAGTTGATGCACTCGATCGCGGCGTTGGCAGCAGCCCGGCGCTTATCCTCAGGTGAGATGCGCGGTATGGGGTCGTGCCGGCTCGCCGTCGGCACGTGCACGCCCTTCGCCTCCTGCCACTTCTCGAAGAAGCGCGTCATGTCGGTGGCGAGATCCTTGATCACCGGCAGGTTGGCGAGTGGCGCGATCTCGATGCGACCCTCTCCGGCGACCTTCGAGACGTGCGTGCGGCAGGTCCAGCGCGGTCGACCGTTGACGGTCATCGCGCACGACCCGCATACGCCGACTCGGCAAGCGAATCGATACGACAGCGTCGGATCGAGCTTGCGCTGCACGTAGGTGACGAGGTCCAGCACCGTCTGGCTCGCTTGGCGTGGCACGCGATAGGTCCGGTATTCACCGTCTTCGCCGCCGCGCCAGATGGCGACCTCGATGTCAGGCAGTCGTGCTGCTTCCTGCTGCGCCATGACAGTGCTCATCGAACCGTCACCATCAATCGGTGCACCATGTTGTTGCCGAACCCGGCGTTGTCGTAGCGCTGGTCGAGCGGTTGCGTATCGCCGTCGGCGTCGGTCGCACGGCAGGCGATTTCGCGGGCGCCCTGTTTCGCGTCCCAGCTGAAACGCCAGCCGCGCCACGCATATCGACTCTCGGGCGCGGGATCGAGCGTCGCCTCCTGCCAGACGCCGTCCACGCCGACCTCCACCTTGACGATCGGCACGCCGGCACCCGACCAAGCCCGCCCGAACAATTCGACAAGGCCGGCATCGACCATGCGAGACCGCGAATACCAGTCGGGAATCCCCGGTGGCACCATCAGCGATTTCACCCTGAGCGTCGTCGCTGGGATGCCCGGATCATGCTCGTCGCGCTTGTAGACGTAGGTGCGCACCTGCTGGTAGCCGTCGAATGGACGATCCCACGCCTCGATGCGATCGAGCCATTTAACGCTCGCCATACCATACCAGCCGGGCACCACGAGCCGCAGCGGAAAGCCATGCTGCGGCAGCAGCGGCTGGCCGTTCATGGCAGTGACCAAAAGCACGTCGTCGGACATCGCATGCGCCGGCTTCAGGCTGCGGCCGTAATCGTGCTCCTCACCCGAATCGAAGCCGCGATCGGAGCCAAAAAACACCACGTCGACCACATCGTCGCCGAGCCCGGCCTTTTCGAGCAGATGGCGAAGCGGCGTACCGGTCCATTCCGCCGTGCCGACCGCCTCGTGGTGCCAGGGCTGGCTCGGCCAGCGCGGCTCGACCGTGGCGCGGCCATTACCGGCGCATTCCATCGTCACGCGCAGCGTCCGCTGCGGCCAGGACTTGATCTCGTCGAGCGTCATCGTGAGCGGCCGCTCGACGCGCCCGCCGACCTTCACCGTCCAGCCCTCGGCGCTGGCCACATAGGGCACATCGAAATGGATGAGCAGGTAGTGTAGGCCGGCCGGCGTCACGTCGTGGCGCAACATTTCGAGCAACATACCCGAGTTGCGATTGGCGAGCCGCACTTCCTCGCGCTCGAAAAGGCCCCGAGAATGGGACCGCTTCGGTGGGTCGGTGATCGGGTAGGGGGCAGCCTTCATGCGGCGTCATCCTTCACGTGTCGGCCGCCGCGCGCGATTGGCAGCCGTTGCCGGCAAGCTAACAAACGCCGCGACCAAAGCAACCGCGCCCTCGGCAGAGCGGATACGCGGCCTGAGCCGGTACGGACTTTTGCCGCGCGACGATTCCCGCTATTCTAGTGCATGGCTGGCGATTGATATGGCTAGCTCTGAGCTCTGGAGAGCGCCATGTCGATCAATGCACGCCTGCCCCATAGCGGCCCACCCCTTTTGCGCCGCCTCGCCTTCGCAGCGTCGCTATCCGGCGTGTGCGTTGCTGCTCTATTTGCGCCGCTTCCGGCGCTCGCGCAGGCACCGGACAACACGAAGGTCTCGGACTTTTCGAAGTCCGGCCACTGGACGATCGTCTCGGTGCGCCGCGGCACGGCATTCTCCCATTGCTCGGCTGGCGCCAAGTACAAGAGCGGTACGCGGGTCGGCATCGTCGCATTGGCCAACGGGCAGTGGCGCCTGAGCTTCTATCACGACGACTGGCCGGAGCGGACCGGACAGAAGTTCAATGCCCGCCTCGTCGTCGACGGTCGCGAGGTGCTCGCTTCGGCCGGTCAGTTCAACAAGAAGAGCGCGCTGATCGATCTCGGCACCACGGCCGATCGCGTCAAGGCCCTGATGAAGGGGCAGGTGATGTCGATCGAGACGCCGTCGGGCAAATCCTCGTTCCGGCTCGACGGCACCAACGCGGCGACGGGCGAGGTCGCCCGCTGCTGGACCGCCAACGCGCGCAACTCGGCAGAAGGCGGCGGCGCGTTCGGTGCACCATCGCAGGGCGGCTCGTCGGGTGGGGCATTCGGCAGCGCGCCGCCGGCGACCGG
>Ga0247831_1003518_pt1 | contig 22692 bp, 22 predicted proteins | sample LaCruzMarch2015__9_FD_192406 | JGI IMG/M metagenome (GOLD analysis project Ga0247831, IMG submission 192406) | Freshwater microbial communities from meromictic Lake La Cruz, Castile-La Mancha, Spain - LaCruzMarch2015_1m | ecosystem: Environmental > Aquatic > Freshwater > Lake | place: Spain...
CCATCGCCAAGTATTCCCGGATCCACGGGAAGCGGGCGAGCTATGGCGGTTTGCACTACGAAATTGTGTGTCGCGGCGGTCCGATCCCGCTGAAGCACTTCAAGGCCTATCAGACCAAGGCCGGAGTGTCGGCTGCGCCGTGGGGGAACCGCAAGGTCTACAAGTCCGCGTTCATGCCCATGAACTGAACAAGGCGGTCTTCAGCCGAGTTGGTGGCCCCGACGACGTGGCTGCCCATGCAGCCCACCGGTTGCGACGGGTACGCACTGGTACAAAGTGGAACGCGAGAAGACGAGTATACAATTGTTTGGTCGAGTTTGGTCGTTTCGCGACAGTTTCCCCGGCACTTATTCAGAAGACCTGTCGCGATCTGGTCACTTGCCCTTCTTCACCGGCTTGGCCGTCTTGGCCGTCTTGGCCGATCGAACGAAGTCGGCTTTGGTCGGTGCGCCTTTGCTTCCTAGCTTTCGAGGTGTTCCGCCTCGCTCCTGCTTCGCGTTGATGTTGGCGTATAGACCTGGCTTCTTGCTCACGATTGTTCTCCTGGTTGCTGATTGTCGATGTCCACGCGACCCTTTTTCCTGAGCCTTAATTCATCACGGGCGCCTCGATCTTGGTTGCACCGGTAGCAGGCCATAGCTAACCGCTGCTCGCCTCCCACAGGCGGCACCCGCCGTCGTGGATCACGGCTATGTAAAAGGTGTTCTAGAGTGGCTAGGTTGTCGGGCGGCGTTTCGTGGGTCTCGACACACCACAAGGCCAACAGCGTTGGCGATTGGCACCAAAAGCATTTTCCGTCCTGCTGCACCCAAAGCTCTTGCCTACGTATCTGTCGGCGCTTTGCAGTCGGTAGCCTGTCACGCTTGATCATGCCGCCCCGCTCGTTGAGCTTCCACCATGTCGATGCGCCGGCCGATCCAGCGCATGCAGTTCACGGCCATACTGTTGCCCAGCGCCTTGTAGCGCGGGCCGTCGGCGGCGTACTTTACGCGTTCAGGAAACTTCGGCGCCCATTTTGGCAACGGATATGGCACGGCCGTGTAGCCGTCAGGAAATCCCTGTAGGCGTTCGCATTCTATGGGCATCAGGCGGCGGACCCGCCACGCCACTCCCGACGACGGGTAAGGCCGGTCACCACCTGTGACGTTGCCCCCGGATCTCAGGCATGGTGCCACGTCAACCGCTACCGGCACCAACGGCGTGCCGCGCCCCGTCCCGTCCTCGCTGGCATCGACCACCTCACCGCGCAGCGCATGGGCGACGAATGTTTCACTCTCGAAATCAAATCGCCCCGAGCCGCCGTGCGCGGTCTGCGCGGTCGCTACGTCAATCGGTCCGCTGGTGTTGTTTCCACCGAAGGCGACGAGTCCGCCGTCGCACTCAAAGTCGGTTCCGAGTCCGCCACCGCCTGTAGGGCGAGCGCTAATTGTCGGGGCAGCGATTTGCCCCGCTTGACGGCGCGGCGGAGGATGCCGCGACAGGCTCGAGCGCTCAAATAATACCGCGGCGGCACGTCGCCAGTCACCAAGATATCCGACAACGAACACACGCCGTCGTCGCTGAGGGACTGCCCGTCCAAACCCGTCCACTCGGACAAACTGAGCGTCCAGCACTCGGTAGGCGAGACCATACCCGCATTCTGCCAACCCTCCGAGGATGGAGGCGAAAGCTCGCCCGCCATCCAGGCTGAGCACACCGGGGACGTTTTCCCAGACGGAGCCGTAGATCATGCCGCCTCCTCGCTGGCATCCCGCTGCATACGCGCGGCGACAGCCGCCATAGCCCCCAGCAACCTGGGATACATCCGCTTGGCGGCTTTACCGTCGACGGCATCAGCGTATGTCGCCACCAGCCGCCGCTCGGGTTTGTCCTCAGAGAGATCGTAGGTCATCTGGTACTTGCGCCAAACTTCGCCGCGGCCGCAGTCCGCTCGCCAAACCATCCGTGTGCCACCGGGCAGCGCATCCGGCGCCGCGTCTGGCTTGACCCAGCAGTGGAACCGAAGGTCCGATGCCGTGGACGGCGGACATCCTGGCAGCAGGCGCGCCTCCATCAAACAGCGCCTCGACCATGCGCCCACGTGGCTAGGCAGTTGTTGGCGATGGCCTCTGCCTTCTCCGTCTCAAACCATTTTAGGGCGCGGTCGCGGATGTCGGCGTCAACCTCGTCCTCGGTGCGATGATCTCCACAGCGATCGTTGGCCGTCTGGTATGGTTGCGGTGCCGATAGACGCTGACATGGATAGTCACCGTCTGGATCGTCGGGAGATCCCCAGAATGCGCAGTTTCCGCATCGCCTATCGGCCCATTTCAGCATGATCGCGGTGTCTCCCCTTGGCTCTTGGCGCTCTGCCGGTGCGCGGCTGGCCAGAACGGTTTGATCTTCTCGACAATAGGCAACACGCCAGTGGCCACAACTTCATGCGTTACGGGGCGACGCTCGATGAACTCGCCGGCACCATGTCCTGCTTCCGTACCGGTGTACTCAAGATAGGTGCGAGTATCGGCCGGGAGCGGCTCGGCATCCCCGGACAATTGGAACACGCGCGCAGCACCATCGACACGCTCACTCGTAACGAGTGTTGTATCGACGCTTGGATATGGCGTTTTGCCCATAGTGCTCGTCTCCGTGTTTCTTGACCTTCAATTGCCTTCAATGCCCGGCGCTCGTCGCTAAGAGACCGGAGCCGGGCTGCGATGTCCTTCGGGGTGGTGGCCATTCAAAACCTCTTTCCCCGGCGCATCGCCGAGATAATCTGCAAGACGCACCACTTGGATTTCTCCGCCCGTCCAGACATCCAGGCGGGAGGCCAACTCGATCGCTTCGCGTGGCGAATGACCTAGCAACAACGCGGCCATCGCAATCGACTTGCCGTTGCCGATCGCCATCGGGAATTCGCACAGCTCACCGAGCGGACTGTCGGAGTAGAGAATCGCTGATTTGGCGGTCAGGACCAAGAGCGTTGCGGACTCGTCGTCCGGTTTTACCGGATACTTTTCGGCGATCGCGCCGTTGCGGTGCCAGTCGATGACCGGCCGCATACTGCGCGTCATGCCGGCGAAGGCGTAGATTCGTCCTGGATAGCCTTCGATTTTGCGAAGAGAGCGCGCCATGATAATGCCGCCGTCGGTTGCACCCAGACCGTCGCCGGCTATTGTAATCCCGTCTGTTGCGATCGTGCTCATTGGCTTTCTCCGCTGAACAACGGTAGGTCCTCGGGACGGCCGAGCTTGTTCTTGGTCGCCGCTACTGCCGCGCGCTTTGTCGGCTGCGTTGCAAGTTCCATCCGTCGCGCAATGTCAGCTTGGTATTCTGGCTCGCGCTCGATTAGAATAGCGCTCATACCTTCACGCCATGCAGCTTCGCCGGTCGTGCCGGTGCCCGCAAACGGATCAAGGACCGTGCCGCCTTTGGGCGTGACGAGGCGAACAAGCCATTGCATGAGGTCGATCAGTTTTACCGTTAGGTGCTTTGAACCAAGGCGATCATCGGAGTCGGCTTTTGATGTGTAAAAAAACCGGGCGGCCGAGCCGGAGTCGAGCCTGGGCGCATATCCACCGGCACGGGCTTTCATCCCGCCGAACGCCACTGCACCGGAAAAACCGTTGGCAGTTGGCTCGTTTCCAGTAACGGCGCCACCCTGCCCCGGCGCATCAGGAAACCCAGCCAGCACTTCATCGCTTCCATCGTGAATGAGATTGGCAGGCCAGCGGCCCAAATTAGTTTGGCCAATAGCTTTTGAGCCGCCCATTGCGCCAAACATACTTGGCACTGTGTGTGCGCGGGCGTCCCGCTCTGGGCGTCCGCTTGCTTCAATCCGACACCCGTCGATATTAAGCGCCCCCGTTCCATGGGTTAAGACGTTTTCAACGATTGTGCCTATTAAAGGCTTGCGAGCAAGGCAGATCGGTTCGGTTGCTGGCTTTAGAGCAGTACCGTAGCCGTCCCATTGTTTGGCGGCTTCGGTCGAAGGCAACTCAATGCCAGGCTGATAAATACGCCCATTGTCTTTGATCCAAGAGCCGTTGTCGTTTTGCTCGGAACCTGGGATCATGCGCTTGACAGCCGCGCCTGTGGCAATCTTCTCCCGCTCTGCACCCGCCGCCTTATCAATCCCCTTGCTGACGTTGTGCGATTTTGGAAATCCTGACCCGTAGTGCCAGCAAATCATATCACGCACGTCAAAACCGGCATCTTCAATAGCGCACGTCATGCGATGGTAGGTGCGAGTTCCGCTGAAGGCGACGAGGTGCCCACCGGGCTTAAGCACGCGAAAAACAGCCGCCCACGTTTCAGCACGAAACGCGATGTCGCCGCCGTCCCATTGCTTGCCCATGAAACCAGCCGACGCCCGCGCATATGCTCCGGTTTTGCCGACCTTACACGCTGCTGCATTATCACCGCCAAACCACTTCACAATGCTGGTCAAATGGTACGGCGGATCGCACACGACAGAGTCGACGCTGTTATCTGGCAGAGTCGCCAGCACGTCGAGGCAATCGCCCCCGTACAGCATCACCCGCCCGTCAAGAAATGTGGTTGGCGTGGTCACTGCCATTGTCTCCGTCGGTGCCGGTTAATTCTGTTCTGCCGCTCGGTTTCGTCGAACACGTCGATGTCCTCTCGCCGCCGAATATCAGTCACGGCGAGATTGAGCAGGACCGGCCAAGCGTTGATTGGGTCGTCGAGATCGCGCCACCCGTGCCGCAATGCGGCGTCGTCCTCCCAGCCAAGCAGGTAACCGTCGAGCTTGAGTTTGAGGCGCTTGGCGTGGGCATCGCTCGTGGTCCACACGTAGGCCAGCACCACCACGCTGTGCAGCGGCTGCTCAAGATCCGTCTTCTTGGTGATCTCGGTCGGGTCTCGCGTCATTGCCACGCGCACTGGCCATCGCGCCCGGTTCGAGTGAAACCCCTCTGGCACCGCATGCTCGTAGCCGATCAGGCACACAGCGTAAAAGTCGAGCGCCGCTGCGGCGGCCCTCATCGAGCGCGATCTTACGATGTCAGGTCGGTGCGCCATACTGGACCTAACTGGATGGTGGGTTTCAGGTTGCATGACCACGCCGCGCCGCGCGGTTGCGCTCCTGGAGATTTGCGATCTGGTCGACGCCGGCCTCGGCCCGGTTCGCTATCCGGACGATCCGGTCTAGGGTCTCGCCATAGACCTGTGCCGCCCGTTGGTGGCCCTTCCATCCCATGACGTGGCCGATCTCGCTGAACGTCCAGGGGGTGGCAGCAGCCCGCGCCAACAGGACGCGCTGAGCTTTGTTGAATGACCACGCCTCGCGATACTTCTTGCGGCGCTCGGGCGGATCAAGCCGAGCAAACCAGCCCATGGCTATCTCGAAATCATCATGGTCGGGTGGTAGTGGCCGGAAGCGTGGCGCGGCATCAGGTGGCGATGTCAGCTCTATCTCTGCCAATGCCCGGGCAGCCGCCTCGCCAATCTCGACCAGTAGTGACGGCAGGGGGTGGCTGACACCCCCTGTCCACTTGCCAGCCCCACACCAAGCCAGTGCCCGCAGGGTCCGACCCTCTGCCATACGCCGACACACGGGGGTGCCTGGGGGTGCGTACTTTATCTCGGAGACGTCTACCCACCACCGGCCCGACCATCGGCTCTCGCCGTGTTTCACGTTTGTCTCGGTTGCCGAGACCGATCTGGCATAGTGCCGGTCGTGCTCCATCTCTGCGGCGAGTTCAGCCGACGATGCCGCTTCAGTGGCCAGATAGAGATCTCGGGTCGAGGTCATCATCCCTGGCCGAGACCGGATGACAGGCGCAGGCAACCCGACCGCCCAAGCACATGGGTTGAGGGGTTGATACAAGTTTGGTTCGCCCCGGAACGGGACTGGTTCCGACGCCCCTTCTGGCCAACTCGCCCAGACGTCTCGCCCGGTCTTTGGATGCCGGCCTCGAGTTGCGACGAACACACGCCCCTGCATCATGACACGCACCTTGACCTTGTAAGGTGGGGGCAGATCTGCAACGCGATACCAAGGGTCAACATCTGCCCCCATTGTGATATCCTGACCGCAGAGTCCGCTCATTGGGGGTACCGGCCGTTCGCGTAGGGCGGCACGTAGGGATTCGGTCCTGCTTGGCCGTTAGGAGCCACAACGCGCGGCATGGTCCCCGGCGGGGGCGGCGCCTGCTGGATGCGTTGAGGGTCGACGAGATGCCCGAACGCAGACAGGAACTCCGCCCGCGATGTGGCGAGGTTGTTCCATAGACGGGTGACCTCTCGCATAACCGCCTGCTCCGCGATCAGCCCGGTCTCGGCCTGGTCGAGTAGAGCGTCAAGTTCGCGGCGGAACTCGGCAAGGTCGAAGTGCATTACGGGTTCGTCGCTCGGCATATCGCAGCCTCTATGGGTTTGAGTTGTAAATGGACTCACAAACGCAGAGACTGAAACGACTTAGGCTGCTTGCTCCTCTCGCGCTTTCTTGCGCTCACGTGGCTCTGATGACTTGAAGGCGCGTCGGGCATGGAATTCGCAGTAGGGCATGCCTGGCACTTTATCTTTGCCGCAGAAGTGGAAGTCGGCGAGCTGCGGGTCGCCAATCGGCCACCGGCAGCAGCATTCTGTCAGCGTCTGAATGTACTTACGCTCGTTTTCGGGGATGATCATTTCCTCGGCCGGCGGCACATAAGGCTCGACTTCGCCATTGAACCCGCTGCGTAGACCTGAGCCGCCAATCGTGCCGAAGCGCGGTTTGCCGCCATTCTGGCGTTTTGCGATCGCGGCCTGCGTGTTGTTGGCACGAGCGCGCGGCCGCATGCTCTTCATGCGGGATGTCGTGGCCCGACCCGACAGGCCGAGACGGTGAACCTTGCCGATCACCGCGTTGCGGGTCACGCCACCAAGTCGGCCAGCGATCTGGCTTGCGCTCAGGCCCTCAGACCATAGCTTCTTCAAAAGCTCGACGCGCTCGTCGTTCCAGCCCATCTTTTGGCTCCCACGAAAAATAGAACATCATGTCCGCAGCCGTGACGGCGCGAACGGGACAACTCGAACAAACAAAAACTGGCGGAGCCGCAGACGGCGGCTTCACGCACGCAACAGGCCGGTGCGGACGCCCACAGGGCAAGCGACCACATCGACAAAACGCAACAGCACGGTCTTGACGCGACAGCTGCCAGCGCGTGCAACCAAGTGGCTGCTAGCGCGGCGTTGACACGCCTGACCGAATAAGACTTAGGCTGTTGTGCATTGCGGGCGGTTAGAACCGCAGCGCACGAAACAACCAAAGTCGAAAACAACGATGACTTTGACGACCGGATCCGCGCATGACGCGCGCGGTATGCGACCGACTTAACACTGCCTCTGCCGCGAAAGACCCGCGAGAGGCACTCAACAGCGACGCAAACGGCGTGGCCGGAACAATACTGAGACAAGCGCGTTTTCGGTAACGCGACTGCTTCCCATCAAGATTAGCCGTCGAGAGATCAAGCCAGACGGGCTGGCCTGAGACAAGTCTGTTAACGAATCAGCTGGGCCGTTGACATGGGGCCGTTGCTGAGGGGCAACATCTCGATTCGTCGCCTTGCCTCGCATTTGGCCGTCACTGCTGGCGTTCCGAGGGTCCAGATGGTGCGTTGACAGCCTAGACGCTGGTGCTTATCACCGATGTTAAGACTGTTGAGAGGCCGCCCTTCCGGGGCGGCTTTTTGATTTTCACGTCCTGTGTTTCACTGCACCGGACCGGAGCTCGGGGTTGTACCACGACGTGCGACCTCTGCCCTGACACACGAAATGGGGCCACCATGACGGCTCGTCCCGAGCGGAGATCAGATATGATCACGCCACCGGCAGTCACGACCAACCGGCCGCCTGGCGGCCCGGAGCATGCTGCCACGCCGTCAACACCCGAAACATCGGCTCTCGGGTCGACAGCGTTCATCCCTGGCGCGATGCCGTCGCCAGCCGTCATGCCGACCTATGCCCGGCAGAACCTCGTGTTTGCCCGCGGTGAGGGTTCCTGGCTGATCGCTACCAACGGCGACCGCTATCTCGATTTCGGCTCTGGCGTCGCCGTCAACGCCTTGGGACATGCGCACCCGCATCTTGTCGCCGCTTTGCAAGCCCAGGCGGGGGTGTTGTGGCACACGTCGAACTTATACCGGGTCGCGGAACAGGAGCGACTTGCCCAACGGCTGGTCGCCGCCACGTTCGCCGAACGGGTCTTCTTATGTAATTCGGGTGCCGAGGCGTGCGAGGGCGCCATCAAGGCCGCACGGCGCTATCACTATGCAAATGGGCGGCCCGAGCGCTGGCGTATCATCACGTTCGAGGGTGCTTTCCACGGCCGCACACTCGCGACGCTCGCTGCTGGCGGTAACCCCAAGTATCTCGACGGCTTTGGCCCGCCCGCGCCCGGCTTCGACCATCTGCCGTTCGGCGACCACGCCGCTCTCGAAGCAGCGATCGGTCCGGAGACGGCTGCCATTATGTTGGAGCCGTTGCAAGGCGAGGGCGGCGTCCGCTTGGTTCCAGACCACTGTCTTCAGGGCGTCCGCGCGTTGTGCGACCGTCATGGTCTGTTGCTGATCCTCGACGAAGTCCAGACCGGCGCCGGCCGGACAGGACGCCTGTTCGCACACGAGTGGGCTGGTATCGCGCCGGATGTCATGGCCGTCGCCAAGGGGCTCGGCGGAGGGTTTCCGATCGGCGCGATCCTGACGACCGAGGCCGTCGGGTCGTGCATGACGGCGGGGTCCCACGGCTCGACGTTCGGCGGCAACCCGCTGGCGTCAGCCGTCGGAAATGCCGTGCTCGATATCATGCTCGAGCCGGGGTTCCTCGAGGGTGTCGAACACAAGGCGGCACTTTTGAAGCAGGGTCTCGCGCGGGTTCAGGCTGCGGCGCCGGGTCTCGTGACACAAATCCGTGGGCGCGGGTTGTTGACCGGCCTCAAGCTGTCGCGGCCACCAGCCGAGTTCGTGTCGGCCGCGATCGCCGAAAAGCTGCTCCTGGTCGGTGCTGGCGACAATACCGTGCGCGTTATTCCACCCCTTACTGTGTCGGAGAGTGAGATCTCCGAAGCGATTGACCGTCTGGTGCGGGTTGCGCGCCAAGTGGCCGTCATCGCGTGACGCGGGGTCCGCTGGCAGTTCGTTTCACCCGAACGCAAGGCGCCGACACCGATCCGAAACGAGCCAAAGCTACCCGAGACCACCCACTGAACCATAGTCAAAACGGCGCTAGAACCGAACCGACGGCCCCCATGTCCAATCGCACAGTCATTCGCCATTTTATCGATATCCACGCGCTCGACAGTAAAGTGCTGCGCCGCATTCTCGATACCGCACATGCGATGAAGAAAGCGGGCAGACGTCCGCCCGCGTCGATGCTGCCTCCCGACATCGAGACTGCCGTCCTCGGCTTGATTTTTGAAAAGCCATCGACCCGGACACGGGTATCGTTCGACGTCGCCATGCGCCAGCTTGGTGGACAGACAATTACGCTCAACAACACCGACCTTCAGCTGGGCCGCGGGGAAAGCATCGCCGATACGGCCCGCGTCCTGTCGCGCTACATCGACATCTTGATGATCCGCTCCAACACTCAAGCGACCGTCGACGAACTCGCCGAGCATGCGACGATCCCGGTGGTCAATGGCCTCACTGAGAAGAGCCATCCGTGCCAGGTGATGGCCGATCTCATGACCTTCGAGGAGCACATCGGGCCGATCGAGGGGCGCACCGTCGCTTGGGTCGGGGACGGTAACAACGTCGCGGCATCGTGGATGCATGCCGCTGGCCGTTTCGGCTTCCGCCTCAAGATCGCTTGCCCGCCGATGTTTGCGCCAGCCGAAGAGGTCATGTCTTGGGTGCGCGCCGAACAGGCTCAGGTCGAGGTCATGGCCGATCCGGCGGCGGCAGTGAAAGGAGCCGATTGCGTCGTTACAGACACCTGGGTGTCGATGGGGCAGACAGATGCCGCTCGGCGCAAGAAGCTGTTGCGGCCCTATGCCGTCGATGCCGCGCTGATGGCGAAAGCGGCCAAGGGCGCAATTTTCATGCATTGCCTGCCGGCCTATCGTGGCCACGAAGTCACTGCCGAAGTCATCGACGGTCCGCAATCGGTGGTGTTCGACGAAGCCGAAAACCGGCTCCATGTGCAGAAGGCCATTCTGGCGTGGTGTCTCGGTGCGAAGTGATGGGGAGTGGCGTTCGGGAGACCAGCGATGACTGACGTTGCAACAGGCCAAGCCGGGACGCCTAGCGGCGACCCGCTCGCCGACGATGTCGTGATCGCGTTCCAGACCGTGCAATCGGGCGCGCGCGGACGCATCGTGCGGCTGGGAACATCCGTCGATACCGTTCTGTCGAGCCATACGTATCCCGAGGTTGTCAAGCGCGTGCTGGGCGAGGCTATCGCGCTGACGGCGATGCTCGGCTCGCAATTGAAGTTCGATGGCAAGTTGATCTTGCAGACCAATACCGACGGGCCGTTGCGGGTGGTCGTCGTCAACTACCAGACCAGCGGATCGTTTCGCGGCTACGCCAGTTTCGATGCCGACGCGATCGCCACGCTGACGGCCGAACGGCAGGAGCGCATCACGCCCGCCGATCTGATTGGTTCTGGCTATATGGCGCTGACGATCGATCCCGGCGGCGACATGGAGCGCTATCAGGGTATCGTGCAGATCGCGGGCAATTCGCTTTCGGAGGCGGCACAGGAATATTTCCGGGCCTCCGAGCAGATCGCGTCATTTATCAAGCTGACGGTCGCGCGAGTTTTTGCCGGTGGGGTCTGGCGCTGGCGTGCCGGCGGCCTGATGGTACAGCATCTGACCGCCGAGGGTGGGCACGAGGTGCCAGAACGCGACGATGGGGCCGAGAGCGGGTGGGAGGCGGAACCTGCCGAGGAACAATGGCGGCGCGTCGAGGCGCTAGCCCGCACGGTCGAAGACCACGAGCTGACCGACCCGATGCTGACGCCGGAGCGGCTACTTTTCCGCCTATTTCACGAGGAGGGGGTCAGGGTGGCCCCCGAGCAGACGGTCCAGGCCAAGTGTGGATGCACGCGCGATCACGTCGGCATGTTCATCAAACAGTTCAAGCCTGAGGAACTGGCCGACCTGCGCGAGCCGGACGGCACCCTGGTCGTGACCTGCGAGTTCTGCGCGACGCCATATCGCTTCACAATCGAAGAGTTCGGCGGAACTTAATCCGGGTGGCGGCGGCTCTTGAATATTTCAAGTCCGCCTGCTGTAACGAGCCGACACTTCATTCGTAACAATTATCGGCTCGTGCCTGACTGCGACACAGACCTAGCTTGTTGCGGCGCCGCAACAAGGTACGGGCCGCACGACACTTATCATCCCTGGTCTTCTTCTTGGAGCTTTTGCTATGATTTCGCGGCCGATCCCCGTTGCCGTTGCGACCTTCGCGGTGTCCACTGTTGCCCTTGCCGCCGTCATGGCGACGCCGGCGATGGCCAAAGATCCGGAAGCTGTGGTCAACGCGTTGAACGCGATTTTTGGCAAGCAGGCGACCGGCCAACGCGCAAGCCACGCCAAGGGTATTTGCGTTAAGGGTACCTACACGGCTGCAGCCAGCGCCGGTGCCGTAACTAAGGCATTGGCCTACGACAAGGCTGTTCCTGTTCTCGGTCGCTTCTCGATGGGCGGCGGTAACCCGAAGATCGCCGACACCACCAAATCGGCGGCGCGGGGCTTTGCATTCAAGCTCGACCCCGATGGCAAGCAGACGAACGAGTTCGCGTTTGTCAACGCACCGGTACATTTCGCTGCGACGCTCGACCAGCAGTTCGGCTTCCTCGAAGCGCGGGCGCCGGCCGCCGACGGAAAGCCCGACCCGGCCAAGGTCAAGGCGTTTACCGAAGCGAACCCTGGCACGACCAATCAGGGCAAATATCTTGCCTCCAAGCCGCTGCCAGCGAGCTACGCCGGCGTCAACTATTGGGGTCTCCATGGCTACCAAGCCGAGGGTAAAGGCGGTGAAAAGGGCCTGATCAAGTTCAAGCTTGTTCCGGCCGCCGAGGCGGGCCTCACCGATGACGAAGCCAAGGCCAAATCGCCGGACTTCCTGCTTGCCGAATTGACCGAGCGCTTCACCAAGGGTCCGGCGACGTTTACGCTTGTGGCGATACCCGGGCAGCCCGGCGACAAGTCGGACGACCTGACCAAGCAGTGGGACGGCGAAGACGGGCGCAAGACGACTACGCTTGGCACATTGGCCTTGACCGCGATCGAGCCGAACGCGACGTGCGACGCGGGCGTTTTTGATCCGACCAACATCGCCAGCGGTCTTGCCCCGTTGCCGGACGACACGTTGTTCGCTCCGCGTTCGCCAGCGTACGCCATCTCGTTGTCGCGCCGCGCGGGTAATTGAGCCGGTTTGGTTCACGATCAGCCGAACGTAGACTGGCCGGGGTTAAGCCCCGGCCAGTTTTGTTTCTGGCGCCCGGTTTCATTACTCGTGACGCACGGCAGATGGGGCTTTGCCTTCCAATTGGGATTTCCCCTGCTAGGCTTCGTTGCGGGCTACAAAAGGATGTCCCCATGAGCCACCTGTTCGACCCCTCGCATCGCGCCCTGCAAGACGCATTCGACACACGGCGGATTGCCGACCGCATCGAGGCGATCGCGCTCAAGACCGAACTCGGCGAGATGGAAGCAGGCTTCATCTCCAGTCGCGATATGATGTTCCTATCGACCGTCAACGCCCAAGGACAGCCAACGGTCTCGTACAAGGGCGGCGCCCCGGGGTTTGTGCGCGTGCTTGATCCGACGACACTCGCGTTCCCGAGCTACGACGGCAATGGCATGTTTTTGTCGATGGGCAACGTGTCTGCGACCGGACTTGTCGGGCTGCTGTTCATCGACTTCGAGACGCCCAACCGAATCCGCGTGCAGGGTATGGCCAGCGTTACGGCTGACGACCCGCTGCTGCCGACGTTTCCTGGCGCGGAGCTGGTGGTCCGTGTGGCCGTGACCGAGGTTTGGCCGAATTGTCCGCGCTACATCCACACGTATCGCAAGGATCATCCGTCGCGGTATACGCCGGTCGCCGAGGCAGAGCCGCCAATGGCTGAATGGAAGCGCATCGATATGCTGCAAGATGCGCTGCCGGCAAAGGACTTCGGCAAGGCGGAAGCGGCGGGCGGGACGATCTCGATCGAGACCTGGATGCGCAACGTCGGCGACGGCAAGGGCTGAAATGGCCCGGCGTTTGCGGCGGCGAATGGTGTCGCCGCTAGCGTCCGGCCATTTCCAGTTATGGTTTGGCAGCCGCCCGGTTTTTGGCGAGCCATGCCTCGACGCGGGTGACCGTCCGGTCGATTTCGGCATGCGATACGCCGTGTTGACGCCCCAGCGTCTGAATCAGCTTGTCGACCCGTTCGACGTTCTGGGCGCCGTTGGCGAGCGCGCGCGCCACCGACGACGGGGATTGCAGCGCATCACCTGCGGCGGCGTATTTTTCGAACGGGACGAGATCATCGCGCGCCGCCCCGAGTTTGATGCACAGCGACACAACCCACTCGTAGACGTCGCGTGAGGCGTCGAGATCGGTGTGGACCGCATCGCGTATCGAAATAACCGTGTCGTCCTTGATGCAGCGGAAGTTGCCGGCCATCAGCATCGCCCACTTCGCCAGCGGGACATAGATCGAGCTAAACACCTTGAGCTTCACGGGGAGCGATAGCGCCTCGCCATCGACCACGAACCGCGATGCTTCGATGTCGGCTTCGAGTGTGGTCAGCAGTGCGGTGTGGGCCGGGTCGGCAAACGGGGCCGACTTGAAGTTCGTCGGTAGCCGCACTTGCAGGACGTTGACGGCCTCTGTTGGTGGACGGAATGCCTGCGGGTCTGGGCTGCACAGCGTCATCAGACCTGGCTCGAAGGCGTCCCAGACCGTCGCGTCGGCATAGCAGTCACGGATTGCTGCGGCGTCGATGCCAGGGATGCGCCGCAGGAATGGGAGTGGCGGCATGTTCATGATCGACATGCACGGCTTTTTGGCTTCGGCCACAGCCAGCGTAAGCTCACGCACTCCGGGAGAGCGGTACTGAGGCTCCTGCATGGCCAGCACGACCAGGTCGAAACCGGTTGGCGTCACATTTGCGGTTGTGGCGGCCCGGAGCTTGCCGGGGAGATCGCGCGAGTTGATTTCGACAAGGCCGTCACGGCCCTTGACCGGCATGCGGACGACTGCGCCGTTGGCGTTTATGATGTCAGCTTCGGCGGGCAAGCACACTAAGGTCACGTCGTGGCCGGCAAGCGCGAGGCGGACGCCGAGTAGCGACCCGTAGGAGGCTCCGAGGATCAAAACGTTCATGCAGCATCTCCAAAAGTAGATGCTCGAACGTTAACGATAGCAACCGTGAACTCAAGTGCGTGACGCAAAAACTTTTGTCGTATTATAGACATAGGACGATCCTATGCCTCTCATCCATATTGCGGTGGTATGCCGTACACCACGCGAGCGCTGCCCGCTTACTCAGCTGCCATCAACGCGGGCGTGCCAGGGGCGGGCAACCGCCGCGCTTCGGTGAACGATACGAGGCGCTTGTTGTCGGCGTCCCACAATTTCAACTTAAGCGTCTTGACGCCGTCCATTGTCGTGATGCGGCGCATGTTGGCGAGCTGAGGATGGTCCCGAAGAACTTCGGGCAAGCGATAGAACGGGATACGGCTGTAGAGGTGGTGGACGTGGTGGACGCCGATGTTGGCCGTGAACCACGAGAGAAGCGGCGGCAGGTCATAGAACGAGCTGCCGTAAAGCGCGGCCTCTTCGTGAGACCAGTGCCGCGTCTCTTCCCAGATCGTGTCTTCGAACTGGTGCTGCACGTAAAACAGCCAAACGCCGATCGTCGCGGCGAGCAGAACGATCGGCAAGTGGATGGCCAGGAATGTGCCCAAGCCGACGGCATAAATCACCGTGCCGAATACTGCGGCCATGGCAAGGTTGGTCCCCATGGTGCTGATCCACGGCATCCATCCATTGCGCATTTGGCCCATCGGCCAACGGTGGGCGAGCAGGAACACGTAGGCTGGGCCCACGCCGAACATTACGGCCGGGTGGCGGTAAAGATAGTATTTGAATTTTTCCAATGCCGACAGCGCGCGGTACTCGGCAATCGTCAACGTCATGATGTCACCGGTCCCGCGCCGGTCGAGGTTCCCGGAGCAGGCGTGGTGGATCGCATGGCTGCGGCGCCAGACGTCGTAGGGCGTCATGGTCAGGATGCCCGATGCGCGGCCGACCCAATCGTTGGTGCGCGAGCTGCGGAAAAGTGCCTGATGTCCGCAATCATGCTGGATCAGGAATACCCGAAGCAGGAACAACGACGCTGGCACGATGAACACCAGCGACAGCCAGTAGCTGACCGATATCGCGGCCCAGGCGGCAGCAGCCCAAAATGCCATGAACGGTACGATCGTCACCACAAGCTCGATGGTACTGCGTGACACGCTCGGGACCTGATAGGTCTGGACGACGGCTTTCCAGTCACGCGCGGACCGTTCATTCGACGCTCCGTTGGCTTGGAGCGTCAGCGCTTGCTGCGGCGTCATTCTTCGTATCCCCGATGTGATTCGTTGCCCCGCTGGCGCGGACCCTGGCAGTTTGCTTAATGCCGCGCAAGAGCGCGACCGTGTCGCTTGGATCACCGCAGTTAACTGAGTATTTGTTGCGTGTGATTTTTGGATCGGCGATTGCTGCAGCGCATTCATCCGGTTGGATTATTGGCGAACGCCGGTCAGCGTTTGCGGCCGAGTTGAGACAGGAACGTTTCGGCCTGGGTAATCGTAGCGGATCGATCTGTTTGGCTCATTTTGTTCCAGGCGGCATAGACGGTTCCTAGCCGCTGGTTACCCTTCAGCTTTTCGCGGTTTCGGTCGAGGAAGTGCCAGTACAACGCGTTGAGCGGGCAAGCGGTTTCTCCGACCCGTTTTTTCACGTCATAGCGGCAGTTTTTGCAGTGGTCGCTCATCTTGTTGATGTAGTTGCCGCCGGCTGCGTAGGGTTTCGAGGCCAGCACACCGCCGTCGGCAAACTGGCTCATGCCGATCACGTTCGGCAGTTCGACCCACTCGTAGGCGTCGGCGTAAACCGCCAGATACCATTCGTGGACCTCGTGCGGGTCGATGCCGGCCAGCATCGCGAAGTTTCCGGTGACCATCAGCCGCTGGATGTGGTGGGCGTAGGCTTCCTCGATCGTTTGTGTGATCGCTGCGCGCAAGCACGCGAGGTCGGTGTCGCCGGTCCAATAAAAATCCGGCAACGAGCGCGAGGCTTTGAAGAAATTCTCGCGCTCGTAACCCGGCATCTTGAGCCAGTAGATGCCGCGCACGTACTCGCGCCAACCGATGATTTGGCGGATGAAGCCTTCGACCGCGTTGAGCGGCGCGCGTCCCTCGCGGTAGGCGGCTTCGGCCGCATCGCAGATCTCGCGGGCGTCGAGCAGGCCACAGTTGAGGTAGGGCGACAGCACGGAGTGGTAGAGAAATTTTTCGCCTTCCAGCATCGCGTCCTGGTAGTCACCAAACTTCGCCAATGCGTGCTTGATGAAGTGGTCGAGCGCGCGACGCGCATCGGTACGGGTGACGGCAAACCAGAACGGCTCCAGCGTTCCAACGTGGTTGCCAAACCGGCGCGCCACGAGGTCGAGCACCTCGCGGGTGATGGCGTCCGGTTCGAACTGCGGAACCTCGGGCATGAACAAGTCGGCCTTGGCCGGTTTGCGGTTTTCCGCATCGAAATTCCATTGCCCGCCTGCGGGCTTGCCGTCGGCGTCCATCAGGTAGCCGGTCTTGCGCCGCACCTCATGGTAGAAGTGCTCCAGCCGTAGCGTTTTGCGGTCTTTGGCCCAGGTCGCAAATTCGGACCGAGTGGTGACAAAGCGCGTGTCGGGGCTAACCTTGACTGGAACGGAGAGCGTGTCCGTCCACGTCTTGAACATCTCGGCAACGCGCCATTCGCCAGCCTCGGTGACGACAACGCGCTTCGCCCTGTGGCGCGTGAGGGCGCGCGCGACTTCGCCGCTAAAATCGCCGCTGTTGCCCGGGTCGTCGAGCGTCACATAGTCGACCGTCCAGCCGGCCTCGCGAAGCTCTTGCGCGAAATGGCGCATGGCCGAAAATAGAAACGCGATCTTTTTCTTGTGGTGGCGGACGTATGTCGCCTCGTCCCACACCTCGGCCATCAGTACGACCGAGTCTGACGGTTCGCACGCTGTCAGGCTCGAGATCGCTGGGGTGAGTTGATCGCCCAGGATCAGAATGAGGGTGTCGACGGTTTTCGATGCGCGGGCATTTTCAGTGCCAGACGGAGCGCGTTTGGTCATGGCGAGGCGCCGGCCAACGATGCTAGCGCAAGCGCGGTCACGACCACCACGGTGACCGGGACTCGCAGACGCGGATACCACGGCGGCGCCATGCCGAGGCGGGTGGCGCGTATGTCATATATCAGCAGCAGCACGAACGCGGCAGCCATCACGCGCAGCGCCAGCGCCGCTGGCAGGAAAATCAACGCAAACCAGCCGACCAGAGCTGGAATGACGCTCGCGGCGTAGTTTGCTGCTTGGTTCGTGTTTGGCTTGGCCATCGCCAAGCCCCAATGGATCGCGCCCATGAATGACAGAATCGCAAGCGCATAGAGCGACAGGGGCTCCAGAGCGGGGCGGCCAAAAGGCCTGATGTCGAGCCACGGTGCGATCGCAAGTGCGAGGAAGGGGATCGCGCCGGCGGCCGTGAGAATGAGCGCTGGCAGGGGGACATGGTTTAACGGGTCACGGCTATTCTGGTCCGAGGTGGCCATCTTATTCTCGAGTTTTGTGGAAGCCGCCCGGCGTCGATAACGTCAGCGCGCGGTGCTGTAAGTTCAGGTGCCGTTACGCGTCCTGGCCTGAATTGGCCTTGTTGTGGCCACGTGCCCGGCCAAGCCGTCCGATAGTCATGCATTATAGCCATTCTTGTATTCGCGTTCACGGCTTTCATCACGGGACACGACATGCGTCGACGACGCAGTCCCGTTGAGAGCTCCACAGGAGCCGTCATGCCTTTCCGACCCACCGTTGTTTTCGTTGCGATCGGTTCGATCGTGGTGTGCGGCTGCAGCGCGGGGATCATAAACGAGGACGGCCCGGGCTGGAGCCTTGCCGACAAGCCACCGACGGTGAGATCTGAGCTGCGCAACGGCTTCAGCGCGGCCGACCTTGAGGCGGGTCTGCCATCTCAATCGAGCACCGGCTCACGGGCGCTGGCAGGTGCAGCCGCTGCTGCCCAGGGTCAGATTCAGCCTCGGACCGGGATTCCAGTCGCGGGGGTTCCAGTCGCCGGGGTTTCAGCCACAAGCGTTCCAGTCGTTCGTAAGGTCAAAGCCACCACCGAACCTGCCCGCCCTGCAGCGGCAGCGCGACCGACGACGACGGTACCGGCTACAGTCGCGCCGTCTGTTGGTTCCGCAACGGCGGCGGCGACCAGCAACGCGGCAATCGCCGTGGTGGTCAAGGGGGACACGCTCCATGGGCTGTCGCTGAAGCACCGCGTCAGCGTCAAAGCCATCATGTCGGCCAATAACCTCACCAACACGACGATTTTCCTCGGTCAAAAACTCGTCATCCCCGACGCGCCCCGTTAGCGGCGTGCTGACCTGCAACTTACGGTGCCGTCGCCTCTGCCGCGTTGACAGGCTCTGCGCCGGATGCGCCTTGTCGCGGGTATGACAGCGCCATCCGACACCAACTCTGCCAACCGTTCGACCGAACAGCCCGCTTCGACACTCGACCCACGGGAGGTCGAGGCGTTCAACGCGCTTGGCCGCACGTGGTGGGATCCGACAGGGCCGATGAAGCCGCTGCACAAGCTCGGGCCAGCGCGCATGGCGTATTTGCGTGACACGATCAAGCGCCATTTTGCCGAGCCAGAGGCATCGCAATTGTCCGCGAAATCTGTGCCCGGGTCCGCTCCGCTCAGCGACCTGCGCATTCTCGATGTTGGTTGCGGTGGTGGTCTTGTTGCCGAGCCGTTGGCCCGGATGGGTGCCCGCGTGACCGGCATCGACCCAGGCAGTGAAACTATTGCGGCGGCGCGCGCGCATGCCGGCGGGCAGGGTCTCGATATCGATTACCGAGTGGCGCGGATCGAGGATGTCGCTGCGGCGGCGGAGACGTTCGACGTTGTCACGTGCCTCGAAGTCGTAGAACATATCCCAGACGTTGCAGCTTTTCTCGCTTCCGCCGCTTCCGCGGTTCGCCCCGGCGGCGTGCTAATCGTGTCGACAATCAACCGCACGGTGCGGTCGTATGCGCTGGCGATCGTGGCGGCCGAGTACGTGCTCGGCTGGCTGCCGCGTGGGACGCACGACTGGAACCGGTTTGTCCGACCCGACGAGCTCGCGATCTATTTGCAGCGTGCCGGTGTCGAGCGGCCTCGCATCACCGGGCTCGTTCTTGATCCAATCGCGGATCAGTGGCGGCTTTCAACCGACGACGCGGTCAACTACTTCGCGGCAAGCGCCAAGCCAGCGTAGCGGCACGGACGTGAACATTGCCGCACGCTCGATACCAGCAGTTGATCTTATTTTGAGGACATCATGACCGGCGGGCGACGCATCAGGTCATCGATGCGTGCTTTTTCCTTGAAGAAGTCCGCCAACTGCTTGCCGGCAAGCTGGCGTTCGCGGGGCACCTGGATCGACAGCGGGTCCACAAACCGGTTGTTGACCAGGATCTCGTAGTGAAGGTGGGGTCCCGTCGAGTAGCCGGTGTTGCCAAGGAATCCAACGATCTGGCCTTGGCGCACCTTGGCGCCGGGTTCCATGCCGCGGGCAAAGCCGCTCATATGACTGTAGGCCGTTTGATACCCGTTGGCGTGGCGGATGCGGATGTATTTGCCGTTGCCGCCTTTATACAGCGCTTCTTCCACGACGCCGTTGCCGGCCGCTACGATCGGCGTCCCGATCGGCCCTGCCCAGTCGATGCCCGTGTGCATGCGCCGTTCGTTGAACAGTGGGTGGAACCGCGTGCCGAACCCCGACGTCAATCGCACATCGTCGCTGCGAAGCGGCTTGCGAAGCAGGAACCGTTTCGCGTTGTTGCCGTTTTCGTCATAGTAATCCACGAGCCCGTCGGGCGACCGGAACCGCCAGAAGCGGCCGCCGTGCCCACCACTGGTGATGGCGGTGTAGAGCAGGTCTCCGAGCGCTGCATCGCTGGTGTTGTCATCGCGGCTGTCGAAGAACATCTCGACCGAGTCGCCGCCACGCACCCGACGCCGGAAATCGGTCTCGTAGGCGTGTACGCGGAGCATTTGCTGGATCGTTTCGGGCGCAACGTTCTGCATCAACGAGGCGGCATAGAAGCTGGCATAGAGGCTCGATAGCTGCGCGCTTGCGCCATCGGCCATCTCGATGCCGCCGTCATCTTCGAACGGGGTCGCCGAGGCGACGAACTCACCCGCGCTGCTGCGTGAGACGGTGACTTTGTGCTCCTGGCCTTCGGTGAACACCGACACACGCGCTGGCTCTTGACGACCTTGCACGGTAAGTGACGGAACCATGGTGATGCGGGCTTCGTGCCCGGCTGCCAGCGTCGGGTCGGGCCAGACCTGCTTTGCCGCCTCTGCCATGGCGCGCGCGGTCCACACGTCGGCGCCGGCCTGTTGGAGGATTTTTATCAACGGTTCCGGTCTGCCAGCCTTGATGACACGGACTTGCTTGCCTTCGAGGTCCGCGCCGCTCGAGGTCTCGGGTTCACTTTTCGGCTTGGCAAGCGTCGTCGTATTGATCGGCGCGGGCTCTTCGGCGAGGCGCCTTTTCTGGCCCTCATCCTTGATCGCGGCCAACCCGCCTGCAGCCCCTGCTTGGAGGTCGACGACCGACGGATCCGAAACGGGCCCCTCATCGACGCCGCGGCCGACGATTTCCGAGACTTCCTGGGCGTCGAGTTCCTGCCCGTCGTCGCCGGGCAGGATCCCACCTAGCAGTTCTACGACTTTGACATTGATGTCGGTCCCTGCGGTCTCAGTGCCGGGGGCGCGGGTTTCGGCCTGGCGCTCGGTGGCATAGAGTTTGAACGGGTTGAACGGGGGGACGACGTCGGCATAGGCGTCGGGAACAACGGCGAGCCGGCTGACGATGCGGACGTAGGGTTTTGCGTAAATATATTCGCGGTTGGCCTTTTTGACCTTCTGCGTGTCGTGGATGATGAACCGCGTCGTTTGGGCTCCCGACATCACCTGAAGCTTGTCGGCTTTTGGCACCGACCAGCGCAGGCCGTCGACGCGGCGTGCAATCAGCGGCGCCTCGCCTCGATCTTTTGCCATGCGTTCCATGGCTTTCGGCCAGGGTTCGATGCGGTCGTTAGAGCCGAAGATGACAACGACGATTGCGACGGCGCCAACTGCGGCGGCAAGGCATGTCGATACAAACCAGCGGAAGCGGCCGCCAGCAGGCCCAGTCGCGCGATCGAAATCGGCTGATCCATTACGGCCTCCGCGCGATCCACCACGATAGACTTGAGGCAGGCCACGGGGCCTGTCCGCCGCTGGTGAGGAGCGGCGGCGGGCCTTTATCGTATGTGTGCGCCGCTCGACCAACTGCTTCCCCTCGTCCTGTCAGCTCGATTGCGCGGTGCCTATCGCATGGGACCGACTAGGTCAGCCCGCTGTTGGTTGCCAGGATGCGCTTCAGCTGCCTGTATACGCGTTCCCCAAGATGACATCAGGAGGAACGCGGCCTAACCATGGCGGAATGAGCGCGCCGAAAGGGGATATGAGACGCGAGGCGTCGTGGCCACTGTCAGTATCGTTGGTGACGGCGTGGTCGACGTGATATTTGTTGCATAAATGGACGGGTGGGAGCGGTTGGAGACCGATTGATGAACAGCGCAACGGAGATAAATAACCTTCCTATGTCATATACTTAGTGTGATTCGACGAAGCTTTCGGAACTTTTTTTGACAGAGGTGTTGACAGGGAGGGTTGGTTACTGTTTATTCCACTCATCGACGTGGCGCTGAGCGCTGCGCGGCTCTGACGAGCTTTCCACTTTAGACATCCGGGTTCTAGGCCGGTCGTACCGGTCGAGAACCTGTTGTTGTCGGAACGCTACAGAGTTTGCTCTTTGACAATTGAATATTGAGGAAGGGAAACGCAGGCGGCGGAGTCCTGGCGGATTGGCATCGTGAGGTGCTGATCACAATGAACTCTGGCAACTGCGTTTCTATGCCAATCACCTGATTTCTCATGATCTTCGTTGGTCGTGTGAGATTAGTGTGGTGCCTATTACGCAGTAACTTGGATTAACCTCCAAGCCGATATAGTCCAGAATCAGCTTTCAAATTGAGAGTTTGATCCTGGCTCAGAACGAACGCTGGCGGCAGGCCTAACACATGCAAGTCGAACGCCCCGCAAGGGGAGTGGCAGACGGGTGAGTAACGCGTGGGAACCTTCCCTTTGGTACGGAATAATTCACCGAAAGGTGGACTAATACCGCATAAGCCCGAAAGGGGAAAGATTTATCGCCAAAGGATGGGCCCGCGTAGGATTAGCTGGTTGGTGAGGTAACGGCTCACCAAGGCGACGATCCTTAGCTGGTCTGAGAGGATGATCAGCCACACTGGGACTGAGACACGGCCCAGACTCCTACGGGAGGCAGCAGTGGGGAATATTGGACAATGGGCGCAAGCCTGATCCAGCCATGCCGCGTGAGTGAT
>Ga0247831_1003523_pt1 | contig 22675 bp, 17 predicted proteins | sample LaCruzMarch2015__9_FD_192406 | JGI IMG/M metagenome (GOLD analysis project Ga0247831, IMG submission 192406) | Freshwater microbial communities from meromictic Lake La Cruz, Castile-La Mancha, Spain - LaCruzMarch2015_1m | ecosystem: Environmental > Aquatic > Freshwater > Lake | place: Spain...
AGTTTTTTTTTAAGATTAAATTTTCAATGTTGGCATCTTCGTATTGGTTCATAAACGAATGCTCTTCAATTGTCATTGGGTGTTCTATGAGGTCAATGATAGGCAGTAGGTCGGGCATAGGGATAAAGGATGATTAATTTAGGTTTAAGAAACAAAAAAGCTTAAAACTATTTTTTATTTTATTCTTATACCATCACGGTTTGCTTCACACTCATTGCAATATTTCTTTCCATTACAACCCGTTACGCCAGGGCAATCTTCAGTACAAGGTTTTCCTTTCATAATTAAATATAATTCTCGATCATAACATGGAGAAAGTCTAGTGCAAGAGTTAGTTGCCAATAGTATCAGAATGCTCAATACAATTCTTGTATAATAGCTGGTTTGCATTTATTGTAAATATAAGTCTATGGTTTTATACGAACAATTTTATTGTCTTGAAGTACAACCAGCTCGCTTTTCATTCTTTTTTTATATTCGATAAGCTTTTCATGCACTTTTTCCATTCCTTTCAATATTTTGCTTTGTTGTTCAGTACGTTTAAACTCTTTCATAATATCGTTTTAAGGTTTCAAATTTTTCGTAATTTATAACTTTTAATTCAGTTTCAAGTAATTTTTCGGCTATTAATTCATTTTTAGCTTCCGAATTGTCAAAAATCATAATTTCGTCAACGATGGACATATAGATATTGAATAAATTCTTTATTCCTTTGATATAACGTCTCTCAATTATATGTGTTGCTATATCATGTCCGCCTTCGCTTACTCTTGTTTTGACTCGTTCTTTGGCCAATTCAACATTTTGCAACCAAAAAAACAATAAGGTGATGTGATAACCTTGTTGTTTTGCAGCTTTTATTTTGTTTTTATAGCTTTTGGTTGCTAGCGTTGTTTCAAAGGCAAAATTACGATTTCCTTTTAATAAATCATTGATTCGGTTTAGCATTATTCTGCCTGCTTCAAAGGAAACCTTTTCGGGTTGAAAAGGAGATAAGCCTTTAGCAATTTCATCGGCATTTACAAACTCATTGCAGTTCAGTATTTCGGGTAGAATCGTGAATGAAGCTGTAGTTTTGCCTGCTCCATTACATCCCGAAATGATATACAGATTTTTCATTTCCACGTCTACAAAGATAAGAAATTAACCAGGATGAGATACAGCTTGCAAATTCATCGCTATTTTTTGTAGGTATTTAAAATTAATAAGTTTACTCATTCTCTGATAAATGAATGTTTCAAAGCTAAATCATCACATTTTTACCCATTGAATCTGTATTTACTGAGTTTTAGTTAGTATTTGTTGATTTAGTTGGCCATTAAGATGAAAATCTTTGTTAAATGAAAGAAACTGCCTATGCCACCTATCGCTTTTATACGTAAATTGCGCTCTTTATGAAAAGTATTGTTAAGATAATTCTTATAGCTGCATTGTTTAGTTTTAAATTTAATTTAGCTATTGCCCAACCTGAAAATTTAGACAAGATTGTAGCAATTGTCGGCGATAAAATCATTTTACGTTCGGAATTGGATGCTTCTATAGAAGATTACAAACGTGAAAATCCGACTGTAGACGAAAATCTTCAATGTTTACTTTTAGATCAATATATGGCTCAAAAAGTGCTGATAGAGCAAGCTGGGCGAGATAGTGTTATAGTTTCAGATGAGGAAATTGAAGGTAATTTGGACAATCGTATACGTTATTTTGTATCTCAATATGGGTCTGAAGAAAAGCTAGAAGAAATGGCTGGTAAATCGATTTATCAGTTAAAAGACGATTATCGGATCATGTTTAGAGACAAGTTGACTGCCGATCGTATGCAACAAACGATTATGGGTAACGTAAAAATTACACCACAAGAAGTACGTGTTTTTTATGATAAAATCCCAAAAGATAGTTTGCCTTTTTTTCCTTCTATGTTGGAAGTAGGTCAAATTGTATTTAGGCCAGACATCAATAAAGAAGTAGAACAATATGCCATAGAAAAGTTAGAGGGAATTCGAAAAGAAATTATGACAGGGAAGTCAAGTTTTGATGTTTTGGCAGGTGTTTATAGTGAAGATCCTGGCAGTAGAGATAATGGAGGCGATTTAGGAATAAGAGGTCGTGATGAGTTGGTCCCGGAATTTGCAGCAGCAGCGTTTAAACTCCAAAATGGTGAAATATCTCCTATTGTAAAAACTAGCTTCGGATTTCATATTATACAAATGGTAAACAGGCAAGGCGAAAAAGCCAAATTGCGTCATATTTTAATCAAACCCTTGATTACATCTGATATGGTTAAACAAACGTTAGAAAAAGCTGATAGCGTAAGATCTAACTTGGTAGCAGGCAAAATATTGTTTTCGGCGGCGGTAGGGAAGTATACAACTGATGATGCTACTAAAATAACGGGAGGTATGTTTACGGACCCACAAACAGGTGGCTCGCTTATTGTGCCCGAATCTTTAGAGCCTTCTGTTGCATTGTTAGTCAACGATATGAAAATAGGTGAATTTGCACAACCAGCTGAGTTTGTCGATCCTCAAGGTGGTGATAAATTGGTTCGTATTATTTATTTGAAAAACAGAACTGAACCACATCGTGCTAATTTAAGAGACGATTATAGTCGTATACAACAAGTCGCTTTTACCGAGAAACAAAATAAATACTTACAAACTTGGTTAGATGAGAAACTATCGGGGTTTTATATCAAAATCGATGATACTTATAAAGATTGTAAGGAACTTTCAAAATGGTATAATGCTTCGAATCAAAAAAATGCTAAACAATAAAATTTAGGGATCTATAACTATGTATACATCAGATGTTGATGCAGCAAAAGCGCTGCAAGCCAAATTTACAGATTTCAAGAATGCAGTTTCAAAAGTAATTGTTGGGCAGCATGAAGTCGTTGAAGGAACTATGATATCTATTCTTTGCAATGGGCATAGTTTGTTGGTAGGTGTGCCCGGATTGGCTAAAACATTGTTGGTCAATACCATAGCACAAGTCTTGGATTTAGGCTTTAAGCGGATTCAATTTACACCAGATTTAATGCCGAGTGATATAACAGGTTCTGAAATATTAGATGAACATCGAAATTTTAAATTTATCAAAGGGCCTTTGTTTTCAAATATCATATTGGCCGATGAAATTAACCGTACACCACCCAAAACACAAGCTGCTTTGCTAGAGGCTATGCAAGAAAGACAAGTTACAATAGGAGGTGAAATACATCAACTACCTGCACCTTTCTTTGTATTGGCAACTCAAAATCCGATAGAACAAGAGGGAACATATCCTTTGCCAGAGGCACAATTGGATCGTTTTATGTTTAATATATGGTTGGATTATCCTACTTTTCAAGAAGAATTACAAGTGGTAAAATCAACAACTTCGGATCAAAAACAAACGTTGCCAAAAGTGATGACTGGTGAAGAAATACTTTATTTTCAACATTTGGTTCGTCGAGTTCCAGTACCTGATAATGTGCTTGAATATGCCGTAGGTTTAGTGCATCGCACACGACCAAACGCTCAAGGTTCAGATATTGCGAGAAGCTATATTTCTTGGGGGGCAGGTCCTCGTGCTTCGCAAAATTTAATATTAGGAGCAAAATGTTATGCATTATTGCATGGAAAGTTCTCTCCAGATATTGAAGATGTAAAAGCAGTAGCATTGCCAATACTCCGTCATCGTCTTGTTCGAAATTACAAGGCTGAAGCAGAAGGTTTGAAAATTGAAGACCTCATTCAACGTCTGTTGTAATCGTAAATTAAGGCAAGAAGGATAAACCAACATTATGTTTGAATGATAAAAATGCTTGTCGTTTTTAATTCATCAGTTTGATTTATATTTGTGTCCATTCTAACCAGAATTATATGGCACATTATTATACTTTAGGCTCTATACCACACAAACGGCATACGCAATTTCGCAAGCCAGACGGTTCATTATATAGTGAACAGTTGTTTAGTACAGAAGGGTTTTCATACAATTATTCTTTGCTATACCATGTACATCCACCAACAAAAATTATTCGATCTGAAGAGCCCAAGGATGTCAACCCTGTAATTGCAACTCCGAATATACTCAAACATCGAAGTTTTCAAGGGTTTAATATCAAGCCAGTAGCAGATTATTTAGAAAGTAGACGCCCAGTATTGGTCAACAATGATTGTCACATTACTCTAGCCGCTCCGCAGCAAAGTATGACTTCGTATTTCTATAAAAATGCTGATGCTGACGAAGTGATTTTCATACATGAAGGTACTGGGAAAGTATTGACTCAATATGGAGAATTACCGTTCAGTTATGGCGATTACATCGTGATTCCAAGAGGTGCTATTTATCAAATTACATTTGATACTGAAGCAAATCGACTATTCATTGTCGAGTCATTTGGGCCAATTCGTTTCCCGAAACGTTACAAAACCACCGAAGGTCAATTGATGGAACATGCGCCATTTTGTGAACGCGATATTCGCAAACCACAAGATTTGAAAACTTACGATGAAGTAGGCGAATTTATAATTTACACCAAAAAGAAAGGTCTATTATATCCAATTACATATGGCACACATCCCTTTGATGTCGTAGGGTGGGATGGATACGAATATCCTTATATATTTTCAATACACGACTTTGAACCCATTACCGGACGCGTACATCAGCCACCGCCAGTGCATCAAACATTTGATGGAAAAGACTTTGTGATTTGTTCATTCGTTCCTCGATTGTACGATTATCATCCTGATGCTATACCTGCACCTTATAATCATAGCAATATTGACAGCGATGAAGTTTTGTACTATGTTGATGGCGAATTTATGAGTCGAAAGCATGTTACTAAAGGTATGATTACTTTGCATCCAAGTGGTATACCTCATGGTCCACATCCTGGCGCTGTAGAGAAAAGTATTGGGAAAAAAGATACACCCGAACTTGCAGTCATGGTGGATACGTTCAGACCATTGCAATTGACAAATTATGCTTTAGAAATAGAGGATGAAAACTATGAAATGAGCTGGGCAGAGTAATATTAATTATAAATTTGAGATTTTTAAAATTCGAAAATTAATTAAATCAAAACATTTAAATTCGCAGTGTTAAACTAACAACTAATTACATTAAACAATGGATACACAAATATTAGAACAAACTACATCGAACCAAACAACAGACTTTATGCCTTTGCTTGGAACTGATTATGTAGAAATATATGTTGGTAATGCAAAGCAAGCTGCGCATTATTATAAAACTGCATTTGGCTTTCAGTCCTTGGCATATGCTGGACCTGAAACTGGTGTAAGAGATCGCGCATCATATGTATTGGTACAAGATAAAATGCGTTTGGTATTGACTTCACCCTTAAATTCTGAACATCCTATTGCTGTGCACCATAAAAAACATGGAGATGGCGTAAAGGTATTGGCACTATGGGTCGAAGATGCATACAAAGCATACGAAGAAGCAACATCGCGCGGTGGAAAGTCCTACATGGAGCCTCAAACCTTAACAGATGAAAACGGCGAAGTGCGCTTGGCTGGGATTCATACCTATGGTGAAGTAGTGCATATTTTTGTTGAACGAAAAAATTACAAGGGTGTTTTTATGCCTGGTTTTGTAGCGTGGAAAAGCGATTATAATCCAAAGCCAACTGGTTTGAAATATGTAGATCACTGCGTAGGCAATGTAGGTTGGAATCAAATGAATCCTTGGGTAAAATACTATGAAGATGTATTAGGCTTTAAAAATATTTTAAGTTTCGATGATAAAGACATCTCTACAGAATACAGCGCCTTGATGAGTAAAGTAATGAGCAATGGCAATGGTTATGTTAAATTTCCTATCAACGAACCTGCAGAAGGCAAAAAACGCTCTCAAGTAGAAGAGTATTTAGATTTTTACGAAGGCGAAGGAGTTCAACATATTGCTGTGGCTACAAATAATATTATTGAAACTGTCACTGATTTGAAAAGCAGAGGTGTAGAGTTTTTGAAAATACCTGCAAGCTATTACGAAACGGTATTAGATCGAGTAGGAGAAATAGATGAAGACTTAAAACCACTGAGCGAATTGGGTATATTAATCGATCGAGATGATGAAGGTTACTTGTTACAAATCTTTACTAAACCTGTTGAAGATAGACCAACAATGTTCTTCGAAATTATTCAACGCAAAGGAGCAAAAAGCTTTGGTAAAGGTAATTTTAAAGCATTATTTGAAGCGTTGGAATTGGAGCAAGATGCAAGAGGTAATTTGTAAACATTAAATATAAAGTTAAAACTATTATGGATACCAATGAATTGATTATCAAAGATGTGTTGACAGATGATCCTATTACACAAGACGAACGCAATATTGCAATGCTAAGCCATGTGTTGGCTTTTTTTACATCTTTTATTGGTCCCTTAGTGATTTATTTAGTCAAAAAAGATGAATCAAAATTCATCTCTGATCATGCTAAGGAATCGTTGAACTTTCAAATAACACTTATTTTAGGCTATATCATTGGTGTGATATTGTCCTTAATTTTGATTGGTATTGTCGTTTTATTGGCGCTTGGGGTTTTAAATATTGTATTTATTGTTGTGGCTTCTATCAAAGCCGCAGAGGGTAAACCATATCTGTTTCCATTCAATATTCGTTTTATAAAATAGTAGGATAGATATTTTCTATATAGATCAGATATAACGAACACGTCTATTTAGGACATGTTTTGTTTTATATTTGCATTTCGATGAGTAAAAAAGGAAAGATATTAGTAGCCATGAGCGGCGGTATTGATAGCACTGTTGCTGCTATGATGCTCCACGATGAAGGCTATGAAGTCATTGGTATTACCATGAAAACATGGGATTATGCAGTCAGCGGTACCAGCAAAAAAGAAACGGGTTGTTGTAATTTAGATAGCTTCAACGATGCTCGCTTGGCAGCTGTTGAGCATGGTTTTGCGCATTACGTTTTAGATATACGTGAAGAATTTGGGGATGCTGTAATAGAAAATTTTGTAGATGAATATTTAGCAGGACGTACGCCTAATCCTTGTGTGATGTGCAATACCCATATCAAATGGAATGCATTATTGAAGCGTGCCAATATGTTGGATTGTGAGTTTATTGCTACTGGTCATTATGTCAATGTTCGCAGTGAGAATCAACGGCACATTATTTCAAAAGGAATAGATGATACCAAGGATCAAAGTTATGTTTTATGGGGCTTGTCTCAAGAATGTTTAGCACGGAGTGTCTATCCTTTGGGGAAATATCACAAAACAGAAATACGCCAAATGGCATTTGATTATGGATATCCTGAATTGGCCAAAAAGAGTGAGAGTTATGAAATATGCTTTGTCCCCGATAATGACTATCGCAATTTTTTACGAAAGAAAGTAACTGGATTAGAAGAACAAGTTGATGGAGGCGATTTTGTTCTAGTTGACGGTACTAAAGTAGGTAAGCACAAAGGATATCCCTTTTACACCATAGGACAGCGAAAAGGATTGGATATTGCATTGGGGAAACCAATGTATGTCATTCAGATTGATCCAGACACAAATACCGTCGTATTGGGTGATGAAATGGATTTGGATAGGACAGAAATGGTGGTTACACGATTAAACATGATTAAGTACGATGCAATAAATGATGGTATGAAAGCGTTAACAAAAATTAGATATAAATCTACTCCAAATGGCTCGACTTTATTTAACGATGCTGGGAAAATTCATGTTTTGTTTGATGATGCAGTGAAGGGTATTGCACCAGGACAATCAGCAGTGTTTTACGAAGGTGTTGATGTAATTGCAGGTGGAATAATACTTGGCGGTCGAAATGCAGAATTGATTTAGGATTTATATCAAATACATAGGGTGGAATGTGTGTATTTTGATTTTTTGGTTTATTTTTAATTAAAATTTGTTCAGAAGTGATGAAGTATATATGGTCATTAACGATTGTTGGTTTGATTTTTTTAACTGCATGTAAAAAAGAAATTATTCCTGCGGATGAAGTCGAATTAGGTAAAGATTATTTTCCTGTTATGGCAGGTCATTATATTGAATACGATGTAGATTCAATTTTATACAATGATTTTACAAAAACGACTGATACATTCAAACTAGAATTTAGAGACGAAATTGGAGAAACCTATTTAGACAATGAAGGTCGACCGTCTTTTGTGGTCAATAGATTTTACAGACAAGATTCGACATATGCATGGGAAGAAAACTTGACTTATTATGTGACAACTACAAGTTTTAAATTGGAAGTTGTTGAAAATAATTTACGTTTTTTGAAACTAGTTTTCCCTGTCAAGTTAAACACGCGTTGGTACGGAAATAGTTACATTCCTGCTGGTTTCAATGTTGATTTACAATGGTTTCAAGATTGGGATTATAAGTATGTCAATGTAAGTGAACCAAATAATAATGGAAATATCAATTTTGAAAACACAGTAACAGTCAATCAGGTTGATATCACTGAAGGTGCACCAGATGAGGCAAACGAATATAGTGCTCGGACTTTTGCCAAAGAAGTCTATGCTAAAAATGTTGGTTTGGTGTATCGCGAATTAACCAGATGGGTATATCAACCAACAGTTTCGAAATATAAAAAAGGATTTACGCTAATTATGCGTGCTAAAAAATACAATTAATTCACATGAAAAAAATTCTATTATTATTTACGGTATGTTTTTTAGGTGCGAATTTTTCGGCAGAAGCTGCTCCTGCCTATGCGTTTAGAGTCAAGTTTAAAGATAAAAATGGCACGTTGAGCTTTGCTGATTCTTTACAGTTTTTATCGCCTAAAGCATTAGAAAGAAGATCAAAACAACAAATTATGTTGGATAGTAGCGATTTGCCGGTAGTTCAACATTATATCGATACTGTGATGTCCGTCTCTAATGCATCAAGGTTGCAATCAGTATCCAAATGGTTTAACCAAATTGTTGTTATCACGTTTGATTCGAGTAAAGCAGCTGATATTGCAGCATTGCCAATGGTAGACGGAGTGGTACTTGTAGCGCGATATGCCAATGGTGTATTTAAAACCAATACGAGTTTAGCAAAATTTCCCGAAGTAACACCTAATCAACAAAAAGTAACTGGAACTTCAGCCTACTATGGACTTTCGTTTCAGCAGGTGGATCAATTGGATTCAGATTGCTTGCACGATTTAGGTTTCAAAGGTGAGCAAATGGATATCGCTATTTTTGATGTAAATTTTAGATATGCCAATACTTGTGCGGCTTACGATTCTTTGCAATTGCAAAGCAGGGTAAAAGATGTATACAATTTCCCTCGAGACACAGCGTTTGTTTATTCTCCAAGCATTCCTTCATCACATGGTATGAATGTATTGGGTTGTATGGCTGCCAACATACCTGGTACTTATGTCGGAACAGCCCCTAACGCAAATTATTTTTTATACATTACTGAAGATGTGTTGGTAGAAGCTCCCATTGAGGAAGATAATTGGTTGATGGCTGCAGAGCGAGCAGATAGTCTTGGTGTATATTTAATTAATTCGTCTCTTGGATACAATAAATTTGACGCACCACTAACTGCAGCTTCGTACTTTTATGCTGATATGGATGGCAATACTAGTTTGATTGTCAAAGCGGCAAATAAAGCAGTATCAAAGGGTATGTTTGTTGTTAATGCACAAGGTAATGAAGGTCTATCCGCATGGCATTATATGCTTACACCTGCCGACGGCGACAGTGTATTTAGTGTTGGTTCAGTGGATGGTTCTGGACTTTGGGGAGCAAGTGGCTATGGCCCCACATTTGATGGAAGAGTCAAACCTGATGGTTGTGCAATGGGTAAAGGAACTTCTTTAATAGGTGATAATTGTTTAGTTGGTGCATCAAATGGATCTTCTTTTGCTAGCCCTATAATGTGCGGTGCTATTGCTTGTTTATGGCAAGCTTTGCCTAATTTAACCAATTGGCAATTACGTAATTTAATCAAGATGTCGAGTGATCGATATACCAATCCTACAAATACACATGGTTATGGTATACCAAATTTTTGTACAGCATATCAAATTGCTTTGGGAACTTCTGATGTAATTTCTATGGATTATACATTTGCAGTATTTCCAAATCCTTCGCAAGGCGAGTTTTATTTAAAATCTTATGATGCTTCCATTCAAGAATTGTCATATAGCTTATATGGTTTAAATGGAAATTTAATCTATCGCAGTGGTATAATTAAAAGCCCTGTGATTTATAGTGATGCTTTAAGAAATGTTGCAAGCGGAGAGTATATTTTGCTAGTGTCTACAGTCAATAAACAATTTTCGACTAAGATAATAAAACAATAATTGTGTGATTGGATTTGGAGATACTATTGAAGTAAAATCACATCACCTTTTTTAATATACTTTTTCCCATCACTTAAGCAAGTGTACTGAAGTACAAAAAAGTAGGTGCCAGGTTCAGCCAATTGGCCATTTTGAGTCCCATCCCAAGCACGTCGTTGATCAAATGTCGTCCAGATTCTTTGACCAAAGCGATTATAAACACCAAAATGCTCGATGGTCATTCCTGTACTTGTAACTAATTTCCATTCGTCATTTTTTCCGTCACCGTTGGGTGAAAAAGCGTTTGGCGCATATATGTTTTCACAGCAATTTCCAGGGTTTATATACACTGTATCCTTGACTTCGCAACCTCTTGCATCTGTAACACTTAAGATATAGTAGCCATAATACAAGCCAGTAGCTTCAGGGGTATTTTGTGGAGGTGAACTAGACCATAAATATGTAAAGGGCTCTATTCCTCCATTTAAAATTGCTTTAGCTGAACCTTCATAACCCCAACCATTGCAGCCTAAATCAACTTGAGATGTGCTAACAAAAAAATCAAGTGGTAATTTTTCTAATGTAACCACAGTGTCAATGCTACAGTCAAGGCCTGTTTGGGCTGTAATTGTATATGTCCCAGCTGCTAAATCTGAAAACAATCCGAATCCGTTGGCTCTTAAACCTGGATTTAAGATGTAATCTGCTTCTCCTATGGCATTGCTTTTGGCTAATATTCGCCCATTGTTTTTATTGCAAGTTAAATTTTCAATTTCTACTTGGCCAAATGCAAGTACTGGAGGTTCAATGATTTCAATTTCTAATGTATCGCTACAATTTTTATTGTCTATAGAAATAATTGTATATAAATTTTGTGCAAGATTTGAAAAATACCCAGTCGAATTAGTTTGGTTTCCAGGTGATAGCTTATAATCGTATATTGTAGTTGGGGTAGCAGTAACGGATATTTTTCCATTTTGTTTGCCAAAACAAGTAATGTTGTTTTTTTCAATCAACAAAAGTTCGGGATGAACTGAGTTGTCGATATCTATTTCTAAATCTAAGCTACAATTTTGTGGATCTTTAACCTGAATTGTATATGTTCCAGCAGTTAAACCTTGAAATAAATTATTTGTTTGTGGTGTTTGCCCATTGAGCGAATAGGAGAGTGCTCCGGCATTCGAACTTGTTGCATTGACTGTAATTTGGCCATCGTTGTTTGCCAAGCATGATACATTTTCAGACAATAAAGTTGCCAATATAGGTTGTTCGACCACTACTGAATAAGCAATAGTTTGTTTGCTTGAGAGAGGACAGCCATTGTCCTGATAAGTTACATAAAATGTGGTTGAGCCTAATGGAGCTCCAGCAGGTATAGTCCATGTCACATTAATATCAACACTAGGCGAATTGTTTCCAGTAATGGTTGCTAATGCATTTGCAGGCAGACCCGTAATAGTGACAGAAACATTGTTTGTATCAGGATCTGATGCATTAATTGCAAATTGAATTGTGGTTCCTGTGTTACAAACTCTAACTTCATTGTTTGCAGAAATTGAGCCAGCACTAGTACCAACCAATTGACCTATTGGCGACTGATTGTTACAATTGTTTAGAACAACAAAAGTCATTTCCCTCATGGTTGTACCTACAATAATACCGTTTCGAGTTTCTATAACTTTATTAACTACGACAGAGTTTTGTATTATATTAGGTGTAAAACCTAGTTGCCCTGTTCCAGTGCCAAATGAAAAAGAGCCAATTGTTGTTGCAACTGGATTTAAAAAAGTATAACCACTTTGGTAGGTCACAATCCCTGTATTTGCATCAAGTGCTGGAACAAGTTCAAAACTTAATTGATCGCCATTTACATCCACAGCACCTTGATTATATTGTTGAGGAATATTTATACAGAAAAAGGGTGTTGGAATTGAAGTGTAAGTTGAGGAATTATTAGGACCTTGCGTATTGTTTAATGTAGCTATAAGCTGCATAATTGTTGTGTTTGCTTGACCTTGTTGGACAATATTTGTTATAGCTCCACTTCGTCCAGCGTAGCTTGAACCACTTGCTAATTCTCCATCAAAAATAAATTTCCAATCAGCAGAAGGACCACTTAGCGTAACATTTCCTTTGAATTTGAATTCTGCAACGCCAGGAAGCGAACCGCCTTGACATTTCGTGTTATTTATTTCAGCAGGGCAAACGGGGGTGACCTCAAAGCCAGGATTTCCGTAAGGTTGTAAATACAAACTTGTGTATCCAACATTGCCATCATAAACAGCTATATGAGGTGTGGATGAAAATAAATTAGGATAAGATGCGCCACTGCAATCACCATAAAGTGTCAAATTAATTTCATAGGTATTACCTGAAATATGTGTGTACCCAATTTCACCACCAAAAATATGTGATGCCTTTAGATTTGGAATAAAACCTATTATGATTAAGAAATAAAAAATACTCTTTTGCAAGAATCGCATGTTTGTGATTTATATGTAAAGTTAAGGATAAAAAGCATCGTAGAAATCTTTTACAAACAACAAATCCAACAAATGACTATAAAAAATAGGCAAATGTTGGATTTGAATTAAAAATATTGAATAAAATTAGATGGTTAGCATCTTTCTATTATAACTGAAGAAGCACCTCCGCCTCCGTTACAAATACCTACTGCACCGTATTTGCCATTATTTTGGTTTAATATACTAATTAATGAAACTAAGATTCTTGAACCGCTACTTCCTAATGGATGTCCCATCGAAACTGCACCACCATTTACATTGACTTTTGCAGGATCTAAATTCATTTTTTCCATATTAATTAAACTTACCACAGAGAAAGCCTCATTTAATTCAATGAAATCAATTTGTTCCATTGTTAAACCTGCTTTTGAAACTGCTTTTGGCATGGCAAGACTTGGAGAAGTTGTAAACCACTCTGGAGCTTGTTCTGCATCAGCATAAGATATTATTTTAGCTAAAGGTTTTAAACCCAATTCTTCCATTTTTTCTTTACTAATTAAAACTAAAGCAGATGCGCCATCATTCATAGTGCTTGCGTTTGCAGCAGTAACGGTTCCGTCTTTAACAAACACAGGTTTTAAGGCAGGGATTTTGTCAAATTTGACATTCCATGGTTCTTCATCTTTGTTCATGATTTTCGGCTCACCGCCACGTTGTGGTATTTCTATAGCAACGATTTCTGCATCAAATTTACCTGCTTCCCAAGCTGCTTGACTTCGTTTGTAGCTTTCAATGGCATGTGCATCTTGTGCTTCGCGCGTTATATTACATTCTTTTGCACAAAGTTCTGCTGCATTACCCATTGGATAATTGTGATAAACGTCTAATAATCCATCTTTTATAATTCCATCTTCTAAAGTGACATTGCCATATTTATTGCCAAAGCGCATGTTGTGAGAATAAAATGGAACTTTACTCATATTTTCCATACCACCAGCTACTACTATGTCAGCATCACCAAGCATGATACTTTGTGCTCCAAGCATAACTGCTTTCATTCCACTTGCACAAACTTTATTGATGGTTGTACAATTAACTTGATCTGGTAGTCCGGCAAATTTAGCTGCTTGGCGAGCTGGTGCTTGACCAAGACCAGCTTGGATAACACAACCCATTAATACATCATTGACTTGGTCAGGTTGTAATCCTGCTCTTTTTACGGCCTCTTTTATTGCTATAGCACCCAATTGAGTTGCTGAAAAATCTTTCAATGATCCTCCAAAACTGCCCATTGGTGTTCTGACTGCCGATACGATAAACACTTCTTTCATCTTAATTTTTTATTTGAGTGCGAAGGTAAGTTGATATTTTTAATTTTATTAAAAATGAACTTATCATAAAATCAATAGATTATACACAAATGGTATGGTTTAACTATTTTTATTCAATAAAAAAAGCTACCGAAGTAGCTTTTTTAAGTTTCGAATTCAAATGAATTATTCTTTAATTACTTTAATAACCCAGTTTTTACCATTTCGGTTAAACTTAGCATAATAAACACCACTAGAAAGAGCTACCATGCTAAATGATATTTTATCAGAAGAAATAGCTTCTTTTGAAAGAATTACTTTACCTACCACGTCTGTTAATACCATTTTGTCGCCAGCTTGTATTCCATTGATGTTGACTGTATTCGTTGTTGGATTAGGATATAATTCAAAACCGGCTGGGATTTCTATTTCATTTAAACTAAGAGGAATACGAGGGTATTTGGAATTCGTCTTAGAACTGTCAGGATTATAACAGCCTGTTGGTACTAAATAAGCAAACAAAGAATCTGATTCAGAAGTAGGTACATAAGTTAGTGTGTTGACTGGACTTAATGTTGTGTTTGTCATCAAATTGTTTCTATACCAATGAATAGTGTAGTTTACTATTCCTATTGGAATGTTTACAGTAAATGTTGTGCTTTGACCGACATAAACTATCGTTGGAGTCGAACTCAATGTAGGAACTCCAGGGTTTAGGTTTGGTAAAAGAGATACTGTAATTGATGATGTATTCGTACAGCCATCAGCATTAGTACCTGTAACTGTATATGTAGAAGTGCTAACTGGTACAAATGATTGGCCGTTGATGATACCGCCAGACCAAGTGTAAGTAACAGCGTTGCCATTTCCAGAAAGGGTAATTGCATCTCCAGTACAAATAGTAATTGAAGGAGACGCATTAGCAAATACATTTGGTGTAGTACTTGCATTGACTGAAACTGTGGCAGTTCCTGTACAACCTACCGTATTTGTTCCTGTAACTGTATAGGTCGTATTCGTTCCAGGTGCAACAGTAACCACTGCTCCATTTAATCCTCCAGGAGCCCATGCATAAGTGTTTGCACCTGTGGCAGTCAATGTTGCGGTAGTACCTGGGCAGATAGTAGCAGGTGAACCTGTAGCTGTAACTGGAATATTTCCTGTAACTTGAATCGTAATTGTTGAAGTAGCAGTACATCCAGATACACCTGTTCCTGTTACAGTATAAGTTGTTGTAGTTAATGGTGTTAATGTTACTGAAGAACCAGATAGATTCCCCGGCATCCAATTATACGAAACTGCACCAGTTGCATTGATTAAAGTGGACTGACCGGTACAAACCACAGATGGAGTTGCATTTAAAACTACAGAAGGAGGTGTATTAGGTGTATATGTAAATGAAGCAGTAGAAGAACAACCACCACTTGTTACTGTTACAGTATATACGTTAGAAGATAAATTTGTTATAGAAGGTGTAACAGCGGTTGTACTCCACAAATAACTGTAGCTTGGACCACTACCACCAGAACAATATGAAATAATATTTTGCCACAAGTTTTGAGCTTCTATAAGAGGAGTGTGGAAATTTGGTGAGGTAATACCCCCAAACATTACTAAGCCAGCTCCCCAAGTTTTTTCAGTAAGTACATTAAACCCTCCACCAGCAAGCAATGCAGTGGTACTTCCTCCAGTAATGTGGGCATGAGAATAACTTCCTCCTGTGTAATTTGTAGTGACAGGGGTAAACGGGCCTATATAAATTGGATGAGCAGGTACAACAGCAGTCACAATGCTTTGTGGATTAGAATAATCTAAAACTACCCCTCCAAAGCCCCAATTCATATTACCACCACCATTAGGAGCTGCATTTAAGAATAATCTTCCACCGCCATTGACCCAATTTTCAATGAGTGCTAGATTGGCAGTCATAAAGGTATTCAAAGCTAAAGCATTTCCATCAGAACCTTCTAAGAAGACAAACTGTGTGCTAGGTGTAAATATGGTAGCAGGAATAGCTGATCCGAAAGTTAATGTTGTGAAATTTGCAGCTCCAAATACGGCTGTCATCGCTGTATTATTATTTAACGTTGCCCAAGGGTCTGTATCTCTGATGTAGTATTTAGCACCCGTAATAGGACCGCCACCAGTTACTACAGCAGATAAAGTGTCAACGCAGTTTGTTCCAGTTTGAACAATATTTAAACTTGAGAGATTGATAACATTAACGTTGACAACTGCTGAACCTGTACAGCCTAATGCATTTGTTCCAGTAACAGTGTATGTGCTATTTGTTGTTGGAGAAACTATAATTGAACTTCCGCTCAAACTTCCTGGCAACCATGTGTACGTATTAGCGCCAGACGCATTCAAGGTGCTCGATGCACCTAGGCAAATTGTAACTGGAGTTGCTGTTGTTGCTATTGGTAATTGTCCTGTAACTGTAATTAACACTGTAGAGGATTTTGTACAACCTAATGCGTCAGTTCCAACTACTGTATATGTAGTTGTAACAGCAGGTGTGACAGACACGCTTGAACCGCTGATGTTACCAGGATTCCATGTATAACTTATAGCACCTGATGCATTCAATGTAGTAGAAACGCCAGGGCAAGTTATAGGGTTGTTTGTTGATGCTGTAACATTTGGTATTAGCGTATTAATGGTGTAAGTAGCCGTGCCCAAACATCCGCCATTTGAAACTGTAACTGTGTAAGTACCAATCGTAGTTGGTACGATTGACTGAGTTACAGCACTATTACTCCATAAATAGGTATACGATGGAGCTACGGAAGCACCAGAAGTATATGAAATAATATTTTGCCATAAATTTTGAGCTTCAATAGCAGGTGTATGGAAATTAGGTGAAGTAATACCACCGAACATCACCAAGCCAGCGCCCCAAGTTTTTTCAGTTAGAACATTAAATCCTCCACCAGCAAGCAATGCTGTCGTGCTGCCACCAGTAATATGTGCATGAGAGTAGCTACCTCCAGTGTATGCAGTTGTAATTGGAGTGTAAGGTCCATTAAATATCGGATGAGCGGGTACAACTGCGTTTACATTACTTTGAGCATTAGAATAATCTAAAACTACACCGCCAAAACCCCAGTTCATGTTGCCACCACCATTAGGAGCAGCATTTAAAAATAAGCGACCGCCTGCATTCACCCAGCTTTCAATTGCTGGAAGGTTAGCAAGAATATAGGTATTTAATGCAATCGCATTTCCGTCTGAACCTTCTAAGAAAACGAATTGTGTTGATGGTACGAAAACCGTAGCTGCAGGTGCTGTACCGAATGTTAGTGTAGTAAAATTAGCAGCACCAAATACGGCAGTCATAGCTGTTGTGTTATTTGCAGTTGCCCAAGGATCAGTATCACGGATGTAATATTTAGCACCTGGATTAGGTCCGTTAATAGCACCACCAGTTGCTACAGCTATCAATGTATCTGTACAAGGAATGACATTAGGTGAAATTGAAACGGTCATATTTGAAACCAAAAGATTATAAATCGCTGAACCTGTACAACCTAAACCATTAGAGCCTGTTACTGTATATGTAGTATTAACCAATGGAGTAACAGTCACAGAAGTTCCATTTAAATTACCTGGCATCCATGTATATGTCGTAGCTCCGTTTGCAGTTAAAGTTGCAGAAGATCCGATACAAACTATTGAAGGATTAGACGTAACTGTAATTGGAAGTTGTGCAGTGACTGTCATGGTTAAAGTAGCTGTGTTTGTACAACCATTGGCGCCTGTTGATGTAACAGTATATACTGTTGTGGTTCCGGGGTTTACAGTTACTGTCGCACCACTTAAATTGCCTGGGTTCCATACATAACTTATACCATTTCCCGATGCAGTTAATGTAGTTGAATTACCTGGGCAAATTGAGGCTGGGTTAGCAACAGTTGTAATCGTTGGTGAAGGGTCAACTACTATGGTTTGTGTAGAAGAGTTTAAAGTACATGGAGACGATGGTGTAAATCTTGATCCTTGAGAAGGTGGATTTGTGATATTAATTGTACTTTGATTGTAAGTTGGAACTACAGTTGCAAGAGTTCCTCCAGCATTTTCGATTCCCATAGTAGCAGGAGATGCGTTGTTGACATATGTAGCATGTATTTCGATGATATTTGTACCTTCATACAATGTGATGCTTGTTGTTACATCTGCATTAGCCCCGCAACAAAAAGGTGTATTTGTCCAGCTGACAACTAGAGTTTGATTTGGGCTAGTCCCAAAGGTTTGATAACCTACGGTACCATTTCCGGGAGGGTATAAATCATCCCACAAAGCTGCAATTAAATTATTAGGTATTAATGGGTCTGGCAGCAACTGACCTTGGCAACATCCTGCTTGGTTTGTACCAAGATCGAACGTAATGAAACCATTTGATGAGATTTCAAATTGAGTATAATTTACTCCAAAATAATTAAATGTAAACCCTATTGGTAATGATGCAGAAACAGCATCATCTCCTAGTATAATTAAGTTAGATACTGGAGCAGGAGCAACATAAGGAATGTTTGAGTAGATATATGTTGCTCCAGGAGCGACACTTACAGAATATCCAATCGTATGTGTCCCAGGACCAGCAATAGTAGGATTAAAAACATTTCCAGTCATACCGGGTCCAGTGAAGGTGCCTCCAGGTAAAGCAGGAATAAGCGTAATAGGAGAATTTGAAGAGCAAAGAGGACTAGTGAGCCCGACGAAAGAGGAGTCACAAGGTGCTTGCGCGTTTGCATTAAATGATGTTAATGTTGAAAATAACATTAAAAATACAAAAGTAGCCAAATGGAATAATGTGCTTCTTTTGCTCATTTGTTCAATCCTGAATAAATTACTGAATTGTCTAGTTTGCTTCATAAAAAGAAATGTTTGAAAAATGAATTTTGAATTTGGTAGTGAAAGTAAAACTTTTATTTGAAAAAAATGAAAAATCAGATTAAATATTTTATTTTATCATATGATATACTGTATTGAAATCAAGTAAAGTTAAATATACAGTATTGTATATATCGTTAGTCAACAAAAAATCGTTAATTAATTGTGTAATTCAATTTCAAAAGATGTGATTCGTTTGTGTAAAGCTACATTTGCACAAAATTAATAATATCATGTCAACGATTACATTTACAATGATTAAACCCGATGCTGTAAAAGCTGGTCACATCGGAGCAATATTAGAAAAGATAAATGCTGCAGGCTTTCGAATCAAAGCTATGAAAATGACCAAATTAAGCGCTGAAAAGGCAGGTCAATTTTATGAAGTGCACAAAGAAAGACCGTTTTATGGCGAATTGTGCGATTTTATGAGCAGCGGTCATATTGTTGCAGCTATACTTGAAAAAGAAAATGCTGTAGCAGATTTTCGTACTTTAATAGGAGCAACAAACCCTGCAGATGCTGCTGAAGGAACAATACGTAAAATGTTTGCAAAAAGTTTAGGTGAAAATGCCATTCACGGAAGTGATAGTGATGAAAATGCTCTAATTGAAGGAGATTTCTTTTTCTCAAAATTAGAACAATTCTAAAATTGATAGAATATAATTAAAAAGGGGGATGTATCAGCATCCCCTTTTTGATAATTTATTTTATATACTAAAATTGACTAATATTTCCGGTGAATAGAATATTCTACTAATTCTACTAAATGCTTCTTTGCGTCACTATCGGGAAATTTATTCAAAATTGCATAGGATTCTTCAATGTAACGGTCCATTATTTGTTGGGCATAAACAATTCCATTATGTTCGATTACTGTATCAATGATATATTTGATTTCATCCTTTTTTTTATTAGCATGCTTGAAAATATTTATAATCTTAGATTTAGTTTGTTTGTCACATTGATTCAGGGTGTAAATTAAAGGTAATGTCATTTTTTTTTCTTTAATATCATTTCCTGTAGGTTTGCCAACATCTTCTTTGCCATAATCAAACAAATCGTCTTTAATTTGAAATGCAATACCTACTTTTTCACCAAACTGACGCATCAAATTGGATTCGTCCTCATTTTCATTAACAGAGTATGCACCAGCTCCACAAGCAGATGAAATTAAGGATGCCGTTTTACAGCGAATGATCTCAAAGTAAATTTCTTCTGTTATATCTAATTTTCGGGCTTTTTCTGCTTGCAAAAGTTCTCCCTCGCTCATTTCTTTCACTGCAGTAGCTAGTATTTCTAAAATCCGAAAATCTTTATTTCCTAATGATAGCAATAACCCTTTTGATAAAAGGTAATCACCCACTAAAACTGCTATTTTGTTTTTCCAAAGGGCATTGATTGAAAAAAAGCCTCTTCTTTTATTAGAGTCATCTACAACGTCATCATGTACAAGTGTTGCCGTATGTAATAACTCTATAAGAGAAGCCGCACGATAAGTTTTTTCATTGATTTCGCCGCACAGCTTTCCTGACAAAATAACAAACATGGGTCGAAGTTGTTTGCCTTTTGTCTTAACTACATATTTCATGATTTTATCCAATAAAGAAACATTACTTTCTACTGCTTTATTAAAAGTTTTTTCAAATAATTGAAGATCTTTTTTGAGATATTTTTTAATTTCATCCATGTTGTAACACAATGATAACATGCTTTTTTTTATTTATAAACAAATCGGTAAAATTATTTTTTTTTGTGAAAACATTATATATTTGCACCCAATAATAAAAAATTATGTTTAACAAAAAGTACTTACTACAAACTTTAGTCGCAATTTTCAGTTTGACATCTGTAAATGCATATGCCCAAGAAGATATGTCTTCTGGTTCCAATGTATACAGGGGAGCTGGTTACGATGTATTAGACACGGCTTTAATTCCAACAAAACGAATGGAACAACAGCGTGATTTCCTGACAAATCAATATGACTTCCCTTCAAAACCTCGTAACCAATGGGAGCTAGGCATAAGCTTAGGTGCATTTAACGTATCTGGTGACGTCCGTACAAAAAATCCATTTACTGCAAAAAATCCAGGACAAACTATGGGCTTTGGTGTTCATATACGTAAAGCATGGGGGTATATCATTTCTACTCGTTTGCAATTTATACATGGAACTGCTTCTGGTTTTAACTGGCAGCCATCAACAGGATATTGGAATCATGGTGGTAATCCTTGGGTTAGAAATAATTACGGAAGTTCTCCTGTATTTTACAATTACAAAACAAATGTTGATGAATTATCATTTCAATTAGTTGCATCTTTAAACAACGTTAAGTTTCACAAAGCAAGAAATAAAGCTAGTTTGTATGCTATTGCTGGTATTGGAGGTAGTCTATATGATTCATGGGTAGATGCCTTGAATGCAAATGGTAAAAATTATGATTTTTCGAAAATTTTAAATAAAAATTACGCTAACGACCAACCAGGTTGGTATAATGAGTATAAAACAAGAAAAGCAAAAAATACAGATTTGAAAAACTTGTTTGATGGTAACTACGAATCACAAGCTGAAAGACATGACAACAGACCTTGGTTTGGTAAAGAGAGAACTTTCCGAACTATCTTAACTACAGGTTTAGGTATGCAATTTAAACTAGGTCGTAAAGTTTCATTGTCTATTGAAGACAAATGGTCTTATACAAATGATGACTTAGTTGATGGTCAACGTTGGCAAGAATGGCCTCAACCAGGTTTTGGTGGGTCAGCTATGACACGTGATTTCGATACTTACAATTATTTATCTTTAGGATTGAACATTCATTTAGGTGGTCGTTCAGTAGAACCATTGTGGTGGATGAATCCATTAGATTACGGATATACAGAAATGAAACGTCCTAGAACCGGAGGCAATTGCGATTCTGATTCTGATGGTGATGGTGTTTCTGATTGTTTCGATCGTTGCCCTGATACTCCAGCTGGTGTTGCAGTAGATACACATGGTTGTCCAATTGATACCGATGGTGATGGTGTACCTGATTTTAAAGACAAACAATTAATAACTCCAACTGAGTGTCAACCTTCTGATGCTGATGGTATCGGTAACTGTCCAGATCCAGAATGTTGTAAAGAAAGAGGAACAATTCCTTCGGTAGGTTGTGGAAACATTAACTCTGGTTCAGTAGTTTTCCCAGCAGGTGCTAGCAAATTAAATAGCGGTGCTATGAGTTCTTTAAGCAAATTGTCTAACGCTATGAGAGCAAATCCTACATGTAAAATTGTAGTGAAAGGAAACGGTAGCGGTAGCAAAATGGAACAACAACGTTCTTGGGATCGTGTAAATTCATTTATTAATTACATGGTAGATAACCAAGGAATTGACAGAGATCGTTTCATTTTCCAATATGGTCAAAACGGTAACACAAATTCAGTTGACTATCGTTCTGCTGGTGATGGTGAAGAAGGTCCTTCAAACATGCCTCCTCCATTCCCTAACTTGAGAAAAAACTAAGTTTTTAATATTAATTTTCAAAAGGAGGTGCTTCTAACACCTCCTTTTTTTTATTCTTTTTTTTACTAAAAATAGACTAAACTAAATTTAGTTATGAAATATGTTATGAATCTCCGTTTCCATACCACTACGTAAACTGGATGGGTAGTGACAGTTGAACTTTGTACTCAAATTAAAAGTACAATGAATATTTTAAATTTCATGA
>Ga0247831_1003524_pt1 | contig 22673 bp, 15 predicted proteins | sample LaCruzMarch2015__9_FD_192406 | JGI IMG/M metagenome (GOLD analysis project Ga0247831, IMG submission 192406) | Freshwater microbial communities from meromictic Lake La Cruz, Castile-La Mancha, Spain - LaCruzMarch2015_1m | ecosystem: Environmental > Aquatic > Freshwater > Lake | place: Spain...
ATCCTCGGCAGCAGCAGCAGTAGGACGTGGTAGGGGTAGAACCAATACTACCACCTCAAGGTATATCAATCCACCATTACCAGATACAACAGTATGGGATCCACGATTTGATGCCTTGACATTACGTGGTAGGGCACGGTATAATGAAAATAGCGGTACATTTGAGTATGAAATTGCTGTATATATTCATTGCTATACTACGAATAATACATTATCGAAGAAAATAAGTGGTGATGGTGGTTCTTTGGTATATATCTTTCAAGGGGATATAGTAAATAATGTCCCAGTAGAGGCATTAATGTTACCCTCGGGGGATACGGCCATGATGCAAATGTTAAACCTGCCAAATGATACTGCATCTGTGGTAGATATTTCCTGGGTAAAAGGTCGTGATTTGATTGTATTGCTGCGTCAATCTACCAATGATGGAAGTAGTAATGACGATGTGTCACGAGTGTATTATTATACCATTGGAGGGAACGAGATGGTAGAGAATGAGAGGGTAATATTGGCAGTATATCCGTTAGTGGAAGTGCCGTCAAAGGGCTTTCTTAGTCCCACGCGAGGTTCGTCATTGAATGTATTATCCTACATGACTGAGCCTATATTACCCTCCAACACTACGTTGCCATACTTGCAATTTAATCACTTTGGTTGTACTAATTATCTATCAGTTGAGGAGGAGCTAGATCGATACATTTGTCATTCGGAAGCTACTAATAGCATTATTGAGTCTACGGAAATGACAACAACTGATACGGTTACCAAGGCTCAAGCACAGATTGATCGTGCAGGTCTGTTGGCAATATTGCAGCCATTCGGTCGTATTCGTGCTTCGGCACTTGCGATACATCGTGCTATGTCATCCTTGAATCTTTTAGATGTAGGCGTTGGTCCAGATGAGATACGACCTACTGTTATCGTATCTGCAATGCGAAAGTGGACGAAAAAATCGGCATTCCAATCATCGTCAACGGACTTGATTCCTACTGTAAGTGCAGATGATACCGAGTCTCATGATGGAACTACACCAACGAATAGTCTATCAGTCTACCAAGCCTTTACAAGTGCTACCAAGACGAAACCTGCACCAGGTAGGGATGTTCGCATGTATGAAGTCATGGACATGGATGGTGAAAGTGAAGCAAGTGCACTTGAAGTCAACGACGTGGATACAGCGCGGTTATCACATCGCTTAAAATGGATTCGTCTGCTTGCTGAAATTCGTCGACAAGAGGTTCAACTTAATGAAGTACTGTGCTTGACAATGTCTGCTGATAGCAGTATTCTATTCCGTGGTGACATGGTTACTACTATAACAATGGATAGTGAGTCAGCGGAGACGACTAAAGAGCCAGCTCTTGCAGAACTCTCTAATCAAGAACGGAATATCATGACCGGATTGGACGAGCTTGCTGTCGAATTATTCACATGCATCAGCAAAGATCCTAAGTTGCGTCAGCTACTTTCCAAAGTAGAATCCTCGCTATACAATGGATCATCGACGGCGTCTTCTTTTATTCATGATTGGATAGAAATGGGCTTGGGTAATATTGAGTTACTGTCTCAGTTGGAAGTGTTGGGACGTTCTGCAATGGTACAATTGCCAATAGTAGATGCACACATACAGCTACTGAATGAATTGTCACAATTCGACTCGAAAGAAATTGAGGCTTGGCTCATTCCAAACACATCAGCATCTGCCATCGTTTGCACACGATTGGCCATCCTTGATGCTTCCTCAAATAGCAGCGTCAGTTTTGGACATTTTACTGAATCGAATGCACCATATCACGCCGCAGCTACTCTCATTTCGGCCCGGATTGAATCAATTCGGATTCTGTCTCTATCACGTCTCATCCTTGTATTTGGGTCTCCTCAGGTACATCCCGTGCCTATTCAACATGGTGCACTACGATCTACTCTTTACTGTACCGCCCTGATATGGTCGGTCCATCAACAGTCTAGTGTTGACAAACAATTGACTGTACTCGAGGAAGATTTATCAAAGAAGATCAGAAATGGCGCCATTCACTCTGGAGTACATGAAATAGCCGATAGTTTTGTCTCCATTGCTTTCAGTAGTATGATCGGTGGCTCATTACTCTTTGGAAAGACCGAGCCCCACGTTGCGTTACGTTTAGTCGCGCCTCTCGTAGAATTCCGTTCTCAACTAATCACATCTGAAGCCGAACAAAAAATGAGGGAAGTGGTTGCTCATTGCCTTCTCATTGAGGCTGCAGCACTTTTAAAGCATGCTGAAAGAAGTTCTGAGAGTGATGTGTCACCAATGTCGCTTTGGCGTCTTGCATCAAAGTCGCTCCTTCATAAGTCTGCGACCTCCATTGAGCGTTACAAGGTCATCTCGAATTTGATGAATCGCGTAGGAACGCTCGAACGTCACTTGAATTCAGTGCAAGGATGCAGGATTACATTACCACTCTGTTGTGAGGTAACTCTTGAGGCCATCCAAGATGCTATATCCGCAATATCATCCCTTTCTACGCCTGAAATGTGGAAAAAAGAACTCCAATCGGAAATTCCAACATTGTGGGATAGTGCATTACATGTTTCCATGCGTGGAAGTTTATGGGATGATGCATTTCAAGCCTGCATTAACAACCCTATAGCCACGAGACGGAGGGCTAACTTTAAAGTTCTTATACTTGGAATGATAGATGCAGGTGGATTAGGGAAGTTAATTGACATGAGTTTGTCAGTAGTTGAGCTTGATTTCTCAATGGCGATGCAAATGGACTCCCATGACGGTCTTGACAATCAAGCGACTGATGAACGGGTAGATCTCTTTGATTTGGCTGCCGAAATCATTGAGGAAGCTGCTGTTGAGCAAGGAACGTCCAGGACCGGAACAAGCTATTGGTCTTGTCTTTACGCACTCCATGCATCTCGTGGCCACTGGAGACAAGCAGCCTATGCCATGGATTTTTTTGGCAAGGCAACATCTGAATCCGTGTCGTCATACAAGTCCAAATCTCAAGAGGCCAAGGCTTTATCTAAGGCTGCATCAAAGAAAGTTATGGATGATGCCTGTTTGGCAGCACATGCGTGCTTCCACGCAATCAGTTTGGTCGACAAGCCGTCTGACAGGTACTTACTGACGGGAAACCCTGATAGTCCAACTGAGCCTATGTTGCTGACTGAAGAAGATTTAGAACACAGGGCTGTTCGGGCAATGGCGTTGCGAACGTTTTATATGGATGAAAATTCTCCCGATGCGGTAGGTAATATTTTGGAGATGTCTTCTCGCGACACCATTGATACCTTGGCAAGATTTGCTTACTATGAACAGGCGATTTCTATTGCATTGAGTGTATCATCCAAAAGAAAGGGTTTACTGCCAGGAGGCGTTGATTTGTTCAATGATGCATTACAGCACATTCTATGCGTGTATCTTGTTCCAACGGCGATTACCAAATCTACTGCAATGAAAAATGATGGTAGTGGCCTTCATAATTTACAATCACGATCGAAGTTAGCTCAAATCCGTGCTTCATCGTCATCATGTGCACTAGGATCTGCTGAGTCGGTCGTCACTGCAAACGCTAATTCATGTGTATCAATTGGTCAGAGTGAGAATATGTTGCAGTCGGTTATGGCAATGAATTTGCTTCAACAATATACAACCATGTACTCCAAAAGATGCCATGGACTGGGACTGAGTGTGGCAAACTCAATTCTTGGTAAAGATTCAGAATTGCCAATGTGGTTGAAGGAATTGTGTATATTTGGCGTACCGAATGATGGACGGAGCAACGATGGTCTATTTGCACAATCGAGCAAAGAAAGTTGTGGCAATTCTGACCCTGCCGGGCTGATGCGCTTGTACATCAAGTACCATCAATATGGAGAGGCATGTAATGTCGTCACCTTACTCCTTTCACAACGGACAACGCTAGCTGCATCGTGCCGTCTACCCGAGAAGGGCAGTATCGACTACGTCCCATATGATCTGATTGATATGCTATGGGATATTATCGAAAGCATTATTACTTCTAATTCCTGCGCGCCATCCGATGGAGTTCATGCGAAAGTCCAGTTGCTGATCAAGAAGCGTGAATGCATGGAACAGGCACTCGAAAATCACTTCGAGTCCTTGAAGATTAGTGAAGATGGGTTGAGCAGTGCACGTGTTATATCCATGCATAAATAAAAATAGTTGTTGAACTACTAACAAATTTATGATCGTCAGACTAATGCACTAGATACACGTCTCTAGGTCTTCATCTTGATTCACGCGCATGGCATGCAGAATTCCCGTGATCCAGGAGGTGGGATGAAAAATTTCGTTGTGGATGGAAATTTAATTTGGTTCGCCAAGCCTTCCCGTGATGCTCTTCTCAGTGTCATGCTCTCCTCACTGTCGCTGCTCTCACTCCTCAACAATGGTTCATAAATGAGACGGGGTTCACTGCTGTTGTTGCTTTCGAATCGCGTTCTCAATTTCCTGCAGAAACACCACATTTCATTGCAAATTCTGGTCTCTTTCCGATTCTTTAGCAGTATCGGCGCTTTGGTAGAGTCCGGCGAAACAGCTATAAGGATTTCAGCCCGAAGAATTTTGACAATTGTGCAGACATCCATTGAAACACGAAGATAAGGATGGGGAGAAGAGCAGAATATGGGATATGTAGACCTCCAATACAAATATCGCACATGAGAACTACGGAGATAGATGATTGCCACTGCGCGATGTAAATAATAAGATTGGGATGAATAGACGAATGACCAGATACTTCTATCAATCGTTATGGACGGCTCTAGGTAGTCCGTGAGTGAAGCCGGAATGACGAGACGCGGACTCAGACTGATCCGTGATTGTTGTTCCCAAATGACCAAGGAGTCGTTTTAGACTCAACGTCTCGGCGGGAAGCCAAAAGAGGGCAATCCACGAACCGGAAGGGAGAAATGGACGCGCCAAATTGAAAGCAAAAGTGAACGAAAAAAAGAAATCTAAACGTCACTATCGAAGAGTACATTTTGTCACTATTTAGACAAACACTGTCACTATTTGGACAAACAATCTGTCCGGGCCTTCGGACGTAGTGTCTAAGGCGACTCCAAGAGAAACAAAGACCAAGCGGGTCAACTAATTTAGTACGTAAATATAATAGTTACATAAATTAATAGTCTGAAGAGAAGGAGATGAATGTGGAGTGTTTTATGTCGTTGACTGCCTTGAGGAAAGAATAGGCTGCACTGAAGATAACAATACAACTACAAAATAACCAGGATTATTACTTACATAGACTACTTCTGGAACACGTGATGACAACTAACAATGATATTGTACATTACAGACCCCTATTTAATTCAAACTCTTCTTCCTCATGAAAAGCTTCATGCCGCCAAACTTCTTCTTGATCCTTGGAGGTGACGTCGGGCTTTTCTCAGCAATCAAATGAACAGAGTCGCTCTTCTCAGCACTCAATGGAACAGAGTCCATGGGATGTGCGTCGATGACAACATCAGGTACAGAATGATGTTGCTGCTGCTGCTGCTGTTTCTCCTGAAGTGGATAGCCATCGAACGTATAATTCTCATTCGAGTACATGTCATTCATAGCACTTTCCCTCGAGAATTTGTCCACGGCATGATGATCATTGTCGTTAATATCAGTGATTGCACAGGGAAAGCAGCTCGTAAACCATTCCGATAATTCTCCAACACATACCGTCCTCATACTAGGTTCGTCGGAAGTAGGCTGGCCACCCTTGCTTGAACTCTCAGATCCAGATACACTGATACTCTCGGGAACTTCGTCAATGTCTGATAATTTCATCTTCTTGGTAGCAGGCAGAGCAGACGACACTCGTCTGTTCAGGCTGCTGCTGGGCATGTTTAGACTGCTGCTTGGCGTGCGTCTCGGTTTTACAGGCATGAAGGCCGACACCATGTTGGACGACTGTTGTCTAGATTGTGTTCCAAGTAAGTATCCTCGCGTTAAACTACTTACCGGCTCATTCGTTGTATCGGAGGTTATCGGATTTCATGGCTTTAATTTTGTTAAATCATACGAAGGAACCAGTACTCCACTTGACAAAAATAATGGCAAGAAGAAGAAAGAAGAATCCAAGAAATGGCACAACATTCTCGACGTGTGTAGTAATCAGATTCATCGTTGATCTGTCTTCAATCTGTTGTGAATTGTTAGCTGATCGATCCTTGATCTTCAGGGGAAGCGATGTGATAGACAACAGATTTCATATCCAGGTGAAAGTGGGTGTAGTGCATTAAGTTCCGCAGATAAAGCAGGGCACAATGAATGGTGAAGAGAGTTCTAAACTCAAGAAACAGATTTTATACGTAGTCAACAAACCAATGGTTGTATATCGATTGAAAAAGCGAAAGAAAATGATCACAGCTTCGCTATTGGAGTTGACATCCCATTTCGATACCAACACTATGCCATTGGTTCGACGGAGCGATTCAGGAGGGTGGCATGGAATATACTCTGAACACGAATTTCAGTCTGTAATTCCTACGAGAGACAGTAGTCAGGATACAAACGAGTGCAATGAAATAGACTCTCCTTCGTTTAATGGTTCTGATTCTCCTCGGGTAGTTATTACAGAACATTTCCGGGGAAGTAACGTATCAGTATCAAACCTGCCGCCAGCAACACGAGAGGTGGGAGTTCATTGTGATGATGAATTGCAAACGCAAACAAGTGATTCGTCTAATGAAGTCAGTTCGAAAAGACTAAAATGTAAAGGCAGCAAGGGCGACGACAGCGAACCTATGTATCCTCCTCTTGATATAATCAACGTTCCTTCAAATTTCACGTCTGATCTTACCATCAAACATGTTGAATCGCTGTATGACGAAAGTATCCGTTTACAAAATGCCTTGGCAAAACTGTCAAATATGACGGGAAATATACATCGGATGTTAAACTCGAGAGGGGTGCTAGCTGATAACAGAGGACAGAACGAAGTTGGTGGTATTTCACATTATTTACCATTCCTGAAGACAGAGACACCATTGGAGACACCATCGTGTAAAGAATTTGGCGTCATGTTAGCGCAGACCATTGACAAGCATCGTGAAGATGCCCTGAGCAAATCTGGTGAGCAGAAGTTTACGTCTCAAGAACTGGCAAATATAAATGATATTGCAGAGCAGGATGCAATTGTTCAATTGGAAAAGGAGTTGCAACAGGAAAACAAACGGTTGAAAACATCCTTGACCGAACTTTCTCGTGCCATGTCTGCCCTATATAGTGCTTTAGTCGACTCAAGAAGAGAGCCTAAGCAAAATCGCACAATAAATGAAGGTCCGAGCGTCAAAGCTGATATGTTGGCAGGAACAACCACCAATGATACAGAATCAGTCACTGACGACAACATGATGATGACCAAGAAGGACACACTAGTCGACGAAGTACGATCCAATTCACCTTTGCTTGACAATGTCTATACTAATGATGATGATGAAATAACAAGAAAGAGTTTGTCATCACATGTTTCATCAGTAATGACAGAATTAAAGACATCATCATTCATCGACGGTGACGGCACGTCCAAACACAGTACTGTTGACGGAGTGTCAGCCTCTCTCCAAGACAGAAGTAGCACGCGGCACCGTCGCATTTCCGAATTGATAACTCCGTCGGAGAATGATGATGCGCCGATATATGCAAGCACCATTGAACTTGCTGAATTGCGCCTAATGAAGGCCATGAAGAGGGTGGATAATGTCTCGGAATGTACCCCCAAACAAGAAATATATACGGCCAAAAAAGAATTATGTGATGTTAAGGCGCATTTAGAAACTTTGCGAATGATGATAAAGAATACTTTGTACGGTGGCACTAGTACTGAAGGATATATAACAGACGTATTGAGCTTGCCTGTGGAGACTGAGAAACACAAAATTGATGGTCATAGTATACAAACAAATTTTACCAATGATACACAATCGTCCAGTGGATGTGAACTTGTGAATGAATTCTTGGATAATGATTTAATAGATGACACAAGTAGCACTGATGATGATGATTATACTGACAATGATTATTACTCCAAATTAGGGTTAGGGCTAGGGTATTGTCTGTCAGTAATTGAGGAAATTGAATCGGTTGAGTCGGTTGATACACCAACGGATACAGACAATGATCAGTCGTTATGTATGCGTGGTGATAACGAGTTAGTAGTATGTGCTACCACAGAGTGCCACAATGAAAAAGAGAGGGGCAAATCGATTCCAAAGTTAACACCGGTCTACTGTGAATCAGTGGAGTATATTTTGTCACATCTTATACTAAAGTTTGTCAATATAGAATGTTCATATTGACAAACTTGATATTTAATGTAAGTGCGATATTCACTACCATTGTCAAATATGGACTATGCGCTCAGTAACGACGACATGCGCTTTGCTATTGAGTTTACATCTCAAATTTTTGCGGATAAAGAACCGACGAGCGTAGCACTTGGAGTAACAAGCGGTGAATTCACGGATGTCTTCCGCTCTATCATGGAAAAATCTATTTTGAGCGGGTACTCGTATGCATCTCATCACTCGGAGCACGGTGATGCGGTGGCTCTTAACCTCCCCTACGACCAATTCCTCGAGGTAGAATATAACGTGATAGACAAAATCGAGCCGATGTTTGCTCTCTTCGACGCTATGAAATACGAACCAACTGGCAAATGTATTTATGTGTTTTCGATCGCCTCTGATGCCAAGGGGCTTGGGGGTCAACTGCTACAACACACTATAGACGAGGCGAGGAAAGCGGGTTTCGAGTCCATCCTGGCCGACTGCACCAACGTAAAGAGTCAAAACCTGTTTGCCAAGTTCGGGTTTGTCACCAGGAGCGAGATTACATACGGCGGGTTTGAACACAATAAAATTTATTCGTTCAAAAACATTACTACTACGAAGAGCATCAAAAAAATGGAATTAATGTTATAAATAATGTTTCATATAGTAAATGACGAGCCCAATTACCGTTCACGTTATATTTTTCAGTTTCATGACGATAGTATACAGATTATTCCCAGGGGGTTTCGAAAAACATTTTAAATATAGTGACGATACTAAAAAAGGCCCTGCGACGTGGATTGATATTCTATACTATAATGCAACTGTATACTCAACTGTCGGGTATGGTGATGTAATTCCTATTACTCCTCTCGCCAAATGTGCGGCTATATTCCAGATGATCGTTGTATTTTCGTTAGTTGTGTTAGGTGTTAAAATATGATAATACATATTGACAATGCATATTGACAATGCATATTGACAATGCATATTGACAATGCATATTGACAATGCATATTGACAATGCATATTGACAATGTTTTTTATATAAATCATTTATTATAAGTATATCATAATTATAATAAATGAGATCCGGTGAAAATAAACATATATAACTATTTAGTATGCCATATGACATAACGATGGCTACAGAGACATATAGATACGAACGGTAAATATATGTAATCGGAGATTTCCGTTACAGTGAAAATATAATTCACCTCTGAAGGGGTAAAAACGCGCGTCCCCTTCTCGCTCACGTCCTGAGGGCGCGCGAAGGCGTTTTCGCCGCCACCGCTGAATGGCAGAGATGCGTCGCGCAGATACAGCACGTACGCCCTGACTCCCGGGAGGATCTGTTTGAGGCACTCGGTGATGATGAGCGTGTTGATTTTCTTCAAAGACTCCTTAACGTTTCCGTTGAACGTGGAATCCTGCACGTAAATGCCACACATCATCATGATGAGCTCGTCCTCGTTTTGTTTACCAATGTCCACTCCCGTGTATTTCTTGGTTTGAGATATCAGCTTGCTCTGGATGAAGTACAAGGTAATTGATTGCTTTCACTGACAGCGCTCGTGCAATGCCTCTGCCCGCATGATCTGGATGTGTTCCCACAACGTATAGCTCGCCCACAGGATCTTGGTTAATTAAGTCTTGGTGGATCTTGGTCCAGACAAAGCCTTCTATCTGGTTGTTTTCTGTGGCAAGAAAGAATCCATCTGCATCAAACCAAGGCTCAGCCATGCGGTTATCTAGATCCTGCATCGCCCAATTACCTTGATCTGGGTGATGGGCAAAGACCAGATTGTTTAAATCTAGCCACTGTTGTTTATGGAGTGCAGGGTTAAAGGTTTCGATTGTGTAGTCGTGATCTGCTTGTGGAAGTGAATCAGCGTTGAGATCGCGGTGAAGCTTAAGAATGTGACGCATTGTTAAGCATCAACAGTAAAGCGGTATCCAACATTGCGGACGGTGCCGATGATTGCTTCAAACTCTGGGCCTAGCTTTGAGCGCAGGCGTCGGATGTGAACCAGGCCGTGGGGCAGGCGGCGGATGAAGCCTACGGTGTCGGTCACGAGCAGCTTTTGGTTGCCGCGGAGGAGGAGCTGGCGGGTGGTGGGGTCGAGGGTGGCGAACAGTTTGTCCTCGGCCAGCACGCTGGCGCCGGTGAGGGCATTGAGGAGGGAGGATTTGCCGGCGTTGGTGTAGCCCACGATCGCGGCGGTGGGCACGGGCACGCGCTGGCGTTTCTGGCGTTGCACCCCGCGTTGTTTGCGGACGTCGACGAGCTCCCGTTTTAAGCGGACGATACGATCATTCACCAGACGGCGGTCCTGCTCGAGCTGGGTTTCGCCTTCCCCGCCCATGGCTCCGCCGCCGCCCCCGCCGCCTCGCTGGCGGGAAAGGTGGGTCCAGGCGCGGGTCAGGCGGGGCAGGGAATACTCCATGCGCGCGAGGGCGACCTGGAGAACGGCCTCGCGGGTGCTGGCGCGGTCGGCGAAGATATCGAGGATCACCTCCTCGCGGTCGATCACGGCGAGGCCGGAGAGTTTTTCCCAGTTGCGCTGCTGGGCGGGCGAGAGCGACTCATCGATCACGATCAAGTCGGCTTCAATGGCCTTGGCGGCGGCGATGATCTCCTCGGTCTTGCCGCTGCCCAGCAGGGTGGCGGGCGTGGGCTGGCGGAGGTTGACGAGTTCCTGCGCGACGACATCGATCCGGAGGTTTTGGACTAGCTCCTCCAGCTCGGTGAGCAACTCGGCCGCCTCGCCTTCGGCCATCTCGTGGGTCTGGATGCCGACCAGGAAGGCGCGCTGGCAGCGTTTGGATTCGGTGGAGGGAACCTGATCGAGGAAGTCGGCCATGAAAGGGGTGTCAGCGGCGACTGGCGACCCGCACGACCTGCATACCGGCGGCGCGGGCGGCGCGGATGCCGGGCTCGGCGTCCTCGAACACGAGGCATAGATCCGGCGCGACACCCAGGCGGCGGGCGGCTTCGAGAAACATGTCCGGGTGGGGCTTGCCCCGGCCGGGGGCGACGTCGTGCGGGGTGATGACCACGGGGAAAAGCTCGGCCAGACCGGCGGCGGCGATGGCCGGCAGGGCGATGTCGGGCGTGCCGCCGGTGGCGATGGCGACGGGGCGGGTCTGGGCGACTTTGCGGGCGAAGGCCACGACCGGTTCGATCAGGGTGATTTCGCTGAAACGATCGAGGTAGAGCTGCTCCTTGTGTTCCGCGATCTCCTCCGGGCTCGAGATAGACAGACCGTGTTTATCGGCGAGCAGTTGCGCGACTTGCAGGGAGGGCACGCCGCCGAGGGCGTAGAAATAATCTTCATCTAGGGTTTCCGCCAGACCGGCGCGGCGCATCGCGGCATCCCATGACCGGTAATGCACGGGCATGGTGTCGATCAAGGTGCCGTCGAGGTCGAAGATATAGCCGGCGAAATCGCCCGGGGGGATGTCTAGCTGCATAAACGTTTACCTTCGCCCAAACGCCTGGCGGGCGCAACCGAAACCTTGCCGCCCGTGCGCGTGCGCTGGGGCTAGGCTCCCCGGTGGCGCACCTCAGAGCAGGGCGCGCTGGGCGACGAAGACCTCGCGGAGGGCGAGGCTGAGCTGGTCGTGAACGGCTTGGATTTTTTGGTAGCGGGCGTGGTTCTTTCGGTCGGGTTTGCAGCGGGTCTGCTCGTCCACCGCGACCACGGCCTTTGTGAAGTCGGACAGGCGGGCTTTTGTATTTCCGTCGCGCCGCGCCACGCACCAGGCCGCCTGCAAGGCGCCGCCGAGCGCCGCGCCTTCATCCTCCATCATCGCCACCACGGGCACGCCGAAAATATCGGCCATGATCTGCCGCCAGACGGGTGACTTGGCGCCGCCCCCGGTCACGCGGATTTCCTTGGCCTTCACGCCGAGGACGGCGAGGCGGCGCAGGCCGTAATTCAGGCCGAGGGTCACCCCTTCCATCGCGGCCCGGGCGAGGTGGGCGGCGTCGAGGGTCTGTTGGGTCAGGCCCAGCAGGGTGCCGGAGCCTGCGGGGACGTTGGGGGTGCGTTCTCCGGCGAAGTAGGGGAGCAGGACCAGACCGTTCGCGCCGGGGGGCACCGACTGCACGGCGGCCGCGAGGGCGGCATGGTCCTGGCCGAAGAGCTGGCGGACGCGTTCGGTAACGGTGGTGACGTTCATCGTGCAAAGCAGCGGCAGCCAGCCGCCGGTGGAGGAGCAAAAGGCGGCGATCTCGCCGGCGGGGTCCACCACCGGTTCCGCGGCATGGGCGTAGATCGTGCCGCTGGTGCCGAAGCTCGCGCTGATCACTCCCGGAGTGACGTTCCCCGTGCCGATGGCCCCCATCATATTATCGCCACCTCCGGCGGAAACGACCACCCCGGGGGGCAGGCCGAGGCGGGCGGCGAGCTCAGGGCGCACCAAGCCGGGAGATTCGTGCGCTTCGGAAAGCGGGGGCAGCCAGCCGGCCAGACGCGGATCCACTGCCTGGATGGCGGCCTTGGACCAGGCGCGTTTACGGACGTCGAGCAGCGCCGTGCCGGAGGCGTCGCCGTATTCCATGAAGTAGGCGCCGGTCAGGTGAAAATTCAGGTAATCGTGCGGCAGCAGCACGTGGCGGAGGCGTTTGTAATGCGCGGGTTCGTGGCGTTTCAGCCAAAGGATTTTGGGCGCGGTAAAACCGGGGAGGATGAGGCTACCGGTGTGGCGCAGGGCGGCCTTGGCGCCGCCGAGTTTTTTGGTGATGAGGGCGCATTCCGCCACGGTGGAAGTATCGCACCAGAGCTTGGCCGGGCGGATCACCGCGCCGGCGGCGTCGAGCGGCACGAAGCCGTGTTGCTGGCCGGACACGCCTAGGCCGCGGATCTCGCTGGCGCGGGCGCCGACTTGGCGGACCACGTCGGTGATGGTCGCCTCGAGGGCGGCGACCCATTCGGCGGGGTGTTGCTCCATGTGTCCGGGGGGCAGGCCGGCGATCATCGCATGGGGGGCGCGCGCCTCGGCGATGACTTTACGGGAGGCCAGGTCGAGAATGACGGCCTTGGTGGATTGGGTGCCGGAATCGATGCCGATGAAGAGGCTCATGGTGGAAAATGTTTTTTAAACTGAAGAAAAGGGGCTGTTCCCCAAAAGGCCAAGAATCGCGAACCGGGGCCAGCAGATTTGCCGCGGTGCACAACGGTCGTTGCGGCGCGCCCTGTCTGGGCTACGGTCGGCGGTATGATTTCGCCCAAGCTTCTGCTCACGCATCCCGGCGGTGCCCATAAAGACGAGTTCCTTGCCTGTTGCGTGCTGCTGGCGCGTCATGCCGTCGCGGTGGAACGTCGCGAGCCCACCGAGGCCGACCTCGCCGCGCCCGAGGTGTGCGTGGTGGATGTGGGGCACCGTCATGAGCCCGAATTGAATAACTTCGACCATCATCAATTTCCACGCGACCTGCCCCCGACCTGCTCCCTCTCGCTCATTTTGCAGCATCTGGGGCTTTACCCCGATGCCCGGGAGTTTTGCGAGTGGCTGGAGGCGACCGAGTGGTTTGATTGCCGGGGGCCGGTCGACACCGCCAAGTGGCTGGGGGTGGAGCGTTTCGTGCTGGGCAGGCTGATTTCGCCGGTCGACCTCACCTTGCTGCGCCGCTTCGCCCAGGCTGCCCGTCTCGAGCCCGGGCAACCGCTCTGGGAGGTCATGCGCATGGTTGGAGAGGATATTCTGGGGCACGTGACTTCGTCCCGCACGAAGCTCGACCAGCTGGCTGGCCTCGTGGTGCGTTGGGAATTACCGATCGGGGCCGGCCCGGGCGTGGTGGTGTTTATCCCGCGCACCGACTCGTTGGCTGACGACGTGGCTTCGGGTCTGGATCGCTTTATTGAGCGCCAGCCTTGGGCGCGGGACGTAGTGGGTTCCGTATATCCGGACCGCCGGGCCGGGGGCTACGGGCTGGGGCGCTTTCGCGACAATCCGCGGCTTGATTTTACCCGGATAGCGGGGGAGCCCGACGTGCACTTCGCCCATGCGCGGGGTTTTGTTGCCAAGACCTCCGCCTGCGAGGTGGCCCGGCTCCAGGCCCTTGTTATCGCGGCCGGCCAGCTGTGACTGCCCGCCGCCCCGTCTCGCTGGTCCTATGAGCCGCGTCACGTGTTATCGCTGTTTCTGGCCGCAACCCCTCTGCTGGTGCGCGTCCATCCGGCCGATGCCCACCCGCACGCGTTTCGTGCTGCTGATGCATCCGAAAGAATTTAAACAGGAAAAAGCCGGCACCGGCCGGCTTACCCATCTGTGCCTTCCCGACAGCGCGATTCTGGTCGGCACCGATTTTGACCGCCATGACGAGGTGCAGGCTTTGTTGCGCGACCCCGCCAACGAGGTGGTTTTGCTCTATCCCGGCCCGACCGCCCGCAATCTCTCGCAGGGGGAATTGTCTCCGGCCGCACTTGGTGGAAAGGGCCTCGTGGTGTTGGTGCTCGATGCCACCTGGGCCTGCGCCCGCAAGATGCTCCGGCTTTCGCCCACGCTGCAGGCTCTGCCGCGGATCATGTTCACGCCCTCCGCACCCAGTCGTTTCATCATCAAGCAGCAGCCGCAGGCCGGCTGTTTGAGCACGCTCGAGGCGGTGCATGAGACCTTGCTGGCGTTGGAGCAAAGCGGCCTGGAGGCCTACCCGGATAAGACGCAGCTCCTCGCGCTTTTTGACCGGATGCAGCGCTACCAGATCGACTGTGCGCTGGATCCCGCTCGAGGTGGCTATCGCCGCAAGCCCTACGGCGAGCCCGGCGAGCGCCAGCCCGCCCGGGGCAACAGCGCGTCGCGCCGTAATTTTTTCCCGAGCGCTCCGTCGGTCTGACCGCTCGCCGCGTCCGGACCTACTTCGAAAGGCTCTTCACGACCAGCGTCCGTCCGGAGCAGGTGATGACGGCGCCGTGCAGGATTTTTTTGCGCGCGGCGGTCTCGACGGCCCCATTCACCGTGACCTCGCCGTTATTGATCGCGTGCTTGGCCTCTCCGCCGCTGTCGAACAGCCCGGCGAATTTCAACAGCTGGGTCAGCTCGATCGGGTCGGCCCGGATTTCGATTTTTTCTGGTGTCGCGGCCCTGGCGGTCGGTTTGGCGGTGCTCATAGGGCGAGCACGCGGGCGCCGTCGCCGGACGGCGAGCCGGAAAACGGCTCTCGTTAAAATCCATTCCTCATGCCTCCGGACTGCAAATGCCTTTGACCGTCCGCGCCCGCCGGCTTGGCTGGACCCTACGTTTCTCAATACCACCCCCCGCGCCATGTCCGCCGTTCCTTCCATCCTCTACACCATCACCGACGAGGCCCCCGCTCTCGCCACCTACAGCTTCCTGCCCATCGTGCAGGCCTATGCGCGGCACGCCGGCGTGAACGTGGAGACTCGCGACATCTCCGTCGCCGCCCGCATCCTCGCGGCTTTCGCCGAGCAGTTGCCGCCCGCCCAGCGCGTGCCCGATGCCCTCGCCGAACTCGGCGCCCTCACGCTTCAGCCCGAGGCGAATATCATCAAGCTGCCCAATATCTCCGCCTCCATCCCGCAGCTGAAGGCCGCCATCGCTGAGCTCCAGGCCAAGGGCTACGCTCTCCCCGCTTTCCCCGAGTCTCCTTCCACCGACGCCGAAAAAGACGCCCGCGCCCGCTACGCCAAGGTCCTCGGCTCCGCCGTCAACCCCGTCCTCCGCGAGGGCAATTCCGACCGCCGCGCGCCCAAGGCCGTGAAGGACTACGCCCGCGCCCACCCGCACTCCATGGGCGCCTGGTCAACCGCCTCCAAGACCAACGTCGCCTCCATGACGGGCGGCGACTTCTTCGGCAACGAACAGTCCCTCACCGTTCCCGCCGCCACCACCGTCCGCATCGAATTGGTTAAAACCGACGGCTCCGTCCTCGTCCTCAAGGAAAAGACCCCGCTCAAGGCCGGCGAGATCCTCGACGCCACCGTGATGCGCCAAACCGCCCTCGTCGCCTTTTACGAGTCCGCCATCGCCCGCGCCAAGGCCGACGGCGTGCTCCTCTCCCTTCACCTCAAGGCCACCATGATGAAGGTCTCCGACCCCATCCTCTTCGGCCACGCCGTGAAGGTCTTTTTCAAGGACGTCCTCGCCAAACACGCCGCCACCCTCGCCACCCTCGGCGTTGATCTAAACAACGGCCTCGGCGACCTCGTCGCCAAAATAGAAAAGCTCCCCGCCGCCGAGAAAGCCGCCCTCGAGGCCGACCTCGCCGCCGCCTGCGCCGCCGGCCCCGCCCTGGCCATGGTGAACTCCGACAAAGGCATCACCAACCTCCACGTCCCCTCCGACGTCATCGTGGACGCCTCCATGCCCGCCATGATCCGCACCTCCGGCCAGATGTGGAACGCCGCCGGCAAACAACAAGACACCCTCGCCCTCATCCCTGACCGCTGCTACGCTGGCGTTTACCAGACCGTCATCGACTTCTGCCGCCAGCACGGCGCCCTCGATCCCAAGACCATGGGCAGCGTGCCCAACGTCGGCCTCATGGCCCAGGCCGCCGAGGAATACGGTTCCCACAACAAGACCTTCGAGATCCCCGCCGCCGGCACCGTCCGTGTCGTGGATGAAGCGGGTAAAACCCTGCTCAGCCACACCGTGGAAGCAGGTGACATCTGGCGCGCCTGCCAGACCAAGGACGCTCCCGTCCAGGACTGGGTGAAACTCGCCGTCAACCGCGCCCGGCTTAGCGGCACCCCCGCCGTCTTCTGGCTCGACGCCGCCCGCGCCCACGACGCCCAGATCATCGCCAAGGTGGAGCAATACCTCAAAAACCACGACCTCGCCGGCCTCGACCTCCGCATCCTCGAACCCGCCGCCGCCTGTCAGTTCACCCTCGAACGCATCGTCCAGGGCCTCGATACCATCAGCGTGACCGGCAACGTCCTCCGGGACTACCTCACCGACCTGTTCCCTATTCTCGAGGTTGGCACCTCGGCCAAGATGCTTTCCATCGTGCCCCTCATGAACGGCGGCGGCCTCTTCGAAACCGGCGCCGGCGGCTCCGCTCCGAAGCACGTGCAGCAGTTCACCGAGGAAAACTTCCTCCGTTGGGACAGCCTTGGTGAATTCTTCGCCCTGGCCGCCAGCTTCGAACACCTCGGCATCACCCAGCACAACGCCCGCGCCCAGGTCCTGGCCGAGACGCTCGACGAGGCCAACGGCAAGTTCCTGGAACACGACAAGAGCCCCGCCCGCAAAGTCGGCGCCGGTATCGACAACCGCGGCAGCCACTTCTATCTCGCCCTCTACTGGGCCCAGGCCCTCGCCACCCAGACCAAGGACGCCGACCTCAAAGCCGTCTTCACTCCGCTGGCCGAAAAGCTCACCGCCGCCGAGCCGCAGATCGTGGCCGAGTTGGTCGCCGTCCAAGGCAAACCGGCCGATATCGGCGGTTATTACAAACCGGACGACGCCAAGGCCTCCGCCGCCCTCCGCCCCAGCGCTACGTTCAACACGATCCTCGCGACGCTCTAAAGGAGCGAACCGGTTGCCCGCAAAACTCTCCGTGCTCCGAACCCCGCCCGCGGACTCGCGCTGACGGGTTTTTCGTTGGCGTTTTCCCACCAGTCCCGCGCCGGCCGGTTGCTATCGGGGGCAATCTCTGGCAGGGTGGGCTATGCTTTCCCCCCTCCGGTTTTTCGTGCTCTTCCTTTTGGCGCTCGCCTCCATGTCCGCTGCACCCGCTTTCCCTGCCACCGCCGCCGGTGTGACCGAGCTGAAGACCCTTCCCGCCGGCTTGCTCGTCCGCAGCGAAACCCAGGGGGACTACTTTCAGAAAAGCGGTGAACTCTTCCGCCCGCTTTTCCGCTATATCCAGCGCAAAGACATCGCGATGACGACGCCGGTCGAGTCGCACCCGGGCGCTACCAGTGCGATGTTGTTCTGGGTGGGCGTGGCCGAACAACCCAAGGCCCGGGGCGATCTCCTGCCGTCCGCTCCGGCCGCCCCGGAAGGGGTGGTGGTTTTGGAAAGGCCCGCCCGGCTCGTGGCCAGTCACGGGGGACGTGGCGGTTATTCACGCGAGCGTTTTGAACAAGCGCGCGAGGTCGTGCTCGCGTGGATCGCGAGCCGGTCCGATCTGCAAGTCGCCGGCGAGGCCTACGGCGTTTACTGGAACAGCCCCTTCGTGCCCCCGTTTTTGAAGCGCTACGAGGTGCACGTCCCCGTCAGTCCGACCCCGGCGAGGCCTTGAGCCGGCCGGATCCCCGGGTGGTTTTTTAGCTACCCCCAGCCCGCGCTCCTTCCGTTGCCCGGGTCGCCTCGCTGCTCCGCCGTCCCACTGAACGATCCTGGTTCAGCCGCCCAACCCGGTGGCGACACCATCGAGCAGAAGCCGGCGGTTTTTTGGGCCGACTATTCATCCTAAAAAACGCAGTTGAAACCACGGATTACACGGAGAGCACGGATAACTAAGGCGTTATGAATCCAGTGGTCTTCACTTGGCGGGTGAATCATTTCAGGCCTAAGTCGTCCTCGCAACGCTCTGAATCTGTGTAATCCGTGTAATCCTTGGTAAAGTTGAGCTACGGAATTTAGGTTCATTTACCACAACGGCGCCCAATCCTGCTACGCGGTCAGCGGCGTTCGTGCCTCGCTTCGGGGATGTGCCGCCGCTTCGAGTTTCTCCGCATAAAAACCGAGTGAAGTCTCGCGGGCGGGGGCGTATGGCTCAATGTTACCCACCCGAATTTTCCGCCGCCGCTATTTTTGACCATGTCCCTTGCTGAAAAACGCCAGACCCTGATTGATGATCTGATGAGCCTGCCCGACGCCGAGGAGCGGTTCATGTATTTGCTGGCCAAGGCCAAGAAATGGCCGGCGCTGGACGCCGGACTCAAGACCGAGGGGCGTTTGCTGCCCGGGTGCGTCTCGCGGCTCTGGTTTTACCCGGAGTTTCGCGACGGGCGCTGCTGGTTCCGTATGGACGCCGAGGCACTCATCTCCAAGGGCATCGCCGCAGTGGTCTGCGGGTTCTACGATGGCGAGACGCCGGCCGCTATCCTCGCGACGGAACCGGACTTTCTCGCCGAGGCGGGGTTGAGCCAGGTGTTATCCGCTAATCGCAGCAACGCCCTCTCCAATCTGCGCAAACGCATCAAGGCCTTCGCGGAGGCCTGCGCGGCCGGCGAGGTCACGGAAACGCCGGGCTCCGCTTAGGCCGGGTTTTGGGCCGGACGGTGGGTGCTGTCCGTGTGCTGGAGCACGGTGGCGCGGCCCGCACTTTGGACAATTTGGGCGCGGCGCGCGGCCCGCCAGCCATCGCGGTGCTTGCGGATCCAATCGAGCAGGGCGCGTTCGAAACCGATATCCTGGCCCAGTCGCTCGGACTCCAGCCACTTGTGACGGAGGATTTCCTCCCGCTCGGCCAGAAACTCCTGGTAGAGGCTGGACTGTTTCACGAAATCGCGCGCGCCGGAGGCGGTGTGCGTGGAGTCAAGCGTCGTCATGGGCTCTTGCTGGTTCCGGGGCGTTAAGGAATTTCACGGTAGGGCAGTGGCGCGGGCTGTCAACCCGCCGTCCGTCCGCAGTAAAGCGACGTATTTAACCTTTTTCGGAAGCTGCCAAAAACGGGTTGCGGGATAACCCGGTCACACCCACGTTATTCAATCCGTGGTCGTCGCCTACGCGTCGGCCGTGGCTCCCGGTCTCCTTTCACCTTCAACCTATTGTTTCTCATGGCTCTCGCCGTTGGCACCCGCGCCCCTGATTTCACGCTCAAGTCGAAGACCGCTGACGGTCTGGTCGATGTGACTCTCTCCTCCCGTTTCGGCCAAAAGCAGACTGTGCTGTTGTTTTTCCCGCTCGCCTTCACCGGCGTCTGCACCGCCGAGCTGTGTGACATCAGCTCCGGTCTCTCCGCCTATGCCGCCCTCGGTGCGGATGTGATCGCGATCAGTGTGGACAGCCCCTTCGCTCAAGAGGCCTGGGCCAAGAAGGAAAACATCACCCTCACGCTGGTTTCCGACCTCAACAAGACCGTCACCCAGGCCTACGATGTGGTGTTCCCCGGCCTCGCCGGCATCGGCGACACCTCCGCCCGCGCCGCCTTCGTGATCGGGGTTGATGGCGTCATCAAATACTCGGAATGCACCCCCACGCCGAAGGACCTGCCAAACTTCGAGGCCGTCAAGGCCGCCCTCGCCTCCTGAGGCCCCGTCGCCCGCGCCTTCCGGTGCGGGCGACTTCGTATTTCACTTTTATAAGCAACCGTCATCCCCAGCATGAGCCTCCCGAATCCGTTTAATACTCTCCGGCAGTTCCAAGCCAACGGCGCCCCCCACGCCTTTTACTCGCTTCCTGCGCTGGAGGAGGCCGGGTTCCGGGTCTCGCGTTTGCCGGTCTCCATCCGCCTGGTGCTCGAGTCCCTGCTGCGCAACTGCGACGGCAAACGCGTGGCCGAGCCGGCCATCCGCGATCTCGCCGGCTGGCAGGCCAAGGCGGAGCGCACCGAGGAGATCCCCTTCGTGGTCGCGCGCATCGTGCTGCAGGACTTCACGGGAGTGCCCCTTTTGGTCGATCTCGCCGCGATGCGCTCGGCCGTGACCAAGCTGGGCAAGAACCCGAAGATCATCGAGCCGCTCGTGCCGGTGGACCTCGTGGTCGATCACTCGGTGCAGGTGGATTTCGCCGGCTCGGCCGACGCCCTCGCCAAGAACCTCGAGCTCGAATTCAGCCGCAATCGCGAGCGTTACCAATTCCTCAAGTGGGGCATGCAGGCCTTTGACACCTTCAAGGTCGTCCCGCCCGGCATCGGTATCGTCCACCAGGTGAATCTGGAGTATCTCGCCAAGGGCGTGCTAAAGGACGGCAACGGGGTTTATTATCCTGACACCCTCGTCGGCACCGATTCGCACACCACGATGATCAACGGCATCGGCATCGTCGGCTGGGGCGTAGGCGGCATCGAGGCCGAGGCCGGCATGCTGGGCCAACCGGTGTATTTCCTGACGCCCGACGTTGTCGGCGTGCACCTCACCGGCGCACTCCGCGAGGGCGTGACCGCCACCGATCTCGCGCTCACCTTGACCCAGCTCCTCCGCAAGGCCAAGGTCGTGGGCAAGTTCGTCGAGTTCTACGGCCCCGGCGCCGCCGCCCTGCCCGTGGTGGACCGTGCGACCATCGCCAACATGGCCCCGGAATACGGCGCGACCATGGGCTTTTTCCCCATCGACGGCGAGTCCTCCGCCTACCTGCGCGCCACCGGTCGGGCGGACGCCGACGTGGCGGTTTACGAGGCTTACTACAAGGCCCAGAACCTCTGGGGTATTCCCGAAAAAGGCCAAATCGATTACTCCACCGAGCTCTCGCTCGACCTCGCCACCGTCGTGCCCTCGGTCGCCGGCCCCAAGCGCCCGCAGGACCGCATCGAACTCGACGCGCTCAAGCAGGAGTTCACCACCGCCTTCTCCAAGCCCGTCACGGAAAACGGCTTTGGCAAAAACGCCGCCGACTTCGCCGCCGTCACGGCTGAGGTCCACGGCCACCAGGTCGGCCACGGCAGCGTGCTGATCGCCGCGATCACGAGCTGCACCAACACCTCCAACCCCTCGGTCATGCTCGCCGCCGGCCTGCTCGCGAAGAAGGCCGTGGCGAAGGGCCTCAAGGTCAATCCGCTGGTCAAATCTTCCCTCGCCCCCGGCTCGCGCGTCGTCACCGACTACCTGGAGAAGACCGGCCTTGCGCCCTACCTCGACCAACTCGGTTTCCAGACCGTCGGCTACGGTTGCACCACCTGTATCGGCAACTCCGGCCCGCTCGATCCCGCCATCGAGGAGGCCGTGGTGAAGAACGACCTCGTCGCCGCTTCCGTGCTCTCCGGCAACCGCAACTTCGAGGCCCGCGTGCACCAGAACATCAAGAGCAACTTCCTGATGTCGCCCCCGCTGGTCGTCGCCTTCGCCCTCGCCGGCCGGGTGGACATCAACCTCGCCGCCGAGCCGATCGGCAACGGCTCCGACGGCGCCCCGGTTTTCCTGAAGGATATCTGGCCCACGCTCCAGGAGGTCCGCGACCAGTTGCAGGCCGCGCTGAAGCCGGAGGTTTTCCGCCGCCTCTACACCGACTTCGCCGCGCAGAACCCGAAGTGGAATGAGATCCCGTCCACCGCGGGCAATGTTTACGCCTTCGACGCCGCCTCGACCTACATCCAAGAGCCGCCCTTCTTCACCGACTTCGCCCTCACCCCCGGCGCCATCCAGCCCATCACCGGCGCGAAGGCCCTCGGCATCTTCGGCGACTCGGTGACGACCGATCACATCTCCCCCGCCGGCGCCATCAAGAAGAGCTCCCCCGCAGGCAAATACCTGCTGGAAAACGGCGTGTCTTTCGAGGACTTCAATTCCTACGGCAGCCGCCGCGGC
>Ga0247831_1003527_pt1 | contig 22650 bp, 14 predicted proteins | sample LaCruzMarch2015__9_FD_192406 | JGI IMG/M metagenome (GOLD analysis project Ga0247831, IMG submission 192406) | Freshwater microbial communities from meromictic Lake La Cruz, Castile-La Mancha, Spain - LaCruzMarch2015_1m | ecosystem: Environmental > Aquatic > Freshwater > Lake | place: Spain...
GCTGGCCCTGGCTCTGGGCACTGGGCAAGCTAGATGCGGCAAGAAAACTGTGTGCACAACTGCCGCCCCCCCCCCGGGCCGCTAAACAGATGAACAGATGGCCCCCCAGCGCACAAGAGCCGGGGTGCAGCGCTGCCGGGGCGTACCGCGGGCAGCGCCGGCCCACCGCCTAGGCTCGCCGCCCCGGCCCCTTGGCGCGGCATGCCATGCGCCGCACGGCGCGCCCCCCCTCGGGGCTCACGTTCAGAGCCGGCGGCTTTCAGAGCCAGCAGTGGCCCCCAAGTTTAAGGCATAGGCTCGGGGCCTAGTAGACTCAGGCCTAGCTGCGGCTGGGCATGGGCGATAGCCCCGGGCGGCTTACGCGGGAGGTTAGAACTCAATCCGGCCCCCCCCTGAGTTCACAGCAAGATATCTTATAAATATAATTTCATGGCAAATACAAAACCTTCCAGCACGAGCTGGATCTCACAGCTGTGAACAGCTCACAGCTTTCAATCGGAGTCGGAGACGCGGGCCGACTTTGTCGTCTTGAGCCGCTTGGGCGGGGGGGCGTTGCGCCACTGGGCCGTTCGGGAGATCTCGTCTTCCGACGGCAAGTAGGCGGTGAGTGCCGCGTCGCCGAGCGGGCCGATGGTTGTGCCGGCGTTTTGGATGGCGAGCATGCGGGCCTGGTGGACTCCGCCGTTCGAGCCGGAGACCGAGAAGTCAAAGAGAGCCTTGGGGGAGACGTTGAACTCGGGGCGGACGCACGGGACTTCGACCATTTTGTGGGTGACAGCGTCCCTCTTCCAATCGCTGTACTTGTCGCTGAACACGAGGAAGCGAGGGAGCTTGTTTTTCTGCGTCTCGCCATCGTCGCGGTCGTCGAGGAAGACGACGATGTCGGAGAAAACGTTCTTGCCAATTCGACTGGGTTTGATCGGGATGAGCGGACCTTTGCCTTTGCGACAGCCGAGGTAGGTGGTCGCGAAGCTTTGGGCCTGAACGCGGGCGCAGAGAGGGACGCCGCCCATCGGGCGCTCTTTGTAGCTCCTGCCGTGGGTGGCGGTGTGGGTGTTGCCCGTCACCGAGCCCGAGTGAAAGCTGGGCTTCTTCGTCTTGGGCGTCTTGGGCTCGACTCCACCGGAACCGGAGGCGCGAACGACAGTCAGCTTAGGGCGCGGAGCGCGAAGAATGGCGGCGGCGCGGGCTTGCTGCATGAGCTCGGCGATCTTAGCGTCTTGCGCCGCCGCGTGGACGGCTTGGATTCGAGCGGCGTTTTGCAGCGCGGCGTTCTGCTCCTCGAGCACGGCGACTCGGGACTGCTCGAGCATCTCCGGCTGAAGCAGCACAGAGGCATCCTCACCAGCGTCGCGTGGATGTAGCCCTTGAGTCTGTTGGGTATGCTCGGCCTCGCGCAGATCCGCCGCATCATGCATCGTGACATCGACCGGCGCGTAACTGTGCTCGGCAGACTCGGCAGACTCGGCACTCCCAGTCTCGGAGGAAGAGTGGGCATGCTCGGCCTGCTCGGCGAGCTTAGCGATCTCAGCGGTGTTCGGTGACTGTAGCCCCTGCGGCTCTTTCTCGGCCTCGAGTAGATGCGCAAAATCATCCATCGCGCGATCAAAGTCAGATTCGGGCCCTTTGAACCCAAGCGGCTCGAAAACGCGCTCGGTGGAGTCGGCCGTCGCCTCGGTGTGCCCGGGCTCGTTGGGCGCATCGGCAGCCTCGGCAGCCTCGGCGGCCTCGGTCGGCGCGGCCGTCGCAGTCTCGGAGGTAGAGTGGGCCTGCTCGGCATTCTGCTCGAAAGCGGAATCGGTGGGCTCCGTCGCCGCAGACAGGGACTCAGTCGGCGCGTGGGTCTGCTCGTGCTCGTCGGAACCATCGGCAGCCTTGGCAGCCTTGGCAGCCTCCGTCTGCGCGGCCGTCTCAGTGTCGGAGTCAGTCTCAGAGCCGGAGCCGGAGCTAGAGTCAGAGCCGGAGCCGGAGCCGGAGCCGGAATCTTGAGCCTGCTTGCGGCGACCATGCCCCGTCTGCCCGGTCCGCCCGGACTTCGTTGCGGCGATGTGGCGGGGCTTCTGCGGCGCGCCGGGACTCGAGCGGGCTCGGACGGCCTCGGGGTCTTGCCCAAGCAGCGCATTGATGGCCTTGTTGAAGCACAAGTTGAGCTTGGGGACGGATACTTTCTCGTTTGGGTCGCACACTTCGAAGAGAGACACAAACGCGCGCTTTGCAAGGGCATCCTGCATCACACGGGCAGCCGGGGGCTCGTGTTCGCCGTATCCGACGGTGAGGAGTTCGACCACAAAGTCGGCGTAGTCTTCCTTGGTCGAGCCGCGGGTGAAAACCGCATTGGCGATGAGGATGTTGATAAGCGAGGCGAGGGCTTTCGTGCTCATTTCGAGAAGCTGCATACCAACAAGTCAAGCAAGCAAAATGGGCCAAAAGTGCCGAAAGGTGGAGCTTGGGGGAGCTCAGGCCTTTTGCCTGTTTCAGAAGAGCGGCGGGGCCAATGCCGCGGGCGTAGACGGTGGCGGCCGTCACGATATGGTCGGATGTGAACTTCGGCGCCATGAGACTTGACTTGAGCGACTTGAGTGACTTAGGTGACCTGGGCGACTTCGGAATTTTGAAAAATCCGAAAATTCGACTTGACGAAAAAACGAAAAAACGAAAATTCCCAAAACTGAGAAACGAGAAAACCTGAGAAATCGAAAGTTTGGAGTGGGGCCGGCTTATATGGAGAAGGGGCGTGACGAAAATAGAACACACACAGTCGGCGGTTTCCCAAAAATAGGAATCTATTTATATTTTTTCTTCGGTGGGTAAAAACTATTTATAGAGTTTTCTAAAAATACCAAAAGGTCTATAAATACATTTCCGTGGCTCAATGAAAAGGTATTAATAGAGAACCTATTTTAGGCAAACCGCCCTCGCGTGTTGTTCTATTTCGGCGAGCGCCACGTCCATAAAGCCTCCAACAACACCGAAAAATCCGATTTCCAAAATGTCGAGTTTCTGATTTTTTCTGTCCAAGCCGCAAAAAACATGCCCGCCCTACTTACCGTCACTCATGTCGCCGAGGTCCGCGGTCGCGATGCCGGATACTCAGTCGCCATCGCTGGCCCACTGCTATGCATGACAGCCGTGGGCTTGCAACTCCAGAGCGCCGCACCCCAAGCCAGGTTCGTCATCACCGAGACCTGCATGACCGCGCGCAGCGTCTCCCTAGCTGACTGCGAGAGCCTCATATGCGAGTCAAGCCGACTGCTCACACACTACGCCACCTCCGCCGCGCGCAACGGCAGATTGCTGTGCGGCACGACACTCAGCTCCCTGCTAGACGCGCAACACAAGTCGCCGCAGCTGCAGGTTACCCCCCCGCTTTTGCCCAAAACGCGCACCCTCGCCCCAAAAAGTGTAACCCAAAAAGAAACGTGCAGGCGGCGGCGGCCAGGTTCGGCCGCATACTAGACGCGACTCCCGCAATGAAAATGCCGTCGTTCGAGGTCTCCGCGGTCTCCGATGGGCGTTCCGCGCTCGAGTCCGAGTCCGAGTCCGAGTCCGAGTCCCACTTGCGCACCCCAGCGCTCCTGAACGTTTTCCGCCCAGTCATAACGGGGATGCAGGCGTTCGCGGCTCTCGCCACCATCGAGGCACTCTCCTGCTTCTCGAGTCCCGGGAGCACCGACGTACTGCCCGTCGTCATCGGCGAGTCCGCCGACGCCATCTGGCTCACTTTCCTCGGCACGGGCATCTACGGCGAGGCCATCGCCGCTATTATGATCCGCGTGTACGCGCTGCTGGACAGTGCCGCCATCAGCGCGACGTACGAGGACCGCACCATGCTCAAGCAGGACGTGAGCGGCGTGCATCTCCCCGCACTCGCGATCACCACGGTCGGCATCAACACCGAGAGCCTGAGCCCCGAGCAGGAGAGTGCGCTCACCCGTGCGCTTCGCGAGGTCGCCCGGTTCGTCTGTAACACAAACGCCGCTTTCGTGTGGAGCACCAACGACACAGAGGGAGCCCACCACGCCCAGATGGCCGTCGTGTCCAACGCCGGCTCGCGCCGCGCCGTTCTCACCATCACCGACCCACACGGGTGCGCCGCCGGCTCGTGCACCACACAAATCCCGCACATGCCACGCACCCGCCTCTCCCAGTTGCTCCTTCAGCTCGGCATGAGCTTCCGGCTCGAAGTGTCGCCCCGACTCCAGAGCCAAGAGGAGAGCTGCGTTCCCTGGGCCGTCGCGCTCGTTCTCGCCCGCAGCATCCGCCCCGCGACTCGCAAGCACCAAATGTGGCTCGTATCTCTCGTCGCCGTCCTCTACAAGCTCTTCACTTGCATCGAGCGCGAGCACCCGCCTTCGAATCGACAGAGCCCAAGTCGCCCCAAAACGAAGCGACTGTCCCAGTCCCAGTCGTCCGAGTCGTCCAAGTCGTCCAAGTCGTCCAAGTCGTCCAAGTCGGCAGTCGTCGATGGAGCCTCCGGCCTTTCCACTATCACCACGACCGTGTCAACCGAGTCAACCGAGTCAACCGTGTCAACCGAGTCGAGCTCACAGTCGAGTGTTGGCCGAAGCGCAACCGCCCCCCCATCGGGATCTGTCGTCTCCGTCTCAGCGCGCACTACGACCACAGAGAAATCCACCGCATCATTTACATCCGTAACAGCGCACACGACGGTCGTCGTGCTCAGCTCAGGCGCCGAGTCCGAGTGCGATTCGGATTCGGATCCGGATTCAGATTGCGCCGGTAGCCGCAGCGAGCCGCGCGTCACGAAATACGGCCTAGACGAGAGCGGAGGCATGTTTGTGTGGCGCAACTGAAAAAGAATAGGCAAAAAAAAAGCACCTAAAAAATAACGGGAGAATACAAAGAAAAAGAGAAAAATGTCGTGCGCGGCGAGGCTCGCCGCCGTGCTCACGCCCGCGCAGCCGCACGAACCCCCTCAGGCACACGCGCCCACCGAGCCCACACACAACACGACCGCGCACGTGCAGTTCCTCGAGCACATGCTCCTCGAGGAGCATGCCGCGCCCGACAGAGGAAACACCGTCCGCAACGCGATCGCGGGGTTCCAGAGATTCTGGGACCCGCAGCTTCAACCGGGGGAGCCTGCGCCGAGGCCGACGTTCGTAACGCCGATCTCGGATGACGATCAGGTTTCTCCCGATAACGAAAACGGAAAGTCCATAAGCGACCTCCTTACAGCCGAGCTCGCAGCAGTCGAGGCGTCCAAGCAGGACGTCATCGCGCGCCTCTTAGAAACGTGGGGTGGCAACAGGCCCTACCCGCGCCAGCTCGTGATTGTCCTCGGGCCTTGCGGCGCCACCCCACACGCCGTGGCGTTCTTGGTCACGCATGAGACCAAAAGCGCGGAGCCAACGTGCTACTACGCGAACACCGGCGCGGCCGCAAAGAAGTGCGGTGAGATGGCGATACAAACAACCCGCCGGTGGGACGGGACGAAGATCATCCCACTCATCGAATATGCGCGGAAAACGGCGCTTAGCCACATCGAGTTCGCCGCGTACGTGAATTTCTTGGAGACCGTGGAAGGGTCGGGGCTCCAAGAAGCATGCCCCATATGGGATGAGGCCGTCAACGATCGGATGCTCACCCTAGCACAGTACGCCGTGAGCGGCGGCACGATCGTCTCTTTCCCGCAGCGCGGCGGGACGTGCACGTACAACTGCATCCTCTGGCTCATCGGCGGCGTGTTGTTGACGAAGGCCGCGGCCGTCGCGGCCGAGAGACACATGAAGCTGCGAGGGATGCGGCACCTCGCGGCGTACAGCCCACCGTACGGCCTTCACGCGGACATCGGAACACGGAACTTCATGCGGGTAATGGAGGCCGTCGCGCACACGTACAAAAACTGCGCGTGGTGCGTCCACGACGTCGCCGCGCTGGAGCTCGCGATCGAGGATGCATTCGTGAAAATGTCCCGCTGGAAGGACGTGGCACGTCACGCAAACGAAGTACGCACTTACGCCCGCCGGATACGCACTGTGGCGGGTGACCGCATGATCGACTTCGACCTCAGCGCGGGCGCATTTGCAACCGTCGACGAGGCTGCACTATGGAGCGAGAAAGCGTACAATTGGCTGTGCAGCAGAGTGACCTCCGGCAAGGGCCACGAGCCCATATACTACCTCTTCCTACACAAGGCGCGCACCGTCATGTGCGTCCAAGAAGCGTCGGCGGAGAAGGCGAATAGCATCGTCCTCATCGCTAGTTTCCTTGCAAGGTGCCGTAGGGCTATCACAGAGGAGGCCGCGTTTGGTATGCTCGTCCGGTGCGCGCGCATGGCCGCCCTTTCCCTCCAAAGCGAGCGCCTGCCGGGCGTCGGCTATGATGTGCGAGTCCAGAAGGACACACTCAAAGTACTCACGTCGCTGCCATGGGTCGCGCAGGAGTGCCGCGCGCTCGTGGGCGAGACGCTCAACCTAGCGCACCTCGTCGTTGATGGGGCCAACGTCGCCGACGCCAAGTCAGAAGACCAAAAACCGGGGAAGGTGAGGTGCCCAGGCGGGGTCGAGTTCAGTCCACACCGCAGCGTTCCCCACCGTCATTGGTACGCGTTCGAGGAGCAGATGGCGGACCCCCGCCACGCCGCACTGAGCATCGCGCTGATATTCCTCGGGTCTTGGGGCTCGGTATGGGGCCACGGCAAGCTTATGACAGTCTTTCTAGACGATCTTTACAGGTTCCAGGTTAAAGCATACGGCGACGATAAGTGGCACATTCTCAGTCTCTTGGTCAAACACGACTTCGCAAACCCGGAGTTTCACGGAAAGGAGGGCACCGTCAAGGCAATGCGCCGCTACATGCACCTATCCACGCACGACGTGTCCGCTATGGCCGCTCCACACTCGGCGCCCTCGGACTCGCACGATCTGGAAGCGCGCACACCAGCCGAGATGGTCGTCGCGATTTACGACCGCGAGGAATACGCGCAAAGCGATATCGCCGAGCTCGATCGGTGGGGCGATCTCGAGCACCAAGCGTGGACCACCCCCCTCGCAACGACGGAGCTCCAGCTCCGGTTCCAGGGGATGGCCGGCCGACGCGGCCTCGCGTACTGCGCGGCCAAGTACCTCACCCCCGCATGTCGTCTAATCCCTCCCGAGAGCCTCAAAAATTTCGAGACACTAGTCGGCCTAGGCGAGTTTAGAGCCAAGGGGGACGAGGCAATATGCGCTCTCTTCCGCGAGATACTAGAAGGCTCCGTACGCGGGCTCGTCTCGCGCTTGCAGACTCCACGCACGTCGGGTGTGCCTCTGGAGCCACATGAGACGCTCGCGCTACACTACGCGGTGATGCGCGGGCTCACGGGTCGCATCATGGCACAGATGACCCCTGGCACAAATCCCGCTCCCGGCGAGGCCATACACCCCGAAATAAGCGGTTTCCCCATCTTGCTCATAGCGCGAAACGGCGCGAGTATCAGCGGGGGCTCGCTCACCGTCACGCAAGCCAATGCCAATAGAGAGCGGAGGCTCGTGTTCGAGTGCGACGACTGTCCCGCGGCGACCGCGTGGGACGCCCTCCAGATGGCGAACGTCCCTTTCCTCCACTGGGCCACCAATCACAACAAGGCACCCGGCAACAAGTGGCAAGGTCGGAGCCAGATTGTGGACACGATAGAGGCGTGCCAGACAACCATCACCATCGTCGCGCCGCACACCGAGGGGGACTACTGCACGGCGACCATCCCCGACCCCGCCGGGGAAGGCGACTACACCATCGACTGGACCCCTTCGGAGTGGTCGTCCGTGTGGTACACGACGATCCACGCGGCCGTGTTCCCCGTAAGGCGCGGCGGCGTTCTGTCGCTCGCGGTCTTCGTGTGCTCCGTCCAGGACCAGGTTGCCGCAGACAATACAGGCGCGGTGCACTTCACGTGCTCCCGCGACGATCTACAGGCGGCGCGGCTGCACGAGTCACAGCTCGGCACTCACTTCGTCGTCCCGTTCGACGCCGCGGGCGTCATGCCCGTATGTACGCCACTCCAGGCGCACACGCTTCTGTGCGCGTACGGCCGCGGGTCGGTGTGCGCCGTGCGGCTCATGCCGATGGTCGCAGCTAGCCGCGACGCACTCGTGGAACACGGCGTGAGCCTCGCGGCCGACGGCCAGAGAGGCGCGGGAGCCGCGTGCATCTACAGCGGCTACGCCCGGTGGGCCCTCGGGATGTGCGATCCAGGAGTAGGAAGCTTGGGCGTCCTTTACCGCGCACGGCGCAGCGGTGCAGCGCAAGCCGAGCACACGCAGCTCCCGTGGTGCATCGAGACACTCGAAGGCGCATGCAAGCAGAGCAAGCAGAGCAAGCAGAGCAGGCAGAGCAAGCCCCCTTCCGGGCCGATGGACGACGTGCGCGTGGACGACGCTCCCGTCGACGCCGCTGTAGACACGGGCGCCGCGCGCGTGTTCAAGCTCGCGCCGGAGGAGAGCCAGCCCAAGTCAGTTTACACGGACTACCACGCGGAGCTCGAGCGCATGCGCGACGCAAATAGGAGGCGGTGGCGGTTCTGCTTCGGGACGGTCCGGTACGGCGCGGAGGAGCGCGCCACCGCGTACCTCGCGGCGGCCATCGACGCGGCGGCGCACTGCGCCGCGGGCGACGAGCGGCTCGGAGTCATGATGAGCTCGGCGTGCCTCGCGCCGTACAACGAGCCGGACGACACCGCGATAGGCCGCGAGATTCGCGAGACGTTCGAGGCGTCCTCGGGCCGGTTTCTCACGAAGCGACAAAGCTCGCTCGTGCGGAGCATGGTCGGAGCCGAGCCTAAGGCCGAAAAAGAAAAGGGGCATGGGCTCGCCACAAAAACGCCGAAGGTTACGGCGAAGCGGTCGGCGGTGCAACTGAACATGGGGTTCGGGAAATCGGCCGTGATCGTCCCGATGCTCGTGATGCTCCTCCTCGAGATGCACATCTTCGTGATCGTCACACAGCCCGCGCACCTCGTTGCCGCCGCAACGCGCGTTATCTCCGCCGCGGTTGCCGCGCGGCCGTTCGTGCAAGGCAGGCGCGTGGTCGTGACCGGCGACAGCCGGATTATGACCGACCCATTCGCCACATACACCGGGAGCAAGTTCGACCGGCGGTTCGTCGTCGTGTGCAGCTCCACCGACCTCCAGGGAGCCGTGAGCGACGGATACAGGCCGTCATGGGGCAAAAAAAAGTGCGTGCTCATGTACTCCGACCAAAAGCAACGCGCGCACATCGCCGACGAGATCGACGAGACGAGCGACCCGCTCACGTGCGAGCGGTCGGAGACCACCGGCGCGGCTAGAGCGCACTACGAACCCGGCGTCGACGCCCTCGAGTACCATACCGCCGTCTGCGACCTCGTTGCCGCGGCCCAGGGCCCCGCGCAGGGCCCCGCGCAGGCTGAGGCTAGGGCCCTGGCACAGGCCCGCACGGCGAAGTACGAGACCGCGGCGTGGTACGTGCGTCTCAAGCGCATCGCGAAGCTGACCGAAACTAGGAAACTCAACGTGAACTTCGGCCTCGTCGAGACCGACGGCGTCTACCTCGCGATCCCATACAGGTACTCGCAGACCCCCTCCCACGGATCCCGGTACAGCGACCTAGACGTGAGCGCGATCCTCACCGCCCGAGCGGTTTACGAAGCGTGCAAGATCGACAGAACAAAAGGCAATGCCGGGCTCTCCGCGAACGGGCTCTCCGCTACCGGGCTCTCCCCCAGCGCACAACAAGCGCTTCGCCGCGCCCTCACCGACGCGATCGGCGAGAGTGCCGCGCGCGAGGCGCTGCTCGCGCTGCTGCAAAGGGGTGCCCACGAGCAGCTCTTCCGGCTCCACGCCACGCTCGTCGCCCTCCGGCAGGTGGTGTGCTTCGCCCACGAGACCGTCACATCGTTCGTGGACGTCCTCGGGATCGCCGACGCGTTCGCCGCGTTCTCCGGGACGATGGCGTTCGACCTCCCCGTGCCAAACGTTCCTAACGAGGACCCGCGAAAACCGTTCATGCCGCCCGTCGTGGGCGAGGAAATCGGCGCCAGGAGCGACACGGTCCTCCTCGTCACGCCCGACGAGCGCGGGAACATGATCGTCAAAGCAAACTTCCGGAGAGCGGAGTGCAAACACGTGCCAGGAACCCACACCCCCGAGCGCGCCACGAAGGTCGCTGGTCTCCTCGCCGAAGAGAAGCCCATCGGGCAGCCCCTCGGGCCCCTCAGGCAGATGGTTATCGTCGACGCGAGCGGAGAGTTTGGGGTCATCGCGACCCCGCCGTTTCTAGCGGCCGCGCGCGGATTCGACGACAAAGGGGTCCTAACCCCAAACAAGGCCAAAACTACTTTAAAGACCGGAAGTGGCGCCAAAGGCGCCGCCACAGGCTCATTGGCGAGGGACGTCGTCTACTACGACCACAAGCGCTCACGCGGAACCGACGCGTCTCTCGATCACGACGCCGAGGGGTATATAATCGTGGAGTGGGATACCACAAGCCTCTCCGCCGCAGCTCAGGCCATGTACCGTCTCCGCGGTATCGACTATTGGAAACAAACCGTGTGTTTCATCGTGTGCGGCCTCGACCGCGCGGTCACAGGGGAGGAGCTCTACCGCAAGCTCGCGCTCAACGAGGCCGCGCGTGCAAAGCGCGCACACACAAGGAGCGAGGTCCATCGTGCGCGCGCCGTGTCGTACTACAACAGCATGTCTTGGTTCTCCAGCAAGATCGATCACAAGGAGATCGCTCCAGCCGCGTCAGCCGCTCCAGCCGCTTCGGCCGGGCAAGAGAGTATCGAGCAGATCGACGCGGCAGATCACGATCGCGAGCAGACACAGACACAGACACAAGAGCAGGAGCAGGAGCAAACGGGATATAACAAGTGCATTCACGTGTACCCGGAGCACACGTCGGAGCAGATCGATCCTCTCACGCTGTACAAGGTGAGCGATTACGGATATGAGAGCATCCTGAGAATAGGCGAATCGAACCTCATGTCGTCGCTCCGCAAAACAGGAATCCACGTCTCGCCGCTCCTCATGTTCTACTACACGGTCAACGCACGACTTGAGCGCGCCTTCGCGGTGCTCACCCCAGAGGAGACCAAAAACGAAAAGAAACCGGAAAAGAAAAAAAAACAAAAACAAAATCTCACGACCGTGGTTCTGTGCACCTTGGTCGAGCTTTGGGCCAAGAAGCTCGATTGGAACGCCAAAGCAAGCAAGGGAGTGAGCAACCGGCTGCCATATTCGTCATACACCGCCCACGGGTTCCCGATTGGCAAAACGAGCGCCGCCTACGCGAGCGACGACGATGTTCTTTTCGGTCGCTTCCTGTGCGGCGACCAACTAACGACCGTCGAGCAAAGCGCGCTGTTCGGATACATGCAGCGACGCTACAGCGACTCGGCATCCCAGACGGAAATCAGCAAGGTCATCGCGTGTCTCGCGGCCGCGCGCGTCATGCCACACCCGACCGGCGTGCTCCGCGTGATAATCGAGCGACCCGATGATTGGCAAACTCACGACGCAAGTGTTCCACCGCCAGACGTCGCGCTCGTCCGCGCGCTGTTGCAGCCGATACTGCCGCCGGCTAGTCACGTCGAGCCGTCCGGGTATGGGGGACGCCGTAAGCAAAAAAGCAGCGCGCGCAGGTTCGTTTGACAAACAGCGCTTGCCTCGGCTCACAGCAACGACACAAAAAAATGCAAGCGAGCCAGAGACTTCAGGCGCGTGCTCGCTCAAACCGACGCGAGGGTCGCAGACGCGCTCCGCTTGCACCGAGGCGCGCCGTACTTATCGGTACGGCGTGTGCGCCGAGCAACGGCACCGAGCGCCGACGAGAGCGGCGGAAGCGAGCAAAACGAGCAAAACGAGCAAAACGAGCACAACGCGGCGGACTTGCTATACACCGCCGTGTACGACGCGACGGGCACAGCTTTTGACGGACGCGTGGTCCACGCGATACGCCGACCTCGTCGCGTTTTACGAGGCCAACGGGACATTGCCGCCTACGACGACGCCTGATGGGCTCGGAAGTTGGGTCAGCAACCAGCGCCATCGTCGCGCGACGATGACACCCGAGCGCAAACAGCGGCTCGATGCGCTGGGGTGGTGGGCGTGGAGCGTGCGCGCGGCGCTCGTGCTCGTTGGCTGGGACGCGCGGTTCGACGAGCTCGTCGCGTTTTATGAGGCCAACGGCAGGCTCCGCGCCTGAAAATCGACGCCTGGGCTCGGAAACTGGGTTCATGTGCAGCGCAAGCGCCGCGCGACGATGCCACCCGAGCGCAAAGCGAGGCTCGAGGCTCTGGGGTGGTGGGTGTGGCCGACCGCGCGCCAGGAATAGCCGCACAACACCCGGCTGGCCCTCCTGCCCAAAATAGAAAAAACGGATATCGCGAATTCTATTTTTAGGTTTGATCCATTTTGAGACGCCTATAACGAAGGAACAAAAAATAATTTTTTCGATTTTTCGATTTTTCGATTTTTCGATTTTCGGTCGTTTTATGGAAGTAAATAAGCGCAGCTGCTTGAAACGCCACAGGGCAGCGGAGAGCGATTCAGAAACCGATACAGATACCGACACTGACGTCGCCGCATCGGCCTCGACTGTGGTGTCGGAGCCGGCTCCGAAGACGCACGCACAGCCGCAGGAGGCTTCACTGATCACAATTTTTTGCTCCGACGGCGGACTAGTCACGATCGGCCGCCGAGCCGCTGAAGGGACGCATTTCGCCGCGAGCGCCCCGTTTCTCGAAGGCGAGCGCGGCTTGCGCGTTTCACACCCATCCAGCGTGATGCTCGTCATTGTCCTGTGGATCGAGCACAACATCGCAGCAGTCCCGCGCGACGTCCCCTGCGCTCTCGAGCTTTTGGTTGCTGCAGACTATTATTTTTTAGAGGGGCTGATCAGGCATTTATCCACGTGGCTCGCCGAGCACTTGCATCCGCGAAACGCGATCGTGGTGTTCGTGGTGACGACGAAACACGGCTGCCCCCTCGACGACCCGGCATCCGCGCGTGCAGCGCGCCTTATAGCAGGCTCGCTCGATCAGCTCCTGAGCACCGACTCGTTCCTCTCGCTTCCATCGGACGCTCTCGTATCGCTCCTAACTCACGTCGACCTACGCACTCCGCTCCCAGAGATCAAAGTCCATGCGGCACTCGCGTGGGCCGCCCACGACCCCGGCAACCGCACGCACATGCTCCCAGCTCTGTTGGCCCGCAATATCGACGACGCTCCAGCCGCCTCGCTCGCGGAGCTCCTCCAGCGCCCCATCGTCTCGTGTAATCCGGAGCTCGTGACGCGCATCGCCCTCTCAATCAGCACAGCGAGCTTCCGCCCGCCGCGCCCTCACGACCATCGGTTCTACCTCAATGCGACCGACCAGGGCGATTGGCTCCTTTTTTTCGGACAAACGGGGACCGTGACTACGCAACGCGCGCCGCGCTTCAAGATGACCGCGCAGAACGAAGGTCACGACGCTCACGTCGGTCCCCGCCGCGCATACGAGATCCCGCCCACGCTGGACTGGACACGTCTCTCGTCTTCTTCTGTGCCCGTCTCGCTCGCCGCAGCACACGACGAGCGCACCGGCCTCGTCGTCTTGTGCAACACAGCACATCTTCACTCGCCAATCATCCTTTACTTGCTTCGCTCTGGAACGTGGAAGACCCTGACGCCGTTCCCAACTCCGCGCATCGGGTTTGCGATGGCTTGCATGGGCGGCTACGTGTACGCCGTCGGAGGGACAAGCGAGAGCGGCAGCCTGACTCGCGAGACCAGCCGTCTGCGCCTAACCGGAGACGGACCAGCCGGACCAAACGGAGCCGCGTGGGAGACGGTAGCGCCTCTCCACGCCGCCCGGTCCGGCCATACGGCCACGGTAATGCGCGCGCCCACTGGACCAGGCTTTGCACTCGTGGTGCTCGGCGGCTCGGCGTCAACGAGCGCGCCGATCGAATCGCTCGCCGCGAGCGGCGCGAGAGCGGGGCGGTGGCAGCAAATCTGGATGGCCAACCCGCGTAGCCGCGTAGGCCACGCCGCGATCGCGGTTCCGACGAGGAACAAGACGGCCCAGCTCCTCGTCATCGGAGGAGCGAGCGCGCACGACGAGACGGAGACGGCCGCTTTCTTCGTCAACGTCGCGGACGGAGCCATAATAGAAACCCCCGCGCTCACCGAGAGATACGTGCAGCGTCCGTGCGCCGTCCGAGCATCAGGCACCATTTACGCGTTCGGGGTATACAGCCCCGCCGCTCCCACGCCCGTGAATGTCCACGCGTACAACACAGAGACCGGCGAGAGTGAGCTCACTTGGTGCTCTGCTTATACGGAGGGCGCGGCCGTAATCTGCGCGTGAGTTTTTTTGAGATTCTTTTGATTTGGGGATGGTGCTGGGATGGACTGGGACGTTGAGGTTTGGCGGACTCAAGAGCCCCCACGGGACCCAAAAAAGAAAACAAGACTCAAAAACTGTGCCCTCAATATGAGCGACTTCACTATCATTTTCTACGTGTAGCGTTAATGGATCTCAGCCAAAGCTTTTCCGGTCCAAGAAAAATGCGGCCAAAAAAAAAAAATGCGAGCCCCGGGCGCTCGCGCGACTAGCGATCCCACGAACACCAGCAAGTTTTTTTTTGGGGTAGGGATGGGCTTTCTTTTTCGCCCTTTTTTGGCTTTTTTGGTTCTCATTCTATTTTTGGGGCCGGTGGGGTAAATAAAAGCGGGCTTCCTCGAAAAATCGAACCCCCGAATTCACAAAACTCAAAAGTCCAAAAATAAAAGAAAAAAATGCCGATGCCAGATGCGAGTCACGCGAGTCACGCGAGTCATGCGAGTCATGCGAGTCAGCCTATGCCGATCCCAGCGAGATCCGCGCGAGCTCAGCGAGCAAACAGGCGAGAGAGCGGGCCGTCCGGCCCGTCCACTCACGCGCGCGACGCCATACGCAAGTGCAAGCCGACGGAGACGGAGCCGACGAACACGCGCACGCTCGCAGACTACTACAGCGTGCAAGTCCCCGAGCCATGCAGACCAGCGGAGCCGCGATGCATCCTCCGTCCCTGCCCGGCTCCCGAGCAGCACACACTGGGTGCGGTCGCCTTGGTCGCCGTTGCAGCCGGCTCTTATGTCAATCGCGTCGATCGTGTAAATCACGAGCTCGAGCTTGCCGATGTCGGCGGCGCGCGCATCAACCAAGTTGACCAAGTTGACCAAGTTGACCAAATCAAGCAAGGTGGCCACGTTAACCAAGTGAGCCAAGTGAGCCCGTGGCAGGCGTTTGGGAACACTTTGTATGAGGCTTGGCTCAAGGGACCGTGCGAGAACTGAAAAATGAGCCATTGAGAAGCCCGGGAAACCCGAGAAACTCAGAAACTCGGAACCGGAGAAACGGAGAAACGGAGAAACGGAGAAACCTGAGAAACCTGAGAAACCTGAGAAACCTGAGAAACGCGAAGGCCCCACGAGGGCACCGGAAAAAAAGCAGCTAAGGCGCTATACTATTTCCTTTGGTACTCAAAAAAATGTATTTTAGTATCCTTTTCTAACAGAGAGAGAGAGAGCGAGCCTCCTTTTGGGCCCCGGAAAGGAGCTGGCCAAAAGGTGCGAGGCCCCGCCAGGCCAGAGCAGAAGGGCGCGCGGAAAAAAACCCCGGGCCACGACCCGCCCCACTTTTTAAATCAAATCTATTAGGTTTATAGCAGCGTGAGTGGCCGGAAGTAGGGTCTGGTTATTTGCGGGATCAGGGCCGCTAGCTTCCGCAGCTTCTCCGCCGTGTCTCTCATAGTCGACGCAAGTACGGAATCCATTATGGTCCTAGCCTCAGGACACAGAAGAAGACGATCTCCTCCAATATGCGGAGCTCTTGCATTATCAATGAGCCCGACGAAGCACCTCAGAAACCCTACGATCTCAACAGGGTAATTCTCCGCCATGACACGCAGGCCTCGTAAAGCACCTACTACCTCGTCCGGGTGCGCATCGCACAGTATTTTCAGCAAGGCCGCCGATGCGCTCTCAGGCAGAGTCTCGCCCTTCAAGAGTATTCTTGCGTCTTTATGCGCGCGACGAAACGCACTTTTTATGGCTTCCGCCCGCACACCATCCTCTTCCGCTCCGTGGTGCGGCGCCTTACGCGCGGCGTTGAGCGGCTTAGCGCTCGCCGCTACAGTCTCTTGCCTGCTCTCTTTCGGCCGTTGCCTCGGGTGGGAGTGCGCTTCCACCGCACCCTGCACCACGGGCTTGGTTGACTCGGTCGCTTTCCGTTTCTTTGTCTTTGAGTTGCCTAGACCCATGGCCCCGCTTTTCTCTTTTGGCTCTTTGCGTTTGTTTCACGCCCTCTTTTCCTACCAAGGGCTAGCAGAAAAAAAAGCGGCCGAAAAGATGCTGTGGGCGTCGCGCAAAAAAATGTATTTTAGTCTTACAGTCTCATTATGCAAAAAGGCATCGACCTCCGATTCTGAGCCCGAGGGACCCCACAAAGCACCCCCCAAGGGCCCGGGTTCTCGGGGCCGGGGTTTGCGGGGCTCACTCGCATGATCGGACCTTCCACTCCGAGATGCTCTCAATGACCTCCCCAAAGTGATGCTCGTTCCGCAGCATCACTTTCCCTTTCCATCGCGCGACGATGCGCCACCGGTTCACGTGCGCAGTGTACCGCTCTCTGCCGTCGTCGAAAAGCGTCACTTCGTACACCCGCGCGTCGCAAACCGGCTCCCACTCCATCTTCCCGGTTTTGATTTTTGAGGACTCTCCCCGCAGGTTTTTTGGGGCAGTTTTCCTGCGCGCGACCCCCATTTTTACGGGTTTTAACGGCGGTATCTTATTTTTTTTTTCTACGTTCTATTTTTTGGGTGCCCCGGTTCCAAAAAAGCACTTTAAAAACCACACACCACCGAAGAAAATCGAAAAATCGAAAAATCGAAAAAAAAACGATGTCACTACACCCGCGAGCCCAAAAGCGCCACCGCCCAAGCGGCCCAAGCGGCCCAAGCGGCCCGAGCGGCCCAAGCAGCCCAAGCGATTCCACGCCGGAGGAGACGCGCGCAAGGCCCCGCGTCGGGATGGTCCGGATCGTGTGCGCCGACGACGGCACCACGGTCTACCTCGCCGCCGACGAGGCCGAGAATACGTACCTGGCTCCCCTCGCTTGGAGCGCGGAGGGCGGAACGGTGTCCGCGAACATCCCCTCGTCCGCCGTCATGTGCGCCGTGCTCTTCATCCGCCACGGCATCAAGCCGAAACCAAGCGACTTCGCGAGCGCGCTTGGAATCGTCGACGCCGCGTTCTACCTCGGCGTCGAAGGGCTCGTCGAGTGCACGCTCCGGTGGATCGCCAAGCGCCTCGCCGACCCGCACTGCGCCGCCTCCATCCCGACGCTCCTCCACGTGATCTTTACCGCCACGCAGCACGGCGCGCTCCCCGGCGCCGACGGAGCGACGTGCATGGCCGCGCGCACCCTCGGCCGCAGGCTCGACACGATGACGAGCACCGACCTCGCCGCGCTCTACGCGCTACCGCCAAGCGACATCACCGTGCTCTTCGAGCACGTTTGCTTTTGCCCCGCATCGCCGGCCATCGCGCTCGCAGCGCTCCTCGCGTGGCACGCATCGCCTCCGGAGCCGGGCAGCACGGCGGGTTTACACACGTCCGGTTCACCGCCAGCTCGCTGGGCTCTCGAGGCGCAGGAGGCGCAGGAGGCTCAAGAGCGCGACGGGCACCTCACGACGCTCGCCGAGCCGTGGATCGAGCGGGCGAAGGCCGTACCCTCCGTCCTTGCGGCGCTGCTGCTTCATCCGGACGTGGCACGCAACAAGCGCCTCGTGCGATGCATCGGGACGGCGCTCGTCGGGCCTCTCGGGCCTCACGGGCCTCTCGGGCCTCTCGGGCCTCTCGGGCCTCTCGGGCCTCTCGGGCCTCTCGGATCTTATGTGCATCACGGGCTCCTGGCAGCAAGGGCAGCAAGGCCCGGGTACGCGTATCTCACGCACGGAACGTGGGCCGTTGCTTTCGCGCCCGACGGGAGCGTCTCCGCGACAAGGATGCCGCGCGGCGAAGGGGCCGACCTACGCTACCTCGACGCCGACCTCGACGCCGACCTCGAGCCCGATTTCGCCACCGCCGCCATCTCGCTCCCGCGCGGCGTCAACTGGGTGCAGCACGCGACCATGGCCGAGCCGAGGCTCACCGCCGTCGCGAGCGGCCGCCGCGTCGTCGTCGCCGACCTCGCCAACCCGACCCCCATCATGGTCTACTGCATCCGCTCCGGCGCGTACACGACGTGCCCACCCTTGCCGCGGCACACCACCGACTACGCCATGTCCGTGTGCCGCGACGGCATCTACGTCATCGGCGGACTCGACCCGCACAGCCCGACCGACGATATTTGGCGCATCCGCACACCCGACGCGTCCGGTCCGCGCGAGAGCTGGGCCAACGTCGGCAACCTCGACGCGTCACGGTCCGGCGCATCCGCGACGCTCATCTACCCCAACGGGCGCCCAACCATCGCCGTTTTCGGCGGCGCCGTTCGACCCGGAAACGCCCTCGAGCTCATCGTCCCCGCGCCGTTTTTTCCGGGAGGCGCCGTCTCGCACGCGCAGACCCTCGGCGTCCCCACCTCGCCCGATATCGACCGGAAGTTCCACTCCGCCGCCGTCGTGAGCGGCCCCGACGGCGAGTACGCCATCATCATCGTCGGCGGCAGGTCATGGCACGCAGACGCGCCGCGCGCCGAGGTTCCGCACTCGATCTCGTTGAGCCCAGCGTCCGGCCGATACACCAACGAGCCGCTCATCGCCTACGCCGGCCCACGGTCCGTCGTCGTCACAACGGGAGCCCACACCGTCCACGTGATGGGAGCGCCGTTGCCTCCCCGCGCGCCAAGCGCGCCAAGCGCGCCAACCGGAGCACCGACCGTAAGCGGCGTAAGCGCGGGAGAGCCGAGCGCGAGTCCGGCCTCGACTCCGACGGCGATGTACAACGCGTGCGGCTACAACGTCCACACAGGGCTTTCTAAGCGCGGATCTTGTCCCGCGTTTACGAGCGGATCCGCGGCGGTTTGCTTCGCGGCAACCACCACAGGCGCCGCACTGTACATGTAAAAGCATTTGCAATCAAAAAAAAAAAAGATGATTTCAAAATGAGAAGGCCCGGAGCCAAAGAGCCAAAGAGCCAGGAGCTGGAAAAGGGAAGACCGGGCCATAACGTGCCTAGGGCCGACCGAATGGGGGGAGGGGGCCCAAAAGCCGTCACACAAAAAAAGGGGCAGCCCAAAACTAAAGAATCAAAAAAGGCCCGCAAAAAAATAAATAACCTGAAGGGGCGGAAATGCTCGCGGCCTTACGCGCGTTCATTCCAAGCGTCGCGGACGTCGTGCGCAGCGACGCGAGCGCGTTCGTGGCGCGAATTGCTACGAAAGCCATCGAGAGACGGGCCAGCGAGGCGATATGCGCCGCGCTGCCTCCCAACCAGGCGACGCAGGCCCCCGCCGACTTATACACGCTCGAGCCGCTCGAGCCGATGGAGCCCGACGGCGCGGCCAACGGCCAGGAGCGCGCGGACCATCCGACGTGCGAGGAGCGGTTCTCCTTCCCTAGAGTGGGATGGGACCTGGGTCTCGCGGGGCACGACGAGGCCGTCCTCGAGTACTACGACCGCGTGCTCGACCCGGGGCAGTTCGAGAGGCAGCTGTGCCCGCGCGCGCTTGCCGATTTGACCGCGATCACCCGGGAGCTCCAGAGCAAAATCCCGGAGATAGTGGCACGTAACACTTCCAGCGGCGTGGCGATCGCAGGAATGATCGCGCGCGCAAAAGCGAGCGGCACGCCTCAGGCGAAGGCGGTTGCGGCGGCTCTACAGGTCATGCTCCTCTCCACCATCCAACGTGAGGCCGAGCCTTCACGCGGCATGTTCAGCTTCATCGTCGGCCCAACCCAGCGCTCCGCCGAGGATCTTCGGAACTTGGAGGTGGCATACAGAACGCTGTTGCCGCGGGCGCACAAACCGACGGACCTCGTCGCTAGAGCACGCGCTTCCATGTGGGACGCGATCGTAGCAAACAAGCCGATCGACATGGCCCGGTTCGGCGCCAGTCACTCGTACGTCCCCATCGCAGGCCTCAGGTCGTCCACGACCCTATTCCGTCCCGATAGTAATGGCACGCAAAAGTCGGAAGAGATCATGGAGACGCTCGGACGGTGGGGAATCATAGCGAGCATCGAGAACATCGCCGAGCTCGCGCGCACGAGGGCCGTAGCGGCGCATCCGGCGACGATCGGCCGCGCCATGAGCGCCCACAACGCGGCGAGCGGGCTCTACGTCACCGAGCAGCACACCGGGTACGAGCGACACGGACTCGGGTACCCGCTCGTGGTCGCACACGGCACACTCGCCGCGCTGCGGTCCCTCAGCGACTCCGCGTACGCCCACGCGACGACATGTCTTTTCCTGTACGTTCGCGACCTCGTTTTTCTCGGGGAGCGCATTCCGGACGCGGCGAGCGACGCCGCTATCGACTCCGCAATCGCAAAGATTCCGCAGGCGCCGCTCCCCGATACTCCCGCGCCGTACACGCTCCCGCGCGTCCCGCTAGCGTGCCGCGCCCCACCAGCCGGGCACAACGCGCGGACACGGAGGGTCATCCGGGAAACGTGCGCTCTTAACGCAGGTCTCGTACAGAAGAGCCTCGCCCTCCAGCGCGTGCGCCAGAGCCTCGGAACGGATGAGGCCGCGGGGCGCTTGACGCTGGAGCAGATGCTCGCGCTCCACGAGGATCTCGACGCCGTCGCGCTTCTCACGCAGGAAGAGCAACGCGCCGTCCTCGCCCGAGCCGAGGGAGCCATCGACCGGGTGCGGACCCGCATGCAGAGACAGGCGCGGCGCGCCGGTGCCAATAACGACGCCGCGGAAAGCGCGCGGTTCGTCACGGACGCGCGCAGGGTCGTCGTGCTGGAGCACAAGATGCTCGCGCAGATCCGTGTGCGGGGGCGCACACAAATAATGGAAGTGAATCCTGCGGATCCGTACGATCCGTACGGGGGCGTATACGCTCACATCGAGAGGTGCGCGTTGAATAACACGCCGCACGCCCTCAAGGAGGCGGAGCTCGGCGTGCTCCACGCGGAGTACGATGTCGCCGGCCGGATCGCATTTAGGCAGCCGATTCTCCAGTTGCCCAGCACTCCCCATACCAGCTCGGTGCAAAAGGCGATCAAGTGGGTCGTGGGCGAGCTGACTCCGACGTGCGTCTCCGACCTGGCGGGCATGGCCGCCGAGACGGGCGTCGTGCGCGTGCGCTTCGTCCAGTACAAGGCCACCGAGCCCCCGGGTGTCGGGTACGCGCTCTACGCGCTCCTCCCCATCCTCGACCACGTCAGCGCGGCGTGCAATGGCCAGAGCGAGGCCACTCAACGCGAGTACGCGCCGCTGAAGAGCGCCACCCTGCGCGCCATCCAGCGCCTGCTACAGAGAGCCTGAGCTCCTACTTGTACGCGCGCGAGATCTGCTCGTCTGATCAAATATCACGTGGCTCGTATGATACATCGCGATCTTGTCCTCCTCGGCGATCAACGGGCTGATTTCATTCGCGTCCGACCCGACCAACGACCACCCGTCGAGCCCCGTGGGGAAACCACCACACCCGCGAGCCAGCTTGTACAGGTCCACGCCCGCAGCGTACCGCCACCCGTGCTTCCTCGCGTACTGGAGCACCTTCCTACACCCCGACGCCGAGATGTAGAAGGCGTGGTTCAGGCCGCCGCCGTACGAGCGTCGGTACGTCACAGAGCCGAGGTCGACTGGCTCGTCGCGCCCGACGATCGGCCGGATCAGCTCCGCGTCGACAGGGATGTTGTGCAGCAACCCAAGGTCCGCGTTCTCACGCACGTTCACCGGACGCACGTCGTCCTCAAGGTACAGCAGCCACTTGCCCTCGTGGCCCGCGTGGCCCGCGAAGTCGGCGAATATGTCCAGCATTCCGAGAGTCAGCTCGCCACGGTACCTGACCGGGTCGCGCATCGAGGCGTAGTATGGCGCGCGGTGCATCGTGTGTGGGGTGTACCCGAGGTGCACGCGCAGCGGGGGGAGCACGTAGCGCCGCAGGTTCGCGAGCGTCGCCGCCCTCGCCGCGGCGTACTTCGCTATGTCGACGCTGATCATCACGCACGCGTCGACGCGCACCAGCGGAATCGTCGGGCCGGCGTACTCCGGAAACAGCTTCGCCATCACCCGATCGTCGGCCGCTGGATCGAGCTCGTACGTCAACGTCCCGTTCCGGTTGACGAGGCGCGCGTCGCGCAGCGCGGGGTGCACCTCTATCCGGTTGTGCCGCGGGTGCCCGGTTTCATCCGCGAGCGTCGCTTCAAACACTTCCAGCACTTCAAAGTCCGAGAGGTCAGAGAGATCGGGCCCGCTGGCACTAGGCAGCCTAGCCGAGTTTTTGGTTCGGACCCAGTGCACGAAAAGGATCACGCAAAAAACACACAGTGCGAGCGCGAGCGCGACAGGCCCCGAGCGGGCCGGATGCAGCGCCGAGCGGACCATTGTATCCACTTCCTTTTGGTTTCCTTTTAGCCTGAGTGGACGCGGGAAAAATTTTTTTTTACCGCGGAGCCCCCCCCGCGCAAAAAAATTTTTTTGTGCATGCACCCATTGGTAAAGATCCCCGACACCCATTCTTTT
>Ga0247831_1003529_pt1 | contig 22639 bp, 19 predicted proteins | sample LaCruzMarch2015__9_FD_192406 | JGI IMG/M metagenome (GOLD analysis project Ga0247831, IMG submission 192406) | Freshwater microbial communities from meromictic Lake La Cruz, Castile-La Mancha, Spain - LaCruzMarch2015_1m | ecosystem: Environmental > Aquatic > Freshwater > Lake | place: Spain...
CACCGTGGTGGTCGGCGCCGACGCCGACCTGCTCGACAACGAGCTCCATGTCGGCGATCTGCGCTGGTCCGGCGCGCCGCTCGCCGAGGTCCTCGTGCAGTGCAGTGCGCACGGTGCCACGCGCCCCGCAACGGTCGTCGCGTCGTCGGACGGCACCACCGTGCTGCGCTGGCACGAGCCGCAGCGCCGGGTCGCGCCCGGGCAGACCGTGGTGCTCTACGACGCCGCCGATGCGCTGGTGCTCGCCGGCGGCATCGCCACCCGGCAACGCTGACCCGGCACCGCTGAACCGGCAACGCTGATGGGGAGGGTCGGTCAGCCGATCGGCAGGCGGCGGTCGGCGACGCCCAGCAGCGCTCGTCCGGGCCGTGTGGGGGCCACCAGCATCGATCGCACGTGGAGTGCCGTGCCGTTCGGCTTCTCGCGTGTGGGCGCCAGCACCACGGTGGCCATCTCACGCAGCCCGATCTCGAGGGCATTGCCGGCCGCCGGGCCGGTGAGGTCGGCGGCTTCGGTGCCCTCGAGCGCCAGGCCAACACCCTGTACGGTCGACCGCTGGAACATCGCCGTCTCGCTGAGAACGAGTTGGTCGTGGATGACGACCCCGGCCGGCACGAGCACGAGCCAGCGCCGCGACAGGCGGTGGAAGCGGCGGCCCAGGAACCAGCCCAGGCCGAGTGCTGCGGCGGTGAGCGGCACGCCGACGAACCAGGCCCGAGCGGCGAGGGCGAGCGGGCCCACGATGGCGCAAGCGCACAGCACCATCCACGACACGACCGCCGGCAGCAGGAACGCAACCGGGGGCCGCAGCGGGAAGCGGCGCTCGTCGCCGTAGGCGGACGCCTGGGCGAAGACCTCGCCGAACCCACCGCCGAGCACGAATGCCGCCGACAGCAGAGCAAGCCCGACGGCTGCCACGGCCGCGAGTGGGTCATCGGTGCCGAACGCAGCGCCGACGGCGGCGACCACCGCCGCGGGCACGATGCTGCGCGCAACCGTGAGCGACACGGTGGACGGCACGAGCAGCGCAGCCGACACGGCCCCCCACGCGGTCCACGCAAGGGCGGTGCCGACCACCTGGATCGGGCGGCTGTGGGGCGCCAGCGCCTGTCCGAATGCGGCCCCGCCGACTAGGGCGAGCAGCAGCCACGACGCACGCGCCAGCCACACGACGGTTCGTCCTTCTAGCACGCGAATGGCAAACGATCCCAGTTCGGATGATTTGCCCTCGACGCCCACGAGCCGACAGGGTATTCCCCAGACGCCGAATCGCGATCGGCGATGCACATCTCGTACGGCACGAGGCGTGCGTGTCACGATGACGCACGAAGGGAGAGCGTGATGGCGGGAATCCAGCCGTGCAACGGTGCCACCGTCGGCATCGGCAGCCTCCCGCACCGTGACGTCCGCGCCGGGGTCGACTTCGCCCTGCGTACCACCGGGTTCGCCACGATCCCCACGTTGCCCCGCCGGTCACCGGCCGAGGGCATGATCGTGCAGGCGATGCTCGGCATCCCGGGTGTCACCATCGGCCAGTACGGCGCGATCTCGGTCGACGTCGAGTCGGTCGACCCGCTGTCCGAGGTGGTCACCGACCTGCAGCACGACGCCTTCGAGGGTTTCCGCACGTTCCTGGCCGCAGCGCCCGGCCGCACCGAGTCGGTGAAGTGGCAGCTCGTCGGCCCGGTCACGCTCGGCATGGCGCTCCTGCGTGCCGGGGTGCCGTCACACGTCGCGTTCGACGTGGCGGTCCGCGCCGTCCGTGCGCACCTGCAGCACCTGCTCGACGAGGTCGAGGGGGCGATCCCCGGGTGCCGACAGATGGTGTTCATCGACGAGCCGGACATGGCCGACCTCACCGATGCGGCGTTCCCGCTCGCTCCTGACACGGCCATCGACCTGGTGTCCGGGGCCCTGGCCGCCATCGAGCAGCGTGCGGTGTCGGGTCTGCACGTGTGCGGCGATGCCGACTGGGCGTCGCTCATCGCCACGGGTCCGCAGGTGCTCAGCATGCCCCTGCGCCCCTCGCTCGTCGGTGCCGCCGGCTACGTCGCCCAGTTCCTCGACCGGGGCGGGGTCATGGCCTGGGGTGCCGTGCACACCGACGGCCCCATTTCCACGACTGCCGAGCGGCCGTGGCGCCAGCTCACCGACCTGTGGTGCCAACTGGTCGAGCGCGGCTGCGACCACCTGCAGCTCCGCCGCCAGTCGATGGTGACGCCCGAGTGCGGACTCGGCATGCACACGCCTGCGGTGGCCGACCGCGTCTTCCGCATCACCGACGAGCTCAGCCGCCGCGTGCGCGACCAGGCCACGGCCTCGCGCTTCGTGCTCGGTGCCTGACGTGGTGGCGACACCCGAGCCGGCCCCCGTCGGGCGGGGGGACGACGACCTCGCCGGTCGGGCTGCCGAGCTCGTCCGGCAGATCCGGCACCACAACGAGCGCTACTACGGCCTCGATGCACCCGAGATCAGCGATGCCGACTACGACCAGCTCGTCCGCGAGTTGAATGCCCTCGAGGAGCAGCACCCCGAGCTCGCCGACGCAGACTCGCCCACGCGCACCGTTGGTGCAGCGCCGCCCGGTGCCACCTTCGCGCCGGTCGAGCACAGCGTGCCCATGACGAGCCTCGACAACGCGATGGACACCGCCGAGCTGACAGCGTGGGGTGATCGAGTGGCGAAGGGCCTCGGCGCCGACGTCGCGGAGTTCGTCTGCGAGCTGAAGATCGACGGCCTCGCGATCAGCATCCGATACGAGGACGGTCGGTTCGTGCAGGCCGCCACCCGGGGTGACGGTCGAGTCGGCGAAGACGTGACCGCCAACGTCGCCACCATCGCCGCCCTACCGAAGCAGCTACCGCCCGGGTCGCCCGCGGTGGTCGAGGTGCGCGGCGAGATCTACATGCCGCTGTCGAGCTTCGAGGCGCTGAACGAGCGGACGCTCGCCGCCGGCCAGCCGCGGTTCGCCAACCCACGCAACGCCGCGGCTGGCAGCCTGCGGCAGAAGGACCCTCGCGTCACGGCGTCGCGCGAGCTGAGCTTCTGGAGCTACCAGCTCGGTGAGGTCGTGGGCGGCCCCGAGTTCGCCACGCACCACGAGACCCTCGACTTCCTCGCCGGCCTCGGCTTCCCGGTGAACCCCGAGATCGTGCGAGTTGCGTCCCTCGACGAGGTGTACCGGTTCTGCCAGCACTGGGTCGAGCACCGCCACGACCTCCCGTACGAGATCGACGGAGCAGTGGCCAAGGTCGACTCGCTCGCGCAGCGCGAGCTCCTCGGCTTCACGTCGCGGGCACCCCGCTGGGCGATCGCCTACAAGTTCCCGCCCGAGGAGCGCACCACCGTCCTCCGGAACATCCAGGTCTCCATCGGCCGCACCGGCAGGGCCACGCCCTTCGCCGTGCTCGAGCCTGTGTTCGTCGGCGGGTCGACCGTCGCCATGGCCACGCTCCACAACGAGGACCAGGTGCGGCTCAAAGACGTCCGCCCGGGCGACACGGTCATCGTGCGCAAGGCCGGCGACGTGATTCCCGAGGTCGTCGGTCCGGTGCTCTCACTGCGCCCCGACGACACGCCGCCGTGGACGTTCCCCACCGCCTGCCCGTGCGAGCTGCGCACCGAACTCGTGCGTCTGCCCGGCGAGGCCGACACCCGCTGCGTCGAGGCGGGCTGCCCCTTCCAACGCGACCAGCGCATCATCTACTTCGCGTCGCGTGGCGCCATGGACATCGAGGGCCTTGGCGAGCGCACTGTGTTCCAACTCAGCGACGCGGGCCTCGTCCATGACCCGGCCGACATCTTCACCGTCACCGTCGACCAGTTGCTCGAGCTCGACGGGTTCGCGCGTCTGAGCGCCGAGAAGCTGGTGGTCGGCATCGCCGCGTCGAGGGACCGCCCGCTGCCGAAGTTGCTGACGGCGCTCGGCATCAAGGGCCTCGGGCCGTCCGCATCCGAGAGCATCAGCCAGGCGTTCGGCAACCTCGATGCGGTCATGCACGCATCCGAGGCAGACCTCGCGACCACCGATGGTGTCGGTCCCACCATCGCCGCCTCGATCGTCCGCTGGTTCGACCATCCCGGCAACCGCGGGATGATCGAGAAGCTCCGCGCTGCCGGTGTCGAGTTCGGCAACGTCGAGGTGAGCCGCCTGCCGCAGAACCTCGTTGGCCGAGCGATCGTGGTGACCGGTTCGCTCGAGGGGTTCACCCGCGACGAGGCCGAGTCGGCCATCAAGGGGCGGGGCGGCAAGAGCCCCGGCAGCGTCAGTGCGAAGACCTACGCCGTCGTGGTGGGAGCCGAGCCGGGGGCGAGCAAGCTCACCAAGGCGACCGACCTCGGCGTGCCGGTGCTCGATGAGGCCGGGTTCGTTCAGCTCCTCGAGAGCGGCGAACTGCCCACCGCAACGATGTCAGCCGGCCACGATCAGACCGGTCACGATCAGACCACGTAGAACGACCAGGTGTACGAGCGCGCCTTCTGGCGGCCGTCCTCGGTCTTCCAGTAGATGATCTCGGCGATGTGCGTGCCCGTGTCGAACGGACCCACGATCGCACCCTCCTCGGGGGTGTAGGTGAGCGTGACGTTGCCCGGCTCGAACACGGCGCCTTCGGGCACCTCGATCTGCTCGCCCTCACCGAGGCCGGGCGGTGCTTTCGACACGTCGTCGAGCGACACGGTCGGCAGCTCGACGCCGTCGATCACCAGCACGCCCTCGTAGCCGTCGATCATGTCGACGAACACTCGGGTCTGTTGCAGCACCTGGGTCGCTCCGCTGATGGGATCGACCGACTCGATCTCGGGCGGCAGCCCGAGTTGCTCGCGACCGGTGACCGAGGTGCGCAGACCGGCGATGATGAGCACGAGCCCGGCTGCGATGCCGAGGCTGGCGAGCAGCAGCTTGACGTCGATCCGCTTCCGAGGGCGAGGTGCATGCACGGACCACAGTCTCGCCCAGCACCGCACCGATTCCACTGGCGGACCCACCGAAGCGGCCGAACCGGATGTGTGATGGGTGGCACCCGGGCGGGGGATCGACCGGGGCTCGCGCTCGCACGTCCGACGGCAGCGGCTAGCGTCAGCGTTCCGATGAGTGACCCCGACGCGAACCCGGCAAGCCCCTTGGGCGCATCGTCGGACCGGCTGTTCGCCGGCCGTTACCGACTCGTCGGACGTCGCGGCACAGGCCTCGACGTGGCGCTGTTCGAGGCCGTCGACGTGCGCGACGACCGAAACGTCGCAGTGAAGGTCGTCCACCCGGACGTGTGCGCCGCGCCCGGGTTCGCACAGCGCTTCGACGACACGATGCCCCGGGTGACATCCATCCGCCACCCCAACCTGGCCGACGTCTTCGACCAGGGCAGCGCCACCTGGAACGAGCGCAAGGTGCGGTTCGTCGTCACCGAGAACCTCACCGGCGGCAGCCTCCGCGACCTCCGCGACCGTGGCCGGACGCTGACGTCGTCGCAAGCGGTGATGGTGGGCCTCGATGTCTGCCGTGCGCTCGACGTCTCCCATCGGGCCGGTCTCATCCACGGCGACATCCGGCCCACCACGCTGATGTTCGGCGCGGATGGCCGCCTGCGCGTCGCCGACCTCGGTCTCGGCCACCTCGTCGCCGATGATCAGTGGGCCGATCCCGGCCGCCTCAACATCGATCGAGCCAAGTACGCCTCACCCGAGCAGGCCCGTGGGCTCGCGGCCCTGCCCGCCAGCGACGTCTATGCGCTGTGCCTTTGTCTGCTCGAGGCGGTCACGGGTCAGTTGCCGTTCGTCGGTGATTCGACCGTCGCCACCCTGTCCGGGCGGCTCGACAAGCTGATGCCGGTGTCGGCCGACCTCGGTCCGCTGGCCGCCGTGCTCGAGCGGGCCGGCCGTCCCGACCCTGCCGATCGCTACTCGGCTGCCGAATTCGGCCGAGCCCTCGTCCAGACTGCCGAGAAGCTGCCCCGGCCGACGCCGATCGCCGTGCTCGGCGGGGGCGTCTTCGATGCCGAGCCTGCGGCCGGTGGTGCGGGGGTCGCGGGGGCAGCGGGGGCCGTGATGATCGCCGGCGGCCCGGGGAGGCCCATCGAGACACCTGCGATGGTGGCGGGCGCCGGCCCGTCGACTGCCTCCTTGCGGCCAGCGATGGTGAACACGACCGATCCCGGTGCCGCGCGCGATGCGGCGTTCGCCGGTGCGGTCGCCCCGCTCGGGGCGACCCTGCCCGGCACGTCCACCCAGGCCATCGATCCTGCGGACAGACTCGTGGAGGCATCCACCGACCCGCATCTCGCCGCACCCGCGACCGCATCGGCACCGGCACCGGCAGCGGTCGATGCCGCAGGAGTCCCACCGCCGCCCCCCGCCGATGACGAGGCCCCTGCGCCGCTCGAGCGGAGCGGTCGTCGCCGCCTGGTGATCACGCTGCTCGTCGTGCTCCTGGCACTCGCGGCCGGCGGTGTGCTCGCCTGGTTCGTCGGCCGCACGGTCAGCCACACCGTGCCCGTGCTCGCCGGCATCGAGCAGGGTGAGGCGCTCAACATGGTGAGTGAGTTCGCCTGGGACGTCACGGTCGTCGAGGAGTTCAGCGATGACGTCCCGCTCGGCACCGTCATCCGCACCGACCCGGCCGCCGGGACGTCGGTCGACGAGGGCGGTGCGCTCACCGTCGTCGTCAGCAAGGGACCGGCGCCACGGGTGCTACCCGAGATCACGGGAACCACGGTCGACGAGGCCAACGACACGCTCGTGGCGCTCGGGCTCGCGCTCCAGGTCGACCAGCAGGTCTTCGACGAGACGGTGCCGGCCGGCACGATCCTGTCGTGGTCGGTTCCGTCGCAGCCCGGCCTCGTCGCAGGTGACACCGTGCTGCCGGGCACCCTCGTGTCGGCGGTGACCTCCGGCGGACCCGCACCGCGGATCGTCCCCACACTCACCGGGCTGTCGCTGGCCGATGGCACGGCGCAGCTCGCCGCCCTCGACCTCGTGCTGGTGCAAGTGCCGGACGAGTTCAGCCCCTCCTTCCCGACCGGGAGCATCGCCCGTCAAGACCCGGCCCCCGGTGTCGGGCTCGCACCCGGCACCTCGGTCACCGTTGCCGTGTCGAAGGGACCGGACGTCGTGGTGGTGCCGCCGCTCGGGGGCCTCACCCCCGACCAGGCCGCCCAGACCCTGACGGCTGCCGGCTTCACGGTCGGCGCGATCAGCGGTGACCCTGCCGGGGTCAACATCGGTTCGTCCGTGAACGGTGTCCAGCTCGCCGGGGGCGAGGTCTTCCCACGCGGCACCACGGTCGATCTCGTGTTCGGCGTTCCCGCTGGCTAAGTTCGCTCCTCACAGCGGGCCGCCTCGGCGATCCGCACCACGAGAGGACAGGGGTAGCAGATGGGTGCACTCGACGGTCGCGTCGCCATCATCACCGGCGCGGGTCGCGGCATCGGCCGTGAGCACGCACTGCTGTTCGCTGCCGAGGGGGCGAAGGTCGTCGTCAACGACCTCGGCGCCACCAACGACGGCACCGGTGCCGACATGTCTCCCGCCCAGCAGGTGGTCGAGGAGATCCGCGCGATGGGCGGCGAGGCCGTCGTGAACGGCGAGAACGTTGCCGATTGGGAAGGTGCACAGCGCCTCATCAACTCGGCGATCGAAGCCTTCGGCGACCTCGACATCCTGGTGAACAACGCCGGCATCCTGCGCGACCGGGTGCTGGTGAACATGACCGAGGACGAGTGGGACGCCGTCATCGCGGTGCACCTGAAGGGTCACTTCGCTCCCACCCGCTGGGCCGCCGCCTACTGGCGCGAGCAGCACAAGGCGGGCATCAGCAAGCCTCGCAACCTGGTGCACACGTCGTCGACGTCGGGTCTGTTCGCGAACCCCGGTCAGGCGAACTATGGCGCCGCCAAGACGGGTATCGCGACCTTCAGCCAGATCGTTGCGAAGGAGCTCGTCCGCTACAACGTGAAGAGCAACACGATCGCGCCCGGTGCACGCACCCGGCTCACGCTCGCCACGCCCGGCCTCGAGGACATCATGACACCCAAGGAGGGTGCGTTCGACCAGTGGGACCCGGCCAACATCTCGCCACTGGTCGCCTACCTGGCGGCGGCGGACTGCGCCTTCACGGGCGAGACGTTCCTGGTGCAGGGTGGCAACGTCACGATCATCGAGAGTTGGTCGCGAGGCGAGGGAGTCGACCGCGACTCGACGTGGACGGTGTCCGAGCTGGCCGACGCGCTCGCACCGCTGCGCCGCCCGACCTGACACCCGCAGCGGTGGCGCCAACCGCGCCACCGCCGATCAGATCGTGATGTCCTTGATCTCCTGGGCGATGGTCTTCGCGACCTCGTCCTGGGGCATTGCCGTCTGCAGCGCCATCATCTTCATCATGTCGCCCTGCACCTTGATCTTGCCGGACATGAACGCCTGCATGCCTGCCGCCTGGTCCTGCTCGACGAACAGCTTGCGCGCCGTCTCGTAGTCGGTGGTGATCGTGAGATCGGGCGTCTCGAGCTCGCCCAGCTCGAGCTCGGCCGACCCGGACGACGTGTCGAGGTAGGTGCGGATCGTCGCCTCGAGGTGCACGCTGTCGGGGACGTCGGTGATCACCTGGTTCATGCGGATGACGGTGACCACCTTGGTGGCCTGATCGGCGTACTTCTCGCGGATGGCCTTGGCGGCCTCCATCCAGGCAGGGGACAGGAACGGGTGCGACATGCAGCGAAAGCTACTGGCTCAGGCAGGTTCGACGCGCAGCCGATCGGCCAGATATGCGACCCGAACGGCAAGAGCCTGACGGATCTGCGGTGCGACGTCGTCGGCGAACTCGTCGCGGTAGGTCGCGTCGGTCGAGAGCACGACCGTGAAGTACATCCCGGTGAACGCACCGAGGAAGCCGGCGACCCGGAGCAACGGCTCGCTGATGACCAGGACCCGGTCGCCCACCGTGACGCTGGCCAGCACGTTGATGGCCTCGAGCTGCGTCCATGCCGCCGTCGTGGTCTCGGGGATCGCGAGGAAGCCGAACAGCGCGAAGAACAGGGTGAGCAGCAGCGCCACGAACGTGATCTGCAGCGCCTGGCTGAACACCGTCACCAGCCCGGCATTGAGCCGCTGCCGGTTCGAGAGCGGGAACGCCGGCACCGGGCCGGAGCTCGGGAGCGTCAACGTGTCGGCCGGAGTGCCCGCCGACGCATCTCGCACCTCGTCCCACGACCCGAACGTCGCCAGCCCGCGCATCAACCCGGGCACCCGGGACAGGACGAACACGGCGCCGAGCAGGAAGAAGATCGCCAGGGTGGCCACGTACGGAGCGCCGGTGAGCGTGCCGGCCACCTGCCACACCTCGGCGTTGATGAAGAGGAACGTGGTGAACAGCAGGAGCAGCGGCAGCGCACGCACCACCAGGCTGGCCAGGCTGGCGAGTTGGGCGGTACTGCGCCGCACCGCCCATCCGAGCAGTGCCACCACGGCGTAGCTGGTGGCCAGGAAGACCAGGCCGAGCACGGCGAACCCCTCGATCAGCGTCTGCGCCGCATCGCCCCACTGGCCGAACAGCAACGACGGCAAGGTGGGCCCGATGATGAACAGTGCGAGCTCGGGGACACCCACGACATCGGGCACGGCGAACGCTCGCCGGCCTCGGGCGAGGTTGACGACGATCCAGCCGCCCACCAGCACGAGCACCACGATGATCGCCGTGGCGGCGTTGCGTTGCCAGGTCCATCGGTGGAGGTCGAGTGCGTGCAGTCCTCCGGCCAGGTACGCGATCACGAGCGTCGGGAGGCTGCGGTTCCAGATGTCGGTGGTCGGCGCGTACTCGTCGATGAAGTGCGGCACCCCTCGCCGGATGAACCACCGCTCGATCTCACCCACCTGCGTGCCCACGGGTCGGCAGGTTACGCGAGAGCCGGCCACCGCGGTTCCGGCCCCGTGACATGAACGATTCGTTCATCCATTTCCAATCGCGGCGAGTGGCGGGTAACGATGGCCTCCTATGGCTCGAATCCTCGTCACCGAAGAGATCGCCGATGGCGGTCTCGATCGCCTCCGGGCAGCCGGCCACCAGGTCGACGTCCAGCTCGACCTCTCCCAGCTCCTCACCCACATCGTCGGCGCGCACGCGCTGATCGTGCGGTCGGCCACCCAGGTGACCGCCGAAGTGCTCGACGTTGCGACCGACCTGATGGTCGTCGGACGGGCCGGCATCGGCCTCGACAACGTCGACGTCGCGGCCGCCACCCGTCGCGGTGTCATGGTCGTCAACGCCCCGCAGAGCAACATCATCTCCGCCGCCGAACACACGATGGCGCTGCTGCTCGCGCAGGCCCGCAACGTGCCCCAGGCACACGCGGCGCTCAAGGCCGGCCGCTGGGAGCGCAGCCGCTGGGAGGGCGTCGAGCTCGCCGACAAGACCCTCGGTGTCGTCGGTCTCGGCCGCATCGGCAAGCTCGTCGCCGACCGGGCCAGGGCCTTCGGCATGCGGCTCGTGGCGTTCGACCCGTTCGTCTCGGCCGACCGCGCCCGTCAGATGGGCGTCGAGCTGATGGCGCTCGACCAGCTCGTTGCCGAGTCCGACTTCCTCACGATCCACCTGCCCAAGACGAAGGAGACGACCGGTCTCATCGACCGAGACCTCCTGCTGAAGGCCAAGCCGTCGCTGCGCGTCATCAACGTCGCTCGCGGTGGCATCGTCGACGAGCAGGCCCTCGCCGACGCCATCCGTGGTGGCGCCATTGCTGGCGCTGCGCTCGACGTGTTCGTCACCGAGCCCACCACGTCGTCGCCGCTGTTCGAGCTCGACAGCGTGGTGGTCACCCCGCACCTCGGCGCGTCGACGCGCGAGGCGCAGGACAAGGCGGGGGACACCATCGCCGACATGGTGCAACTCGCGCTCGCTGGTGACTTCGTGCCATTCGCCGTGAACGTCAACGCCGCCGAGGCCAACGAGACGCTGCGCCCGTACCTGCCGCTGGCCGAGCGGCTCGGCCGCCTGTTCGCCTCGCTGTCCGGCGGATCGCCCGGCACCGTCGAGGTGTGCTGCGACGGCGACATCGCCGGCTACGACACCCGCATCGTCACGCTCGCTGCGCTGAAGGGCTTCTTCGGCTATATGAGCGACGAGCAGGTCACGTACGTGAACGCACCGCAGTTGGCGAAAGACCACGGCGTCGAGGTGCGCGAGACGAACTGCGCCACAGCCGCCGACTTCGTCAACCTGGTCACCATCCGGGGCGGCGAGCATTCGATCTCGGGTGCCATCGTCGGCCGCCGCGGCGAGCAGCGCATCGTGTTCATCGACGACCACTCGTTCGACGTGCCCCCGGCCGAGCACATGCTGATGGTGAAGAACGACGACCGTCCCGGCGTCATCGGCACGGTCGGTACTCTGCTCGGCGATGCCGGCGTGAACATCGCCGACATGGATGTCGGTCGTGCAGCCGAGCCCGGCACCGCCGTCATGCTGATCGCCCCCACGGCGGTCGTGTCGGACGAGGTGATCGCCGCGCTGCGGCAGTCGCCGGGCATCATCAGCGTCGCCACCCTGGCCGGTTGACCACCGACCCCCCACGAACTTTGTCGCTGGCATGTCGCCGAGCGACATGCAGCAGACACAGTTGCCTCAGCGCGACGTTGCGGCCGACCTGATCTCGTCGCGTGTCGCGATGGCGGCAGCTCGTGCCGCCTCGGCGAAGTCGTCGCCGGCCGACGCGTAGAGGATCGCCCGCGACGAGTTGATCACCATGCCGTGGCCGTGCGAGTCGAGGCCGGCAGCGACGGTTGCCGCCACGTCGCCACCCTGCGCGCCGATGCCGGGCACCAGCAGGGGCATGTCTCCGACGAGGTCGCGCACGCGCCGCAACTCGTCGGGGTAGGTGGCGCCGACCACGAGGCCGCACTCGCCCATGGCGCGCCACTGCGACGCGGCGCGACGAGCGACGTGGACGTAGAGCGGCTCGCCGTCGATCTCGAGCGACTGGAAGTCACCGCTGCCCGGGTTCGACGTGCGGCAGAGGGCGAACACGCCCCGGCCGGGATGCTGCTCGAGGAACGGCGCCAACGAGTCGGTGCCGAGGTATGGGTTGACCGTGACCACGTGGGCGTCGTAGCGGTCGAACGCCTCACGTGCGTACTGCTCGGCGGTGGGCCCGATGTCGCCACGCTTCGCGTCGAGCACCAGCAACACATTGGGGTGGGCGTCGCGCACGTGTCGGCACACCCGCTCGAGCGCCGCCTCGGCGCCCTGCGCGGCGAAGTAGGCGACCTGCGGCTTGAACGCGCACACCACGTCGGCGGTGGCGTCGATGATGTCGATGCAGAACCGCTCGAGGGCATCGGGAGAGCCCGCGAGTGACCCCGGCATGCGGGCGGGGTCGGGGTCGAGCCCGACGCAGAGCATCGAGTCGGTGGCGCGCCATGCGGCGCACAGATGATCGATCCAGCCCACCGAGGTGGCCGGCCGTCAGCCTTCGACGGTGATGGCCGCCGTGGGGCACATGTCGACAGCCATCTGGAGCTTCTCGCGCAGCTCCTCGCCGGGCTCCTCCTGGAGGATGTAGAGGTAGCCGTCGCTGCGGACCTCGAAGACCTCGGGGCACACTTGCATGCAGGCGCCAGTGGACGCACACACATCGAAATCGACGGATACCTTCATCAGTTCACTCCTGGGGTTCAAGACTTCGCTGCACGATAGCCGTCGGCGATCGCGTCGGCCGTGTCCGCGCAGCAACGCTCGGCCCGGGTGCCGGGGTCACGCCGGCGGGTGGCTCGATCGGGGGCCACGCGGCCGAGCTCGGCTCGTGGTCGCCGTCCCAGTAGAGCCGTTGCTCGACGATCACCGCTCGCCAGCCGTCGCCGGCGAGTACCGGCGCTCGCTCGTGGGCTGCGATCTCGTCGAGGGCGGTGGGGTCGTCCATGCGGATGCGGGTGAGGTGCGGTGAGAGGTCGAGCCGACTCACCGTGACCGTGTTCGATGTCGGCCGCGTCGGCCAGGCGAGCGCGGTCAGCGCCGCAGTGACGACGAGGGCGATCATGATCCATCGACGCCACGATCGGGGGATACCGCCGTGCTCGTCCGCCGCCGCCGATGCCTCGTCGAGGTCCGTCGTCGACGCCATCGCTGGTCCGCCGACCGCGTCGAGCGTCACCTGGTCGGACGCCCGCATCACGAGGGCCTTGTCACTGAGATCGAAGTCCATGGTGGTGGTGGATGCAGGCCCGACCACACCGTCCACCGACGGGGTGACGGTGGCACCGATGCGGACCGCCGATGCGCCGGTCGCCACACCGGTCTCGGCCGACAACGCAGCCACGATCGCTGCGGTCTCGCTCAGGTCGACCGTGCCGGCGAGGCGAGCGGGCAGCGCCGTGACCGGCCCTGACGCCAGCACGGTCGTGCGCGACCACCCCGACGTGGAGAGCACCTCGAGCCACAGCGACGCCTCGGCGCGGAAGACACCCGCAGGCCGCCCGACGAGGTCGTAGTCGACGCTGACGTCGATCCGGTTGGCGATCTGGCGGAAGACCGGTTGCCCGGTCTCGATCCGGCCCGCCGGATAGGCAACCCCGGGCACCACGGCGGCGCCGTAGCGCAGGGCGGCGGTCTGCCGTACCGCCGCAGCCGGTGCGTCGGTTCGGGGCGGCCTGGCGAAGGCAGCGACGAGCGCGATACCGAGGAGAGCGTCGGCCACGATGAGCACGGCCAGCGTGACGATCGTCGCCCGCCCTGCCAGCGGACGCGTCGAAGCCGCCGTCCCACCGGGGGCGGCGGCGGACTGGTCGTCCGGTGGTGTGACGTCCGGTGGTGTGACGTCGTCGGGCTCGGGCCGGACTCGTTGCATCACGACGGTGGGCGGCCCGGTGTCGGGAGCCACGGGTCTGGGATGCGGGCCTGCCCTCGGTCGGAGCGACAGCATCCAGGGAGGAGCACCGCCGGTGGGTGGGGGCGCCGGCAGCGCCGTGGGGTGCCGGGCACGGCTGGCCCGCTGGCGACGGCGCTGGAACTGCCGGAGGCGCCGGTCGATGCGGCGACGCGACGCGTACGGCTCGGTGCTGCCGACGGTCACCAACCCCAGCAGCATCACGCCGCCGAGGAGCCCGATGACGCCGGCACGAGACCGCACGAGCACTCCGACCTTCGGGACATGGATGATGGCCCGACCCACGATGTCGGCCGGCTTCGGCGCGTACGGGTCGACCGACGCGTTGTTGTCGCCGCGCATCTCGAAGCCGGACACTGCATCACCACCGACGATGCGGTGGAGGACTATCTGCTCGCTGCCGCTGGAGCGGTACCCGACGATGTCGCCCACCTCGTAGTCCGACCCGTGGGCCACGATGACGAGGTCGCCTGCGTGGTACGTGGGGAGCATGCTGGTCCCGAAGGTCACCACCGGCGTCAGCCAGCCGACCGACACGGCGAGCGCGACGAGGGCGGCTGCGGTCACCAGGAGTGCGGCGAGGCCGCGTCCGAGGCGACCCCCGAACGACGAGGCGCCCGGGGCCGACGCGACGAGCCGACGGCGGCGGGGCATCGCGGCGCCGCGACGAAGCAGCGTCGCCCGGCCGAACGGCGCGGACGCAGCGACGCTGCCGATCTCGGTCACGTCTCGCTGACGTTGATCAGCAGCTCGTTCACGTTCTGCGTGCTGGCGCGGTTGCTGCCGGCCGCCGTGCAGATCGAGACGAACGCGGTGATCGCCCCGCAGGTGTACACGCCGACGTCGACGCGGGGGTCCCCGGGGACGACCGGGTCGGTGCGGAACTTGATGCGCAGCACCTGAGCGTTGATGCGGCTGTCGAGGTTGTCGAAGGTGACCGTGACGGTGTCGATGAGGTCGCCCTCGTCATCGGCGCCCATGTGGTACGCGACGTTGGTGACCGTGGCGCCGGAGACGACCTGCGACATCTTGCCGCCGACGAAGCCGTCATTCGACACGTCGTCGATGCCGCCCGCGGTGAACGCACCGCTCGTCGCCACCATCGTGGCCGCGATGACGGCTACGCCGCCGATGAGCTTGGTTCGCCGCCTGATCTGCATACCGGGTCCTCCTGTTCGGACCCACGAGGGGTGCCGCCACTGGAGAACTGTCCGGTTTCGTCAACCGGGTGCAACGATCTGTGCTAGTGATCGCGCAGAGAGCGTTCGTGAGCGTTCAGGACCGCCCGCAGCGAGGCCGTGATCGTGCTCGGGTCGGTGCCGACACCCCACAGGACCCCGTGCTCGGGACTCGACGTCTCGACGTACGCCACGGCGGTCGAATCGGACCCCTGGCCCATCGCGTGCTCGGCATAGTCGATCACATCGAGGGTGGCGCCCAGCCCGACGCGGATCGCCTTCACGAACGCGTCGATCGGGCCGTTGCCCTCGCCCGTCACGGTCATGCGCTCGCCGTCGACCACCAGCTGCGCCGTGATCTCGGTCCGACCGGCCGACGAGTCACTGCGGAGCTCGTGCGAATCGAGCCGCAGCCGCGGCTCGGCAGTGAGGTACTCGGACTGGAAGGCATCCCACATCACGACCGGGCTGATCTCGGTGCCCGAGTCCTCGGTGATGTGCTGAATGGTCTTCGAGAACTCGATCTGCAGGCGCCGCGGCAGGTCGAAGCCGTGCTCGGTCTTCATCACGTACGCCACGCCGCCCTTGCCGCTCTGGCTGTTGACGCGGATGACCGCCTCGTAGGTGCGCCCGAGGTGCTTCGGGTCGAGTGGCAGGTACGGCACGCCCCACTCCGGGTACTCGCCACCGTTGGCCTCGGCCTTGCGGTCGAGCGCCTCGAAACCCTTCTTGATCGCGTCCTGGTGGCTGCCGCTGAAGGCGGTGTAGACGAGGTCGCCCACCCACGGGTGCCGCGGGTGCACGGGCAGTCGGTTGCAGTACTCGGCGGTGCGGCGCAGGGCATCGATGTCGGTGATGTCGAGTTCGGGGTCGACGCCCTGCACGAACAGGTTGATCGCGAGGTTGACGATGTCGACGTTGCCGGTGCGCTCGCCGTTGCCGAACAGCGTGCCCTCGACCCGGTCGGCGCCTGCCATGACACCCATCTCGGCGGCCGCCGTGGCCGTGCCGCGATCGTTGTGTGGGTGCAGGCTGATGACCACGCTGTCGCGCTGGCGGACGTGCCGGCCGAACCATTCGATGACATCGCCGTAGACGTTCGGTGTGTAGCACTCGACCGTGGCCGGCAGGTTCAGGATGATCGGCTTCTCGGGCGTCGGCTCGATGACGTCCATCACGGCGTGGCACACCTCGATCGCGAACTCGGGCTCGGTGAGGGTGAAGCTCTCGGGCGAGTACTCGTAGCGGATGTGCGTGTCGGGGAGCGTCTCTTCGAGCTTGCGGCACAGCTTGGCGCCGTTGACAGCGATGTCGACGATGCCCTGCTTGTCGAGGTTGAACACCACCTCTCGCTGCAGCGGGTTGGTCGAGTTGTAGAAGTGGACGATCGCTCGTGGCGCGCCCTGCAGGCACTCGTAGGTCCGCTCGATGAGCTCCTGACGGCACTGCACGAGCACCTGGATCGTGACGTCGTCGGGGATCAGGTCCTCCTCGATGAGCTGGCGCACGAAGTCGAAGTCGGGCTGGCTCGCCGAGGGAAAGCCGACCTCGATCTCCTTGAACCCCATGTTCACCAGCACCTCGAACATGCGCCGCTTGCGCTGGGTGTCCATCGGATCGATGAGGGCCTGGTTGCCGTCACGCAGGTCGACGCTGCACCACAGTGGTGCTCGGTCGACGACGACGTTCGGCCACGTGCGGTCGGTGAGCACGACGGGCACGTAGCGGCGGTACCTGTCGAAGGCCATCTTCTTGGGGGTGACGTTGGCGGGAGGCATGTGAACTCCTGGTGGACGGGCGACGGTGTCGGTGACGGTGGGCGGCGAGACGAAGAGGGACACCGGCCGGAAAAAGCAAGAAGCCCCCGGCCGGGAGGCGAGGGGGCGGACAAGCGCGGATATGTGGCGCTTGCCCTACATAAGAAGGAGCAGCAGGCCGCGGGTGCACATAACAGTCGGGACTGTACCCGACCGGCAGCGTTTCGGCAATGAACCGATGCGCTGCCGGTCGGATGCGTTCGTTGGATTAGGCGGTGGCGTCGGCGTTGTTCGGTGCCATCCAGGCGTAGACCAGGCCGGCCAGCACGGCACCCACGATCGGGGCGACGATGAACGCCCAGAGCTGCGTGAGGGCGTCGCCACCTTCGAAGATCGCCGGTCCGATGGAGCGGGCCGGGTTCACCGAGGTGTTGCTGATCGGGATGCTGATGAGGTGGATCAGCGTGAGCGCCAGGCCGATCGCGAGGCCCGCGAAGCCGGCAGCCGCCTTCTTGTGCGTGGCACCCATGATCACGAGCAGGAACACGAAGGTGAGCAGCGCCTCGGCGAACAGCACGGCTCCGAGGTCGTAGAAGCCACGATCGGGCCCGTAGCCGTTCGAGGCGAGGTTCCCGGGTGTGGTGTTGGTGAAGCCGCCGGGAACGCCGTTGGCGATGGTCCAGATTGCTCCGGCCGCGAGGATGCCACCCACGATCTGCGCACCGATGTAGGCGGGAGCGTCCTTCGCTGCGAAGCGCTTGCCGGCCACGAGGCCGAGGGTGACAGCGGGGTTGAAGTGGCCGCCCGAGATGTGGCCGAAGGCGTAGGCGCCGGTGACGACCGTGAGCCCGAACGCGAGCGAGACGCCGACGAGGCCGACGGTGAGCTTGCCTTCGGCGCGCGTGATGATCGCGAACACAGCCGTGCCGCAACCGCCGAACACCAGCCAGAACGTGCCGATGAGCTCCGCGGCGAGCCGCTTTGTGATGGTCTGGTCCATTGCCTACCCCCCCAAGAGTGAAGCCGACGATCTGTCGGCTACACGACCCTAATCAGCGTGTGAGGAAGTTGGTGAACTGCCAGGGGTCATCGAGGTCGAGGCCGTCGCGCTCGTTCGAGAACGACCCGAACACGTCGCGCCGACTGCTGACCGGATCCCAGTCGGCGGGGCCCGAGTGGAGCGTGCCGAGGTAGGGCCGCGTCCGCTCGAGCAGCACATCCCACGGGAGGTCGTCCGGCACGCGGACGCCCTGGTTCGGGTTGTCGATCATCCAGGACACGGCAGCCACGATCGAACCGGCCACCTGGATCGTGGTGGCGCTCTGGTGCGGGAGGATCGCACGGGCCTCGTCGATGCTGAGCACCGACCCGGTCCACCACGCCTTGTAGGGGTGGCCCATCAACAGCACCCCGAGCTCGTCGCGGCCGCTGATGATCTCGTCGTTCAGGATGCGCTGTTCGGTCTGCATCTCCCAGCCGCGCATGCGCAGCTCGAGGCAACTGTTGATGGCGGCGTCGGACGGGTGGTAGGCGTAGTGAACGGTGGGCCGGTAGATCGCGTTGCCGGTGACCGGGTCGGTCACCGTGAGGTGCTCGCACATCGTGAACGCTTCGCCGTGGCGCACCACCATGCCGCGGATCTCGCCGCTCGGCACCCAGCTGCGGACCCAGGTCTCCATCCCGGGCTGGGCGAGCGCGATCTGGTTGCGGGGGCCCTCGCCGGTGTGGACGTACGCGTTCGCAGGGAGCTTGATCTCGTGTGTTCCCCAACCGAGCTCGGCTGGGGCGATGCCCTCTTCGTAGAACCCGTCGACGCTCCAGGTGTTGACGAACTCGTTGGTGCGCTTGGGCTGATCGGTGATCTGGGTGTCGCGTTCGGCGACGTGGATCACCTTGGTGCCCGTGTGCATCGCGAGGACGTTGAAGCCGGTGCCGGTGGTGGCAGCGGTGGCGAGCGCGTCGGACAGCGCATCGGGTCCGAGGCCGTCCTGCACCATGGCGGTGCCGATCTCGAGCAGCGCCTGCTTCACGAGATGGCTCACCATGCCGGGGTTGGCCCCGTGCTCGAGCACGGCTGTGGGTCCCGTGTTGTCGGGCCACGCGCGCAGCATGCGGCGCAGCTCCATGTGCCGCACGTAGAGGGTGCGGTCGAGCGGCTTGGTGTTGGCGAGGTCGATGTACGGGTCCCACACCTCGACGCTGGTGTTGAGGTAGCGGACACCGTGCTCGCGGCACCAGGTGAGGATCGTGGGGTTGTCGATGTTCCACGCGAGGTCGAGCAGCACGTCGCCGTCACCGACCCGGTCGCCCAGGAAGGTGTCGATGTTCTCCGGGGTGACTCGACCGATTTCGTAGGTGACACCGAGCGAGATCTCGTTCGCGATGCGGTCACGGTTGTCGACGAAGTCGACGACGGTGAGGCGTGAGGGTTCGATGCCGAGGTCGCGCACCAACAGGGGCACGACACACTGGGCCACCGACCCGCAACCGAGGACGAGCACCCGTTCCGGGTGCCGCGTCACTTGGCGAACTGGTGAGGTGTGAGGGTGGCGAGCTCGGCGTCGAGCTGCGATGCCTCGGCGGCGACCAGCAGCGACTGCCAGTCGTATGCCATGCCCTTGCGTCCGGCGTTCGCCGTTCCATCGAACTGGTCCATCGTGCGTCCCCTCCTCGTCGAGTTGATCGGGCCCCGGCGTCAGCCGTGACCGAGGGCAACCTAACGATGCCGTTCCGCCCATTGCTACTCACTGATGCAACAGATAGTGGGGCTGAGCGGTCCGTCAGTGCTGACTGACTCGCCGGTCAGTTGACCGCCTTGGCGCGTCCGGCCCAATACGGCTCGCGGAGCTTGAACTTCTGCAGCTTGCCGGTGGCGGTGCGGGCCAGCTCGTCGCGGAACTCGATGCGCTTCGGGCACTTGTAGCCGGCGAGCTTGGTCTTGCAGTAGGCGATGAGCGACGCCTCGTCGAGCGTCGAGCCAGGCGCACGCACCACCAGGGCGAGCACGAGCTCTCCCCACTTCTCGTCCGGCACACCGATGACCGCGACTTCGGCGACCTCGGGGTGGCTGAAGAGCGCGTCCTCGACTTCGATCGAGCTGACGTTCTCGCCGCCCGAGATGATGACGTCCTTCTTGCGGTCGCTGATCGTGAGGTAGCACTCGTCGTCGAGCACGCCGCCGTCGCCGGTGTGGAACCAGTCCGGGCCGTCGAGGTCGTCGGATGCGGGATGGATCGCTCCGGTGGTGGCCTCGGGCTGTGCCCAGTAACCCGCCATCACGTGGTTGGCGCGGGCGAGCACCTCGCCGTCGGGCGAGATGCGCATCTCGACGCCGAACGCAGGCGCGCCCGCGCGGCTGAGCTTCGCGGCGCGCTCGGCGGGCGTGAGCGTGTCGGTCTCGGCGCGACCCCGGTTGATGGTGAGCAACGGCGCCGTCTCGGTGAGGCCATAGATCTGGATGAACTCCCAGCCGAGCTCGGTCTCGATGCGCTCGATGGTGCGCGTCGGCGGCGGCGCACCGGCCACGACCATGCGCACACGGTCGCGGCCCGGGATCGGGCCGTCCCACGTAGCGGCCGCGTCGAGGATCGCGTTGGCGACCGCAGGCGCGCAGCACATGAGCGTGACGCCGTGCTGCTCGACACGCCGGAGGATCTCGGAGCCGTCGATCTTGCGGAGGATGATGTGCTGCGCCCCGACGCCGGTGGCCGCGTAGAGCACGCCCCACCCGTTGCAGTGGAACTGGGGCAGCGTGTGGAGGTAGACGTCGCGATCGCTGATGCCGAGCTGCCAGCCGAACGTCGCTGCGTTCAGCCATACGTTGCGGTGCGTCAGCTGCACGCCCTTGGGCCTGGCCGTCGTGCCGCTGGTGTAGTTGATGGTCGCGGTGGCGTCTTCGTCGCCCTCCCATGCCAGCGGCTCGACGTCGTATCGCATCAGCTGCTGGTCGCTGTCGGCGCCGATGACGTACTTGTGCTCGCACTCGACGTCGGCGAGCGCCTCGTCGAGTTCGGGGTCGACCAGGAGCACGCGGGCGCCGGAATGCTCGACGATGTACCGAACCTCCTCGGCGACCAGCCGGAAGTTGACCGGCACGAGCACCCTGCCCGAACCGCTCACGCCGAACAGCGCCGTCAGCAGGCGGGCCGAGTTCTGGCTCACCATCGCGACGCGTTCACCGACGCCGATGCCGAGGGCGTCGAGGCCGGCGGCCTGGGCGCGGGCCCGCTGGGCGAGCTGGGAGAAGGTGAGCGTGCCCCACGACTCGGCCGGCTGGTCGGGTTCGTCGATCACACCGATCCGCTTGGGATAGACGAGCTCGGCCCGTCGGAGGAAGTCGTTCACCGTCAGCGCAACCTTCATCACCGCATTGTGGCGCATTGGTGGGGGGTCCAGGGGGTACGCGGCTGGGGCGGGTACCCTGGGCGACGACATGAGCGACCACGCACGCCCCAGGGGCGCATCGCGGGAGAAGCGTCGGCCACCGCGGCCGGCAGAGCATCGGACCCCCGCCTCCACCTTCGTACCGAACACCGAGCCCTACGCACCCACGGGCTTTCGCGCCCTCGGCGTGCCCGAGCTCGTCGACATGGGCCTCCACTCGGCGGGCTTCTCGGCTCCGTTCGCGATCCAGACGAAGGCGATTCCCGTCGCCCTCGAGGGTCGCGACGTGTGCGGCCGTGCACGCACCGGTTCGGGCAAGACTCTCGCCTTCGGCGTGCCGATGCTCGCCCGCCTCGACGGCGAGGCCGAGGCCTGCAAGCCGCTCGGCCTCGTGCTCGTGCCCACTCGTGAGCTCGCGCTGCAAGTTGCCGAGGTGCTGGTGCCCGTCGCCGCCGGCTGCGGGCGCACCGTGCTCGCCGTGTACGGCGGTGCATCGCGCCATCAGCAGATCGACGAACTGAAGGCCGGCGTCGACGTGGTCGTCGCCACCCCGCTGCGCCTCATCGACCTCCTCAAGGAGAACGAGCTCGACCTCTCGGAGATCCAGGTGCTCGTGCTCGACGAGGCTGACCGCATGGCCGACGACGGGTTCACCCCGCAGGTCGAGTGGATCCTGCGCAAGTGCACCGGCACGCCGCGCCAGACGATGCTGTTCTCGGCCACACTCGACGGCGACGTGGGCCACCTCGTGCAGCGCTACATGACCGACCCGGTCGAGGTCGCCATCGATGCCCCCACCGACACGGTCGGCACGATGTACCACCTGTTCCTCGCCGTCCACCACATGGACAAGGACAAGGTCGTCGCTGCCGTCGCGTCGGGGATGTCGAAGACGATCGTCTTCTGCCAGACCAAGCGCACCTGCGACCGCGTCGAGGCCAACCTCCAGGACCTCGGCGTGCGCGCCGCCGCCATCCACGGCGATCTTGCCCAGGCTGCGCGCGAGCGTGCACTCAAGCGGTTCACCGACGGCGAACTCAGCGTGCTGGTGGCCACCGACGTCGCTGCCCGCGGCATCGACATCGACGACATCGGCGCGGTCATCCACTACGAGCCCGCCGGCGACGGCAAGGACTACCTGCACCGCAGCGGCCGCACCGCCCGTGCTGGTCGCGACGGGTGGGCGATCACGCTCGCCGAGTACAACCAGCACACGCAGGTCCGCATCTTGCAGCGTGCGCTGCGGCTCGACGTGGCGCCGCCGGTCGAGGTGTTCTCGAACAACCCGAAGCTCAAGGACCTGCAGCAGTTCCGTTCGGCAGACTGAGTCGGTCAGCGCTCGTCGACGCCGGTCGTTCCGGTGCGGTCGAAGGTGGTGGCGAGCAGCAGCAGGGCCGCAGCAGCGAGGGTGAACAGCACCAGCAACGCCAGGTTGCCGAATGGCGGGGCCCAGGCTCCG
>Ga0247831_1003533_pt1 | contig 22603 bp, 22 predicted proteins | sample LaCruzMarch2015__9_FD_192406 | JGI IMG/M metagenome (GOLD analysis project Ga0247831, IMG submission 192406) | Freshwater microbial communities from meromictic Lake La Cruz, Castile-La Mancha, Spain - LaCruzMarch2015_1m | ecosystem: Environmental > Aquatic > Freshwater > Lake | place: Spain...
TAATTATAAAAAATTGATTAATTTTTGATTTAAAATTATTATTCATATTATAAATAATAATAGTTAAAATGCAAAAAAATCCTTTATTTGATGAGTCAGAAGTAACAAATTTTAATAAAAATTTATTATTAAAAATACCAGATGATATTAAAAAAGATATATATATACAATATTTTGAACCTATTATAGATGCTCAAGAATTATGTAATTTATTATTAAATGAATTAAAATCTGAAAAATGTATTAAATTAGATATCAGTGATCTTTTCCCTTTATTAAAAAAAGTTTTAGATAATAAATATTCTATTGAATATTTATATAATAATTATTATTATTATGATGAATATACAAAAAAAGAAAATAATTATTTTAAACAATTATATAATTTTTATAAAAATAATGGTAAAAATTTTATTCTAATTAAAGATCCAATAGAAGATTTTGCACTATCTTGGTTGATGTATTTATACCATTAATGATTATTTTATAAATATAATTTAATCTAATAAAATATTTATTTTAAATTAAAATTTAAACTTTTTATAAAAATAATAATATATCCTTATATATAATGAAATTCCCTATACACTATTTTTTAATTATAGGAATACTTGGAATAATTTTAGTATTTTCGTATTATTATTATGCAGTTAATACACCAAATGTGTTACGATTATGGGGTAAAATAAAAAATCCATTTTTATATATTTATTATATTTCGATATTTATAAGCTCATTGTTTTTTTTATTACTATTATTTTACTTAGCAATATCTAAAAATCTTGAAAAAAATGATATTAATAAATTATTTATTACAATTTGTAGTATTGTATTTTTTTCGTTATTTTGGATGCCTCTTTCAATAGAATATTTAAAAAATCATGATAATTTTATTAAATTATTAGTTTATTTAGTTCTATTTTTAGTATCTCTTTCTTCTTTTTATTTATTAATTATTCTAAATAATATAAATGATAATCAAAATATTATTTTAAAAAATATTGCATTGTATGGTATGATTTATTTTTTTATTCATGTTTTTATTTTAGATTTTATTATATGGTCATATAATTTTTTTTAAGAATTATGTGAAAAATTGATTTAATTTATTTAAAAAATAATTTAATATTTTTTAAAAATAATTTAAGTATTTTCTGTAATCTATTTTATTATAAAACAAAATAAATTAGAATAAAAGAATATTATATTGAATATAATTATATATAAAGATGAGCTTAAATGAAATTTTAAATTTTTTCTCTAAGATTAATATTTCATATTCAAGCGTTAATAATAATAGTCCAATCTATAATAATATACTAACTATTACTAATAATAATTTAAATCTTAATAGAAATTCTAATAATAAATTTATAAAAAAATTATTTGTTAAATTATTTACAACATCTCTGAATGTAACTAATAAAAATATATTAAATATAGATACTCAAATAAATAAACATATATTAGAAGGACTAGATAAAATAAAAAAAAAAGAATCTAATGGATGGATATATTGTAGTAGAGCATGTGATAGAATTTCATTATTATTTAAAGATGAATTAGAGTCAACATTGTATATGTTAAATATTATATCAAATAGTTTAGTTAGTATTGACAAATCTTCAATAAATTTTATATTTAATGGTACTATTGAAAATTTAAATGGAAAATGGGAAAAGGATAAAGATAAATTTACATTTGAAATTTTTAATAAAAATTCGTCATCTTACAATAAAACACGATTAATCATGGGATTTGGCCCATCAGCATCAGGAAAAACATATTGTGCAAAAGCAATTATTACTATGTTATCTAATACTGACCCTTCTTTTCCCAAGTCATTTTTATCAATTGATGGTGGTATTTATCGTGAAAAATCATATATATATCAAAAATTAATAGGATTAATTAAACCTAAACAATATAATGGTTTATTAAATTTAGTATTATCAGGATATCATTTTAAAAGAAGTTATACAAATATGAAAATTGAAGGAAGAAAGACTTTATTTGATTCAGATATAGTTAAAAATAAAATTACAGAATATCTAAATTACCTTAAATCTGTACATAAAAACAAAGTTAGTTTATATATTCCAGAAACATTAGGAGGATGTTTAAGAAATTGTTCAAGTATATATAAAAGATATATTGAAATAGCAGATGATTCAGAAAATTGGATTGGTCTTTTAATATGGCAACATAAAACACATGATGAATGTGATTATAAAGATCAGTATCAATGTGCCGGTTGTACAGAAAGTGGGACAAAAAGAGAGAAAAATGAAGGAAAAAAATATAGTAGTAGAGCATGGGGAAATTCAATGGCGAATGGTAAAAAATATATGATGGAAGCACCTGGAGGTAGATATGAAATTCATAATGGAGGCGGATATAAATATGGGTATAATAGTAATAATAAACCATTACTTACTAAAAGTATAATTATAGACCATTCTTCTGAAAGAAAACTTAAAAATATTCCAAATGGATTTATTTTATCAAAAAATGTTAATACAGTTAAAGAAAAAACAGACTCAATATTAAGTAAATTAAAGAATAGTTTTTTTACCACTGATAGAAATAGAAGAATGACATTATAAATAATTATTGTATAATACTATTTACAATAATACTAAGATTTTTAAAAATATTTAATATTTTAAAAATTTATAATATCTATCAAAATTTATAATATCTATCAAAATTTATAATAACGTGTGTTTTATATATTTTCTCATTTAAAATTCCTATTTTCTTAAAAGTTAAAGCATTTCATCATAACTGTGTTTGTAAGGATGTCCATCTGGCATCAAACTTACAAATTTTTTTAAACATTTTTTAGAACATATAAAATTACTCGAAATAATACTATATAGTGTGATACCAATTTTGCCTTTCTTACAACCTTCACATATTAATGTATATGGTTCATATTCTGTTAATTCACTCAAAATATTTCTCATTTTTTGTCTGTGTTCCACATTATACTCATTAATCAAATCTTGTAATACATGTGGTAAAGATTCAATTAATAATAATAATCGTTTCATTGTTGTAATAGTAATTGTTCCATTATTTTTAATATGAAATAATCAATTATTTTAATATAAAATAATAAATTTTTTATTTTAATTTTATAAAATTGGTGTTAAAAATAAAAAAAGGTGTAAACGATAACTTTATTAATCTTTAGTTGAGAATTATTAAGAATATAATATATTTAAAATATTTACACAATTTTACATTTCAAACGCCTATATTAATTAAAAAATTATCAAAACAATAAGTGTAACTTACATTTGTAATTTTATATTCATTATCAACCAAATCATATACATTTATTTCGTAATCATAATATTTAAAATCAATTGTTATTTTATAAATGTTTTTTAACTCATTTTTTGCCTTTTCTAAATCAGCATAAAATGCTACAATACCTGTATCATTCTTTATCACAAATATTTTATTTGACATAATTATATATATTAATATTATGTAAATATATTTTATATTTATTTTAAATAAAATTACTAAATTCATCATAAAATCTTTTAAATTCTTCTTTAATAAGTGGATATTTTTTAAGTAAACCTTTATCTCCATTAAAATTAACTAACTGTTTACCAATCCATTCACCAATCTGTTTTTCATTTTTATCATTTGATCTTTTATTTGGTCTTCTATTATTTTTAATAATGAAATTTTTAGTTTGATTTAAATAATATAACCATTTTTCATCTTCTTTCATTAAAATATCACTATATTCTTCATTAAATTTTGTCCATTCATCGTATATTTGTGAATTAGCCATAATTTGTGTTCTTTTCTCATAATTTTTATTTTGAGTGAATATAAATGATGATAAAGATTCAATATTCTTATCTTTTGAATGAGCAGGAGGTCTTTTTCCATATTCATTAAAATAATTTTTTAAATCATTTAATCGCTTAAACCATAATTCATTACCGACTAAAAAATATTTATTATATTCATTTGTAAAATCATTCCAAATTTCTTTAATTTCTTCATTTGACATTAATTTTTTATTATCAATATAATTTTGTTTTTGAGTAGCTATCCATGAACCAAGTTTTGACTCAGAATAATCTTCATTATCTTCATCATCTGATTCAAAATTTTCATCTTTTGAATATCTTGATGGTAATTTATCATTTATTTTAATAAATTCTTTAACTTTATCAAGTTTATTTATCCATTTTTCAGTATGATTTAAAAAATGTACTGAATTATTATTCATAAATTCGGTCCATATATTATAGTATTTTTCATGTCTCATTAATTTAATTTTATTTCTAAAATTACCTTTTTGATCATGAAACCAAGTAGCTAATTGTTTTAATTCAATATTATTATCAGTTTTCTTACCAATAGATGGAATTTTATTATTTTCTAATAAATATATTTTTAATTTTTCAAATTTTTCAATCCATGTATAAGCTTTCTTAATATTAAGAATTATATTATCTAGATAAAAATATTCTTTTTCAAATCTTTTTCTATCAATAATTTGATGTTTATTATTATTTAGACTTAATATTTTTATTTTATCAATCATAAAAGAATTATCAAATTCCTTTAAATGAGATATAATATCTGTTATTTCATCTCTATATTCATCACACCAAATAAATATTTTAGATATTTTATTAATATTATTATTATCTAATCTATTGGCTCTAGAAATTCTTTGAATATTATTTATTTTAGATTTTGATGGATAAGTAATAAATACGGAATCGCACTCTTTTTTATCAATACATTCATTTAAAATTAAAACATTAATCATTAAGACAAATCCTTTAAAATTAGTAAATTTCTCTAATTTTTTTTCACGATCTTTCTTCGAATCACTACTTAATATAGTATCTGTGTATAAATCTAATACAAAATATTCATTTAATTCATTTATACATGAACTATAATTAAAAGCTTCTTCGTGAGATTCAACATAAATAATGCATTTTCTAGCACCAGTTTCAAGCATTCCTCTCATAATAAAATTACATTTAACTATTACATCATTCTCAATATTATCAATATTTATCTCTTTCTTAATATCATCTATAAAAAGCTTGTTATCCAAATTTATATCTGGAACAAATATTTCATAATCACATATTTTTTTATTTTTAATTGCATCACCCATATTGTATGTATATACAATATTTCCAAATATTTCTTTATTTAGATCTAAATCATCTTCGTCATCTTGATCAAAATAAAATAATCTAGGAGTTGCACTCATAAATAATATTTTAATATTTGAATGTAATAACTGAGATAATCCTGATTCGGATAATCCAATTACTTCATTTTTGCTAATATTATGAAATTCATCAATAATAATTATATATTTATTTAAAATATTAATAAGTTTCATAATTACATCAACTGATTTGTAACAAACAGATAATATATATTTTTTATTTTTTTTAACAAAATCAAAAATATAATCTATATCTCTTGTTCCATCAGAATCAATAATTAAACTTTCATAATCTTTATATTTTATTTCAGATTTATATCTTTGTAAATTTTGAATACAATATTGTTTTAGAGGACTAATTAAAATTATTACATCATAGTTTAATCCAACTTTCATTGAAATTAATGTTTTTCCTAATCCGCATGGTAATTGTAATATTGCTCTATTTTCATTTAAGAATTTTTCCATAATTTTTGAATAAGCTTCTAATTGAAAATCATATGCTTCATCTATTAAATTACTATATTTTATATTTTGGTTCGAATCTGTTATAGAATCTGTATTTGTTTTAATTTTTTTATTATCTATATCTTGTTTTATATAGAGAAATCTATCTGTATTTTTATGACAAGTAATATTTTTAGTTAATTTAGAAGTATAATATAAAATTCCAGGAAGATTATATATATGACACATCATGAAAAAACCTGATAAATCATTTACTGTTACATAATTATTTGATTCATAATTTTTACATTGAATAATATAATATTTGTTATCTTTTTTAAGAAGTATATCACATCCTAAATCAATAAGATTATTTTTTTTAATATTTTCTAATTTTAATATTTTTCTATTATATCTAAATTCATTCCAATCTCCTAATATTTCAGCATTTCTTAAATCATTTTCAGGAATATCATTCCATTTCCAAGCTATATTTTCAATATTTAAAAGATTATTTATATATATTTCATATTTAATTCCTTTTTCCATGTTTGTTTCTGTATTTGAGTTCATTTTGTTAGTTATTTTTGTTAATTATTTTTTATTGATAGTAAATAACTATAAATAAAATTCATTTAAAATATTTAATCATTTTTTATTTCAATATATGGTGCTAATGCTAACTTATAACATCAAAAACACTCAATCCATCTCAATTTTTGGCGCTAATGCAAGTTTTAACGAACCTATCGAACCCACACTAAATTTTATTACGATAGGAAAGTTATTCTTCATATACATCTCTATAGAATTACATAAATTAGTACACTTGGTAAAAAGTACTAAATGCTTTAAATTATAATATCCTTGTATAATATTATCTTCAGTAGTAGACTTTACAAAATTAAGTCCATTATTTGTTTCTCCAATAATTGTCTCTTGGCTTGCGAATTCTCCTTTACAAGAAAATATTAATTGACTTCCAACAGATTTAATTTCAATAATATCAGCTAGATTAATCATATCCCTGCAAATTTTATTAAATTCACCACTTGGCATAGTAATAATAGATTCAAATTGAGCAGGAGGAATTTGATAAGATGCTTCATCTACTTCAATTAGATTTAAATAGTAAGTAGTTAAACTATTCTTCTCACCATTCTCAATTCTAATACCCAATAAATTAGTATTACCCTCTTCAATAAAAAGAGTCAATGCATCATTATTTGTTAATGTTCTAATTAATTTAAAAAAATTGAGCATATTAACACCAATAAAAATTTTATGTTTGCAATAATATGACTCAAAATTATCTTTTTCTAATTTAAGATGAACCAAAATAGTTTGTGTTGGATCCATTGTTATAATTTTCATAGCAGAATCTGTAAATTCTATATTTGCATCAGTAAGAATCTCTTTTAATGCTTCAGTTAATGTTTTAAAAGCATTAGTTTGAACTGTTTTTAATTCCATAATTTTTTCACTCATCTTGAATATATATAATTTAAACGAATAATTCTTTAAGTTGATTGCGTTTAAAAAATTAAAATATTTATTATAAATAATTAATTTTAAAATAATATATTTTAAAATAATATATTTTAAAATTAATATTGTTAAATTTTTTCATTGTCTATTTATAATAAAAATGTATAAATTTTATTTACCAAATGATATTATTATTAATATTATTTCATATGATGATAGATTTATTATTAAAAAAGGAATAATATTATCTAATAATAAAATATCAAAAAATGACAGTAGATATAATTTATTACTTACTATACCTATTAAAAAATATAATCGAAGAGAATGTAAATGGGAAGTGGATTTAAATATTTGTTATTCCAGCGAGTATAAAGGTTATAAATATATGAAATTATTATCTACCAAAAATGACGAACAATATAAAATAATATTAGAAACATTAATAAATATAGGAAGTAGTTATGCTTTTCGGTTAATTAATTGCGATACATATTATATATAATTAAGTAGTAGAATAATTAAGTGATAATAATATTTAATATTTTTTTAAAAAATATTAAAAACTTAAGAAAAATAAAAAAATATAATTTGATTTTTATTAAGAAAAATAATATGTTTAGAAATTTTAAGATTATTTATAAGATTATTTATTATAATTTTTGATATTTATAAAATATAAAGAAAATATTTTATAAATTTATAAAAAAACAAGATTTTTTAAATTTTTATTTAAGTGTATTATAAATAAATTTAATACAAATCAAAATCAATTTCATCCATACATTTTAAAACTTGTATTTTTAATGAATTATCTTTAATAAATTTAGAATAATACTTACCAAAAAGAATAATTTTATTAAATATATAACTCATATAATCTTCGTCAAAATTAACTTCAATAATATTAATATCTGTTCCATCCGTTTTACGATATGCTTCTACTAATTGTCCTTTAGAAGAACCAAACAAAAACATATAACAAGTTATTTGAACTTTTTCATAATCTCTTAAACTATAAAATAATTTATTTACTCTATTTTTTATTTCAATTATAGTTCCAGTATCACTATTAATTCCGTCAATTTTACCTCCGATATATATAGTAACATTATCAACACTATAAATTTTTGTTTTATGATATTTATTATCTTTAATAATACTATTTCCAGTCATTGTTTCATATAATTTAGTAACATCATTCTCATTTTTTATACCAAATTTCGTATTAGTTACATTCATAACAGACTTAGTTAATTCCTCTTTATCTTTTTCAGATAGATTATCCATTTGATCAATCATTTTTCGTTTTAAACTATTTAATTCATTAGTATCTTTACTTTTAGCACAATTTTTTAGTTCATTTTTTATATCTATATTATTTTTAGCAGATATTTTTTGAATAATTTCTTCATCTGTATCTTTAGAAAATTCAGTTATTTTTTTATATTTTTCAAAATCAGCTCCATTATTTTTTTTCCAGAAATCTATTAAATAATCTCTTTTTTTCTTGTATGTGTTATCACCAGTAATAATCGCAATTTCACTAATATTTAGTAATATATTCATTATATTTTATTTAATTATAGATATAAATATTTTTAATAAAAAGTTTTTATATATAAATTAAAATCAATTTTTTTTAATTTTAATTATTTTGATTTTTTCGTTATTATTATTTTTTATTTTTATAATATTATCTTTACTATCTTTAATCTCTTTTTTATTATTATCAATAAAATCTAAAATAGATAATTTTACTATATCATGATAATATTTTTTAAAAATATTATTTATTAGTTTATATGCATCATCAATCTGAGTTGTTAATCTACCTCCAGTTATAATTACAGATCCACTTTTAAATATTGATATAGTTATTTTTTTACATAATCCATTTCCAGTTCCACAACCTTTACCGTTGCATTTTAAAGTACATGTACATTTTCCATCTTGTTCATCTTTTGTTGTATTCCAATAAAATCCAATAATTAATCCTCTATACTTTTCTGGATTAAATTTTGTAAATAATTCTTTTTCACTTGTATTTAATATACTTAATAATTTTAATAAATCAATCCTAAAGTTAGTATTAAAGTCACTATTTATCATAGTAATTCTATAATTTACTATTTGTAATCTATTAATTTCATCACGATTAACAAGATCTGGAAAAATTCCATCATACTTTTTCATTTCTTCCAATAGAACACATGTTGAATAATAACCATCGCTCTCTTCTTTTGATCCAGTTAATGTAATCTTTCCATTATTAAATAATTTAATATTTACGCATTTTATTTCGAGAGTAGCTTTTACAATAATAGAACAACTATTATAGAAATGTTCATTATCTTTTTTCTTTTTTTGTCTTCCATGTTTTTTTAATGAATTATTTTCTAAAGTTTGAATATCATCTAACATTAATAAACAATCTTCAATATTATTAGAATCTATTACACGATTCATATACTTTATAAATGGTTTTTTGTATTTTTTAAGATAGCTCTCGTCAAATCTTAATATTAAATTTTCAAGAACAATTCCTCTTATTAAATAAGTTTCATCTTTTTTTAAAATTATATTATTTATTATATTTCTTGCAATAACTACAACTGTTTTTGATAAATCAATATTATTTATATTATCAATATTACACATTGCAGATTGAGTTGAAATAGTAAAATAATTAGGATCAGGAATTTTTTCATTCTCTTTATTATTAATCATTTTTATAAAATTAATTATCTTTAAGTCCATATCATCTTCCATATTTGAATTAGTTAATAAAATACATATTTCTTTAAGTTGGAATAAAATAAATCATTATTTTTTAATTTATTAATAATATTAATAATATTAATAATATTAATAATATTAATAATATTAATAATATTAATTATATTACACCTTTTCTCATTTAAAACGTACAATAAAATAATTAGTCATTATAATATAAAGACTATTTATTATATATAAATAATGATTGTTCATTTATTTATTTATATTTGTGTTGGTATCGTCATAGGAACAATTTATATATATGGTTGAAGATTATAAGAATACGGGTGTTTTAATTGAGAAAAGGTGTAAATAATTATATCAAAACATAATTTATAATTTAAAAAATTATAAATTATACACGGTTTAAGAGAAAAATATATTTTACATATTTTTTATATTACAAATATTGATATAAATTGTTCTATTTCATTTATTTTTAAATCATTATTATTAGTGCTTTGTAATATTTCTTTTATTTTATAATATATATATCCGGTTTTATCAATACTTATATATTCTTTACCACAATCATCTCCAATAAAATAATAATTTTTATATTTTTTTGGAATTTTTTTAATATTAGTTCTACTAGATTTATCATTAAAATCATTTCCTAATTCTTTATATATTTGAACAAGAATTGGGTCATTTCTACAACAATCTGCTAATTCAAATTCAGTTATATTACTTCTTAATTTATATAATTCAATTGCTTTTTCACTTATTTTCCATTCAGAATAACTATTATTATATAATATTTCAATTATGCTAGTATTTGCTACATAATTATTTAACATTATTTATATAATTATAATAATTATATATATATTATATTTATAATAATTTTATATAATTCCCAACATTATAAATATAAAAATATGTAAATGATATATTTTATTTAATAACTACATATTTATTTTCATATTTATTATTTAATAAATTTAAATCTGTCAAACATTTTATATCATCAACACATAATGATAATTTTTTATTTTCTAAATAATGATATATTGAATTATTTGTTTCATAATAATAATATTTTCCATCTCTAATACATAAAATATTTTTATTACTCATAATTTCAGTATTAATAAAATCATTTATAAATTCACATTCTTCCCAATCAATCCAATATGAATTATTTTGTTTTGGATATATATTTAAAAAGCACCAGTCTCCGTTTATATTATATATTTGGGTAGTCATAAATAGTATATATATAATTTAATTTTATATAAATAATAATATGTATTGTTCTAAATGTAATTTATTTTGAATTGCATAATTATGAAACTAATGGACAATTACACTGAGTTCCTTGAACTTGTTCAACTGGTTGATTATTTTGATCATAAGATCCATTAAATAATTTATTATTAAATGTTTTCATATCATTTGATTTTATACATTTTGCCCTTGCAAATCCTGGATTACAATCATATCCCATAATTTGATCAGCATAAGCTTTTCCATAATCTACATTTAATAATTTTGCACAATCTTTTATGAAATTATGTCCCCTAATAGGATTACAATTAGTAAATACATTATAATCAATAAAAGGATTTGCAGGAGATAATTTTTTAATTTCTTCCATGTGATTGTAATCGCATATCGCAGATGCTTTACTATTATCAGACTTTCCATTATTTAAATAACATCCACCTTTTGATCCAATTAATAATTCTTTTGATCCAATACTATTAACATTATAACCTGGTGGAATACTAGTTGAATTATAATACTTACACCATGTATCAAAATCACTCATAACATTATGACATGGTGTTTTTAATACTGAATCATCATAATATTTACCATCTATATAATTTAATCCACACTCTACTTTAGCTGTATTATTCTTACATGGTATTATATTTTTAATACCACTTTTTGGATTACTTAATTTACATAATGCGTCAAAATTTGTATCTTTAGGATAGCAATTGGGCTCTAATGTTGGTAAGCTAGCTGATTTTTCAACAGCATTATTTTTATTATTTGTTACAATACATTCACATTCATTATTATATAAACCAATACCATTTTTTGTAACACATAAAAATCCGGGATTACAATTTTCTGATTCAGATGAATTATTTTTATTTATTGGAATACATTCACAATTATTATTATATAAACCAAAATTATTTTCAGTGTTACATAAAAATCCAGGATTACATGAAACTATACTTTCTGATTCAACAGAAGATGTTCCTAATCCCCATCCTAGAATTCTTGGTTGTGCACCATATATATCAAATTTTTCTAAAGTATTTTTTTTAAATAAAATAATTATTATGAAAACTAATAATATAAATAGTATTACATATACTAACATATATAGTCAACAAACAAATAAATTTTAATAAAATTATATATAATTTTAATAAAATTATTATATTTTTTATACACGTCAATATATTTATTATTTATTTTATATCCATACTCCATTTTTCATCATTAAATGGAGTTATTTCATCAGTATCTAATTTATGAGATGCTTCATAATTAGTTTCTAATTTACAGAAATTCATAGGAGGACAATATGGTGTTTTAGGTTTATTTGATTCACCTTTTGGTTTAACACCATAACAATTTATTCCAAATCTTATATCAGGATTCGCAAAATAACCACCATTTATACCAGGTAAACCACAATATCTTTTAGCTTTTTCAGGTAATCTTTCATTCCCTTTATGTATTTTATCCCATTCACATTTTTGAACTGGGTAATAAGCTGCTTGTTTTTCAGTCCAACCATAAGAACACCAATTAGCACCTTTATTATATGCGTCTATCACTTCTGATTTTGTAGCTAATCTTCCTCCATAAGATTCACATTTGCATTTACTTTGATCATAAGTATAATCTTGATTTGCTATATGATAAACTTCTTTAATAGGTTCAAAATTAGGAATTATTTTTATTTTATTTTGAACGGGGGGAAGTTCTTTAGGTTTTTGAGGAATAGGAGCATTTTTTTGTAAACAGACATCATTACTTGAAAAATCAAACAAATATCTAAATATTTGTTTTTTTTCATAACAATCTGTTTTATAATATTTAATTAGAATAATAGCTAAATATATTAGTAATGATAATATAATTAAAATAATTATTACATAGATTATATTTATATAATTAAATGTATTCTTTTTAACTGAATTGTTTCTATCCATTATATATTATAAAAATATAATATTTTAATCATTTTAATCATTTTTAATTTTTTCATAAATTAATATATATCCATATTTATGTATTATTTCTTTATTTATATCAACATCAAATTCAGTTACATGTTCATCGTTATATTGATACCATTTTTCATTTCTATGTCTACAAACACTAAAATAGTGACCTCCTTCTAAACCACCAATATGACAACCGATAGATATTAATTTAAGATTGCAATTTATACTATCATATCCTTCAGAATATGATGACATATCTAATTTATCAAGCGGAAAAACAATACTATTATTTGATTTTAAAAGAGATCCATTCTCATTTGTTTTATATCGTTTTAAAACAATAATTAAATATTTAGGCACTCTCATTATTTTAATTTGTCTATAGGCATTAATATAGGTATTTGTTGATTCATCTAAATACTTAGATTCTAATATTTCTTTTTCAAAATATTTTAATAGAGAATCATAAATTGTATTACCATGTATAGGTATATTTAACATATTAAACATTTCAAAATTCTTAGAAATTAACTTATTATTAGATTTATTTTCAAGTGATATAATTTTATTAATAAATTGACCAAAAAAAAGTTCAGCTATAATTGAATATTTAGAATCAACATTATTTTTCCAATTCTCGATTGATTCTACAACTATTTTATCAACTGAATTTTCTATTTTACCGTAATAATTTATATCAACGTTATATTTTAATCCTTCGTGAAGATTATCAAGTATAAATGATAATATTTCTTGTGAATCTTGTTGATCATATCCAATAAATTGACTATTATCACTTTGAATTATTTCATGAAATGATTGTGGTTCTATAGATACATTACTTGTCCATAAAGCTGTTATTAGTTTCGCATATTCTCTTGTAATTTTAATATTTATAAGATTCTTTCCTTTTAATTCATTAAATCTATTATTTAAATCAGATACATATAAATTATTTAAAAAATATTCTGTTAAATTATTTAAATGACTTAAACATTGAATAGAAGTATTTAAATAACATGTATTCCCTCTATTTTTCAAACCAATAATACCTTTATTCATATTATTATTATAATATATCTAATTTTTTATATATATTTTTAATGTTAAAATAGAGTAATATTTGTAATTATATATTATTATTTTAATATTAAAAATAAAAATGATGGATAATTTATTAACAATTTATTATTATTTTTATATGATATGTTATTTATTTATTATATATAAATATATTTTGTTTAAGTATAATTAATATTATTAATATACAAAAATGTTAAAGCAAGAAAGAAATTTACCACCTAGAAACGGTCCAAGATCTAATATTAATAATATTATTAATATTAATAATAGATCAAAAAATGAAATAATTAATAGATTTTCTAGTGATACTCATTATATAAACAAGAATAAGGGTCCTAATCCATATGGAAAATAATCTTTTAATAATTTAAAAAAAATTGATTAAATAATAAGTATTTAAAGTTTTTAATCTAAAAACGAATATAAAATATGATTCGGCCCACATTATCCAATAATTTTAATTATAAAATAAATGATATTATTTTCCAAATAATTGATTGGAAATCATATGATATAAATGTATTAGATGAAGACAATGATGAAGAAGAGAAAAAATGTAAAAAATTAATTATAAGAGGATACGGAGTTACTGAAAATGGAAATTCTATATGTATTCATATAGAAGGTTTTGAACCATATTTTTATTTTAAAATTCCAGAAGAATGGATTGATCAAGATTTCAAGGATTTTAAATATAGTATATCACAAATGGTTGATGAAAATAATAGAGATGGTCTTAAATCATCTTATATTACAAGAAAGAAAGAATTTTATGGTTTTACAAATAATAAATTGTTTAATTATGGAATTTTTATTTTTAAAAATCAAGCATCCTATTATTCATATTTAAAAGTGATGAAAGATAAAAAAATACATATCAAAAAAACAGATCAAATATTAGATTTTAGTAAAAAATTATATGAAACTAAAGTTAGTACTTTATTAAGATTTTTTCATGTTAAAAATATTGATCCGTCTGGATGGCTAAAAATTAATAGAGGTAAATATATAAAAAATGTTCCTAGTTTAACTAGAACACAAATAGATATAACAGTAAATTATGATGATATTATTAAAATTGATAGAACCAATGTTGCAAATATAATAGTTGCATCTTTTGATATAGAATGTTGTAGTGAAGACGGTAGTTTTCCAAAATTTGATAGAAAAAATGATCCTATTATACAGATAGGAACAACTGTCTATATATTTGGAGAGAACGATTGTAAATATAAATATATAGCTACATTAAATAGTTGTGATTTAATAGAAGATACGCATGTAGAATCATTTTATAATGAAAAAGATTTAATATTAGGATGGGCTAAATTTATAGAGAAGTTAGATCCTGATATTATGACTGGTTATAATATATGGGGTTTTGATTGGGAATATATATATAAAAGAGCTGAATCTGGTAATGGTGGTTTATGCAAACCATATCATGTAGAATTATACAAAAAATTACAGAGATTAAAATTAGATAATTCATATTTTAAAAAAGCTGAATTAACCATTCAAGATTTATCATCTAGTGCATTAGGTGTTAATATATTAAAATATATTGATATTGAAGGGATTGTTCAAATTGATTTATTAAAGGTAGTTCAAAGAGATCATAAATTAGACAGTTATAAATTAGATAATGTAGCAAAACATTTTATGAAACAGCAAAAAGTAGATTTATCACCTAAAGAATTATTCAGTAATTTTAAAATAGGTACTTCAGATAAGATTAAAGAGATTGCAGTATATTGTATTATGGATTGTAAATTAGTAAATGAATTGATAAATAAATTACAAGTGATTACTAATAATTTAGGTATGTCAAATGTATGCGTCGTTCCCTTCTCCTATTTGTTTTTAAGAGGCCAGGGAATAAAAATTTTTTCATTAGTTGCAAAGTTTTGTAGAGAAGAAAATTTTTTAATAAAAGATTTATCAAGTGATGATATTGACAAAAATTCTTATGAAGGTGCTATTGTATTTGTACCTTCTCCTGGTGTTTATTTTGAACCAGTTGTTGTAATGGATTATAATTCATTATATCCATCATCTATGATTGCTGAAAATATATCACATGATTCCATTGTTGGTTATAAAGAATATAGTTTAAATAAAAAAAATGAATATGAATTAGTAAAAAATACAGTTGTTGATGAATATGATAATTTAGATGGATACCATTATATTGATATAGATTATGATATATTTCAAGGTTTAGATGACGATAAGAAGAAAATAGGTTATAAAGTGTGCAGATTTGCAGAAGCAGATAATGGTGATAAATCAGTTTTACCTAGAATTTTGAGAAAATTATTAAAGGCAAGAAAAGATACAAGAAAGATAATGGAATATAAAACATTTGAATTGAAAGATGGAACTAATATTGAAGGAATTCCATCTGAAAAAGATAATAATTATGAGTTATTTAATGTAAATTTAGGGAAAATTATTATTGAAAAAGAAAATATTATTTCAAGTAAACAGACTAATAATGAATTTCAAATTTCGGTGTTAGATGGATTACAACTAGCATATAAAGTGACTTGTAATTCTCTTTATGGGCAAGTAGGTGCCACGACAAGTCCAATTTGCTATAAAGAATTAGCAGCATGTACAACAGCAACTGGAAGAAAAATGGTTATTACAGCTCGTGATTTAACATTAAATACATTTGTTGGTGCTAAATTAACATATGGTGATTCTGTCACAGGTGATACGCCATTATTAGTAATGAAAAATGGTTTCGTAGATATTATTACTATAGAAGATCTTAATAATGAATGGACTCCTTATAAAGAATTTAAACCATATGATACAAATAGAACAGAAAAAGAACAAACAAAAACTAATTATAAGATATGGACAAATGAAGGGTGGTCGAATATAAATCGCGTAATTAGACATAAGACAAATAAAAAAATATATAGAGTTACAACAAATATTGGTATAGTCGATGTTACAGAAGATCATTCATTACTTGATATAAATAAGAATATAATTAAGCCTCAGTTATGTAAAATAAATGAAACAGAATTATTGCATAAATTTCCAAAAGAGTTTTCTCAATTCAAATACAATGATCCCAGTATTTCTGAAATGAAAGATATTATTAATAATATTTATTTAGGAAAAATAGATAAAATTCCATTAAGTATATTAAATTGTAGAGATAATGATCGTATTATTTTTGCAAAGATGTTAATGGAAAAATCTGTATATGATTTAGAATTTATAATTAAGAGATCAAAAAGATTTTTTCAGTCTATATACTATCTATTAAAATCTATTGAGAAATATCTTCCAGAGGTGAATAATTATTTTACTAATATAAAATTAAATGGAAATAATGAGATAATTGATATGATATATTTATATAATAGCGATGATATATATGTATATGATATTGAGACTGTTTCCGGTAATTTTCAAGCGGGAATTGGACAATTAATTGTTAAAAATACTGATTCAATATTTGTAAATTTTACTGACGAGATAAAAAGAAGAAATCCTGGAAAAGATTTTACAGAGAAAGAATTATTAGCAGAATCTATTAAAATAGGAGAAGAAGCAGCGGCAAATATTAATAAAAGTATGAAAGCTCCTCAAAATATTGAATATGAAAAAACATTCTGGCCCTTTTGTATATTTTCAAAAAAGCGATATTTTGGAAATAAATATGAACATAACATTGAGAAATATAAACAGACTAGTATGGGAATTGTATTGAAAAGAAGAGACAACGCACCTATTGTAAAAACAATATACGGAGGTGTTATTGATATTATTTTAAATAAAAGAGATATAGAAGCTTCTAAAAAGTTTTTTTATAATTCTATTGAAAATCTATTAGAAGGAAAAGTAGATATTAGTCAATTGATTATAAGTAAAACAGTTAAAACAGATTATGCAAATCCTAATCAGATAGCACATAAAGTATTAGCTGATAGAATGGGAGAAAGAGATCCTGGAAATAAACCACAGTCAAATGATAGAATACCATATTGTTATATAGATTCATCTAATTTAACTTGTAAAGTATGTAAAAAGAAGGTTACTCCGGATAATTGTAAATGTATTACATGTATGAGTATTTTTTGCTATTCACATTTGGGTAATCATCGTGAAATATGTTCAAAAATATGCAGATTTTGTAAGCGTAATGAAAGAAAAATATTAGAAGACGAAAAAGAACAAATTAATCCGAATCCATTAATAAAATGCAATACATGTAATGGATGGTACTGTAAAAAATGTAATATAAAACATCAAACAAGAACAGATAAATATAAAGAGATACATAATGATAAATGTAAAAAACCCTTAACATCGAAATTATTACAAGGAGATACTATAGAACATCCATTATATATAGAAGAACATAAATTAAAAATAGATTTTAATTATTATTTAACACATCAGATTGAAAAACCGGTATATCAGATATTTGAATTAGTAATGAAAAATCCTACTTCTATTATAGAGGACTTAGTTAGGAAAATGAATAATAGTAAAAATGGTAATAATAGTATTAAAAGTTGGTTGAAAATAATGGAAAAGAATAAAAAAGAAGATAATCTTACTGCTAATCTAATGGATAAGATACTTATAGATGAGAAAACATTTAATGAAGATGAAAATATGTTAGGTGATAATTTTGAGGAAGATATTATTGAAAATTTAGATGAATTGAATATTGAAGAGAAAGATATTTATTAAAAAAATGATGGATTATTTCTTATTAATTTTTATAAATTATTATTTAATATTATAGAAATTATTAAAAGGAACAATGAATGATAAAATAATTAAAAATATGAATTCTCAGTATAATACTGAAAAACATAAAAAAATTTATGAAAAAGAGAAGATATTGATTAAAACTCGTAAAAGTGGTTTTAATCAAATCTCAAATGAGCAATTGAATAATCTTAGATATAAATTTAAATCTAATGATAAACAAATCTCAAGTGAGCAACTAAATAATCTTATAGCTAAATTTAAATCTAATGATAAACAAATCTCAAGTGAGCAACTAAATAATCTTATAGCTAAATTTAAATCTAATGATAAACAAATCTCAAGTGAGCAACTAAATAATCTTATAGCTACATATAAAAGTAAATAATTTATAAAAAATATTCTATTAAAGAATATAATAGAATAAAATATATATTAAAAAATTATAAATATAACTATTGAAGGAATTACTTTAATATAAAAATATGAAATTATAGATTTATTACAATATTGTTAAAAACAGATGTGTATAATTTATAAGTAATTTATTAATACAATTAATTCTTTTTTCTAGTGGAGTTTTTCCTACTGTTTTTTTTGAATATATATGTATTCTTTTTTCTATTGATAATGCTTCTGATTTTTCACAACCTAATATAAAACCATAATAGGACCATTCTCCTTCTTTACTAGATGTATATTTTGCACCACCTTTAATAATACCATTATGTTGTCTTATTCTTCTTTCAGGATTATTTGTAATACCAATATATGTGCAATTATTTTTTGAATTTATAAGTATATAAATTATATAATCCATATAAAAAATGAAATATATTTTAATAAGAAACTTAACATACATATATATTAAAAAAAATTATGTTTAATTTTAATATTGAGGATATAAAAAGTAATGATGATCTATTAGAATTTATTAGTAAATTTAATAAAAAAATAAATAAGAAGAATAAAAAAATACATAAAATTAAAAAATTATATAAAAAGAGTTTAAAAAAAAATAATATAAATAAAGAATTAATTGATAAATTAACAGAAGAAAATAAAAAGAAAGATATTCAAATTGAAAATGATATGGAATATATTGATTATCTTAACGAATATACAATTAATAAAGAAAATAAATTATGTAATATTATTGTTAAATTAAATGATGAAAATTTGAAATTAGTTAATCAAACAAATTAAAAATAGTATAAATATATTAATTATTTATTATAAAATATATATTCTTTATCAATATAACTATTTTCTTTAACTTTTCTCATAAATAAAAATCCATAATCTCTTATTTTTTTTATAAATTTATTATCAATATTTACATATTCTAATGCTTGAGTGCGATTTAAATTTGTATTACAGAAATGTGTCTGTTTTTTTATAATTTTACTTTTAAATAAATATAATAATATATTTATAAAATAATGTTCATCTGGGCATTGCATTAATTTAAAATCTTTGGTAACGTTATATTTTAATAATAATTCGATATCATCTTTTATTAAAATCATATTAGGTTGTTGTTTTACAAAATTTGAAAATTTAATATATTTTTTTAAATTTAATGATAATGAATTATAACGTTCTTTTTTATTATCATATATACATGATATTATAGAATATTTAATATTAGAAACTATGTTATATATTATATCAAATGAATATACCGGAATACAACTTTGAGATAAAAAGATATAATGTGTCGCATTTTGATTATATCCATCTTCAAATAATTTTAAAGTTGCTTTAACAATAGTTATATTATCTTTCCCAGTTGTATTAATTCTATCTTTAACAATATGAGTCGGAAATGTATAATAATTTAACTTAGGAATATTTTTAGGATGAATAATAACAGTGTATTTCTCTAAATCAATCTCTTTAAAAAACTCATTCCATATATCATATCTTATTATTTTATCATAAGTTAAAAAACAAAATGCAATTTTCATTCTATGATTATTTTTATATATTTTTTGTATATTTTTTTTATATATATTTAACTTTTAAGTATAATTATAAAAACAAGTAACCATTTTTTAATTGTATCACGAGTAAGTTCAAATTTTTCACAAAAATCAATTAATTTTTCTTTTTTTTCTTTATCAGGATATATGTATGCAATTGTTCTTAACATACGTAATACTTCATTTGTTTTAATTGGTTTTTTTTTATAATTTGTTCTTATATAAGAGAATATGAATAATTTTAACATACTATTATTTATTTTATTGACAGTATAATGCTGTCTTGCTTCATTATAAGTCCATAATTTCCTATTATTCATTTTATTTACATTATTGTGTAAATCAATAGTCCAATTAAATATTCTATCTTTATTAATATTATTTGATATACCCATAAATTTTTTATTAATATTATCATTATAATGATTTCTGCATATTTTACAAGGAATAATAGTTTTAAACGATTCAAAAAAATTAATATAATGATCCCTGTATAATTCATTATAATCCATTGCTACAGTATGAAATAAAATCCATGTAATTGGTTGCCATTCTGTCATTTATATATAATATATTTTATTTTATTTTTAATAATTTATACTTTGGGAAAATATAAATTATAGGATGTTCCATAATTATTATCATATATTTTTTTAGCAATCATTGGTAATAATAATGTACTGTCATTATATAATACAAAATCATTTAATCCTAATTTAAAATTATCTTTATTTTTAATTACTTGTGAATTTTTATTTAATAAATTTGTAATAATAATAGTATTATTTATTTTATTAATTAAATATTTAGTATTCATATAATTTATTAAATAACTTGAATTATCATTTTCTAATTCAAATGCTAAATTAAATTTATTAATTATATTTTTTTTATTAATATCAGTTTTATATAAATTTAAAAAATTTAAATCATTCGATGATATTAATTTTATTGTGTTTATATTATAAATACTATTTTGATAATTTATTTTTAAATTATATATATTATTTGCATTAAATATATTATTTGCATTAAATATATTATTTGCATTAAATATATTATTTGTATTATTTGTATTATAATCAATTTGAGTAGGTATTATTTTTGGCTTTAAATTCATTTCTTTATCCATATTTTTAATATTTGTTATTTTAACTTCTGTTTTAATTTCTTTTTCAACTTCAGTTTTATTTTCATTAAATTGAAATAGTTTATTAAAATCAGATAATATATTTTCTAAATTAAATATTTCATTATCTAATTGATTATTTTTAGAAGTTACATATTCTTTATTATCTATTTCTTTATTTTGAATAACATTAGGAGATATTATTAAATTATTATTTGAATTAGTTTTTGTAATATTTAAAATAATATTTTCATTTAAAATATCAGATTTTCTAAAATTTTCTTCAATAATATTTTCATTTTCACTTAAAATATTAGTTTCTATAGAATTTTCTTGAATATTATTATTATTTTTACTTAAAATATTATTTTCTATAGAATTTTCTTGAATATTATTATCATTATCACTTAAAATATTAGTTTCTATAGAATTTTCTTGAATATTATTATCATTTTCACTTAAAATATTAGTTTCTCTAGAATTTTCTTCAATAATATTTTCATTATCAGTTGAA
>Ga0247831_1003543_pt1 | contig 22545 bp, 21 predicted proteins | sample LaCruzMarch2015__9_FD_192406 | JGI IMG/M metagenome (GOLD analysis project Ga0247831, IMG submission 192406) | Freshwater microbial communities from meromictic Lake La Cruz, Castile-La Mancha, Spain - LaCruzMarch2015_1m | ecosystem: Environmental > Aquatic > Freshwater > Lake | place: Spain...
GACCGACAGCGTGTAGTTGGCGAACAGGTGATAGGCGCTGCTTTTCAGAAACGCGAAGAACAGCACCGGCCCTTGCAGGTAGGCATAGCCTGCCGAGCCGACCAGCAGCATGGCGAGCGCGACAGGCGCCCGGAGCCCGATCAGCACCAGCATGGCAGCGAAGGCCGCGAGCGCGGTGGCAGTCGGGCTCACGGTTGGCCTCTGATCGAACGGATGGCCGTCGTCATGGCCGCGGCGACCAGCAACGCCGACAGCGCGGCCGAGACCGCTATGGCCGGCCAGATGAGCAGCTGAAGCTGCATCGTCGCCTCGTGGTTTTTGACGGCCTCGAGCGCTGCGACACCGAGGCCCGCCGTGAATACGCCCATGATGAGCGCCAGCGCCATGTCCCAGAAGGCGTCCATGATCTGCCGCGTACGGAGCCGGAGGTGCATCGTGAAGGTGTCGACCATGATGTTGGATCGCTGCAGATGCGTCAGCGGCAGATAGGCGAAGACTGCGAGCGCGGTTGCGTGCTGGGCGATTTCGAAGTCACCCTCGATCGGCCGGTTGAACAGCCAGCGCGACAGTACGCTGGTGACGACCAGCATCGCCAAAGCCACCGCCAGCAGACCGCCGGCCATAGCGGCCCAATACGCCAGCCGATCGACGAGGCCCTGCGGGACAGGGGCGGGCAGGGGAGCCGTGTCGGCGGACGAGGTGTCGTTCGTCATCAGATCTCCGCCTTGCTCGCGATGGCCGGGTTCGCTCGCCAGCCCGGCTGAAATGGCCCCGAAAGAGTCTTCTTCCGGGGCCGGTCTCGATGACTATGGACGCTAGCGTCGACAGCAACGAGTGGATCGCTCACGCCTTTTCGTGCTTGGCGACGAGCGCGCGTGCGACCTCGAGCAGCTTACCGCCGTCGATCAACTTGGCTTTCAATTCGTCGGCCCACCGGCCGGCGATCGGCTCGCAGGCCTTGATCCACAGCGCCTTCTCCTCCGCCGAGATGGTCGTGATCGTGTTGCCGCGCTTTTTGGCGATCTCGGTGACGACCAGCGCCTGATCGTCCCACATGCGTCCGGCGCGCTCGGCGAACGCCATGCCCGAGTTCTTGTCGAAAATGGCGCGCAAATCGGCTGGCATCGCCTCGTACTTGGCCTTGTTCATCGCGAGGAAGAACGTCGCCGTATAGAGCGTCGGCGAACCGGGGATTTCGGTGTGGAACTTGACGAGTTCGTGCACCTTCACGGCCGGCACGACTTCCCACGGGATCACGGCGCCGTCGATCACGCCCTGGGCGAGACTCTCGGGCACCTGCGGCACCGGCATGCCGACGGACACGGCGCCGAGTGCCTTCAGCGCCTCGCCGGCGAGACGGGTCGGGTTGCGCAGCTTGAGGCCCTTGAGATCGGCCATCGTCGTGATCTTCTTGTTCGTGTGGAGCACGCCGTGGTCGTGCGCCCAGAAGCTCAACAGCTTCACGTCCTTGGTTTCGTTTACGAGGTTGACGTCGGCGAATTCCTGCGCGGCGCGCGTGTTCACAGCGGCGCGGCGCGAGGCGATGAACGGCACCTCGAACACCTCGGTCGAGGGAAACCGACCTGACGTGTAGCCGGGTAGAGTGAACGTGATGTCGACGACGCCGTCGCGCACCTGATCGTAAAGTTGTGGCGGCCTGCCGCCGAGCTGCATCGAGGGGAACATGTCGATCTTGATGCGGCCCTGGCTGTCGGCGGCGATCTGCTCGGCCCACGGGACCAGAAGTTTGGCCTGCACGTTGGAGACGGCCGGCAGAAAGTGATGCAGCTTCAGCGTCACGGCAGCCTGGGCGCGCGCGCGGGTCCAGATGGCGGGCGCTGCGATGGCGATCCCAGCCGTGGTGCCGGCGCCGGCGAGCAGCTTGCGTCGAGAAAGCGTCATGGCAGTCCTCCCATTTTTTGGCAGCTGGCCGGTAAGGACCCCGAAAGCCCGTGAGGCCCGACCGGCCTGTACGTCGCGCGCCAGTCTTAGCGCAATTTTTCGTTGATGGCGTCTGCGCGGCGCTGGCGCAGGGCGGTCACGTGGTCTGCCGAAGGATCGGCCAAGTTCATGGCGCCGACTGTGCGCTGCCAGTTGGCGGTCGCTTCGGCCATACCAGCGGGAAGCCCGAGCGTGCGGACCATCAGGGCCGCTTCGTCCATCTCGGCTGCGCGGCGCACCCCATGCACCATCACCCGCTCCAGCATCTGGCCGGTGCGTTCGTCCCAACCGAACCCTGGATAGGTCTGCTCGAGGGAGGCGAGGACGACATCGTCGACACCGAGGCGGCGTCCAGCAAGGATGCATTCGACCGCCAAGGCTTCCAGCCCCTTCATCATGATCGATCGTACCAGCTTGATCGAGGACGCACGTCCGACCGGACCCTCGGCATCTCGCGCGTCCATGCCGAGATGGCTCAGCACGGCGAGGGCCGGTTCGACATGGGGTCCCGAGACCAACATCGGGGCGCGATGGCGGAGCGGGTAGACCGGAGCCATCACGGCAACATCGACATACCGCCCGCCGGCTGCCTCGATGAGTCGGGCGGAGGCTTCCTTGGTCTGCGGCGCGCAGGAGTTACAGTCGAGGAACAGCGAGCCGGGCCGGAGGCATTTGGCAGCGGCGCTTGCGGCCGCATGCGCCTGGTCTGCGGTGACAAGTGAAAAGATCGCGTCGGCCGTGGCGAGCGCCGTGGCGAGCGCTGCGGTGCCCGTGACGCCGGCCTGCTCGTAGTCGGCAAGTTTCGCTGCGCGCGCCGGACCCGACGTGTCGGTCTTGATATCGTAGGCGGAAAGCTCGGCGGGCACATCCTGGCCCCAACCCGCGACGAACGCCCGTGCCGCCTCGCCGAAACCAATGAACGCGACTGCAGGGCGGTTCGAGGACTGCTGTGGGTCGCGATCGGTATCGCGGCTCGGGGCATGGTTGGCCGGTCGGTTCATCTCTCGGGGGTGCTCGGTGAGTGTGGGTGGCAAGGGCATTCATATGAGCAGGAAGACGTTATCAGTGCGCGAACTCATCGCGAAGTTGGATATCCGGCGAACCTATTCAGAAACTGGATATGGGTCACCTGCGTGGCATGCCGTGGATGACCTGTCTGGCTTGCACATGATCTCCAGAAGTTCGAGAAAGCGAGCTTGCGTGGCGGTCGGCTGCCAGTCTCGCCGCACGGTCGTCCCGATCGGGCGCTGCGTGTTTTCGAGATCGAACCGCAGGATCGTCAGGAGTCCGTGTCGCACCTCCACTGCGACCTGATGCGCGGAAACCATCGTGAGGCGGTTGCTCTCGATCAGCAGGCCACGGATCAGGATCAGCGAACTCGCCTCGATCAGGCCCGCCGGCACTGGCATACCCGCCGTCGCGAACAGCGCCTCGAAATGCCGCCGCGTCGGCGTCGGTGGGCGCGGCGCGATCCATGGGTACCGGGCGAGGTCGCGCATCGTCGGGCGCCGCTTGCCGGCCAGTGGATGGCCACTGCGGGCGACGATCGCCAGGTTGTCCGAGAACAGCTCGGTCTGCACCACGTCATCGATTGGCGGGGGATTGCGCAACGCGCCGACGAGCACGTCGATTTCGCCCTGGCGCAGGTCGCGCAGCAGGTCGTCGTAGAGGCCATCGACGACGCGCACGCGAACCTCGGGACGTTCGCGCACAAGGCTGTTGATGGCGCCCGGCAGGATGCTCGTGCGGGCGAGCGGGAGAGTGCCGATCAGCACGCTGGCGGTGTCGATGCCGCGTGCGGCTGCGAGTTCGTCGAAGCCCTGCTGCAGTTCGGCGAGGGCGAGGCGGGCAAAGCGCGCAAGCCGTTCAGCTGCCTGCGTGAGGCGAATGCCGAGCCTCGTGCGAACGAACAGTTCATTGCCGGACAGCCGTTCGAGATCGCGCGCGAGGCGATGCAGGGAGGGCTGCGAGATACCGACAGCGCGGGCGGCGAGCGAGAAGTTTCCGGCCTCGGCGACGGCGATCAAGGCGCGCAACTGAGCGCCCGTGACCAGCTGATCGAAGCGGGCGAAACTACTCCCGCGGCGATTGTCGATGCTGTCGGCGCCGGTACGCAAGAAGTCCAGCGCGCGGCGGCTGCGATGTGCCATCGTGCGACCGGCCTCGGTTGCGATCATTCCCGAACTCGTGCGAACGAACAGGTTGGCAGCGAGTTTCTGTTCCAGTTTGGCGATCGCCTGGGTGATCGCCGGCTGCGAAAGATGCACGCGGGGCGACGCAGCCGATATGCTGCCCGTTGCGGCAACGTCGCAGAAGGCTCGGAGGTGGCGGAGATTCAATTCGTCAGGCCGCACGGTGCGTGCTCCGCAGCAGTGACAGACATCGGTTCATGATCAGCTATAGCACATTCTTATAGCGCCGCCCTCCAATTGAAATAGCTGGCGACGGTTCCACGGTCCAATATGCCGGTCGCGCGGCAGAAGAGGTCGCGAGCGCACTTGGAGGCCCTTATGACGGCGCAACAGAAATCCGGCCTCGTCATCACCGCCCATCCGGGCGACTTCGTCTGGCGCGCGGGCGGCGCCATCGCGCTGCATGTCATGAAGGGCTACCGGATGAAGGTCGTCTGCCTGTCCTACGGCGAGCGCGGCGAAAGCCAGTTTGCCTGGAAAAAGGCCGGAGTCACGCTCGACGAGGTCAAGGCCGGCCGGCGCGAAGAAGCCGAGCGGGCGGCAAAAATCCTCGGCGCGACGATCGAGTTTTTCGACTGTGGCGACTATCCCCTGCGCCCGACCGACGCGATGCTCGACCGCACCATCGACATCTTCCGCGAACTGAACCCTGCGTTCGTGCTCACACACGCGCTGGATGACCCCTACAATTTCGATCACCCGGCTGCAGCGCACTTCGCCCAGGAGGCCCGCGTCGTGGCGCAAGCGATGGGTCACAAGCCGGAGAACTACACGTCCTACTCCGCAGCCCCGGTATTCCTGTTCGAGCCACACCAGCCCGAGCAGTGCAACTTCAAGGCGGACGTGATCCTCAACATCGACCAGGTATGGGCGAGAAAGTACGAAGCCTTCCAAGTGCTCGCCGCTCAGAAGCACCTGTGGGCCTATTACGAGCGTGTCGCACTCAACCGCGGCATGCAGGGCGGCCGCAACACCGGCAAGCCCATGACCTACGGGGAAGCGTATATGCGCCTGTTCCCCGAGGCGCTGGAGGAACTGGCATGAGCGCGCTCGGTGTCGTAGTCCGTACCGTCCAACGTGCCGCGCCCGATACCATCAGGGCACTCGGTGAGCATGGCACGGCGACTGTACACGAGGCCTACGGCCGCCTCGGCCTGATGCAGACCTGCATGCGGCCGATCTGGCCGGGCGCCCGCATCGCCGGCAGTGCCGTCACCGTGCTCGCCCATCCGGGCGACAACTGGATGCTGCACGTCGCCATCGAGCAGGTGAAAGCGGGTGATGTACTGGTCGTCGCCTGCACGGCGGAGAACACGGACGGCATGTTCGGAGACCTGATCGCCACCTCGCTCAAAGCGCGCGGCGGCATAGGCCTCATCATCGACGCGGGCTGCAGGGACGTCGTGATCTTGAAGGAGATGGGCTTTCCTGTCTGGTCGAAGGCGATCTCCGCCAAGGGCACGGTCAAGGCCACGCTTGGCTCGGTCAACGTGCCGGTTGTTTGCGCCGGCGCTCATGTCAATGCCGGCGACGTCATCATTGCCGACGACGACGGCGTCGTCGTGATCCCGCGCGCCAGGGCCGACGGCGTGCGCACGGCCGCGGATACGCGCACGGCCACCGAGGACGACAAGCGCCGAAGGCTCGCTGCGGGCGAACTCGGGCTCGACATGTATGCGATGCGCGGGCCACTCGAAAAGGCCGGCCTGCGTTATGTCGACACCCTGGACGAGGTCTGAGCCATGAGCAGTGAGCCCTGCCGCGACGTCGCCCACCTCGGTCACGTCGAGGTCTATACCGACAGGTTCGAGGAGAGCCTCGACTTCTTCACCCGCGTCTATGGCCTCACCTCGAGTGGGCGCGACGGCGACAGCGCCTATTTGCGCGCCTTCGACGACTACGAGTTCCATTCGTTGAAGCTCACGCGTCACGATACCACCGGCGTTGGACACATCGGCTACCGTGTGTCGTCGCCTGATGCTCTGCAAAGGCGCGTGCAGGCGATCGAGGCGGCTGGCTACGGCGTCGGCTGGGTCGATGGCGACATGGGACACGGCCGCGCCTACCGCTTCGCCGATCCGTTCGGCCATACGTTCGAGATCTACTGGGATACCGTGAAGTATCAGGCACCGGCCGAGGAGAAGGCGGCGCTGAAGAACATCGCGCAGCGCTATCACGGACGCGGCGTGTGCCCGCGCCGCATCGATCACTTGAACCTGCTCGCCGACGACGTGACGAAGTTCCGCGACTTCATGATCGCCTGCCTCGGCGCGCGCGTGACGGAGCAGATCCGCCTCGACAACGGCCGGCTCGGTGGCTGCTGGTTTACCGTCAACAACAAGACCTACGACCTCGCCTGCACCGAGGAACACGGGCGCGGCCAAGGCCGCCTTCACCATGTCACCTACGCCACCGACCAGCGCGAAGACATTCTCAGAGCCGCCGACATCTTCCTCGAGAACGGCGTGCACATCGAGACCGGCCCGCACAAGCACGCCATCCAGGGCACTTTTTTCCTCTATGTCTGGGAGCCGGCCGGCAACCGTGTCGAACTCGCCAACGCGGGCGCGCGCCTGATCCTCGCGCCCGATTGGGAGACCGTGACGTGGACCGAGGCCGACCGCCGCAAGGGCCAGGCCTGGGGCCTCAAGACCATCGAGACGTTCCACACGCACGGCACGCCGCCGGTGAAAGGCTAGCCGCGCCGCGATGACGATCCACCTCAAGACCCTGCTCGGCGACCACGCCGTCAGCGCTGCCCTGAAGCGCGGCGACATCGCCTCGGACGGCGTGGCGTTCGACATCGCCGACGTGAAGGTGCCCAACACGGCCTTCCGGCGCGTCGTGCGCGATCTCGAGTTCGATGTCGCCGAACTCGCCATCGTGACGTTCCTGATGGCCAAAGACCGGGGCGTGCCGCTGACGCTGCTCCCTGTCGTATTGATGGCGCGCGCTCAGCACCCCTTTCTCGTTCATGACGCAATGCGTGGCCCGCTCGATCCGCGCCAGCTCGAAGGCCGGCGCGTCGGGTTGCGCTCGTGGACGGTGACGACGGCGGTGTGGCTCCGTCAGATATTGGCGGACGATTACGGGGTCGATGCCACGCGCGTCTCATGGGTCACCTGCGAGGACGCGCACGTCGCAGGCGCGATCGATCCTCCCGGCGTCGGGCGGGCACCGCCGGGCAGCGATCTCCTGACGATGTTACACGCGGGTGAGATCGACGCCGCGATCATCGGAGCAAGACCTGAGGATGCGCGTATCAGGCCGCTGATCGCCGATCCGGTCGCCGCCGCACGAGCCTTCCAACAGCGCACGAGTGCGATCCAGATCAATCATATGGTCGTCGTCAGGCAGGAGATCGCCGACGATCAACCGGCGCTAGTGCGCGAGGTACTCGGCCTGTTCCGCGCCAGCCATGCGGCTGCCACGCGTGCGGCTTCGTGCGAGGCCGCGGGCCTGCCGCCATTCGGCATCGAGGCGAACCGGCGAAATCTGGAGGTCGCGATCGATGCCACCTATCGTCAAGGTCTGATCGCGCGACGCTTCACGGTCGACGAACTGTTCTGCGAGACCGTGCGCGCTCGCTGAGTCGGCCATCGAGGGGCCTTGAGCCCCAGGCGAAACGACGACGGCGGCCCATGCTGGGCCGCCGCTGCTCTTGGTCTGCAATGATGGGGGTCGCAGCGAAGCTCAGCGCGCGATAGCCTTCCACGCGGCCGGCAGCGCCAGCGCGCCGAGTGCCGTCTTGAGCACGGTCGCCGCGATGAACGGCACGATGCCGAACACCCACGCCTTCTCGGGCCCGATCAGCGTCGCGAGCCATGCAAAGCCGCAGGCGAGGATAAGCACGTGGCCGAGCGTCATGACCGCCAGCAGGCGGAGAACCGAGCGGTCCCAGCCGCGCTCGGCGAGCAGGCCGACGACGTAGGCCGCCACCACGAAGCCCACGAGATAGCCACCCGTCGTACCCATCATGTAGGCGAGACCGATGCCCTTAGCGGGCGTATCGGCGAACACTGGCAGGCCCATCGCGCCCTCGGCGAGATAGAGCAGCACGGTCGCCGCTCCGAGCCGTGCACCGAGGGCTGCGCCGAGTACCAGCACGACCAGAGTCTGCATGGTCATCGGTACCGGCCCCGGCACCTGCACCTTCGCCGACAAAGCCAGCATCAACGAACCGACGATGGCGATCGCGACGTTGCGGGCGAGGCTGCTGTCGGGCCAGAGCGCCGCGAGCAGCGTCGCCGGCCGGGCGGTGGCGGTGATGGGTCGGTTCATGCGTCAGTCTCCCATTGGTCCTGCAGTGTCGGGGTCGTGCAGTGTTGGTGTTGATTGCGTCGTCGTGGTCTGGAGCGAAGTGGAGATCGGCAGTGTCGGCGTTCCTTGACGATTCGCGAAGCGGGTCAGGACATGGCGCCCTCGAGCAGCATTTTGACGGCCATGTCGCGTGACGCGATCACCAGCGCGTTTGCGTGTTCCTCGGCGTTCGCCGCGTCCCCCTCGGCAATGTATTCGACGACGCGGCGCCAACTGGCGATCGAGCGCTTGCGCCGCGCTTCGGTGGTCAGACCGAGCCTCGCATAGCGCAGCGTCTGGTGGAACAGCGAGCGCACCATCGCCTCCAAGCGCGCGTTGCCGGAGGCTTCGCACATGTACAGCGTCAACTGCTGGACCTGCTCCACGTAAACGTCCGGATTGCCCTCGGCGTTGACGGCGCCGCGCAGCGCTCTGATGCGCTCGCGCAGGGCTGCGATCGCGTGCGCTTCGCCGCGCTCGGCGAGCGTCCGCACGGCGAGCCCCAGCAGCACGGCGCGGATCTCGAAGATGTGGTTGACTTCGTCGACCGAGGGATTGGTCACCCGAGCGCCGCGGCGCGGCAGGATCGAGACCAGCCCCTGCTTGTCGAGAATGCGCAGCGCCTCGCGGATCGGTCCGCGGCTGACGCCGAAGCGCGTCGACACGGCCTGCTCGTGGATGCGGTCGCCGGGTTTGTATTCGCCGCGCGATATGGCAGCCGCCAACGCCGCCGCAATCTGGTCGGAGAGCGACATGACGGTCGCGCCACTCGCCACACCGGCGCCGCCGCGCGCGATCTCGCCCGCCTCGTCCAACGCCTCGGTGCCCTGCTTCACGACCACTCCGCTTCTCTCTCTGCCGCCGGCTCTGCCTGCCGCCGGCTCTCTGCGTTCCGGCCGGCCATACGCGCCGGCACGCCCTTCTGCCATGGCCGCAGCCTCGCCGAAAGCTCCTTTCGTTTCAAGGATCGAAACGTCTCGGGGGCGGTTGGTGGCAGCGTGGCCCGTTCAGGTCGATGCCCCGACCCGCGCCATCCCGTTGTTGATCACCACCACGTCCCGCTCCGCCACCCGCGCGCGGAAGGAGCCGTCGCGCCAGATGTCCGTGAGAATCGTTTCGCCGGGGTAGACCGGCGCCGAGAAACGCAGCTGCCAGCCTTTGAGCCGAGCGGCGTCGTAGTCGCACAACGCCTGCAACAAGGCATGCGTGACGACCCCGGCGGTGCAGAGGCCGTGCAGGATCGGGCGCGGGAAGCCGGCCGCGAGAGCCACGGCAGGGTCGGAATGCAGCGGGTTGTCGTCGCCGTTGAGCCGGTATAGCAGGGCCTGTTCGGGTCGCGTCGCGAGCGTGACGGTGATGTCGGGCGGCGAGGCGGGCATCGGATTTGCTGGGGGTGTGGTGCTTGAGGCACCGCCGAAACCGCCGTCGCCCCTGAGAAACACCGTTGCCCGCGTCGACGCGATCAGTGCACCTGTCGCCGCGTCGCGGACGTGCTTTTCCGTGAACAGCAGCGCGCCCTTGCCGGCGCCCTTGTCGACCAGGCCGGTGACGTGCGTCTTGGCCGTAATCTCGCCGTCGACCGGCAGAGGGCCATGTAACGTGATCGCCTGCTCGCCGTGCACGAGGCGGACAGCGTCGACGCCGAACTTGGGATCGCCGAGCCAGAAGCCCGGATGACCGAGCACCACAGCCATGGACGGCACCACCTTGAGCGCGCGGTCGGCGTCGACATAGTCGAGCTGGCGGTCATCGAGCGGATCCTGGCTGAGCCCGATCGACAGCGCATAGAGCACGCAGTCGCGCGCCGTGATGCGCTGGCGCACCTCGGGAATGTCGTGCGCCATCAGGCGGGCGGGATTGAGCGCCATGGTCGTCAGTCTCCCTCGGCGATCTGGATCACGGCATCCACTGCGAAGGCGCCCTGGCCCTCGGGCAGCGCGATCACCGGATTGAGATCAATCGAGACCAGACGGTCGCTGGATTGGGCCGCGATCACCGACAGCCGCGCCAACATGAGGGCCAGAGTCTCGACGTCCGCCTTCGGCCGCCCGCGCGCGCCGAGCAGCAGCGGCGCGCCCTTGATCGAGCGGATCATCTGCTCGGCCACGTCGACGCCGAACGGGCACCGCCTGAGCACGGCATCGCCCATGATCTCGACGAACACGCCGCCGAGCCCGAACATCGCGACCGGCCCGAACACCGGATCGCGCTGGATGCCGAGGATGCATTCGACGCCACCGGAAAGCTGCTTGCCGACCAGCACACCTTCGATGCGCGCTTGCGGCGCGTGCGTGCGGGCGCGCTCCATCAACGTGGCGAAGGAGGCGCGCACAGCCTCGGGCGTCATGACGCCCAACAGCACGCCGCCAATCTCCGACTTGTGCAGGATGTCGGGCGACAGGATCTTCATGACGACAGGGAAGCCGAGCCGCTCGGCGGCAGCGGCCGCCTCGTCCTCTGTCGCAGCAACAGCCTCGGGCGCAACGGCGATGCCGGCCAGGCTCAGCAACCGCTTGGCCTCGGCTTCGCTCGGCGTCGCGGCTGGCAGGGTGACACGCGGCACCTCCGGTGGGGCGGCGAGGGGAGGGCGCGCGAACGCCTCTCCGAAGCGGCCCATCGCGGCGATAGCGGTCACCGCGCGGCTCGGGTCTTCGTAGGTCGCCATGCCGTCTGCCTCGAAGGCGAGCCGCGTTTCGGGCGCTGCCACGATCGAGACGACGTGCAGGCGGTCGGGGTGGCGGTCGACGATGGTCTTCAGCTTGGCGCGCAGCTTCGCCGAGAACGCCGGCGCGTAGGCCATGTACGTGACGAGGCTCAGGATCGAGGCATAGCCGCCGTCCTCGGCAACCGAGGAGGCAAACGCGTCGAACAATTCGAGTTCGTTCAGCACCTGCGCCGTGCAGTCGACCGGGTTGACCGGTGACGAGATCGCCAACAGCGCCTTGAGCCGGGCTTGGGCGGCTTCGGGCATCGGCGGCATGGCGAGGCCGGCGTCTTCCGCAGCGTCGGCAATCAGCACGCCGCCGCCGCCCGAGATGGTGAGCGCGCCGAGTGTGTTGTTGGCCGGATAGATGCGGCGCGTGGCAAGTTGCGCGATGTCGAGCATCTCTTCCGTCGTGCGCGCCCGGACGGCGCCGAGTTCGGCGATGACGGCACCAGCGATCCTGTCGCTGCCCGCGATGGACGCGGTATGGGTCCGCGCGGCTGCCTCGCCCAGCGCACTGCGGCCGACCTTCATGATGATGACGGGCTTCTTCGCCCGCCGTGCCGCGTCGAGCGCCGAGACGAACCCCTGGCCGTCCTTGATGCCCTCGGCATAGACCGTGATGACGTCGATGCCGTCGTCTGCGACCATCACCGCGATGACGTCGGCAATCGAGACGTCGGCCTCGTTGCCGGTCATCACGCAACTCGCGAGCCCGAGGCCGCGTTCGCGCATCACCGAGACGAGATGGCCCGAGTAGGCGCCCGACTGGCTGGCGATGCCGATGCGACCGGGCTTCGGGAAGCCGGCCATGAACGCCGACATGAACGTGCCGTAGAAGCCGGACCGCACGTCGAATACGCCGAGCGTGTTTGGCCCGACGATGCGAAGCCCGCCCACAGCCGCCGCCGCCAGCATGTCGGCCTGCAGTGTCTCGCCCGCGCCGCCGACTTCGGCGAACCCCGAAGAGAACACGATGGCAGCGCCCGCCCCGCGCCGGGCGAGGTCTGCGACGGTTGCAACCACGGCAGACGCCGGCACGGCGACCACCGCGACGTCGGGTGCGGCCGGCAACGCATCAACGCTGTCGTAGGCCTTCAGCCCCTGCACTTCGGCACGGTTCGGATTGACCGGCCAGATGTCGCCTTGAAAGCCGCGCTCGAGCAGGTAGGCGATCGGCTTGCCACCGATGCGGACGGGGTCGCTCGACGCGCCGATGATGGCGACCGAACGCGGCGTCAGCAGCCGGCGCGCATCGAGCGCCGGCCGCCGAAGCGCCTCGATCACAGCGTCGCCTCGCTGCCGAGCAGGGCGGTCACCTGGCTGGAAAACTGCCCGCCGTTGCCGTGGCAGATCGCGACATCGCACTTCGGCAATTGCCGCTGACCCGCTTCGCCACGGATCTGCGTCACCGCCTCGTGCAGCAGGAAAAGTCCGTACATGCCGGGATGCACGCACGAGAGGCCACCGCCCGACGTATTGACGGCGAGCTTGCCACCGGGCGCGATGGCGCCGCGCTCGACGAAGCGCCCGCCCTCGCCCTTCGGGCAGAAGCCCAAGTCTTCGAGGAACATCAGCGTGGTGATGGTGAAGGCGTCGTAGAGCATCACCAGATCGCAGTCGGCGGGCTTCAGGCCAGCCATGGCGAACGCGCGCGGGCCACTGTCGGCTGCGACGGAGGTCGCGAGATCACGCGCCTGGGCGATCGAGCGGTGCGAGTGGGCAGCGCCGACGCCGAGTACATAGACCGGCTTGTGGCGGAGTTGGCGGGCGCGGTCGGCGCGCACCATCACGCAGGCAGCACCACCATCGGTGACGAGGCAGCAGTCCGCCGTCGTCAGCGGGTCCGAGACCATGCGCGCCTTCAGCACGTCCTCGCGCGACAAGGGGCCCCTGGCGAAGGCTGCCGGGTTCATGTTGGCCCACTGGCGGGCGGCCACCGCGATATCTGCGAGTTGCTCGCGCGTGGTCCCGTACTGGTGCATGTGGCGGGCGGTGGCGAGCGCGTAGCCGGTGATCGGGTTGCGCGGCTTGTAGGCCACCTCGTGCCACTGCGGTTCGCTCATCGAGACGAAGCCGCCGGAGGTGCGTTGGTTGGAGCCGTAACAGATCAGCACGGCGTTACAGACGCCGGCATCCAGCGCCATCGCCGCCTGCAGCACGTGCATCTCGAACGACGAACCGCCGACGTTGGTGCCGTCGAAGAACGTCGGACGGATGCCGAGGTATTCGGCGACCGTCAGCGTCGGGAAGGCGTGCGAGGAGGTGGCGGCACAAATGCCGTCGATGTCGGAGACTTTGAGGCCGGCGTCGGCGATCGCCTGAATGGCGGCCGCGCCCAGCAGTTCGATCGCCGAATGGCCGGGCGCTTCGCCCCAGCCGGCGCCGCCGATGCCGATGATGGCCGTTTTGCCTCTGAGAGGATGCGCGCTCATGCCTTGGCTCCTTCGGCGAGGTCGAACACGATCGCCGGCTCGCCGTCGGCGTCGATGATGCGGGCTTTCACCTTTGCCCCGATCGGTGCCGTCTCGACGCCCTCGATGCGCGTCATCAGGCGCGGGCCCTCGGCCAGTTCGACGATGGCGATGTTCTGGCTGCCGGCCTTGGAGCGCCCGACGGTGATCGAATAGATCGTGCCGGCGCCCGAGGCGTCGACCCAGTCGAGGTCGGTCACGCCGGAGCCGGGTGCAGCCACACGCGGATAGAACACGTGCTCGCCGGTAGAGCGGCTCTTCTGGATCATGAAGCGGCCTTGCTTCAGGAAGGCCTTGAACTGGGCCTCGGGCCCCGGCCCTTCGGGCTTGATCGGTTGCATGCGGCGGAGATCCTCCCGTCGAGTTGACGTGCGCCATTAGGGGCGCTTCGATACGATGGCGACATTTCCACCGGGGCGGCGGGCCGTCAACGCTCGCCCGGTGCAGTGCGGCCTTGCCCGATCGGGTGGCGCGCGCCATTTGGAAAAACGGGCGCTGGTGTCGGGACAGATCCGTCTGCACGAGAAACATATGGAGGCGAAAATGTCGCGCTATGCCCTGCTGATCGCCGCAGCCTTGAGCCTGTCCGCCGCTGTCGTGCCGGCGCGCGCCGAGCAGGTCGAGGTGTTCAAGACCGCGTCGTGCGGCTGCTGTGGCCTTTGGATCGATCATCTGAAAAAGAACGGCTTCACGGTCGCGCCGAAAGACCTCGCGCACGGTGCGCTGGCCCGGCTCAAGATCCAGGCCGGTCTCACGAAACCCGAGTTGCAGTCGTGCCATACCGCCAAGGTCGGCGGCTACGTGGTGGAGGGGCACGTGCCCGCCGCCGACGTGAAGCGCTTGCTCGCCGAGAAGCCGGATGCCATCGGGCTCACCGTGCCCGGTATGCCGCTCGGTTCGCCCGGCATGGAGGCGGGCGACCGCCGTGAGCCTTACGAGGTGCTGCTGGTCCGTCGCGACGGCAGTACGGCCGTCTTCGCCCGCCACTGAGCGGGACGCCCACCCCTTGCCGGTTCGCTGATCGCTTTACGGCATCTGGCCGTAAGGCTGGTACGGACACGTTGACGTCCCGATATACAGCCTCGACGACACCAACCGAACCGGATCACGGCGGGCCCTCATGAGCGACGACGAGAAGAATCGCCTGTCTGCCCGCGCCGCACGCTATCTGCGCGTCGGCACCAACGTCGGTGGAGTTGCGGCGCGCGTCGCCGGCGCTCGTCTGTTCGGCATGGAGGCTGACAACGCCAAGAACGCGGCCGAACTGGCCCGCGCTCTCGGCGGCCTCAAGGGGCCGATCATGAAGGTCGCCCAGTTGCTCTCGACGATTCCGGAGGCGCTGCCGGCGGAATATGCCCGCGAACTGGCGCAGTTGCAGTCGGACGCACCGGCCATGGGGCCGGCCTTCGTCAAGCGTCGCATGGTGGCTGAACTCGGCCGCGACTGGGAGGCGCGCTTCCAGAGCTTCGAGCCGCAGGCTGCTGCCTCCGCCTCGCTCGGCCAGGTGCACCGTGCGGTCGCGCCGGACGGCACGCCCCTGGCGGTCAAGCTCCAGTACCCCGACATGCAGTCGGCGGTTGAGGCCGACCTCAGCCAGCTCGGCATGATCTTCGCGCTGCATGCGCGCATGAACCCCGGCGTCGACACGCGGGAAATCCTCACCGAGATCGGCGCGCGGCTCCGCGAAGAACTCGATTACACGCTCGAAGCCCGCCATCTCGCGCTCTACGGGCTGATCTTCAAGGATGACCCGGCGATCCGCGTGCCGGACGTGAGGGCCGACCTCTCCACCCGCCGCCTGCTCACAATGCATTGGCTCGAGGGCCGCCGGCTGCTCGAGTTCAAGTCCTCGCCGCTCGACGATCGCAACACCATCGCCCGCGCGATGTTTCGCGCCTGGTGGTATCCGTTCAGCCACTACGGCGTGATCCACGGCGATCCCCACCTCGGCAACTACACGATCTTCGAGCAACCGGACGCAGCGGGCGAAATCCGGCCGGGCGGCATCAACCTGCTCGACTACGGCTGCATCCGCACCTTCCCGCCCGCGTTCGTGCAGGGCGTCGTCGACCTCTACCGTGGCCTACTCGCCAACGATCGCGAGCGCGTCGTGCACGCCTACGAGCGCTGGGGCTTCAAGGGCCTGACGCACGAGCTGATCGACGCCATGAGCATCTGGGCGCGGTTCATCTACGGCCCGCTGCTCGACGATCGCGAGCGCACCGTCGCCGACGGCACGCTACCGGGCGAATACGGCCGCCGCGAAGCATTCGCGGTCCATAAGATCCTGAAGGAGAAGGGCCCCGTCACGGTGCCGCGCGAGTTCGTGTTCATGGACCGGGCCGCGATCGGCCTCGGCGGCGTGTTCCTGCATCTCGATGCGAAGCTCAACTGGTACCAGCTGTTCAACGAAACGATCGCCGACTTCGAGATCGAGACCGTCCGGGCGCGTCAGGCTGCCGCGTTCGCGGTGACCGGCGTGCCCCTGCCGGAGGGCTCGGCCACGCCCGCGGCGTGAGGGGAGTCGGGATCAAGCCGGGCACAGCACGGCGCGACCCGACTGCAACCCCGCAAGGTCGATAAAGGGCATCGCGGTTGTTTCCAGCGGGGCGCGCGCCTCGCTGAGAGGCGGGCGATGACCCGACGTGCGCTCTATCGGCACGGCACGGAGCGTTCATCCAGCGTCACGCGAGCCTGGAACCGCCAGCGCCGTTCGACGTTTTCGAGGTCCATGGCACCGCAGGCGACAACGCCAACTCGCAGCCAACCGCGCCGATGACGGGCGCCAAGCGGGATGCCGCCACCCCCTCAGCTTGAAGGATCTTCGCAATGGCCAATATTCCACAGGACTACCGCACCTCGCCCGTTTCGGGCATCGGCATCTTTATCGGCGTCGTGCTGCTCATCGGCGGCTTCATTCTGCTCCGCCAGTTCGTCGGCGACGGCATGAGCCCGACGGTCAACATCCCGTCGCGCCCGGCTGTCGAAGCGCCGGCTATCCCAAGCGCGTTGCCGAATTCGACGTCGTCGACTACTCCGGCAGGCTCGTCGGTCACGACGCCTGGCACCGCCGTCGCGCCAGTGCCGGGCACGGTACCGGGTACAGGCCCGGCCTCGACGCCGGTTGTACCCGCGCGGTAATCGGTACTCCGGAAATCTAACCGTCTGAACTGCGATCCCAGAGGCCGCGCCCACGCGCGGCCATCCGGGATCTTCACCCGTCGCGATGGCGCACCCACAGCCGAAGCGGGGGAGACCCCGGCTCGCGGTCGCAAAAGCGCCCGCGTCCGGGGACGCAGCGGATAGTCGGTTGGATGTCTCCGCTTCAGGTAGACAGGTAGCCGGGCTCCCGCCTGGCCGCCATCACATCGTCAACCCCGTAATCTCACTCCGCTCAACTGCACCCACTCGTGCTGCCGCACGTGTTGCACTTGAGGCACGTCCCGTTCCGCACCAGCGTGAAGTTCTGGCACTCGCCGCAGGCTTCTCCTTCGTAGCCCTGCATGCGGGCCTGCGTGATGCGGTCGACTTCGCTGTCGGCGCGCAGTGCCAGCGCGCCTTCCATCACCGTGCGTGTCACCTGCTCCTCGCGGACCTTGGTGAAGAGCTTGGCGGCCCCTCCCTGATCCGTGCCGCCGAACGCCGCCTGCACCTCGCGCTGCATCTGCGCGATGGTTTGCGCCGTCGCCGTCGACGCACCCGCCGGGCCGATGCGGCCGACGAGGGCGCCACGCGTGAAGCCGTGGCTGACCACGCGCTGGGCGGGGCTCTGCGCCGGGGCGCCTGGAACCTCGACATCGCTCAGTGCCGTCGCCGTCATGTCCTTCGGCTCGGCGTGGGCGAGATCGTTACGGCCGAGGTAGGAGACGGCCAGTTCGCGGAAGATGTAGTCGAGCACGCTGGTCGCGTTCTTGATGGTATCGTTGCCGCGCACCTGACCGGCCGGCTCGAACCGCGTGAACGTGAAGGCGTCGACATACTCGTCGAGCGGCACGCCGTACTGCAGGCCGAGCGAGATGGCGATGGCGAAGTTGTTCATCAACGAGCGGAAGGCGGCGCCTTCCTTGTGCATGTCGATGAAGATCTCGCCGATGCGGCCGTCGTCGTACTCGCCCGTGGTGAGATACACCTTGTGGCCGCCGACGACAGCTTTCTGCGTGTAGCCCTTGCGCCGGCCGGGCAGCTTCTCGCGGTCGCGCACCCGCTTCTCGATGATGCGCTCGACGATCTTCTCGGCCATCACGGCGGCGCGCTGAGCAGCCGGCTGGTCGGAGGCGACGAGTGCGAGCACCTCGTCCTGCTCGTCGTCGGTGTCGGCGAGCAATTGCGAGTTGAGCGGCTGCGACAGCTTCGAGCCGTCGCGGTAGAGCGCGTTGGCCTTCAGCGCGAGGCGCCAGGAGAGCGTGTAGGCCTCCTTGCAGTCCTCCACCGTCGCGTCGTTCGGCATGTTGATGGTCTTCGAGATCGCACCCGAGATGAACGGCTGCGAGGCGGCCATCATCAGGATGTGGCTCTTCGCCGAGAGGTAACGCTTGCCCTTGCGACCGCACGGATTGGCGCAGTCGAACACGGCGATATCCTTCGCCTTCAGGAACGGCGCACCTTCGAGCGTCATGGCGCCGCAGACGTGCTCGTTGGCCGCCTCGATGTCCTTCTTCGAGAAGCCGAGGAAGGCGAGCAGTTCGAACGTCGGATCGTCGAGCTTTTCCGCCGGCACCTTGAGCGGGCCGGTCAGCAGCGCATCGCCGAGGGTCCAGCGGTTGAACACGAACTTGATGTCGAAGGCGGTCGGCAGCGCCGCTTCGAGCTTGGCCAAGGCCTCGTCGGTGAAGCCCTTGGCCCGCAGCGACGTCTGGTTGATGGCAGGGGCCTGCTTCAGCGAGCCGTGGCCGACGGCGTAGGCCTCCATCTCCGCGATCTCGCTCTCGCGATAGCCGAGCGAGCGCAACGCCTGCGGCACCGCCTGGTTGATGATCTTGAAGTAGCCGCCACCAGCGAGCTTCTTGAACTTGACCAGCGCGAAGTCCGGCTCGATGCCGGTCGTGTCGCAGTCCATGACCAGACCGATGGTGCCGGTCGGTGCGATCACCGTCGCCTGCGCGTTGCGGTAGCCGTACTTCTCGCCGGCCGCGAGCGCATCGTCCCAGGCGCGCCGGGCGGCAGCGACCAGTCGCTTGTCGGCGCAGGCGGCGTGGTCGAGCGGCATCGGCGCGGTCGCGAGCTTTTCATAGCCCGCAGCCTCGCCGTAGGCGGCGCGGCGATGGTTGCGCACCACCCGCAGCATGTCGGCGGCGTTCTCGGGGTAGCCCGCGAAGGCGCCGAGTTCGGATGCCATCTCCGCCGAGGTCGCATAGGCGACGCCGGTCATGACGGCCGAGATCGCACCGCAGATCGCGCGGCCCTCGGCCGAGTCGTATGGGATGCCCGAGGCCATCAGCAGGCCGCCGATGTTGGCGAAGCCGAGGCCGAGCGTGCGGTAGCGGTAAGAAAGTTCGGCGATCTGGCGGCTCGGGAACTGCGCCATCGTCACCGAGATTTCGAGCACGATCGTCCACAGCCGGCAGGCGTGCTCGTAGCTTTCGATGTCGAACGAGCCGTCCGCCCGCTTGAACGTCATCAGGTTCATCGACGCGAGATTGCAGGCCGTGTCGTCGAGGAACATGTACTCCGAGCACGGGTTCGAGGCGCGGATGTCGCCAGAGCGCGGGCAGGTGTGCCAGTCGTTGATGGTGGTGTGGAACTGCATGCCCGGATCGGCCGAAGCCCACGCCGCAAAGCCGATCTGGTCCCACAGTTCGCGGGCCTTGATGGTCTTGGTCGTCTTGCCGGTGATGCGCGCCTTGAGGTGCCAGTCGCCGTCCGCCTCGACCGCCTTCAGGAAGTCGTCGGTGACGCGCACCGAGTTGTTCGAGTTCTGGCCCGAGACCGTGAGATAGGCCTCTGAATCCCAGTCCGTGTCGTAGGTCGAGAACTCCATGTCCTTGAAGCCCTGCTTGGCGAACTGCACCACGCGCAGGACATAGTTCATCGGCACGTCGTCGCGGCGGGCGTCACGAATGGCGCGCTTCAGTGCCGGATTCTTGGCAGCATCGAAGCAATCGTCGGCCTCTCCTTCGCAGTTGACGCAGGCCTTCATCACGGCCTTCAGGCGGCGCTGGCAGATCTTCGAGCCGGTGACGAGTGCGGCGACCTTCTGCTCTTCCTTCACCTTCCAGTTGATGTACTCGACGATGTCGGGATGGTCGGCGTCGACCACCACCATCTTCGCTGCGCGCCGCGTCGTGCCGCCCGACTTGATGGCGCCGGCCGCACGATCGCCGATCTTGAGGAAGCTCATCAGGCCGGACGATTTGCCACCGCCCGACAGCTTTTCGTTCTCGCCGCGCAGCCGGGAGAAGTTGGAGCCGGTGCCCGAGCCGTACTTGAACAGGCGCGCTTCACGCACCCACAGATCCATGATGCCGTTCTCGTTGACGAGATCGTCCTCGACCGACTGGATGAAGCAGGCGTGCGGCTGGGGATGCTCGTAGGCCGACGTCGAAGCGGTCAGGCGACCGGTCTCGTGATCGACGTAGAGGTGACCCTGTCCGGGGCCGTCGATGCCATAGGCCCAGTGCAGACCGGTATTGAACCACTGCGGCGAGTTGGGCGCCGCCATCTGCATGGCGAGCATGTAGCGGTGCTCGTCGAAGAACGCGCGGGCGTCCTCCTCGGTGGTGAAATAGCCACCCTTCCAGCCCCAGTAGGTCCACGTGCCGGCGAGCCGGTCGAACACCTGGCGGGCGTCGGTCTCGCCGACGATGCGCTCGGCCTCGGGCAGTTCGGCGAGGGCTGCCTCGTCGGGCACCGATCGCCACAGCCACGAGGGCACCTGCGTTTCCTCGACGCGCTTCAGGCGCGCAGGGACACCGGCCTTGCGGAAGTACTTCTGTGCGATGATGTCCGCGGCGACCTGGCTGAACTGCTCGGGCACCATCATGCCGGCGAGGCGGAACACCACCGAGCCGTCGGGATTCTTGATCTCACTCGTCGCGCTGCGGAACGGGATCGATGCGTAGGGCGACTTGCCCGCCTCGGTATAGCGACGTGTGATCTTCATTGAAGTTCCCCCGAAGGATCTGGGGGTCGCGAACGCGGAACAAGGCGCAACCCATGCATAATGGCACGAGCCGGTCCGCCATTTGGCGGTAACACCGACCCGAACGGTGCGACGAGCCCCCGCGCCGGCCAAGCTCCGCCACCGACAGGCTGCGAGAGGCAGCACCCGTCGAGGCTCGGATTGTCGATGGACGAGAGGCGGCTACTGGATGGACTGACAGGATTGGAAGGGCTGGCCGGGGGCGCGCGACTGACTTGCGGCGACCGGCGCCGTCCGACCTTGCTAGGTCGATTCGAGTCGCCGAAACAGCCTCTGCTACAACCTGTTGTGTCGATTGTCGGCGGGGCGCCATACAACCACTACATCTGGTATCCTGTGGATGGCGTGTGGGGATCTTGTCTAGCGCCGAACTGGCGCTGGCGGCCGAGCCGGGCAGGAAGCCTTGAATCATCGGACCTTGCGTGCGGTCTTCTGCCGTGGCCAGGCGCTGGAGGCGTGATCCCCACAGCCGGATCAAGGACGCCAAGGTGCAGCGATTCCGCATCAACGAATGTTGCATCGCTGCATCTAGTCCCGGTCGCCGAGGCGCAGCCGGAGCACTCTGGACAGGGCGGGCGGCGCGCGTTACGTCCGGTCAGGGAACAACGGACGAGCCGCAGCACGCGTGCTGTCGGCGTGACGCGCACTCTATCTTATGTCGCTGATGCGAGAGGCCCATGAGCATCTTCTCCGAGATCTTCTCCTGGTGGGGTGGCAACACCTGGGGCACGCGCTGGACCACGTGGCGACATGGTCACGAGGTGGGCACCGATGCCGAGGGCAACCGCTACTATGAGCAGCGCAACGGTGTCGGCCCGCTCGGCGTGCCGCGTCGCTGGGTGGTGTACAGGCACGAGGCCGAGGCCTCAAGGGTGCCACCGGAGTGGCATGGTTGGCTGCATCACACCGACGACACGCCGCCGACACGCGAGGACTACGTGGCGAAGCCTTGGCAGAAGCCGCATCGTATGAACATGACAGGCACGGCCGACGCCTACCGACCCTCCGGCTCGATCCTCGCCCAGGGCGAGAGACCGAAGGCAACCGGCGACTATGCGCCATGGCGGCCGAACTGATCGCCGTCGCCCGTGACCGTGTGCGTGTTTCGCTGCGGTGGCAAAAGTCTGCCGCCATCATTCCGGACCAAAGGTCACTTTTAACGGCACCGATGACGATCGTTCCGACGACCCGAACCCTGCGCGCATGCCGCACCCTGCTCGGGCTGGCGGTTTGCGCCGTCCTGTCGGCATGGTCCATCCTGCCGGCGGTGGCGCAGCGTATCGACAACACGGTCGCCGTGTTCGCCGCCCTCGACAAAGTGACCGCGACCATCAAGACCCTCGAAGTCGAACTCGGCAAGACAGAGGTTTACGGCTCGCTGCGGGTGACGCCGCGCGTATGCTATTCCCGAGCGCCGACCGATCCGCCGAAGACGTCGACGTTCGTTGAGGTCGACGAGGTCGGGCTCGACGGCAAGAAGGCGCGGTTGTTCTCCGGCTGGATGTTCGCGGAAAGTCCCGGCCTCAACGCCGTCGAGCATCCGGTGTTCGATGTCTGGCTGACCGGCTGCAAGGGCGGCTCGGAGAATCAGGCCAGTGCGCCAGGGGCTGCTGGCAACGAGGATGCCGGCCAGCGCGAGCCCGATCGCCGCCGCCGCGTGCGCCGCTGAGCGCCCTGTGCGCCCCCAAAGTGGTGCACGAACGCCAGTCGATGACGTATGCCCTACCGTCCGTGTGCAACGTCTCGTTGCATTAGGGCTTCCCTAAATCCTTACCGGTAACGCTGATATCGGGCAGC